>CENJ01015153.1_pt1 | contig 76952 bp, 78 predicted proteins | sample 356161 | NCBI WGS metagenome assembly CENJ01 (sample SAMEA2619531, study PRJEB7988) | marine metagenome | biome: marine biome (ENVO:00000447); feature: surface water layer (ENVO:00002042); material: "saline water (ENVO:00002010), including plankton (ENVO:xxxxxxxx)" | depth 5 m
AAAAAGCCGGCAACGCGTAAGGCTGCAACCAGTAAAACCGGATCGAAAGGATAGTCATCATGGATATCGAACCGATAATTTATCTACTTAGTATTTTTGTCCTTGCCGTTTTTATTGGATATTACGTCGTTTGGTCAGTGACGCCCGCTCTGCACACACCTCTCATGTCAGTCACGAACGCAATTTCTTCTGTGATTATTGTGGGTGCCCTCATCGCATTGGGTGTTGATGATGGCGGGGCTAATGCCGTTCAAAATTCTGTCGCTCGCTGGCTAGGTTTTGGTGCCGTTGTTCTGGCTGCCATTAACATTTTCGGCGGATTTCTTGTAACCCAGCGCATGCTGGCAATGTATCGTAAAAAAGATAAGTGAGGCCGGAGATGGACGCTAATATTTCTGCAATTTTATATCTCGTCTCAGGCGTATTTTTCATAATGGCCCTGAGGGGATTGAGTTCGCCCGAAACTTCCAGACAAGGAAACTATTTCGGTATTGTCGGTATGACAATCGCTATCGTCACGACGCTATTTGATCCAAGTATTGATATGAGCAACCCATCAGTTGTTCAGTTGGTCGTTGCCGGTATTGTTATTGGTGGTGTCATTGGTAGCATCATTGCTAGACGCATTTCCATGACAGCGATGCCGCAGCTTGTGGCGGCCTTCCACTCTTTAGTGGGACTTGCGGCTGTTCTGGTGGCCTGGGCAGCTTATTTGGCGCCTGAAAGCTTTGGCATCGCTCCAGACGGGTATATTAAAACTGCCAGTCTGATTGAGATGTCTATTGGTGTTGCAATCGGGGCGATTACATTTTCAGGTTCCATTATCGCTTTTGCTAAGCTTCAGGGGACTATGTCAGGTGCGCCAATTATTCTGCCGCTGAGACATCTTATTAACTTACTTCTGTTTATCGGTATTGTCGGTGGCATAGTTATCCTTTGCCTCGATCCATCTAATCAGACAATTGGATTATTCCTGCTCGTCACGCTCATGTCTTTCATTATCGGGTTTTTGATTATCATCCCGATTGGTGGGGCTGACATGCCGGTTGTTGTGTCTATGCTGAATTCATATTCAGGCTGGGCGGCTGCAGGTATTGGCTTTACCTTGAACAATATGGCGCTGATTATTACCGGCTCACTTGTCGGCTCATCAGGTGCAATTCTCTCGTACATCATGTGTAAAGGTATGAACAGATCCTTCATTTCCGTTATTCTTGGTGGTTTTGGTGGAGATGGTGGTGCTGTTACATCCGGTGGACAGGTTGAACAACGCCCAGTGAAGCAGGGTAGTGCAGATGACGCCGCCTTTATTATGAAAAATGCCGGTTCAGTAATTATCGTGCCAGGTTATGGTATGGCGGTTGCTCAAGCTCAGCATGCACTTCGTGAAATGGCAGACGCTCTAAAAGCTGAAGGTGTTAAAGTGTCTTATGCTATTCACCCTGTTGCGGGCAGAATGCCAGGTCACATGAATGTGCTATTGGCTGAAGCAAATGTGCCTTATGACGAAGTTTATGAGCTTGAAGACATCAACAGTGAGTTTGCTCAAGCAGATGTCGCTTTTGTTATCGGTGCCAATGACGTAACCAACCCTGCGGCTAAAACCGACCCGCAAAGCCCAATTTATGGCATGCCAATTCTGGAAGTTGAAAGAGCCGGAACTGTCTTGTTTATCAAACGTGGCATGGGTTCTGGTTATGCCGGCGTAGAGAACGAATTGTTCTTTAGAGACAATACAATGATGCTGTTTGCAGATGCCAAGAAAATGGTCGAAAACATCGTTAAAGCGATGTAATCAGTCAGACTTCAATCAGAACGAGAAAACCCCACTCTTTGGAGCGGGGTTTTTTGTTTTGGATAATAAGGCGATTAGCGCTTACGTCGACCGGTAACCATACCTTCGCGTTGAGCAGCTTTACGTGCCAGCTTACGAACACGGCGGATTGACTCAGCCTTTTCGCGTGCCTTTTTTTCCGAGGGCTTTTCATAATGATCCCGTAATTTCATTTCACGGAATACACCTTCACGCTGAAGTTTCTTTTTAAGAACTTTGTAAGCCTGATCTACGTTATTGTCTCGGACAGATACCTGCACCTATTTCACCCCATTTCAAAGTGTTTGAATATGAAGGCTGTGGATAGCAAATAACGCCTCACCTGTCTAGTCTCAGGTGCAAAAAACAGGAAATAGCATTTTGTTATAGCTGGCGAAGTATTTTCATCTTGTCGGAACGCATGCAAGAGGCCATATATAACTTATGGATAATCACGAGATATCAGAAACTATTAAGGCAAAAATTTTGGAAGCCGCATTGGTTGACCTTGCTTTTGACGGCTTTACAGATGCTGTCGTCGAGAAAGCCGGGCAATCTGCAGGTATTGAACCTGCAGAAACGGCTTTTGCTTTCCCCCGTGGCGGGATAGATTTAGCAATTTATTTTGTTCGTGATGGTGTAGCTGAAATGGAAGCTAAACTGGCTTCGCTTGATATTGAAAGCATGAAAATCCGTGAGCGAATCAAAAATGCCGTCCAAACCAGATTAGAGATTGATGCAGATAATAAAGAGATTGCTCGCCGTGCCTTTAATATGCTCGCATTACCGGGCAATGCAAAAGAAGCCAGCCTATGCCTCGCGCATACGGTGGATGTGATGTGGCGATCAACCGGCGATAAAAGTACAGATTTTAACTTTTATACAAAACGCGCAACACTTGCGGCTGTCTATAGCGCGACAAGACTATTTTGGTTAAATGATGACAGTACAGACTCTTTGGATAGCTGGGCTTTCCTCGACCGCCGGATTGACAATGTGATGCAGATTGAAAAAGGGAAAGCTAAGTTTAGAGAACTTCAAGATAGACTTGGAAATCCGTTGGAGACTCTGGCTAAATTCCGATACCGCTAAAATAATTTATATCCTTCAATATTAGGTCTGTGCCCAGCTTCAAAAAGCTTGGAAACATGCCCCATTTTGCGGCCAGCCTTAGCTTCATGTTTTCCATAAAAATGGATTTTAGTCATTTCATCTTCTGACAGAGCACCAATGTGGTTGATTTCGGTACCCAGCAAGTTGGTCATAACTGCATCATATTGCCGGTGGGGTGAGCCCAGCGGCCAGCCAGCAACGGCGCGCATATGTTGTTCAAACTGGTCGGTTGCACAGGCATCAATTGTCCAGTGACCGGAATTATGAACCCTTGGCGCAATTTCATTAATCAGCAATTTATCCTGACATACAAAAATTTCTAATGTCAGCACACCAATATAGTCGAGTTTCGTAAGCAGGTGACACGCCATATCAGAGGCTTGTTGTTTTAAGTTTTCCGCCAGTCCAGTTGGTACAAAACTATGACGAAGGATATGGTTTTCATGAATATTCTCAGCCATATCAAAGGCTGCAGTCTGTCCCGATACGCCACGTGCTGCCACAACTGAGACCTCAGCATCAAATGGAATAAATGCCTCGCAGATTGCCGGACGGTTATCTATTTCGCTGAACAATGTTGTTAAGTCAGTCTCCTGTGTTATGCGCCACTGACCTTTGCCGTCATATCCAAATCGGCGGGTTTTGATAATCCCTTTACCTTCAAATCGTGCATGGGCCTCATCAAGGTCTTTATAGGTTTGGATGTCCTGAAAATCGGCAACTGAAAGTCCGCAATCTTTAAGAAAGTTTTTTTCTGTCAGGCGATCCTGTGCGACCTCCAAAGCGCGAACTGGCGGGCGAACGGGAACAAACTGAGACAGAAAGTTCGCCGTTTCCTGAGGTACGTTTTCAAACTCATAGGTCACCACATCTACTGATTGGGCAAAACGTGCCAGAGCCGTTTCATCCCTATAGTCGGCGGTTGTTGTCTGCCATGAGACTTCTGAGGCCGGTGCATTTTCTTCCGGGCCGTAAATATGTGTCTTGAACCCCAATTGTGCGCCTGCAAGGCTAAGCATACGACCAAGTTGTCCGGTTCCTAAAATGCCTATAATACTGCCAGAGCGAAGAGGGGGAGCTTGCTTGGTCATTTCTCTTTAGAAGGTTCGAGGGCAACCATGTTAGTTCGCTCTTGACGCCATGCATCCAGTTTTTTGGAGATTGTATCGTTGGATAAAGAAAGGACAGATGCAGCCAATAAAGCGGCGTTAATTGCCCCAGGCTTACCGATAGCGAGTGTGCCGACTGGAATACCTGCAGGCATTTGCACAATTGAATAAAGCGAGTCTTGTCCGCTGAGAGCTTTGCTTTCGACAGGCACACCAAAAACGGGGAGAGGGGTCATTGCCGCGGTCATACCCGGCAAATGTGCGGCACCACCGGCACCTGCGATAATAACTTTGATACCCCTATCTTTTGCCTGATACGCAAAATCATAAAGTCTTTGGGGCGTTCTGTGAGCCGAAACAATCTTGCTTTCATAGGCAATGCCGAGGGCTTCCAAGGTCTCGGCAGCATGCGACATTGTCGGCCAATCAGACTGGCTGCCCATAATGATTGAAACAAGTGCTTGCGACATAGTTTATCTCCGGTTTCAGAAGAAAGACGGAATTAACAGTATAAATTACTTTTTGGCAAGTTTTTCCTACGTGTGCCCAGCGTGCAGAATTTATCCACAGTCAGATTCGACAACATGAAATGGCTCTGGCAATCTAGCTGAGTGAATAGGATGTTTGTAAATGACGAGTGAAGCACGATTTTCAAAACTACATGAACGCCATGCAGAATTGGAAAGCAAAATTAAAAATGAAACAAATCGGCCTAATCCGGATCAGTTGATGCTGAATGACTTAAAACTTAAGAAACTCCGCATCAAAGAAGAAATGGAACGTTTAAAGGTCTAGTTTTCTTCATCCGTTGAGGTGCCGAAATTGCCGAAAACAGTCTCCGCGCTGGGAACTTCCTCTTCTGCGGGCTGGCTTTCAGGGGTTGGGCTTTGGCCAAAGACATCTGAAGGCTCTGCGCTTGGAAGTGGTTTATCCTCTTCATAAGTCGGCATTTCAGGCTCTAGAACTGTATCTGCGGGCATGAGCGTGACATCTGAAGTGGCTGTTTTGTTCAATTTTTTCTGCTGGCGAGCGACGCGCTTGGCAGCTTTTTCAACTTCTGTATCCAGGTCAATTTGCTTGCACAAACCCAATGTGACCGGGTCGACGGGTTTCAGGCTCCCCATATTCCAGTGATCACGGTTACGGATGGACTGAATTGTTGGCTTTGTTGTACCGATCAGGCGGCTGACTTGGGCATCATTAAGTTCCGGGTGATTGCGCACAAGCCAATAAATAGCGTCCGGGCGTTCCTGTCTCTTAGAGAGGGGCGTATATTTTGCGCCTTTTTTCTGTTTTTGCTCGGGCAAATTACTTCTGCTTTCAGAGAGTTTTAGGCGCGACTCAGGGTCTTGTTGGCATCTTTCCAACTCATCACGAGTCACTTGACCGTTACTGATTGGATCAAGACCTTTGATGCCTTGCGCGACATCGCCATCTGCAATGCCTTTGACTTCCAATGAATGTAATCCGCAAAAATCAGCAATCTGGTCAAAACTGAGTGCTGTGTTATCTATCAGCCATACAGCCGTTGCTTTGGGCATGAGTGGAAAAGACATATTTGCTCCTTTTTTAGAACCGGTGGGCTCCAAAGATAAAATATCCACAAAGTTAGGAATGCGTCTTTATAGGACAGTTTAAGATTTCAGAAAAGAAATTTATGCATTTGTTGTTCATGTTTGGTGTCTTGCCAGATTATTCAATCAAATGATAGGGTTAGCTTGTAATGGAAGAAGAAATTGTACCAAAAAGCGATACTCTTTCTGCTCTGGTCACTGAGGATTTAGAGCTTTTAGGGTTAGAGGAGCTCGAAGAAAGAATTTCTGTGCTCAAAACTGAAATTGAACGCGTCAAAGCTGTTTTGGAAAGCAAAAAGGGCTCCCGCGCAGAAGCAGAAGCCCTTTTTAAAGCTTAGAGAATAAAAGGTAATGCTTTATTCGCCCAGAAAGCTGTCGAATTTTTTGTTAAAGCGGCTCACACGACCGGCACGGTCAACAATCTGGGTTGAACCAGCTGTCCATGCAGGATGTGTCGATGGATCAATATCCAAAGTCAACGTATCACCCTCAGAACCATATGTTGAGCGTGTCTGAAAAGTGGAACCGTCTGTCATCACAACTTTAATCATGTGATAGTCTGGATGAATATCTTTTTTCATAACTTAACCAATCGTCTCGTAATTTATGTTGCCTTATACCGATTAGATGCGGTCTATGCAAGCGTTGGAGATTGAATAAAACAGTTTTTTCAAACTTCAAATTGTTTCATAACGAACAAAATATTATATATCTTCCGTAAGGATTATTAATGTCAGACAGTGTTCATCCAGCAGAAAAATTAGAAGAGCAGGCGCGCCGGAGGCAGAAATCCAAAAACGTCCAGCCGCTTAAAGCTCTTATGCCATTTATACTGCAATATCCATGGCGGGTATTTGGAGCTTTTGTTTCACTGGTGCTCGCGGCAGCGTCAACCCTAACGCTTCCAGTGGCGGTGCGTTATGTCATTGATAACGGCTTTTCAGGTACAGACGCTGCGGCAGTGGATATTTATTTCAAGGCCATGATGGCTGTCGCGGTGGTGATTGGCATTGCAAGTGCTTCACGATTTTATTTTGTTTCATGGTTGGGGGAACGTGTAACCTCCGACTTACGTCTGGCGGTTTATACACATATTACAAAGCTTAGCCCTTCCTTTTTTGAAGTAACAAAAACCGGAGAGGTGTTGTCCCGGCTTACCGCTGATACAACATTGATTAAAACCGTCGTAGGCTCCTCTGCTTCAATCGCCTTAAGAAATATTTTTATGTTCATCGGTGCTGCAGTTATGTTGAGCATCACCAGCCTGTCTCTGAGCAGTCTCGCGGTTCTGATTTTGCCGATGATAATTGTACCCATGATTTTATTTGGGCGGATGGTGCGCCGATTATCTCGTGCCAGTCAGGACAGAATTGCAGACACCAGCGCGATGGCATCAGAAACAATTCAGTCCATTCAAGTCGTACAAGCATTTACGCATGAGGAAGAAGATCGACGCAAATTTTCAGAGATTGTTGAAAATTCTTTTGCCACGGCGAAGATGCGGGTCATGGCGCGATCTTTATTGACGGCGCTTGCATTTACGCTGGTATTTGCCGGTGTCGTGGGGATTTTATGGCTCGGCGCTCAAAAGGTCGTAATGGGAGATATGACCAGCGGCACGCTCGGACAGTTTATCATTTATGCAATTTTATGTTCGACAGCGATTGCAGCTCTTTCTGAGGTTTGGGGAGATATTCAACTCGCTGCAGGCGCTACCGAACGTCTGGTTGAAATTCTTGAGGTAGAGCCTCAAATCAAAGCACCTCAAAATCCGGTCAATATGCCGGCACGTGTTAATGGCCATGTTGACTTTAAAGATGTGACTTTTCATTACCCGACGCGCCCACAAATTGCTGCCTTAGACGGGTTTTCATTCTCCGTGTCGCCCGGGGAAACAGTAGCTTTGGTCGGGCCCTCAGGAGCAGGTAAAAGTACTGTTTTTCAGCTTCTTATGCGTTTCTATGACCCGTCAACAGGCTTTGTTGGACTTGATGATGTAAACCTTCAGCAAGCTGATCCATTAGATATTCGCCAGCAGATTTCCATTGTCCCGCAGGAGACCGTAATTTTTGCTGACACTGTTTATCAAAATATTCTGTTTGGACGTCCCTCAGCTACGGCCAATGAAGTATATGCCGCGGCTGATAAAGCGTTGGCAGATGAATTTGTCAGACAATTGCCTGAAGGCTATGACACGAAGCTTGGCGAACGCGGGGTAACGCTTAGTGGTGGCCAGCGCCAGCGGATTGCCATTGCCCGCGCTATTTTAAGGAATGCACCGCTACTATTATTGGATGAAGCAACTTCGGCGCTGGATGCTGAAAGTGAAAAAGTTGTTCAGACGGCATTGGAACGCTTAATGGAGGGGCGTACCACACTTGTGATTGCTCACCGTCTTGCTACTGTTCTCAAAGCTGACCGGATTATAGTGATGGATGGTGGCAAGGTCATCGCGACAGGGACACACGCGCAATTGCTCGAACAGGAAGGCCTTTACCAAAGACTTGCCAATCTGCAATTTGGGGAAGGTAAAGGAAATCTTCAGGTCATATAAATCTGAGAAGCAAACTATCCTAGTTCAGGAAGCAGCCTATCATGCAGAGTGTCATTTGCGGCGATGATGTCGCCGGTTTCGAGGAAGTTCGAAGCATTTTTGAGGTCAGTCACTATACCGCCGGCTTCTCTTACAAGCACAACACCTGCTGCCATATCCCATGATGAAAGTCCACGCTCCCAAAAACCGTCAACGCGCCCTGCGGCGACATAGGCTAAATCCAACGCGGCAGCTCCAAAGCGCCGAACACCTGCTACTTTGGGGAGTAGGGTCTTAATTTCATTTGCAAAAGCATCCTGACCGGCGCGCTCACCATGAGGAATGCCACAGGCAAATACGGCATCAGAAAGGTGGGTGCGTCCTGCTACCCGCATACGCTTATCATTAAAGTAAGCGCCCGTGCCTTTTTCGGCATAATACATTTCATCAGTGACAGGATTATAGACAACGCCAGCAACGAGCTGACCTTCTCGTTCTAAGGCGATAGATGTAGCAAAATGTGGGATACCGTGGAGAAAATTGCTTGTGCCGTCCAGCGGGTCGACAATCCAATTATGGGTTTTGTCTTTGCCCTCATGAACACCACTTTCTTCCATGATGAAGCCATAGCCGGGCCTAGCATGCGAAAGCTCTTCAAAAATTGTTTTTTCTGCTTTCAAATCGGCATTGGATACAAAATCTCCTGGTCCTTTTTTTGAGACTTGAAGATTTTCAACCTCTCCAAAATCACGGCGTAAATCTCTAGCAGCCTTGCGGGCTGCAAGCATCATAACATTCAGTGTGGGGGAGGTAGCCGGCATCTAATCAGCACGCTTCAGGTAAACGACTTCATTTGTTTCAACAACAATTTTGTCACCGGCTTCTACAAATGGCGGTACCATAACCCTTACCCCATTTTCAAGTATGGCAGGTTTGTTGGATGACGCCGCTGTCTGACCCTTTACAACAGGTTCAGTTTCAGAAATTTCCAGAGTTACTTGATCGGGGAGCCGAACTCCAATTGGCTTGCCCTCATGAATCTCGACAACCACCATCATGCCATCTTGCAAGAAAGCAGCTCGTTCTCCGACAAACTCAGTTTGTAATTCAATTTGGTCATAAGTTTCTGTGTCCATGAAAGTTAGCGCATTGTCGGCTTCATACAGAAATTGATAATCTCTTTGTTCCAGTCGTACGCGCTCAATTTTATCAGCGGAGCGGAATCTTTCATTTAGTTTTGATCCGTTGAGAAGGTTCTTAAGCTCGACTTGAGCAAATGCTCCGCCTTTGCCGGGCTTAACATGTTGCAGTTTGACTGCTACCCATAGTTCTCCATTATGTTGGATAACATTGCCTGGACGGATTTCATTGCCATTGATTTTCATGTTAGCTCCTCAAGAACTGACCATATTAGGATCAGTCGTGTCGCACTGATAACACTTTCAGTTTCTAAAAAAAAGCCTAGCTTTCATCTGAGGAAAGAAAAAGCGCGTTGAACGATTTTACAGCTTCTTCCGGTCCATGAGTGTAGCCCCAAACGCCCCCGGAAACAGCGAGAAAGTCTGCGCCCGCTTTTATCAGTATGGGCGCATTTTCAGTCGTGATGCCGCCAATGGCAACACAAGGCAGCTCCGTTGTTTCCTGCCACCATGTCAGCAAGTCCGGGGTGGCTTGAGTGGAGGGCGTTTTGGTGGATGTCGGAAAAAAAGCACCAAAGGCTATATAATCGGCGCCTTCCTCACCTGCAAGCATAGCAAGGTGACGGCTGTCGTGGCAGGTTACGCCAATAATTGCATCTTGACCAAGTGTTTGTCGTGCTTCTGCATAAGGCGTGTCGTCTTGGCCTATATGCACACCATCTGCGCCAACTGTAAGGGCTAGGTCTGCGCGGTCATTGATTAGCAAACTCACATCATGCTTATGAGCAATTGGAAGAAGTTTTTCTGCCGCTTGAAGAATGAGACCGTCAGCGACGGGTGTCTCGTCAGATTGCTTTAAGCGTAACTGCAGACAAGCGACATCTCCGGCAGCTAGCGTTTTATCTAATAGGTCGGGAAAACTCTCTAAATCTAAAGCGGGCGGCGTAATCAAATACAAATGACATTGCATGTAAAACTCTATCCGTTTTGTCCACGGTTTCTGAGAAAATGGTCAGCAAGAACTATAGCCATCATCGCCTCACCAACAGGTACAGCGCGGATGCCAACACAAGGGTCATGGCGCCCTTTTGTAATGATTTCAGTTTCTTCACCGGATGAAGTAATGGTTTTGCGCGGTGTCAAAATAGATGAGGTCGGTTTGACTGCAAACCGTAATGTTATGTCTTGACCGGTTGAGATGCCGCCTAGAATCCCTCCGGCATGATTACTTGAAAATTCTGGCGAATTTTGATCACTTTTGGACGCTGACATTTCATCGGCATTCATTTCACCGGACAAAGCAGCGGCTGCAAACCCCTCTCCGATTTCAACCCCTTTAACGGCATTGATGCTCATCATAGCACTTGCCAGGTCAGCATCCAGCTTACCATAGATTGGAGCGCCAAGGCCGACAGGCACATTTTTAGCGGTGACTTCAATAATTGCACCGCAGGATGATCCGGCTTTGCGTACATCGTCAAGATAGTCCTCCCACATTGTGGCAGCTTCTTTGTCAGGACACCAGAAGGGGTTATTATCAATTTCTGCATCATCCCAATTATTCCGGTTAATCGCATGCGGTCCCATTTGAACCAGCGACCCGACAATAGTGACATCAGGTAAAATTTTGCGCGCAATCGCACCAGCGGCAACGCGTGTTGCCGTTTCGCGAGCTGATTGTCGACCGCCGCCTCTATAGTCCCGAATGCCGTATTTCTCGGTATAGGTGAAGTCTGCATGACCGGGTCGGTAGCTATCTTTTATATCTGAATAATCTTTTGATCGTTGGTCTGTGTTTTCAATGTGTAATGAAATTGGTGTACCCGTCGTCACCTGTTCACCGGTTTCCGGGTCTTCAAAAACGCCTGACAAGATTTTGACTTCATCCGGTTCTTGTCGTTGCGTGGTGAAACGATTTTGCCCCGGCTTACGCCGATCCAGAAAATGCTGGATATCTCTCTCAAGCAAAGGAATGCGCGCGGGCGTTCCGTCGACTACACAGCCAATCGCAGGACCATGACTCTCGCCCCAGCTTGTAAATTTAAAAAGATGACCAAATGAATTATGTGACATTTATTTCTGTTTCGAGTTTCAAAAAAGGTTTTAAGCGCATCAGTTTCTGACTTTTATTCAGGCTCAGATATTGCTGGTTTTTTATCCTTAAGGTTTTCAAATGCAGCCAAACCAATTGTATTATAGCCACAATCCACATAATGAATTTCACCTGTAACACCTGAACCCATATCAGATAAGAGATACAGAGCTGATTGACCAACTTGTTCTTGTGTCACATTTTGGCGTAATGGCGCATTTGCTTCATTCCATTTAAGCATTTCCTTGAAATCACCAATCCCTGCAGCGGCAAGAGTGCGGATTGGGCCTGCAGAAATGCCATTTACACGCAAACCCTCGGGACCCAAATCTGTGGCAAGGTAACGAACGCTTGCTTCGAGCGCCGCTTTGGCAACGCCCATAACATTATAATGAGGGATGACTTTCTCTGCACCGTAATAAGATAGGGTGAGCAAAGACCCTCCATCCGACATTAGTGGCTCGGCATGACGGCAAACTGCCGTGAAGGAATAGCACGAGATATTCAGAGCCATATCAAATGCTTTTGAAGAAGTGTCGACATAACGACCCATCAATTCTTCTTTACCGGCAAAGGCAATAGCATGAACAACAAAATCCAGATGGCCCCATTCTGTTTTAAGCTTCTCAAATAGTGCTGAAAGGCTAGCTTCGTCAGTTACATCGCAGGGTTCAACAATATTTGCGCCTACTGACTCAGCTAGAGGGAACACTCGCTTTTCAAGCGCTTCGCCCTGATAAGTGAAAGCGAGTTCCGCTCCCGCATCGGCACAGGCGCGGGCAATGCCCCAAGCGATTGAGTTTTTGTTAGCCACGCCCATTATGAGACCGCGTTTACCTTGCATCATACCCGACATTTTAGTTTTCCTTTTTTCAGCTTCACGCATATTAAGACACCCATTTAAAAGAGTGTTACCAAGACGATGCAATGAACGACTCAATCATTATAGGGTGGATTGCCCCCCCTCATAAACCAAGAAAAGGAAATATACAGGTTTTTTTAAGTCTTTTGGGTCAGCTTAATGACCAAGACCCGTCTTTTTCGCGGCAGGCTTGGCCTGTCTCTTGTTGGGTTTCGCCCCCAATTACGACTGTTTGCTTGATTTCGCGGCAATAATTCCCGTTTTCATCGGTATAATCGCGGGTAGGTGTAACAGCGCCGGCAATATCTGAGCGATCGCTCTGCCAGCGACTGGATGTGCCAATTTTATTATTATTCAACGCATCTGATGTCGCCATGCCCATTTTCATTCTGTCGGCCTCATCAAGGCGACGACCGATCTCGCTACCTGCAAGAGTGCCCAACAGCGCACCTGCGACAATTGCTGCGTTTCTGCCTTTTCCGTCGCCTATTTGTGAGCCAACAAGGCCTCCCAGCAATAAGCCAGTCACAGCACCTATTTCTTGCTGTCTGTTCGGATTTTCAGCACAGCCAGCTTGAATTAATGAAAACGCAATAACAGTTGACCAAATCACTGGGGTTTTTATTGAAAACAAAGTCGTAACTCCCTTATCTTTTTAATGTTTATGGTTCATTTCGTTCCAGTTTTGAATATAAGAAAAATCAGTCTATTTTAAAAATGAAATATTCGAAAGGTATCCATGAATTTTCAATCTCCACCAGACAATCCTATTACTGCATTTGTAGCTTGGTTATCTGAAGCTGAAAAAACAGAGATGAATGATCCCAATGCCATGTCCGTCGCTACAGTGGACGACATTGGTATGCCAAATGTTCGGGTCGTGCTTCTTAAAGGCGTCAATGATGATGGGTTTGTATTTTACACCAATTTGGAGAGTGCAAAGAGCAATGAGCTTTCTTCTTCTCATAAGGCTGCTTTATGTTTTCACTGGAAATCACTAAACCGTCAGGTGCGGGTAAGAGGAAAGGTTGAACAAGTTTGTGATGAGGATGCAGATCAGTATTATGCATCACGTTCAAGAGGTAGTCAGATTGGTGCTTGGGCATCAAAGCAATCTACTCCGCTGTCAGATAGAGAAACGCTGGAGGCGCGCGTTAAGGAGTTTGAGGAAAAGTTTGCTGACCAAAAAGTGCCTCGTCCGACGCATTGGTCCGGCTGGTTGATTAAACCACAAGAAATAGAATTTTGGCAGGATGGTGACTTCAGACTGCATGATAGAATTGTCTATCGTCGTTCAAATGATACGTCTGACTGGCAGACAACCAGATTGTTTCCTTAAGGTTAATATCTTCCACTCTTTTGACTTGGTTGTTATTGAATTACACCGCCAGTACGTCTATCTTAAGTTTTCTTTATGCGTCTGTTTACAGTCATTATGAAGTCCTAAAAAAATCAAGATAGGTTAGTGGGGGAAACATGCTTGGAAGAATGCAGACATCGGCATTGCTGGTTAACGATATTCTTGATCATGCAAATATTTATCATTCAGATATTGAGATTGTCTCACGATTAGTGGGTGGCAAAATCCATAGGGAAACCTATTCTGAGGCACATTTGAGAGCCAGAAAAATGTCTCAGGCGCTTCAATCGCTTGGGATGGGTAAGGGTGATGTTGTTGCTACATTGGCTTGGAATAATCATAGGCATTTTGAAAGCTGGTACGCAATCACCGGCATAGGTGCCGTTTACCATACTCTCAATCCACGACTATTTGCCGACCAACTTATTTATATAATTAATCATGCTGAAGATAAGTACATTTTTGTCGATCTGACATTTGTACCTATTCTTGAGGCTCTTCAGGACAAGCTTGATACTGTCAAAGGCTTCATTATTTATTGTGATGAAGATGAAATGCCCCAAACGTCGCTGGATAATGCTCATTGTTATGAAACACTTATCGGCGCCCAAGATGGTGATTTCAGTTGGGTGCAGGTTGATGAAAATGATGCCTGCGGCATTTGTTACACCTCTGGTACTACAGGAAACCCTAAAGGGGTCATTTACTCCCATCGTTCCAATGTTCTACATTCTTTGATTGCTGTGAGCAAAGATGTGATGGGACTTGGGAGTAAATCCGTTGTGATGCCGGTTGTCCCTATGTTCCATGCCAATGCTTGGGGGCTGGTTTTTACTTGCCCTATGGTTGGCGCGGCTATGGTTAATCCCGGGCCGCAAATGGATGGGGCTAGCATATTTGAGCTTCTTGATACTGAACAGGTAAGTTTTACTGCTGCTGTGCCAACCGTCTGGCTTATGTTGTTGCAACATCTTGAGGATCAAAAACTAAAATTACCTTATCTGGACTCTGTCGTGATTGGTGGCTCAGCAGCCCCGCGCATGATGATTGAGAAATTTGAAAAAGATTATGATGTAGAGGTTAACCACGCCTGGGGCATGACTGAATTATCCCCTTTAGGGACGATGGGTGTTTTGACAGGGAAAATGCAAACTCTTTCCTTTGATGAACGTGTGGACATGAAGGTGAAGCAGGGGCGTCCCCCCTTTCTTGTTCAAATGAAAATTACTGACGATGATGGTAATGAATTACCTCGCGACGGCAAAACCTTCGGGATTTTAAAAGTCAAAGGGCCCTTTATAATTGAAAGCTATATGAAGGGAGATGGTGGTGATGTTCTAGATGCAGACGGATTCTTTGATACTGGCGATGTCGCAACCCTTGATGCTGACGGCTTCATGCAAATTACCGATCGCTCCAAAGATGTTGTGAAATCCGGGGGTGAATGGATTTCTTCCATTGAGCTTGAAAATATTGCCGTTGGTCATCCCGACATTGTTGAAGCCGCCGTGATTGGTGTGGCGCACCCGAAATGGGATGAACGACCCATTCTTATTGTGATTAAAAAAGAAGATGTAGATTTATCATGTGAAGATGTGTTGGGCTTTATGGAAGGCAAAATCGCCAAATGGTGGATGCCGGATGATGTGGTCTTCGTTGAAGAAATTCCCCATACAGCAACCGGAAAAATTCAAAAGCTGACGCTACGTGAACAGTTTAAGGATTATGTTCTTCCAACGGCTGCTGATGCCTGATTTATTTTAATTGAAAATTTGAAGATAATTTTATTTCGGTGTCACAGACAACTTTACCTGTACGCACAAGACCTTCGAGATGAGCAAGAACCGACATTGCTGCGGCAGGATAAAGCCGTTTGTCGGTGTCTGCATATAGTACAGGTATCATATCTTGAATTTGTGTCGTTCCTTTGGCGAGTTGGCCAAGTATCTGTTCCTCACGATTTTGGCGATGTGTAATATAGGCTTTGATAAATGTTTTTGGGTTTTGAATTTCCGGTCCATGCGTGGGGCGCAACAACTCAAGGTCGTAGCTTAATAAGCGCTCCAGAGACTCCATATAATCTGCCATATTGCCATCCGGTGGAACGATAACGCTGGTTGCCCAGCCCATGACATGGTCACCGGAGAACATTGTCTTTTCTTCATGTAGTAAAAAACATAAATGATTGCTTATGTGTCCGGGCGTGTATATCGCTTCAAGCGTCCAGTCCGGCCCATTTATAATATCTTGATGTAGAAGTGGAATGTCTGGGATGAAGTCTCGCTGGATGGCCTCTTCCATTTCGACGAAGTTTGCATCTTCTATAGCGACTTTTGTATCAATCTGGCTTTTGTTGCGCGTGCGGTCGTTATTAATACCAGCAAAGCCACATATCTTGGCGCCCGTTCTTTCTTTAAGTGCATTGGCCAAAGGAGAATGATCACTGTGCGTGTGTGTGACCAGAATATGGCTAACGACTTCACTTGGGTCGAGTGCCGCAATAATTGCGTCTAGGTGTGAATCATTATTCGGACCTGGGTCAATTATAGCAACAACACCATTGCCAACAATGAAGGTTGTTGTTCCCGTATAAGTGAAAGGGCCGGGATTGTCGCAAATGACACGTCTGATGAGTGGGGTTAAGCGTTTGCAAACCCCATGTTCAATTTCATCTTCAAATACATAAGGTATTGCCAAACTTAATCCTTTTTATAATTTCGCGGTTCTTATTAACCTTATCCGCTTCTAGATTGAAAACTCGCCTTTAACCACGCCACCCCCAAGTTGGTAGTGGGTAAGATTATGATCATCTTGTAGGAAAACCTGTTCATAAACGCGTGTATATGCAGATTGTTTGATTTGCCAAACCCCGTCAGCATTTTTGGCATAGTCATCAACATACTCCGCTCCGCCGACAGTGACTTTATTGTCTTCAGCCAGATTCATTGCATAGTCTAACAATCGCCATTGGCCTTTTGCTGTGGTGTCGCCAGTTATTTCAATAATGGGCATATGTACAGTATGACAAGATACAAGCTTGTCATGAAACGCAAATTTCATGGCAGTTAGGATATTCTCTTTACCCTCGGCTTCGAAAGTATAGCTTCCACCCTGATAATTAATCCGGGCATCGTCTGTAAAGACACGTCCAAGCTCTTCAATATTACAGCTATCAATGCCTCTGCAATATCTGTATTTCAATTGTTTGATTTGTTCGATGTTTTCATAATCGTAAGACATATTATCCCCCATAAATCTATACTGTCTTCATAGATATTATATTCCCTTCTAAAATTTATACCTGCTGACATAAATATTGCCAATAGAGGGAATTTATCGGGGTTACATGCATAGTGCCAAAATGTATGCTACTTAGAGTTTGGGGAGGGGTTATTGACCTTTAAAACAAAAAAAATAATTGGTGCCTTACTGATATTGGTCTCCATACCAATCGGGTATTTGTTTTTCTGGCCAGTCGGGATTTCGCCTGAAATCTGGACTCCTGGTAAAAACCCTGCCGGGATAGCCCCCTTTGAAAGAAACAATCGCCTCGCAGATGCGCGATTAATCGAACTTGATGGTTATGGACCCGAGGGGAGTGCGATTGCGGATAATGGTTTTATTTTTTCAGGTCTTGCAGACGGGCGCGTAATTGCAATTGATCCTAAAACCAATGATTTTACAGATATCCTCAATACAGGTGGGCGCCCACTGGCGATGCAATTTGCGCGAGAAATCATAACAGGTGCGCAAAGTGATTTAATTATTGCTGATGCCCCTTTGGGTTTGTTGGCGTTTACCCAAGCTGGGGAATTGAAAACGCTTACTAATGAGGTAGATGGGACACCCATTCGCTTTGCCGATGATCTTGATATTTCAAGCGATGGTGTCGTTTGGTTCTCGGATGCATCTACCCGTTATGGCTTTGAAGATACGGTTTTTGAAGCGATGGAAACGCCAGCAGCAGGTCGATTACTCACTTACGATTTTAAAACAGGTAAAACCCAGATTGTGTTGGATGGTTTGCATTTTGCAAATGGCGTAGCCCTATCGGAAGACGAGGGTTTTATTCTCGTTGCTGAAACATATCGATACAGGATTAAAAAATACTGGATAACCGGTCACAAAGCCGGGCAAACAGAAATGTTTGCAGAGAATCTCCCCGGCTATCCAGACAACATAACCAGAGCCCCTGACGGAGGCTTCTGGGTCGCGCTGGTTAATGGTCGTGATAAAACTTTGGACTCTTTGATGCCATCGTCTTTTATGCGGAAACTTGTTTTTAGGATTATGAGGCTTATTGAATTTGAACCCTTATGGGAAGAAACATGGGCCTTATATCTGGATAAAGACGGTAAGGTTGTTCATGCGTTGGATGCGCGACACTCGGATATTTATGCCGTCACTAATGTAAAAGAAAAAAATGGATTACTATTTTTGTCGAGTTTGCAAAATAATGCTTTAGGTATTATACCCTCACCAACAAGCCCATAATTGCACTAGACCAAGCCGACGGCTCAGGTTATAAAACGCAGGCTTATTGGGGTGTGGCCAAGTGGTAAGGCAGCGGTTTTTGGTATCGCCATGCGCAGGTTCGAATCCTGCCACCCCAGCCAGCTTTATAAAATACAGATTTTTAAAACAAGTTTTTTGGGCAAGCTTGGTGTCTAACCGAGCATTGCTTCCTTGTTTTGCAACTCAGCGATGGCTTCCTTGTATTCAGCCTCAAGACTGTCAACAACTTCACCGATAGTTTCAACACTATCAATGTTACCAATACCTTGACCGCAACCCCAGATATCTTTCCATGCCTTGGCATCCGTATTGCCGCCAGAACCAAAATTCATGGTTGTTTTGTCTGCTTCAGGTAAATTATCAGGGTCAAAACCGGCTTTACTCACGGAGGGCTTTAGGTAGTTTCCATGTACGCCAGTAAATAAGGAGGAATAAACAATGTCATCCGCAGCCGAGTCCACCAGCATTTGTTTATATTCATCTTCCGCGTTTGCTTCTTTGGTTGCGATGAAGCGGGAGCCGATATAAGCCAAGTCTGCCCCCATAGCGAGTGCCGAAGCTACGCAGAAACCGTCACCAATTGCGCCGGAGAGTAAAATTGTTCCGTCGAACCATTTTTTTACTTCACGAACAATTGCGAAGGGGCTCAACATGCCTGCATGACCGCCAGCACCTGCTGCGACAAGAATGAGGCCGTCTACTCCGTCCTCAGCAGCTTTGCGGGCATGACGCATATTAATGACGTCATGATAGACCAGACCGCCATAGCTATGAGCGGCATCTACGATTTCTTGAGGTGGACGAAGACTGGTGATGATAATCGGCACTTTTTCTTCAACACATGTTTCCATATCGGGGATAAGGCGATCATTTGTAACATGACAAATCTGATTGACTGCAAAGGGTGCCACTTTAGCTGTTGGGTTTTCTTCCTTATAAGCCGCGATATCGTCTTTAATCTCTCTAATCCAATCTTTCAACAGTGATTGAGGTCTGGCATTAAGTGCCGGGAAAGAGCCCACTATACCTGCTTTACATTGAGCTGATACCAGGGTTGGATTTGAAACTATGAACATGGGCGACCCGATAATCGGAAGTCGTAAATTATCTTTTAAAATATCTGGTAACATCTCTAACTCCTCTGCAATACTAAAATAACTTAATCGGAGAAACCTTGCTGGCAACAAAAAATTTACATTTAGATAAATCTAAATTATCGGCTCTGTTTATTTTAGAGCTTTATAGATGATTTCTTTTAATTCCGTGCGGATTGGATAAATTCCGTAAGGAACAATCTGGGTCATCAAAATAACACTGATTTTTTCGACTGGGTCTATAAAGAAATAGGTGTTTCCCAACCCGCCCCATGAATACGTGCCTCTGGATGCATAATTTCCCTCGGTTGTTGGGTCTGTAATGATGGACCAACTGATGCCGAAGCCCGTGCCTTCCATATCACTTTCACTGAACTTACAGGCGGCTTTTTCTTTCATGGTCGCGCCGCCAGGCAATTGATTGGACCGCATAATGTCCAGCGTTTTTTTGGATAAAAGTGTCCTGCCGTTAACTGTGCCATTGCTTTCAAGCATACGACAAAATTTATAATAATCAGTCAGAGTAGAGAGTAAGCCGCCTCCGCCGCCCAACATTTCTGCAGGTTTTAAGAAAGTCGTATCCCGTCCACGATCAATGCATCGGATAAAGTCTTTACGATGATCTTTAAAATAAAGATGTGTCATACGGTCAGCTTTATCCGCAGGAAGGGTAAAGCCGGTATCCTTCATATCGAGTGGTCCAAAAACTTCCTCATGTAAAATTTTGTCAAGAGATTTGCCGCTTACGACCTCCATGACGCGCCCAACAACATCCAGAGAGAATGAATAATTCCACTTTTCACCGGGCGTAAATAAAATGGGCATCGCCGCAATCTCATTTACAAATTCTTCAACCGAAGGGCGGCATGACCGACCTCCGGTTAATTGTTTGCGTCGATACAGAGCATCTATTGGGTGTTCGCCTAAAAAATCGTAAGTCAGGCCTGATTGGTGGGTCAATAAATCAAAGACGGTGATATCTTTTTCTGACGGTCGTGTCGTGAACTCTCTTGTATCGCCCGATACCCAGACTTGAGGGTCACTAAAAGCAGGAATGTAATCTTTAACTTTATCATCGAGATTAATTTGCCCTCGCTCAACAAAGCGCATCATAGCAAATGCCGTTATCGGTTTTGACATGGAGTAGATGCGGTAAATAGTGTCGTCTTTGAGAGGAAAAGCATCTTCCTTTTCGTCGCCCATCGCGCTGTATCCAGTGTGATATATCCCTGCAACTTCACGATTTCTGGCGATCAGAACCGAAAATCCAGATAGCTTGCCGCTATCAACATACTTTGTTGAAAGATCATCGAAAGCGCGGGTAAGGAATTCAGTGTCAAATCCGTAATGGGAGATATTTTCAAGCATGAAGATTAATTAGTCATTTATCTCATGGATTGAAAGTACAAATGAATAAACCAATGCAAGTTCTTCGAGTTGGTTAAACCGTCCGGCTTTGCCACCATGCCCAGCTGACATTTCGGTTCGTAGTAACGTCAAACCATCATCTGTGCGTTTGTCGCGTAATCTGGCTATCCATTTTGCAGGTTCCCAATACGTTACACGCGGGTCGGTCAGTCCTGCCGTAGCGAGTATATGTGGATAGGCTGTTTCCGAGATGTTTTCATAAGGTGCATATTCAGAGATAGTTTGATAATCCGTGGCATTTAAAATCGGGTTTCCCCATTCAGGCCATTCTGGAGGTGTGAGAGGAAGTGTATCATCCAGCATGGTGTTCAGGACATCTACAAAAGGCACCTCAGCTATTGCGCCGCGAAACAACTCCGGTGATAGGTTCAATGTTGCGCCCACCAATAGCCCGCCTGCGCTTCCGCCGTGAATGGTGATGTTACCTTTTTGTGTGAGATTGTTATTGATGAGATATTGTGCGGCGGTGGCAAAATCCTTGAAACTGTTAATTTTGTTTTCTTTGCGTCCTTGAAGAAACCAGTCAAACCCCATTTCCTTGCCGCCACGAATATGGGCAATGGCGTAAATAAATCCGCGGTCAACAAGAGATAAGCGATTACCTGAAAAACTTGCTGGAATTGAAATCCCATAGGCACCGTATCCGTAAAGCAGGACAGGTGCAGTTCCGTCTAACTTTGTATCTTTGTGATAGAGCAGGGTGATAGGAATTTCCTGCTCATCACCTCCAATAGGTGCCCATAGGCGTTTGGTAATATAATCCTTTGCGTTATGGCCGGATGGCACAGATTGCTCATAGACCATATTTCTGTCGCCGGTTGACATGTCATAATCGAATATCTGTCTAGGTGTGGTCATTGAAGTGTAAGCAAATCTGACCATATTCGTATTATATTCTAGCCCGGTGTCGAGCGACACATCATAAGCGGCTTCTTGAAAAGTAATTTCAGTTACCGAATTTGTTTCAGTCGATAAAATTTTAATCTTTGGTAGAGCTTTTTCCCTATATAGCCAGACGATAAAATTCTCGAAAGCTGCAACTTCCAGGATAAGCGCGCCTTTTTTGTGTGGAACAAGTTCGTGCCATCTATCAGGTGTGTCGATATCAGCCCACATGAGTTGAAAATCAACAGCATCCTTATTTGTCAGAATGACAAGTCGGTTGCGTTTGGCGTCATGGCTGACATCATATTCAATATGCTGCTGCCTGAAGGCAATTGTAATAGGTTTTTGCTCCGGCTTAGCAGCATCAATTAGGTGAACTTCTGAAGTTTCATGATCATGAGCGGAAATGAATATCAGATCATCGCTTCTGGACTGTGAAAGGGACACGAAGAATCCGGGATCCTCCTCTTCATATACCATAACATCATCAGCTTGTTCAGCGCCAAGTTTATGGCGCATGACTTTGCTTGGTCTGTGATTTTCATCCAGTAAAATGTAAAATATAAACTTCGCATCAAGAGACCAAGCGATAGCGCCGGAAGTGTTGGTAAGAATATCCGGTAAATCTGTATCTGTTGAAATATCCCTGATTTTAACAGTGAAATATTCCGAGCCTTTCGCATCATGAGCCCATGCCAGATATTCCTGTCGTGGGCTAATAGCAGTCCCACCTAATTTAAAATAATCCAGTCCTGTAGACTCCTTGTTGGCGTCCAGAACAATGTCAGGGATATTATCCGAATGGGATGAAGTTATACGTTGCCGGCAAATTTGTTGATGCTCTTGTCCGCTTTCATATTTGGAAAACCATGCCCAGTCGCCTTTTGATGAAGGAGGAGAGCTATCATTCTCCTTAATTCTGCCGCGCATTTCATTATAAAGTTTTTGGCGGAGGGTTTCGCCGGTTTTTAAAACTGCATCTGTATAGCTGTTTTCGGACTCTAAATATTCTTGGATATCCGAACGAAGTTGGTCCGGATTGCGTAAGACTTCTTGCCAGTTATCATCCCGCATCCATGCATATTCATCATTTCTGGTAATTTTGTGCCGTGTATTGGTGGTATTAATTTTTTTTGCAACCGGCGGGCGGGGTTGCGGCTCATTCATCGCTTTGATTATCCGCTTTTTTATCAAGTGCCGTGCCGTTAATGCAGTATCTAAGACCTGTAGGCTGGGGACCATCAGGAAAGACATGTCCAAGATGTGCCCCGCATTGGCTGCAGAGAACCTCGGTTCGTGTCATGCCATGCGATGTATCAGAATGTTCAGCAACATTTTGTGAGTCAACGGGCTGAAAAAAACTCGGCCAGCCTGTGCCACTGTCAAACTTGGTTTGAGATGAAAAAAGCGGCGTGTCGCAACAGATACAATGAAAAACACCTGCAGATTTGTCATCGAGGTGAGGCCCTTTAAAAGGCATTTCAGTGCCTGCTTCGCGGGTTACATAATATTGCTCCGGAGAGAGCTTTTCTAACCATTCATCTTGCGATTTATGGATAGGCCATTTTTTTTCAGTGTCAGAAGTCATATCCCATAATGCCATAAATTAAAGCTGAAGGGGACAGTTTTTTGGTATTTGCTTATCTCTTAACTAACTGATGGTTCGGCTGGATTTATTGGCGCGTTCATAGTCTTCAATGCAAGGCCAAAGTTGACGTGCCCATTGATTGACCGCTTTTTTAAGTTTGTCTGTAGGAACATAAAGTTCAGATCGACCAATCTTTTGGAGTGTATGAATATACCCTCTTTCCTCAAAGCGTTTGAGGGAAGCCCGAACCGTGCCGTAGGCACGACCGGTTACCTCCACAAAATTCTTTGTTACCGTTGATTTCTCTTCTGCCTCATTAGCTATAAGAATAAACAGCATAATCCAGTCTTCATAATGTGGGGCTTTGGTTTCAAATAAGTCTTTCCCAAATTCATGGGCATTTAGAAGTACATTTATCGCGCGTACTGCTTCAGGAAGCATACCGGGCACGAAACTGTTAATTTCTTTTGGTAGAGTAAATTCGCCGCCATTAGGCAGGCTTGAACTTGTTCGAGATGCTCTTTTATTCATTATTTTCTTTCCAGCTAAAGAGTAGAAGACAAATTAACTAGACGAAAGCAACTTAAACAAATGTTACATAAAGTAGAAATTTTTTGTTTTTCAATTCTTTTGAAATATAACATTTAAAGGGCAAAAATAATAATAAAAATTATAAAAAATTAATCTTTGTTAAAACTATTTATCTACATAAACCATTGTTATTTAATAATTTTCTGAATTTGCCTGCGTTGGTGCTTCATGCTTGATAATTAAGGTTGCTGAGAGGAGGGGTAATAATGCAAAAGAATAAATTCTGGGAAAACAGAAAGCGTGCAGGGTTCTATCGACAAAAAAACCCTAGCGTAGAAAATATCAGGTAAATTGCCTGTGCACATCTTGTTATGACTAATATGTCTCTCATTTATAATGTACCCGCAATGATGATGACACATTCGATGCGAGGGCGAGAAAAAATTTCTCAATGTCGCCAATGTTCTGAATATCTATGTCATATCGGCTTCGGAATGACCTTCACCAAAATTGGCACTCTTTTCAAAAGAGACAGAACTTCCGTGACACACGCCTGCCGCAAAGTTGAGGAAATGCGGGATTGTTCTGATAAGGATCTGGCACTTGAAATCCTGGAGGCCGCTATTGTTGAATTCGCCAGTTCGCTGGAGTTGCTCAGAAGATGAATCCAGGAGAGCGTCAAGAATTCATGCGTATAGCGCGTCGCTTAATCGAGGCAGGAGCCTATTTGAAGCGTGAGCAAAAATGTTTCGGTTTGATGGTCAAACGAAACAGATGGACGAAAGCCGTTATGAAATGTTCGGAACAATATGTTGAAAAATTTGTTTCAGAAGATTTGTTGCATCCTGATACCTCGGAAGATGAGAAATATGTCATCTCCGACCCGGGTAGGTCGTTTTATTTGCGTGGCAAAACGCCTTCTCATGCTTTTTTAGCTCAACATCATCAACTTGAGACGCAGGATGATGGGGTCATCCTAAAAAATGCTCAGACTCCTCTCGCTTGCTTAAAGTCGCGCAATGGCAGGAACCAGAAAGGGGCTGTTGTATTTGAAGATGTTGAATTTACGGCAGGGGAGCGCTTGTGCCGTGATTTTGAATTAAGTCAGTCCAATAAAAGCATCACACTGGATTTGAGCCGGGTCTCTGTACAGGATGGACGACGTGCCGGTCATGAATATTCAGATGCTCCCGGGGCGGTATTGGATGCGCGTAAGCGTTTAAGAAAAGCAGTAGAGGCGGTTGGACAAGATCTTGATGAGGTGTTGATTACTACTTGTTGTCTTAATGTAGGCCTTGTCGAAATGGAGAAAAAGCTTGGTTGGCCAAATCGTTCAGGAAAGCTTGTTCTTAAAATCGCCTTACGTCGTTTAGCGCAGCATTATGGCTACTTGCCAGCAACAAGAGCTTCAGCATCCGCCCGAATTCTGGAAACCATTGCATAGAATCCATTCGACCTTTGTGGCGTTAAATGATCTTTGAGGCCGAGTTTTTCAAAAATAGCCTGTGCATTGATTTCCATTATTTCGTGAGCGGATTTACCTGAAAAGATGGAAAGTAAAATCGCTACAAGCCCTTTGACAATATGCGCGTCACTATCCCCTCTGAATTGGATTTTATCTGATGATCCCTCAGATATGAGCCAAACTTGACTAACACATCCGGGAACTTTATTGACCTCGTTATGTTCTTCATCCGATAAAGGCTCTAGGCCGGATCCAAGTTCAATAATAAACTTATACCGGTCTTCCCAATCATCAAAAAGAGCAAAGTCTTCAAGTAAATTTTCCAACGACATGTTTAACCTTTATCCTTATCAAAGACATGACTTAATTCCGAAATGCCCTGGAGGCAAGTTTTGACGCTTATTTCGTCAATATGGTATGGGTCAATGGATTTATAAGGTAGCAAGGTTCTATATGCGACTAAAAACAGAAATTTGGGTGCAGGCACTAATTTTACGGGCGACTCATGGTGGAGCGATGGCAACTGTTTTTAACCGAGGGGATAAGGATGCCGGGGATTGTCTTGTGCGTGTAAATAATCTTAATGGGTCATCTAGCCTGTTTTCGCCTATTCTTGGACCTGAAGGTCATCGTATTTGGCAAGAGCGTGTCGAAAGTGGGACTGATAATCAAACTATTGATAATTTGATTGATCAGGATTTGCGAATTGATCCAGATTTATGGGTAGTTGAAATAGAAGACCGCTTTGGCCGGCATTTTTTGGAGGAAACGGTTAAAAAATTCCGTTAAATAAATGTATGGATACCTTATTAAGCTTTATTGAACTCATTGTAGATGTCTGGAAAACCAGTAGCTTTGGCATTGGCATGGAAAAAATGCTTGTCGCATTTCTGATTTTCTTGTCATTTGCCTTCGTGCGAGGTCTCTTTTCAAGGTTTGTCTTGCAAAGGATCAGCCGAATGGCTGCCGGGACAGAGACCCAAATTGACGATTTGCTGATAGTTTCCTTGGAGCGTCCCTTAAAGTTCTTTTTTCTGATTATTGGATTATTTTTTGCTGTTGAGTATCTTCAATTAGGCGGGCTGTCGGCAGTAATTGCAGAAAAGTTGCTTAAAAGTTTTGTGGCTGTTGGACTTTTCTGGTTTTTCTATGCTGCAGTTACCCCTTTATCATACACACTTCATAATCTCGAAAATATTTTATCAAAAGAAATCGTTAATTGGTTAGTTACTGTTGCACGTTGGGGGGTCATCCTCACAGGTCTTGCAACAGTATTACAAATTTGGGGTATTCAAATTGGCCCGATTATTGCCGGTTTTGGATTATTTGGTGTTGCTGTCGCACTGGGCGCTCAAGATTTGTTTAAAAATCTGTTGGGCGGCATTTCTATTTTAGTGGAAAGACGCTTTGCTCTTGGTGACTGGGTTGAAGTGGATGGCGTCGTTTCCGGCACGATTGAACAAATTGGTTTTAGGTCAACACGGGTGAGACGATTTGATCTCGTGCCTGTCATTGTGCCGAATAATATGTTTGCCGATCATGCTTTGGTAAATTATTCGCAAATGACCCACCGCCGTATCTATTGGAAAGTCGGGTTGGAATATCGCACGACTTCTATTCAGCTTCGGCGGGTGAGAGATCAAATTCTCAAATGGTTGAAAGATGACGATGCGTTTCTTTCAGGGCCTAAGCCGCCTTGTTTTGTATATGTTGATAGTTTCAATGATAGTTCCATAGATTTGATAATTTATTGTTTTACTGTTGAGACGGATTGGGAGACTTGGTTAGCACATAAAGAAAGGCTGGCGATTTCTATCAAAGAAATTGTTGAAAATGCCGGCGCCTCGTTTGCGTTTCCAAGTGTATCAATCTACCAAGAAGTACATGTTCCAGAAATAGCTGCTGTGCCGCCTGCTGATATAACCGCAGATAAGGATAAAATCTAAACCCCATGGGCACTTCATGAGCAGAGTAATTGTAATTGGTGGCGGTATTGTCGGTGTTACCTCTGCTTGGGCATTATTAAACGACGGTCATGAAGTCACTCTTTTAGAAGCAGAGCAAAATATTGCAGGACAGACAAGCTTCGCTAATGGCGGACAGATTGCCGTGTCTGATAGTGCTCCATGGGCCGCGCCATCTGTTCCGTTTAAAGTGATGCGTTGGTTAGGCCGAAAAGACGCACCGTTTCGATTGCGCCCTAGGTTAGATACCGCACAATGGCGCTGGCTTTATTTGTTTCTTCTGAATTGCAGAGGGCAGGCCTTATCAGCCGGCACAGAAAGAAATCTGCATTTGGCAACTTATAGTCTGTCATGCTTGCAGCAAACCCGTTCTAAACTGGGAAATGATTTCTCATATGATGATAGCCAAGCAGGGATTGTAAGATTAATCGGTAATCAAAAAGAAGCAGATGCGGCCCGCGAGTATTTTGCAAAGCATCATCAAGATGAAAAAATAATTTGGATGGAGCCCTCTGAGTTGGCAGCCAAAGATACAGCATTTGAGCCTGCCGTAAAAAGAAATTTGATTGCCGGCGCTGTAATGGGTGTGACGGATGAAAGTGGGGATGCGCGAATCTTTGCAACAAAACTTGCAACGGAGTTCGAAAATCGCGGTGGTGAAATACGAACCAATTGCAGGGTAACGGATTTTATTTCTCAGAATGGGTATGTGCAGGGTGTAACGACAGAACAAGGCGACATTTCTGCTGATCGGGTGGTTTTGTCTTCTGGGGTAGCAAGCAAGGCGCTCGCCAAAAAAATAGGCATTACAATTCCGGTTTTGCCGATTAAAGGTTATTCAGTCACTGTTCCGATTATTGACGAGAGCAGGGTGCCAATATCTTCATGTACCGACTTGAAGCACCGTCTTGTAATCAGTCGACTGGGAATGCGTCTGAGGGTTGCGGGTTTTGCAGAAATAGGCAGTGATAAAGCTTGTGATGCGGGACGCGCCGCTGCAGCTCGAGATCGTCTGGAGGCGTTATTTCCTGATGCGGCTGATTATCAATCATTTGATAACTGGATGGGGTTTAGACCCATGACCCCTGACGGTGCGCCAATTATTGGGGAAGCAGAAACTCTGAGGAATCTCTGGTTCAATACAGGTCACGGCACCTTAGGGTGGACTCTATCTCATGGCACAGCGCAACTTTTGACAGATATGATGGCAGGCAGGAAAACAGCGCTGGATATGAAACCTTATAAAATTAAGAGGTCATATGTCAGTGGTATCTTTGGCTAGTTCTATAAGCCGTGACGGCGCCATAAGACACCCCGTTGATTGTCAACAGCGGGTTGATAGGCTTCAGAGAGTTCGTTCAAAGCTTCATTAAAGGCTTTAACTGGAATGCTGGAGTCAATTTCAAAGGTGTTAAATCCGCATCGTGCCATAAATGACCATTGGTCAAAAAGCACCTCTCCTATCGCACGCAACTCACCTTTAAATCCCAATTCTTCTCGCAGAATGCGAGCATCCGAATAGCCGCGACCATTTCGGTAGACAGGGAAATCAATAGCAATGGTAGTCAGCATATCCAAATATGGGGAAAGTTCACGCACATCCTCGCCGAGTTTGGTTTTTCCTTGTGTATTGGTGCGTATCACAACGCCAAGCTTTGCATTTCGTGAACGAAGCGTATCGGCTTCTGCTTTCAATCTATCTAATGAGATGATTGCCGGTGTATCACCCAGCGGTGTTTCGTCATCAATGAACACCCATGTATCATCGACAACAGCGCCATTAGCAATTAGGTGAGTTTTAGTCGGCATATAACTGCTCCTTGAAAGGATCCATTCCGACACGTCTGTAAGTGTCCAGAAAACGCTCTTCCGGCTGTCTTAGATTTAGATATGTTTCAACGATGGTATCGACGGCATCAACAACTTTATCTTCTGTGAAGGCTTGGCCGGTTATGTCACCCAGACTGGCCTTTTCGTCGGCGGATCCGCCAAGGGAAATCTGGTAAAACTCCGTGCCTTTCTTGTCCACGCCAAGAATACCTATATGACCGACATGGTGATGGCCGCAGGCATTAATACATCCAGAGATTTTTATCTTAAGTTCGCCAATATCATATTGCTTATCAAGGTCAGCAAAATGAGTGGAAATTTCCTGTGCTAAAGGAATTGAGCGTGCATTGGCAAGATTACAATAATCCAGCCCCGGGCATGCGATGCTATCGGAAATCAAACCGATATTCGGTGTGGCAAGATCATGTGCGCAAAGGATGTCATAAACTTCTTTGGCTTCATCGAGTTTTACATGCGGCAAGACAAGGTTTTGTTCATGCGTCACCCGTATCTCATCTAGAGCGTAACGCTCCGCTAAATCGGCAATAACATCCATTTGGGCATCTGTTGCATCGCCCGGAATACCGCCAATAGGTTTCAGTGAGATGTTTACAATCCCATAGCCGGGGGTTTTGTGAGGCACAAGATTGGTTTTCACCCAGTGACTGAACTCTGGGTTACCTTCTTTTGCTGCTTCAAATGCGTCGCTTTGCGCTGGAAGATTTTCATAATTTGGTGGTGCAAAATATGCGGAAATGCGATCCAGTTCAGCTTCCGGGAGGCTGAGCATTTGACTTGCATCTATTTTTGCAAACTCTTCTTCTACCAGCCGCCGCATTTCCGTCTCGCCGGTTTCATGAACGAGTATTTTAATCCGAGCTTTGTAGGAATTATCCCGCCGACCAAGCATATTATAAACACGCATAACGGCTTCAAGATATGCAAGGAGTTTTTTAGCCGGCACAAAATCTGTCAGCTTTTTGGCAATAAAAGGAGACCGTCCCTGACCACCGCCGACGTGAACCTCATAACCTGTCTCTCCTTTATCGTTCTTGACAATAACAATACCGATATCATGAAGCTTAATCGCGGCACGGTCGTTTTCATGACCTGTTACGGCAATTTTAAACTTTCGAGGGAGGTAAGAAAATTCGGGGTGAAAAGTTGACCATTGCCGAATAATCTCTGAAATTATTCTCGGGTCTTCAATTTCGTCAGCTATGGCACCGGCATATTGGTCAGCAGTAACATTCCGGATGCAATTGCCTGATGTCTGAATGGCGTGCATTTCCACACTGGCCAGTTCTTCTAGAAGGTCGGGAATGCGGTCTAAAGCAGGCCAGTTATACTGAATATTTTGTCGAGTCGTGAAATGACCATAACCACGATCATATTTACGCGCGATATGAGCCAACATCCTCATCTGTTTTGAGGATACGGTTCCATATGGAATTGCAACCCTAAGCATATAAGCATGCAATTGAAGATAGACACCGTTCATGAGCCGCAGAGGCTTAAAGGCATCTTCAGATAGCGCGCCACTAATACGGCGGTTAACCTGTCCGCGAAACTGGTTTACCCTGTCAGTGACAATTTTGTGATCAAATTCATCGTAACGATACATCAGCTATCCTTGATATTTTCATGTTTCATTCGTGTTACAGGCAACTTTATCCAGCTTCTGCTTGTTTACCCAAATCTGTGCGAACTGTTGGCCCTTTGGCGCGGATATTTTCGCGGACACTTACCGGTGTGAAACCGTTATCACTTTCAGAAACCTCAAATAGATAGGGGTCGAGGATAAACGCTTCCATATTGTCTGGGCTGGCTCTTGTCAAAAGCGCTTCGGCAGCTTCTTGACCATCAGCAATTTCAGCTTCGGCAAAATTTTCAATCCAGCCATTACCTTTGAAATATACGACCTCGCCATCATTCAATCTGTTTGCTGTGACTGCCTGAAAACGCGCGCCTTTTGAACTATGTTGTGCCATTGGAGTTTCCGGTTGTGAATAGTTGCCGCATATTGCCTTTTTTCACATAAAACTTCAAGAAGATGTAAAATAAATTATTATACAAAAAAAATATGTATTTTAATGAAAGCTTTCATGCCATTTTCTCAGTAATATCCATTCTACAAGACTATGCACATAGTAAATAACAATGCCAAGAATGGATAGAAGCGTCAGGGCTGCAAACATAGTTGAGATTTCCAACCTATTGCCTGCCTCTATAATCCGCCATGCAAGCCCTGTAGACGTACCAGATCCAGCTACAAATTCAGCTACGACGGCGCCAATTAGGGCCAGTCCCCCTGAAATCTTCGCGCCTGTGAGAATGGAAGGTAGAGCGGCGGGAAGCTCAAGGTAAATTAGTGTCTGCCACCATTTTGCGCCACTGAGCTGCATTAACTGATGAAGGCCATTATCGACACTTCTTATGCCTTGAAGGGTGTTGGTTAAAATAGGAAAGAAAGCGACAATCCAGGCAATGATGATCATGGCGCGGTTAGTGTTTTCAAAACCGACCCAAATCAGAATTAACGGTGCAATGGCAACGACCGGTGTGACCTGAAGTGTGACCACGTATGGGGCAAGTGACATTTCGATAAATCGTGACCGTGTGAACAAAATTGCCAGTGATACCCCACCTATCAATGCCCAAAAATAGGCAAACCCAGTAATGCTTAGGGTGACAATCAGAGACCCCATCAAAGATGTAAAATTATCCATTAGCGCATAAGCAATTTGTGAGGGAGGAGGAAGAACAAAAATTGGCACTGCAAGAAAGCCAACAATCCATTCCCAAAATACTAAAAGGGTAAAGCCAACTAATAAAGGAAGCAAAAATTTCATCATATTGCCTCCTCGTTATGTTCCAGAGATTTTGTGATTGTCAGGCGCGCTTCATGGAATGGTGTTGAAGCTCTGAAGGCATCATTCCGTGTGTTGCTATCTATTTTGATATCATCTTTAAGCTGTCCATCAGACGACATGACCAGTACACGCTCAGCCAGATAGGTCGCTTCAGAAACCGTATGGGTAACAAATAAGATTGTGCATTTTTGACGTCGCCAAATATCCAGCAATTCATCATCAAGTTTCAGGCGCGTGAGTTCATCAAGTGCGCCAAAGGGTTCATCCATAAATAGTACATCTGGGTTTTGCGCCAGGGCTCTTGCAAGGGACACGCGCATCTTCATGCCACCCGACAATTCACGTGAAAGTGCATATTGGCGACCGGCGAGGCCAACAAGTGCCAAAGCATCAGTCACGCGGGTATCAATCAGTTTTTTGTTGAGGCCTTTAATTTTTAATGGCAACGCCACATTTTCATAAACAGTTTGCCATGCCAGCAGGGTAGGTTCTTGAAAAACATAACCGATAGATGTGTCCGGTTTAATTTCAATTTTTCCGCTGGATGGGGATTGAAGGCCTGCAAGAATTCTTAAGAGAGAGCTCTTCCCACAACCAGAAGGCCCGACGATAGCGGTAAAGCTTCCGGCGTCAAATGAATGTGTAAAACCCCTAAATACCTCAATGCCATCAGCATAGGCCATATTCAAATCTGTAACTTTTATCGCAAAAGACATTATTTTGAATGTGCCTTATTGACAAATTTAGTTGTGAAGGCGTTTTCCCAATTCATCTCCATGTCATAGAGACCGTTTTCAGCCATCAAGGTGAAGAAGCTTTTCCACCTCTGTCGTGTCATTGTGCCAATGCCTTTGTCTAGGGCATCCCCTGAGATGACGAGGCCGCGGTCACGAATTTGGTTTATAGCCTGATCCAGAATATCTTGTGTCATGTCTTGGTTTGAGGAGAGTATCAGTTGATTTCCGGGAGTTGGGTCATCCATCAGATAACTCCGCCAGCCTTCTATAGAAGCAGTGACAAAGGCCTGAACAATCTCAGGTTTTTCTTCAATCAATTTATTTTGCGCAATGACCATAGCGGCATAGGAAGGGTAACCCTCATCCGAGAGTAGAAATACTTTCGGCGTTACGCCGTTTTTAGAAATTGTGAAGGGTTCAGAGGTTGCGTAGCCTTGCTGTATCGCATTTTTATCGACGATGAAGGGCGCGAGGTTGAATGTATATTTCCTGATTTGCTTGTCTGAAAAACCATAACGGGCGCGCATCCAAACCCAAAAAGCATTAATAGACGCATCGGCTATCATAATGGGTTTGTCCTTCATGTCAGAGATTTTATTAATATCGTCCCGGTCATGAGTAATTAAAACCTGCGGATCTTTTTGAAAAGCGGCCATGACCGCTTTGGCAGGAACCCCGGCTTGCACCATATTCAGCAAAATAAAACCGTTCGACCCCATGGCGAAATCTATTGCATTCGCGCCCAAAAGCTGGGGTATGTTAATGCCTGGTCCCCCGCCACGAATGACAACATTCAGTCCGGCTTTTTCATATAGCCCTAAAGCCTTAGCTTGGTAAAAACCACCTTGCTCGGCTTGTGCTTTCCAATCTGTTGCAAAAGTTACCGGCTCAAGTGCGATAGCATTTTCAATCTGAGAGCTTATTAAAAAAATAAACACTGAAAGCAAACTCAGCTGTCCAAGTTTTTTTGATAGTTTGATGAATCTATTCATTACCTGACCAAAGGTGGCAGAGCCTGCTCTGCACGTCAACAATCAGGCGTGTGTAAAATAGATGCTGGTAATGACAAAAAATGAAAAAAAATTTCAACGGGGATAAGTGTTCTAATGCGTGATTTTATTAGAAGAATTTCGATGATATACACGTCAAAATACCCCTTACCCACTGATTTTAAACAATAAATTGTTGACAGCGTTACAGTGATAACTTATATATATCCCACACTCGCAGAGGTGGAATAAAAATTAACAATTCGCTTGTTGGCTTTTATACCTCTTATAAATTTCTGCGACTTAACATTTTCAAATTATAAAATTCATTTATTCGTGAAGCCTTTACCAGAGACATCAATTGGGAATTCTTTGAAAGAACTCCACAACGCTCTGATAAATGACCTTGTGCGTTTCGAGGCACATCTGCCTTCTGATGCTGAAGCGCTGACGGAAGCTTTTGAACGCTACGCACGCGTTATCATGCTTTTGGTAAGATCCATGGATATGTTGACACAAAGGGAAAGCAAACTGTTTGCCAACGCCTCATCTAACCAAAAACCCAAGGAAGATATTATCGAAGAACTTGAACGTGCATTCAATCGCATCATTGCCGAAAAAGAAACGCAGAGAAGTTCTGGAGACACTAACACTTGATCAGCTTAATTTTTTAAAAAAACACTGGGTTTTTCTGACGCCAAAAATTGGCTGGCGCGTTTGGAATGATTCGGATGCAACACTTTATGTCTTGCAAAGTGAGGGGTGGCAATCTGTTTCGAGTTTGGGCAAGGCGACCGGTCAACATGACTTCTACGGCTCGAAAGGTTTGGATTTTTATGTTGAGGAAATTGATCATATTGTGATTGCCGGTGCACATAATGATACTGCGCTCATCATCCCAGGCAAAAGTACAGTTCTGGCCATCACCGGTAGAGTTTTAACGACATTGGGTGGGTCGCATTCATGGAAGCTTGGTGTTGCAGGCGGTGATGACAGATATGGTAATAAAATCGGGTATCAGGAAGACTCCACTGTTATCGGGGTTTCCTCCTCACCCGTCACTTATTATGCCGATACGCCTGTTAAGCTAACCGCAGTATCCGGTCAGTTTTCGAGTGGAAAAATTAGACTTAAACTATATGCAATGAAATTTGCCCTTCCAGAAGTAGACCCCGACTGATATGAAGCACCATGCTTGAATTACCATTTCAGGATGTGGTGCTTTGGTGTTTGCTTGCCCTCATGAGTGCGGCAGCAAGTTATTTTGTTTTGCGTCCATTGCTGAAAAACAAGTTAATGGACAAATCCTCCGGCTCGCTTGCTTTTATCGCGGTGGTAAGTTTTCTTCCCGGTCTGGCGTTGATACTTTATCTAATGCTTGGGTCGCCGGGTTATTCCGATCTACCACTTGAAGATAGACTGAATGTTCCCCCCGAAACTCTCCCTCTTGAGGGATTAGTAGTACATCTGGAACAACGCCTCAAAGATAATCCCGACGATACTGATGGGTGGTTGATGCTGGCAAGAACGCGGATGGCGCTCGGGGAAGCAGATAGAGCTGAAGATGCTTTATTGAATGCTATGTCCTTGCGTCAAGGCGAGCAAAGCGCTGATATTTTGGTTATGCTTGCTGAAAGTCGTCTACAACAACAAGACGGATTGATTGTCAGCGGCGATGAGACACTAATTAATCGGGCACTTGAAATTAACCCCAATCACCCGCGCGGTTTATACTTGCGTGGGCTTTCTCTTCTCCAGCAGGGTGACAAAACCAAAGCTCTCGTGATCTGGGATGGTTTGCACTCTGCAGCCGAGCCGGACAGTCCGTGGCAGATATTTCTCCGGGCGCAGCTTTCCCTTCATCAATAAAACATTAAGCATGTCATTATGTGGCATGCGTCGGTTTTTCACCTTTAATCTTCGTGTTTAGTCGATATATTCCCGTCAGGAGATATTATGACTCAACGTCAAACACGGTTGCTGTTTTTTGCTCTCGGCTTTGCAATGCTCGGGGTTACCGCTTTTATTGCCTTAACGGCATTAGAGGATAACCTCGTTTATTTTAAAACTCCCACGGATATTGCAGAGAGTAGCACAATGCCTGTCGGAAAAATCAGAATTGGCGGTTTGGTTGCAGAAGATAGCTTAATTAGAGCTGGGCTGGAAAACCGGTTCGTCGTAACCGATTTGCAAAACAGAATAAATGTCTCTTTTGAAGGCGTGTTGCCGGATTTGTTCCGGGTGGGGCAGGGGGTCGTTGCAGAAGGTCAGTTTAAAACTGCAGATACCTTTGTCGCTGACACAGTTTTGGCGAAACATGATGAGAATTACATGCCCCGCGAGGTTGCTGATGCGCTCAAAGAAACAGGTGTCTGGCAGGGGAATAAATCTTCAGGGAGCCAAAAGTGATTGCAGAGACCGGTCATTTTGCGATGATATTGGCATTCTGTGTTGCATTACTTCAATCAACACTGCCTCTTTATGGTGCGCGTCGTAACCATCAGGGTTTTGTCCTTATGGCGGTGCCAGCTGCCAAATTACAATTTATTCTCCTCCTCTGGGCATTTGCGGTGCTGACCGTAAAATTTGTTCAATCTGATTTCTCCCTTTGGCTGGTTACTGCCAATAGTCATGCAGACAAGCCTTTTATTTATCGTCTTACCGGCGTGTGGGGCAATCATGAAGGATCCATGCTTTTATGGATTTTGATGCTCGCAGCCTATGGCGCGGGCATTGCACAATTTAGTAAATCAATGCCGGATACCTTAAAGGCGCGCGTGCTTGCCGTTCAGGGCATGATTGGTGTTGCTTTTCTTGCATTTTCTCTTTTTACCTCCAACCCTTTTGCACGTCTGGTATCGCCACCTTTTGAAGGTAACGGCCTCAATCCAATTTTGCAGGACCCGGCTCTGGCTGTTCATCCACCTTTGCTTTACGCGGGTTATGTCGGTTTCTCACTGGCTTTCTCGTTTTCAGTTGCAGCTTTGATGTCCGGTAAAGTTTCTCCTGACTGGGCTAAATGGGTGCGCCCCTGGACGCTTTTGGCTTGGCTTAGCTTGACACTTGGCATAGCAGTCGGTTCGTTCTGGGCTTATTATGAACTTGGTTGGGGCGGCTTTTGGTTCTGGGATCCGGTTGAAAATGCCAGCTTTATGCCATGGCTCGCTGGAACGGCATTGCTTCACTCTGCGCTTGTAACTGCAAGGCGTAATACATTGCATAGCTGGACAATGCTTCTAGCTATTTTGACATTTGGTTTATGCATTGCCGGCACATTTTTAGTGCGCTCCGGTGTCTTAACTTCTGTCCATGCTTTTGCAACCGACCCGACACGCGGTGTGTTTATTCTTATGATACTCGGCGTTCTCGTGGGGGGTGCATTACTTTTGTTTGCCATGCGGTCTGCTGGGCTGTCCTCGGCGGATAAAAATGTGCCGTTTCAGCCTGTCAGTCGCGAAGGCGCGTTAATATTAAATAATGTTTTTCTCGCCAGCGCGACAGCAACAGTTTTTCTGGGAACAATATACCCACTGGTAATTGATGCGTTTGGTCTTGGGAAGATTTCTGTTGGGGCACCTTATTATAATGCCGTTTTTGTTCCGCTCATCACGCCGCTTTTAATGTTAATGCCATTTGGACCCCTGTCAGGCTGGGGCCAGTCTGAAGTTTTACCAGTGTTTAAAAAACTAGCTATGGCTTTCTTGTTGGCAGTTTTGAGCGCGCTGACGGTTTTCATTGTGAGTGCCGGGCATCAAGGTGGTGCGGCACTGGGGGTTGGGTTGTCTTTGTGGCTCATGCTTGGCGCGCTGGCTGATCTGGCAAAAAAAATTAGATTTAACAGTGTCCCTTTAGCACGACTTCCGAAGAATATTTCCAAACTTCCGCTTCAACAATGGGGAAGCGTTCTGGCACATGGAGGTCTTGGCGTTATGATACTGGGCATTGTTGGAACAACGGCGTGGCGCAGTGAAGTCGTTCAAGCTGTTATGCCAGGTGCAGTGATGGAAATTTCAGGATATGAAGTGACCTTTGACGGGGAGAGTGCTGTCAGTGGAGAGAACTTTACCGCGGAGCAAGGTGAGTTTTCTGTCAGGCGAGGCGGCGTTGATGTTACTGTGCTGAAACCTGAGAAACGCTTTTATACAGTGGAACGTCAATCCACGACTGAAGCCGCTATTTTGAAAAACCTAGCAGGCCATCTTTATATTGTTATAGCTGACGAAACTATAACGGATGGCACAGCTTCCCGCGTAGTTAGAATATGGTATCACCCGCTTGTCGCTTTCATCTGGATTGGTGGGCTGATTATGGCGTTGGGGGGCGTTGCGGCTTTAACGCGGCGCGAGGTAAAATCTTTCAGCAATGATAGCGTTTAGTCGACAAATGGCGAGATATCAAATGACCATCAGAGTGGCATCAAAAAAAATAAATTTCCTGATACTTTCTTTTTTTCTATATGTCTCTCCTGCTTTGGCCATTAGTCCCGGAGAGGCCTTTAAAGACGATGCATTGGAAGAGCGCGCAAGAAGCTTGTCTGTGGAACTCAGATGCATGGTCTGTCAAAATCAATCAATTGACGATAGTGATGCCCCACTAGCGGCAGACCTGCGGAATTTAATTCGCGCGCAAATTCAGTCCGGGAAAACCGACGCTGAAATTCTTGATTTCATTGAGGATAGATATGGTGAATTTGCTTTATTGAAACCACGCTTTGATATTAAAAATGCACCCTTATGGGGTCTCCCTTTTCTTCTGGTCTTGGCAGGTTTTTTCTTGATGCGGTCTTTCTTCCGCAATGCTCCCAAAAATTAATAAACATTAAAATTAATTAATCTCCTCGTAACATAGCGTTTATGAGGCATTCTGTAGCTTGAGATTACGCAATTGATTCTCCCAAAGTCCATTTGCGTTTCGGCGGCGATAGAAAGTTTCCTCCCCTCCTTTCTCATCGCCGCCAATTTGTTTAAGGTATGTAGATGCATATTTTATTAATTGAAGACGATAAAGAAGCTTCGAAGTATGTCATTAAAGGCCTACAGGAAAGCGGTCATGTTGTTGACCACGCGGCTGATGGTGAAGAAGGTTATGAAATTGCCCTTGTCGGCAAATTTGACGTTTTAATTGTCGACCGCATGCTTCCCGTTCTTGATGGACTTACTTTAGTTAAGAAGCTTCGCCAAAATCACATCACAACGCCTGTTTTGTTTTTATCTGCATTGGGAGATGTAGATGATAAGGTTATGGGGCTTAAATCAGGTGGAGATGATTACCTCAGTAAGCCATTTGCCTTTTCTGAATTATTAGCCAGAATTGAAGTGCTCGTGAAGCGCGGCTCAGGTCAGGTAGCTGAAACAACTTTGAAATTTGAGGATTTAGAAATGAATCTTCTGACTCGCCGGGTGGCGCGCCATGATAAAGCCATAGATCTCCAGCCTCGTGAATTTAAATTGCTGGAATATTTGTTGCGAAATGCAGGCCGCGTTGTAACTCGGACCATGTTGCTTGAAAATGTCTGGGAATATCATTTTGACCCTCAGACCAATGTTATTGATGTTCACATTTCTCGTTTGAGGTCAAAAATTGATAAGGATTTTGATCCGCCTCTAGTGCACACAATAAGAGGGGCGGGGTACTCTTTACGTGTTCCAGACTAAGCTTCTCAGGACAACAACTTTTCGCGCGGCTTTGCTATATTTATCGATATTCTTGTTATCGACATCTTCTCTCTATGCTTATCTTTTCTGGAACACGGTCAGCCTCATCTCCAATCAAACCGATACGGCGATTGAAGCTGATATTGAAGACCTGTCACAAAGATTTAAGGAAGGTGGCATTCCCAGTCTTGCAAGGCGCGTTGCGGTACTAAGCCGCGACCCACGCCTGTCGATTTATCTTTTAATTGACCCAGAAGGCCGACCTATGGCCGGTAACCTTAATAAAATTCCTGATATGAAAGATGCTGGAGAAGATTGGCAGGAGTTTGAATTCGTTCGTATTACCAATAATTTTGAGGAAAAGCATGCGGCACGGGCAAAGACATTCACCTTGCCGCAGGGGTTTTTCCTGTTGGTCGGACGTGATGTTGAGGAGTTCCACAAATTCAGTGCGGTTATTTTAAACGCAATGATTTATGGACTAGGCATGACAATTCTGTTCGGTTTGGTTGGTGGTGTTATTATCAGTCGCAATTTTACCCGACGGATAGACAGCATTAACCGCACAAGTTCAGATATTATGGCAGGGGATTTATCTCGTCGAATTCCGGTTACAGGCAGTGGAGATGAAATCGACCGATTAGGTATTAATCTCAATAAAATGTTAAGCCGGATTGAAAGTTTGATGGATGGTATGCGCGATGTGACAGATAACATTGCTCATGATTTACGGAGTCCCATAAATAGAATTCGTAACAGACTTGAAGTTACCTTGATGAAACCTGCCACTACTGAGGATTATAAAAAAGTTATTCAGGAAACGATAGAAGAGGCAGATGAACTTCTAGCTGTTTTTAATGCGTTGTTATCAGTGGCACAACTTGAGGCTGGAGCACGGGATATCCAGAAAGAAATGCTGGATGTTGTGGATATTATCAAGCAGGCAGTTGAATTTATGGAGCCTGCAGGTGAGGAAATTGGTGCTCGCTTTGATTTGGATTTGCCCGAAACGCCATTTTTCACAAAAGCCGCGCGGCCTCTTTTGTCACAAGCCCTCATTAATTTAATAGATAACGCTTTTAAATATGGTCATTCAGATGAGCAGATTATTTCGGTCGGTTTAACAAAATTGAACAACATGTTTATTATTTATGTGGCAGATAATGGCCCTGGCATTCCACCGTCAGACATGTCACGAGTGACTGAACGCTTTGTCAGGCTGGATGCCAGTCGAAATAGACCGGGGAGTGGTTTGGGTTTGTCGCTCGTATCAGCAATTGCTCAACGTCACGGCGGTAAGCTTCGTCTTCAACAAAATTTCCCTCAAGGGCTGAAAGCTGAAATTGTGCTACCATTGGACACATGACAAGAAGTTTTTCAGACCGAAAAAAAATTAATGTGAAGCGCGGGGATAACGAGGCCAATAGGGTCGCGCACAGTCATCTTGAAGATTGTAAATCGATATGGATTGCCGAATTATCTGCAGAAGCGCAATCAGCTATTATTGCATTTGTGAATGACCATGAAGATTTGTTTCTTCAGATTTTTGCAGGTTCCTCATTCTTAACACGCATTATTCGAACCCGTCCGAACCTTCTTATAGAACTTGCTGAGGATGGGCCGGATGTCTTTTGTGAAAAAATATTAACTCTTATATTTGATCAGGATTTGTCCTGCGATCGTGATGGATTAATGCGGGATTTGCGTCTCTACAGGCAAAGCATTTCTCTGGCAACGGCAATGGCGGATATTGCGGGGCTTTGGTCACTGGAAGAGGTAACCGGAACCCTAACAGATTTTGCAGATGCATCTGTCAGGATTAGTTTGGATTGGTTGCTTAAAAACAAGTCTGCCCAATATGGCTTGGATATTCCTCCCACAGGCGACCAATGTCAGTGCGTTGTTTTAGGGATGGGGAAGTATGGTGCACGTGAACTGAATTATTCATCAGATATCGATATTGTCGTTTTTTACGAACCTGATGGAATTGTATCACTCGACAGCCACAAGCTTGCTGAGTTTTGGATAGACTTGACCAGAGATTTGTCCACTATTTTGCAATTCACCACAGATGCAGGTTTTGTGTTTCGAGTTGATTTGAGGTTACGCCCAGACCCGGGTTCTACCCCGGTTGCCGTGTCCATTCCAGCAGCAGAAACATATTACGAGTCCTTCGGCCAGAACTGGGAGCGGGCGGCTTTTATAAAGGCGCGTCAGATTGCCGGGGATAAGAGGACGGGCGACAAATTGCTGGCCATATTGTCTCCCTTCATTTGGCGAAAGAATTTGGATTTCGCCGCTATTGAAGACGTTCATGCAATGAAGCGACAAATTCATGCGGTTAGGGGACATGGTCAAATCGCTGTGGCAGGTCACAATATTAAGTTAGGAAGAGGTGGCATTAGAGAGATTGAGTTCTTTGTGCAGACCCAGCAACTTATTGCCGGGGGACGAGACAAAAGCCTCCGCGGGTCTCAAACATGCCCCATGCTTAAACAACTGGCAGAGCGCGGCTGGATAAAAACCGAAACTGTAGATGAATTGACGACAGCTTACCATTTTCTGCGCGGCATAGAACATCGTTTGCAAATGCAGCAGGATGAGCAAACTCACACGCTCCCTAAAACTGAGGAAAAATTACAGATATTTTCAGATTTCTGCGGCTATGAAACGCTTGATGATTTTAGGAGCCGACTGACTGAAGTTCTGAAAACCGTTCAAACTCATTATGCAGAGTTGTTTGAGCAAGGTGAAGTGCTTGCGGATGAAATGGGCAATCTTGTTTTTGTCGGCAGTGAGAATGATCCTGAAACTTTAGAAACGCTTTCCCAGATGGGCTTTGCAAGGGCGGCGCAAATGTCTGATGAAATCAGAGGGTGGCATAGTGGGAGATTTGCTGCTGTTCGCACACCCCGTGCCCGAGAATTATTGACCAGAATAAAGCCCCGTCTCCTAAAAAGCCTGTCACAGACACCTGATCCGGATTTTGCTTTTGCACGGTTTAATGATTTTCTGACTGGTCTACCTTCAGGCATACAAATTTTTTCTCTTTTTCAATCCAACCCTGATCTGCTTAATCTTATTACCGACATTGTTGGGACAGCGCCGCGCCTGTCCGCGCAATTAAGCCGTCGCCCCGTCACATTGGACAGTCTTCTTGATCCCAATTTCAATCAGCCTCTGTCGGATGCTGATGAGGTTTTACAAGAACTCCAAAGCTATATGTCCGGCATAACTCATTTTGAAGATATGCTGGATGCAACAAGACGCTGGCATAGGGAAAATATCTTCAGGATTGGCACGCAAATTTTATCAGGTAAATTGACCGGCCATACCGCAGGTGAAGACATCACTAAAGTTGCCGATGCGAGCACTCGTGTTATTTTTGATTTTGTAATGAAAGATTTACTGGGGGACGTCACGCTCCCAGACGGTTCAGAAATGGCGGTTTTGGGGCTGGGTAAACTAGGTAGCCGCGAAATGACCGTATCCTCTGACCTTGACCTTATTATTGTTTGCGCAGCAGAAGACTATGCGCAGGAAGTGACTTATACGGCATCATCCTCCATGGAAGTTTTTTTTAGCCGTGCCGCAAGACGTTTCATTTCTGCCATGACGGCTCCAACCTCTGAAGGTTATCTTTTTGATATAGATATGCGTTTGCGCCCAACGGGAAATGCGGGTCCACTCGTTACGAAATTTAAAAATTTTGAGGATTACCAATTTTCAAATGCATGGCTTTGGGAGCACATGGCACTGACACGGGGGCGGGTGCTGGCAGGTGGGAAAAATCTGACAAATCAGATTCAGGCCTTACAGAAAAAAGTTTTCCAGATGACACGTGATCCTGATGAGTCGCGGTACAACATTGCAGATATGAAAAAACGGCTTGAGGCGCATCATATCAAAAAAGGTGATGCCAAATGGGATATCAAACATGCCCCGGGGGGGCTGGTTGATATTGAATTTATTGCTCAAGGTCTCTGTCTAATGCATGGCGAAGCACTTGCTGAACGCATTTGCACCTCCACCCAATCTAATCTTGAATTGCTAGGCGCGGAGCATATTTTATCGCCTGATGATAAGACTCGACTCATTGAGGCCTTGTCGGTGTATTCAGGTCTGTTACAGATTTTCCGATTATGCCTCGATACTCCGGCAGTCCCACCATTTTCTCAGTCGTTAAATTTGTTGTTGTGTCAAAGCTCTGCACTTCCAGATATGGCTCATTTGGAACAAGCGCTGAGTGAGCATCAAAAATCTGTACGCGATATTTTTGTTCGGATGTTTGGTCAGCTATCTGACTAATTTTTTCAAGACATCTTAAACTATTTGAGCCATATCTATCACATGAGCACGCATCGATTTTGTATAGCGCCAATGATGGATTGGACGGATAGGCACGACCGCTATTTTTTGCGGCTTTTGTCTAAAAGGTCTCGGCTTTATTCAGAAATGGTTACGGCAGATGCGGTACGCCATGGCGACCGTGCACATCTCTTGTCCTTTAACGCTACTGAACACCCTGTTGCCCTCCAGTTAGGTGGTAGCGACGCTTCGACGTTGGCAGAAGCAGCCAAGATTGGTGAAGATTTTGGTTATGATGAAATCAACCTCAATGTCGGTTGCCCGTCCGACAGAGTGCAAGCCGGCCGATTTGGTGCGTGCCTGATGCAGGAGCCGGAACTTGTTGCTGAATGTGTGTCAGCTATGCGTGTGAATGTTAAAATTCCTGTTACCGTTAAATCTCGCATCGGCGTTGATGACCAAGACCCTGAGGAAGCACTTTTCCGTTTGGTAGAATTATCTGCGCAAGCCGGGTGTGAGGTGTTCATCGTGCATGCCAGAAAAGCTTGGCTTGATGGTTTAAGCCCTAAGCAAAACCGCGATATTCCACCGCTTAATTATGACCTTGTTTATGCATTGAAGAAGTCACGTCAGGATTTAACGATTATTTTGAATGGCGGCATTGATACATTGCCAGAGGCACAGGCGCATTTGCACCATGTTGACGGCGTCATGCTGGGGCGTACTGCTTATAAAACCCCTTATATTCTTGCTGATGTGGACCGCCTGATTTTCAACGATGATACACCTGCGCCAAGCCGTGAAGCCGTAGTGGAAGCATTAATACCTTATGCCGAAAAGTTGGTCACTGAGGGGGTTCCCCTGCATGCCTTGACCAGACACCTTATGGGGTTGTTTCAATCTCAACCCGGAGGCCGATTATGGCGGCGTTACTTGAGTGAGAATGCGCCTAAAAACGAAGCCGACGCCTCTGTTTTATACGAGGCACTCCAATATATGCGACACGCGGTTCAGCGTACCCAAGATGTCGACCATGATGTAAATCAGGCTGCTGACTGAAATGAAATCCCGAGACAAAAGATATAAAGATAAAGGATGTAAACATGCCTGAATTGGAAATGCCGGTTCTCATTGCCCTTTTTGTTCTTGCTGGCTCTGTCGCCGGATACATGGCGGGTCTTTTGGGTATTGGTGGTGGAGCTATTCTTGTGCCGGTACTGTTCCAGACCTTTATTTTTCTCGGCCTTGATGAAGCACATCAAATGCATGCTGCTGTCGCAACCTCTTTGACAATTATTGTGCTGACATCCATTCAGTCGGGGCGCATTCATTATAAGAATGATGCCGTTGATATGACAGTCGTGCGCCAATGGGTGCCGTTTTTGATAACAGGCGTTGTTTCCGGCGCACTATTAGCGGGTTATTTCAACGCTGAGGTATTAAAAATAATCTTCGCCATTCTGACCTCCCTTATTGCCTTGAATATGATGTTCAACAAAGTTGACGACTCGCTGGATGGCGAGATGCCTGCTCTCTGGTTGCAACGCGGGGTCGCTTTAATCATCGGATTTTTCTCGGCATTAATGGGCATTGGTGGTGGAGCATTTTCTGTGACCATCATGCGTTTGTTTGGCCGTCCAATTCATAAAGCGGTCGGTACGGCAGCAGTGCTTGGTGTTTTTATAGCACTACCAGGTAGTCTAGGTTTTGTCGTTTCAGGCTGGGGTAAAGAGGGTCTTGCCCCATATTTTCTGGGTTATGTAAACTGGCTCGCTGTTTTGCTGCTTATTCCTGTTACAACGCTCACCGCTCCAATGGGAGCGCGAATGGCACATAAGATTGACCGGGAAAAACTCGAGAAGATTTTTATCTTTTTCCTGTTTCTGGCATCGGCACGTATTTTGTGGTCGGTGTTTTAAGCTTAAAGCTTCTGGTCATACTCACCAACCTCAGGCCAGGAGGAAAGCAAATTATCTATTTCTGCAAACATATCTCGCATGCGATTTTCAGAAACGGGGCTCTCTACAACTACGACAAGGCCCGGCTTGTTTGAAGAAGCGCGAACCAACCCCCATGTCCCATCCTCAACAGTTATCCGGATGCCATTAACCGTTACCAAGTCGCGGATTGATTGTCCTGCAACTTTTTCGCCTTCTTCGGCACGTTTTTGAAAATGCGCAATGGCGCGGTCAACGACCTCGTATTTTTCTGTGTCGGCACAATAGGGCGACATGGTAGGGGAGCCCCAGCTTTGAGGTAGGCTGTCATTTAAGTCCGCCATGCTTTTGCCGGGATTTTGTTCCAACATTTCGCAAACTGTAATTGCCGTCACCAGCCCGTCATCATAGCCCCGTCCAATTGGTGCATTAAAAAAGAAGTGACCGCTTTTTTCAAATCCAGCCATCGCACCTGTCTCCACCGTATGACGTTTCATATAACTATGACCCGTTTTCCAGTAAACTGTTTCAGCGCCGAGTTCGTTCAGCACAGGGTCTGTCATAAACAGGCCTGTTGATTTTACGTCAGCAACAAATTTTGCATTTGGATGTTTTGCTGCAAGGTCTCTGGCAACAAGCACACCCATTTTGTCGGCAAAAATTTCTCGCCCTTGATTATCCACGACGCCGCAACGGTCACCGTCACCGTCAAAGGCAAAACCAATATCCGCACCGGTTTCTTTTACTTTAGCACTCAAAGAATGCAGCATTTCCATATCTTCCGGATTTGGGTTGTGGTTCGGAAATGTAAAATCCGGTTCGCAATGCAAATCTACAGTTTCAATACCTAGAGCTGAAAGTGTCTTGGTTGCGAATACCCCTGCGGTGCCGTTGCCACATGCCAGAACGGCTTTAATTTTTCTTTTGAATGCCGGACGCTTGGTTAAATCAGCCATGTAGCGTTCTGCCATATCCGGAACAAATACATAGCTTCCCCCATCGCGAGAAACACCAGTGCCGTTTAGGACTATATCGCGCAACATTGTCATTTCGTCTGGGCCAAATGTTAGCGGGCGGTTGGCGCCCATTTTGACACCTGTCCAGCCATTTTCATTATGACTGGCCGTGACCATAGCAACACCGGGGACATCCAACTCATATTGTGCAAAATATGCCGTCGGGGAAAGCGCAAGACCAATATCATGAACCTTTGCCCCTGCTGTCATTAGGCCAGTAATCAGAGCTAATTTGATTGATTGTGAGTAGGAGCGGTAGTCATGCCCGACTACAAGTGATGGGTTGTCGGATAGCTCGTGCAATACGTTACCAAGACCGAAGCCAAGGGCTTGAATGCCTGATAAATTGATTTCTGTAGGAAAAAGCCAGCGCGCATCATATTCTCTAAAACCGGTGGGCGTGATTTGTGGAGTGTTCTCAAATTCTGGGGTATTTGGCACTAAATCTGAGACTGGAATTGGGAATAGGGGGCTGGGTTTATCCTGTGACATCGAAAATCCTCTTCTAACATTCATTTCTTAGCGCATTGTAGACGCAAAGAACAGAAGCAATAGAGTTGAATTCATGCCTGATTGGCTCGTATAAGGCTCATATGGATAAAATAAAACAAGAGATTGTTCGGCTTAAATTAACTGACACGCCTTTGCCTGATGTGCAAATTAGTGGTCTGCCGGTTTTTTTGCCTGGTTGGGTATGGCTCGCGGGTGCCGGGCCGGGTGACCCCGGGCTGCTGACATTGCATGCTGTCAATGCCATGCAACAAGCCGACGTCATTATCCATGATGCGCTGGTGAGTGAAGATATTTTATCTATAGCCGGGCCAGATACAGAAATTTTCTATGCCGGAAAAAGGGGGGGTAAACCCTCCATGAAGCAAGCCGATATCACTGACAGTTTGGTATATCACGCAAGAAAAGAGAAAAAAGTACTTCGTCTTAAGGGGGGTGACCCGTTTGTTTTTGGTCGGGGTGGAGAGGAAGTCGAGAGGCTGGTGGAGGAAGAGATATCATTCCGTCTCATTCCCGGGGTGACATCAGGTATCGCCGGGCCGGAATATGCCGGAATTCCTGTGACGCATAGAGATGTGAATCACGCTGTGAGTTTTGTTACCGGGCACCTTGCAGGATCAGGACAGACTGAATTGCTGGATTGGGAGTCTATTTCCAAGGCCACACCAGTGATAGTGGTTTATATGGCGATGAAAAAGATAGATGTAATCGCAGAAAAATTGATGCAGGCAGGACGGTCACCCGAAGAGCCTGTCGCGATTATCACCCAAGCCACGACCCCAGATCAAGAGGTGCTGACATCAACACTACGTTCTGCGGCAGCGGATGCCAAAAGTGCCGGATTGGAGCCACCCAGCATCATTGTCTTTGGAGCAGTAGCATCTTTTGCAGATAAGCTTTCATGGTTTGACAAGTAATAAAGAGGACATAAATGACGCAGGCGTCATTTATTGCTTTTCTTTGTAAAAAGAAGTTTTATAACAACATCAATTGTTACGGGAGATTAAAATGAATTTCGATTTCAGCCCTGAAGAAAATGCATTTAGAGAAGAGGTCAGACAATTTATTGCTGACAACTATCCTAAACATTTGACGGAAAGCCGTCGTGCAGAATTTACCAAAGAAGATTTCTTGTCATGGCATCGTGTTCTTGCCGAAAAAGGCTGGGTTGCACCGCATTGGCCAGAAGAATATGGCGGGCCGGGATGGTCTGTGACACAAAGATACATCTTTGATGATGAATGTGCCAAGGCCAACACGCTTATTGTTTTGCCGTTTGGTATCACCATGCTGGGGCCGGTTTTGATGCATTATGCCAATGACGCTCAAAAAGCGCATTACTTGCCACGAATTCTGTCCGGTGAGGACTGGTGGTGTCAGGGTTATTCCGAGCCTGGGTCAGGCTCTGATTTAGCCTCTCTTAAAACCAAAGCAGAACGTGATGGAGATGATTACGTCGTCAATGGTCACAAAATCTGGACGACATTGGCACAACATGCGGACTGGATGTTCTGTTTGGTGAGGACGTCGCAAGAAGATAAGCCTCAAAAAGGTATCTCATTCTTGCTGATAGATATGAATTCTCCCGGCATTGAGGTTCGTCCAATTATCACGATTGACGGCAGTCATGAAGTCAATGAAGTGTTTTTGACGGATGTCCGCGTACCTGCTGAAAATCTGGTTGGTGAAGAAGGCAATGGTTGGGGCATCGCAAAATTTCTGCTTGGAAATGAGCGCACTGGAATTGCCGGTGTTGCAAGATCTAAAAATGCTGTAAAGCGCCTTAAAGAAATCTCTTGTGCTGAACTTGTTGATGGGGAACCACTCATTGAAGATATGGACTTCAAGAAAAAAATCAGCGAGTTGGAAATTGATTTACTTGCGCTTGAGTATACCGAGTTGAGAACACTGGCGGCAGAAAGTGCGGGGCGTGGCCCGGGTGCTGAAAGTTCTATTCTGAAAATTAAAGGGACAGAAATTCAGCAGAAGGTGACGGAGTTGATTATGGAAGCCGTAGGTACTTACAGTTTGCCAAAAATTCCAATGCTTGATACAGGCGCGAATTATAATCTCGTCGGCCCTGATTACAGTCAGGGTGTTTCCCAAAGTTATTTCAACATGCGTAAGACGGCTATTTATGGCGGCACAAATGAAGTTCAACGCAACATCATTGCCAAGTTTGTCCTTGGTTTATAAGCCGCGAACCCAATACATTTAATTTAAGGCAGATAATTATGGATTTTGATTTTACTGAAGAACAGACTCTCCTCCGGAATATGGTTCAGAGTTTCGTTCAGGATAATTACGATTTCGACAGCCGCATGAAGATTGTGAGATCTGACTCAGGTATGAGTCGTGAAAACTGGTCTCAATTTGCCGAACTCGGATTGCTAGCAGCTCCCTTTGACGAGTCACTAGGCGGTCTCGGTGGTGGAGCTGTCGACACCATGATTATTACCGAGGAATTTGGTAAAGGTCTTGTTACTGAACCTTTTCTTCCGACTGTTGTTCTTTGTGGTGGTCTGCTGGAACGTCATGGAAGTGATGCTCAAAAAGATATGCATCTGCCGCCGCTTATAAGTGGTGAAAAAATTTGGGCGCTGGCATATTCAGAGCCTAAAAGTCGTTTTAACCCTGCCAATGTTCAAACCACAGCCAAAAAAGATGGTGACGGTTTTGTCCTTAGCGGTCTGAAATCTGTTGTTAATGGCGGCCCTTGGGCAGATTATCTGATTGTGTCTGCCAGAACTTCAGGTGAAGGGTGGCAACAAGACGGTATCAGTCTCTTTATCGTTGATAAATCTGCCGATGGCGTTGCGTCTCAAGATTATGAGACAATTGATGGCAGTCGCGCCGCTGATATTAGTTTTGAAAATGTTAAGCTTAGTGCTGAAGCTCTTCTGGGGACATTGGATGCCGGACTGCCGCTTCTTGAAGAAGCTTTGGATTATGGCATTGCCGCGATTTGTGGTGAAGCGATTGGTGGAATGCATAAAGCGCATCTGGCTACTGTTGAATATTGTAAAACCCGTAACCAGTTTGGCGTGGCGATTGGGAGCTTTCAGGCTCTGCAACATCGTATGGTAGATATGTTTATGGAATATGAACAATCTGTTTCTTTGACATATATGGTCAACATGCATGTTGGTGGTGATGCAGCTTCGAGAGCACGGGCCGCTTCCGGCGCGAAAGTTCAGATTGGTAAAGCTGGACGATATATTGGACAAAGCGCGGTGCATCTGCATGGCGGCATGGGCATGTCAGAAGAGCTGAATGTGGGTCACTATTTTAAACGCCTCACAGCCATTGACGCACAACTAGGAAGTATTGATTATCATCTCAAACGTTTTGGTTCCTCCGAAGCTGCTTAGAGAGAATATCATATGACCAACTCATTATTGACCACTCGGCAAGGGGCGGTCATGACTGTCACGATGAACCGCCCTGACCAATTAAACATTCTTGGCGAGCCGGGCGATGGTGATGCTTTCCGTAAAGTATTTGCAGATATTAACGAGGACCGCACGATTAAATGCGTCATCTTTACCGGCGCAGGTCGAGCCTTTTCAGCTGGTGGCAATGTCAAAGACATGCGTGACAGAGAAAATCTCTTTGCGGGTTCTGAAACAGATATCGCAGATAATTATCGCAATAACGTTCATGAAATTGTGAGATCTATTTGGCATTGTGCCGTCCCGGTTATTGCTGCTGTCAATGGCCCTGCGGTTGGCTTGGGGCATGATGTTTCCGGCCTTTGTGATGTTCGTCTTGCTGGACAATCTGCTAAATTTGGATCTACTTTTTTAAAAATAGGTCTCATTCCCGGCGATGGTGGGTCATGGATATTGCCGCAAAATGTTGGTGCGTCACGGGCAGCTGAAATGCTTTACACCGCCCGTATTATTGATGCGCAAACAGCATTGTCATGGGGTCTGGTGTCTGAAGTATATCCTGATGAGGAATTGTTGGCTGCAGCAGAAGAAATGGCTGCAAAGATTATTTCCCAACCGACAGCCGCATTGCGGGCAACCAAAAAACTACTCAGAAGTGCAAAAACGCCTGAACTTGATGCGGCACTTGAAATGGCGGCTGTAGAGCAAGCAAAGCTTCATGTGACGGATGACCATCTTGAAGCGGTGACGGCCTTTATTGAAAAAAGGCCGCCACAATTTTCGGATAGCTAATTAACGCTTGAGATTATGCAGCGCGAAGAATTTCGCCGATTGCTCAAAACCCATACCCAGAGGTTTGGCTTCAGTCAAATCAGAAATTTCTTCCCAGTTAGCAGCAACATCTTCTGCAGCCGCATCCAGTCCAAGCAATTTACCTGGTGACTCAACAACTTGTGCAGCAGCAAAAACGCCTGCGCCGGCACAAATTATTTGCCCGCTTGGTGCTTGATCTGAACTCATGAAAACTACTGCAGGTGTGACGCTTTCAGGTGTCAGGAGTGCTTCGGCTTCGGGTGGCATTAAATCCTCTGTCATCCGTGTCCAAGCGACTGGCGCCAATGCATTTACATGGATGTTATATTTTGCACCCTCAAGTTCGAGCGTGTTCATCATGCCGACGACGCCCATTTTACCGGCGCCATAATTAGACTGACCAAAATTACCGTAAAGGCCGGAAGATGATGTCGTCACAACGATACGTCCGTAATTCTGTTCTTTCATGATTGGAAATACGGCATGGGTCACTTTAACAGTTCCCATCAAATGAACATCTACAACAAATTCGAAATCCGACATGGGCATGTTGGAAAATGATTTATCGCGTAATACGCCAGCATTATTTACCAGAACGTCAATTCTACCGAATTCTGAAAGTGTCTGCTCAACCATAGTGGCAACACCTTTATCATCGGTCACCGATGAGCCGTTAGAAATGGCCTTGCCGCCATTATCAGTGATGGTTTTAACCACAGCATCAGCCGCTTCGGATGATCCGCCTGACCCGTCTACGGAGCCACCGAGATCATTAACAACAACGTTTGCACCTCTGCGTGCAAATTCTAAAGCGTGACTGCGGCCAAGGCCACCACCAGATCCGGTGACAATCACAGTTTTTCCAGTGAAATCAAGACTCATAAATCTTCCCCTATAATTATCTCACATGCATATTCCACAAGACTTATCACCTTTTTGCATGTATTGGGTCAAGCATATCAATTTAATTATAGAATTTTTTTTCTATGCAATCTAACCTACGGTAAATTTTAGAGTTTCTTGGTCAATTGAGTTGTGGTGGGGGAATATGAGCAACAAAAATATGTACGAAATCCTTAATCAGGTCACCGCAGAGTTGACGAGCGAAACGAGTCTTTTCGCTATTACTACGACTGAGGTTAATGGTATTGAAGTTAAATCTTTCGCACTAGCTCCCCCAACTTTAAGAGATGTGTGGAGCCTCACCGAGCCACATGCTGATAATAACTACATCATCTATGAAGATGAAAGATGGCTCTACAAAGATGCCCATGCTGAAGTTGCGTCAATTGGCAACTGGTTGTTGGCGAATGGTGTTGAGCCGGGTGATCGTATCGCCATTGCAATGAGAAACTTTCCTGAATGGACTCTTGCCTATTGGGGAGCCGTCAATGTTGGAGTTGCCGTTGTTGGTATCAATGCTTGGTGGATAGAGGAAGAGCTTGCTTTCGCGTTGGAAGACTCTCAGCCAAAAATTCTGATATGCGACCAACAGCGCCACGACCGCTTTATGAATATTCGGGATAGATTTCCTGATATGCGTGTTGTTGGTGTTCGTATGGAAAACCCGGGTGAGGATGTCATAGATTATGCTGAGCTAAAAGCATTTGGGGGTGACCAACCGACACCGGATTTTGATACCGATAGCGATGCGTGCATCTTTTATACATCGGGCACGACAGGGCGGCCTAAAGGGGCACAATTGACCCATCGAAGTTGTATTAACCAGCTCATGGGTTATGTGCTTAGCACCTATGTTTATAATATTTCTTCAGCTCGTTTGAATGGTGATATGGAGAATGACGGGACACAACCGCCACCAATTACGATTGTTACCACACCGTTATTTCATGTGACGGCGAATAATTGCGTCATGCAACCTGCCACGCTTGGAGGTGGCACAATGGTCCATATGTATAAATGGGATGCAAGAGAGGCGCTGGAAATTATAGAAAGAGAAAAAGTTAACGGGCTGACCGGTGTGCCGGTCATGTCCCGCGAAGTGCTTACCCATCCTGATTTTGAAAAATTTGATACATCATCCATCACTACGATGGGGGGTGGTGGGGCGCAGGTGCCTCCGGATTTGGTTTTGAAAATTGACGATAAACTTGTAAACGGGAAACCCGGCACTGGGTATGGGATGACCGAGGGCAGTGGTATGATGTGTTCCATTACTAGGGATTATTATGTAGCCAATCCCGAAAGTGTGGGTCCGCCAATCGCTGTTTATGAAGCCAAAATCGTTGATGAAAATAATAATGAAGTGGCTGACGGCGAGTTAGGCGAAATCTGCTTTAAGAGTGCAGCTATTTTTAAAGGATATCTCAACAATCCTGAAGCGACGGCTGAAACCATTCGTGACGGGTGGCTTTATACCGGTGACATTGCGCGCAAAGATGAAAATGGCTTTGTTTATATTATGGACCGCGCCAAGGACATGCTGATTAGAGGCGGCGAGAATGTCTATTGTGCAGAGGTCGAGTCTTCGATTTATAAATGTGATGGCATTGCCGAATGTTCAGTTTTTGGTGTGCCTGATGACAGGCTTGGTGAAGAAGTTGGGGTTGCAATTTATCTGACACCAGGTGTCACCATGACAGCAGAAGAATTACGATCCCACTGCAAAGCAACCATGGCGGCGTACAAATCTCCAAGATATATCTGGTTTCTTGATCACCCCTTACCGAGAAATGCCAGTGGTAAGTTTCTTAAGCGCGAATTAAAGAATGCGCTGGATACGGCGCTTGCGGTCTAGGCTCATTTTTTAATTTTAGATTTTGGATAGGTGATGCCCCATCATCGGGCGCAATGCCGTCACGATATCATAGAAAGTTTCGTAATCATCAATGACGGCTTCTGCACCTAATGATTGAACAGGTTGCAGCGAATACCCAAAGGTGACGCAAATACAAGGGATGCCCGCATTTTGTGCCGCTTGTGTATCGGCTGCGCTATCGCCAACCATAATGGTTTGAGAGGGGTCACCATCAAGTCTTTTCATGGCTTCATAAATCATGCCGGGGTCAGGTTTTCTGGTAGGCAATGTGTCACCGGCAACCAGTGTGCCAAAATATTTTAATAACCCAAGTCGGGTTAAAAGTTTTTCCGACAAATCAAATCTTTTGTTGGTCACTACAGCCAGACCGATCCCAGCTCTTTGTGCGGTCTGCAAAATATCTTCAATATGAGGAAATATTTTTGTGTGGGTGTCGATGTTCTCCATATACCAGGCAACAAAATCCTCAACATCTTTATCCAGCTCAGCTTCTGATATGCTGACATCTCTATAAGCCAGACCCCGTTTAAGTATCATGCGTGCACCACCGCCGATCATACCTCTGACAATGTCGTTGGGAACGGGTTCCAGCCCCTTTGTGCTCAGGACATAATTCATCGCGGCACACAAATCCGGAGCTGTGTCAGCTAATGTACCGTCTAGATCGAATAAAAGCGTTGCGGAGGATTTGTGGGTCATGCACTTAAACCATGATAAATAAAAAGCTATAGTGAGTTACAGTTTCTGCATACCACGAATGGTAAATTAATATGCAAATGATTGAATGTCTGTCACCCAATTTTAATCCCCGTCCCGGTGAGGGCGAGGTAAATATGCTGATTATGCATACGACCTGCATGGCAGATACGCAATCAGCTCTGGACAGGTTGTGCGATCCGGCCAGTAAAGTGTCCGCGCATTATGTCATAGATGAAGTGGGGCAGGTGTATCACCTCGTTGATGAGAGAGAACGCGCATGGCATGCCGGGGTAGCTTTTTGGGATGGTGTAACGGATGTTAACGGATGCTCTATCGGGATTGAAATTGCTCATCCCGGCCCGGATGAAAATGGTGAGGGGCCGGAATTTCCTTCACATCAGTGGCAGGCATTAATTAATTTATCGCAAGATATTATCGGCCGTCATCCTATACCTGCTCACAGAGTTTTGGCGCATAGTGATGTGGCCCCTTCACGCAAAACAGACCCCGGCCCTTTGTTTGACTGGCAGGGGCTTGCCAAAAAAGGTGTTGGTCTCTGGTCAGATTATGGGGAGAAGGATTTAGCGTCACTGTCTTCAACTGATCTGTTTGAACTTGCGCCACTTCAAATTACAGGCAATGAGCCTGAGAAAAGCCAAAAGGTCGAACAGCTCCAACATGCTCTCAGAGCCTATGGATATCAGATTACACCGGATGGGGTTTACGGCCCGGCGACGCAAACAGTCATGCGCGCCTTTCAGGTTCATTTTCGTTCTGAACGAATTGACGGTATTGCTGATGCCGTATGCTGTGCAAGATTGCTTGACCTTATAGGCCGGAAGCAATAGACAGAAATTGGATAGACGGTCGGGCAGCCGCCTCTGTATAGGGGAGGAAAGTCCGGGCTCCATGGGAACACGATGCCGGATAATTCCCGGCCAGGGTGACCTGAGGGAAAGTGCCACAGAAAACAAACCGCCCGTCAGGGTAAGGGTGAAATGGTGCGGTAAGAGCGCACCGCATGGCCGGTAACGGGCATGGCAGGGTAAACCCCATCGGGAGCAAAACCAAATAGAAGCGGCGCATAACCAGTTCCTAGGTTGTCGCTTGGGTAGGTTGCATGAGGTGTCTGGTAACAGGCATCCCAGATGAATGGCTGCACATTATGTGTTTACACATAAGGACAGAACCCGGCTTATAGACTGTCTATCCTTTTATTTTCTCAATTCAATACTCAGCGCCCCTTATTTATGGTTGAGGGTGGCCATTATAAATTCATAAAGAGAGGGTTAAGTCCCTATAAAATCCCAATAAAACGCATTGACATCCCATAAAATCCCATGTTATCCCTAAATATCCCATTTAGGACCATACCTGAATTATATCCAGTTTAGCGTTTCAGGCACAGATGAAGGTCATTAAATGAGCCAGAAATTGAGGAGGCATCTAGTTTGACAGCTTTTATGTCAACAGTTACGGGGAAAATTGATGCGAAGGGGCGGGTATCCGTACCTTCCGTCTTCCGTGCCGCTGCCGTGGCTCAGGGTTTTAACGGTGTTTACCTCTATCCTTCTTTTACAGAGCAGGCGGTAGAGGGCGGTGGTCAGCTTCTGATGGATAGTGTCAATCAGATGGTTGGACAACTTGACCCCTATTCCGAGGAGCGAGATGCGCTGGCGACGGCTCTTTTTGCTGACAGTCACCAGTTGAATTTTGATGGTGACGGGCGGGTGTCTTTACCTACAGCTCTTCTTGACCATGCGGGTATTGATAAAAGTCTCACATTTGTCGGGCTGGGCGCCAAGTTTCAAATTTGGGAGCCGGAAATTTTTGCTGACCACAGGTCTAAAGCGCGTGATCTTGCCAAGCAACATCGAGGGATGTTGAGGTCCCTTGCTGGTGGACCTCTCCCCGACAAAGCCGGAGGCGGATGATGACCCGGGTATGTTCTGACAAAACCACTGATGACAGAAGTTACCCCGAAACGCGTCCTCACATTCCCGTTCTTCTCAACGAGGTTATCGAAGCTCTGTCTCCGCAGGATGGTGAAATTTTCATTGATGGTACATTTGGCGCTGGCGGCTATACACGCGCTTTACTTGAAGCCGCTGATTGCGCCGTTATTGCGATTGACCGCGATCCGGATGCAATTGAGGCAGGTAAAAACCTACAAGCACAGTTTGGTGACCGTCTAAAGTTAAGTCACGGTTGTTATGGCGATATGCAGGAACTTGCGCAAGCGCACGGGTTTCAAAAAGTGGACGGCGTAACGCTGGATTTGGGTGTCTCTTCAATGCAGCTTGATCAATCCGAGCGAGGTTTTTCTTTCAATTCTGATGGCCCGTTGGATATGCGCATGGGTCAAGATGGTCCAAGTGCTGCTGATATTGTTAACACGATGGATGAGAAATTGCTTGCCCGTATCATTGCGCTTTATGGTGAGGAGCGAAAAGCAAGAGCTATAGCGCGTGCCATTGGTCGTGTGCGTGGTGATATAGAAATCTCCCGCACGGTAGAGCTGGCAGATATTGTGTCACAGACAATTGGTCAACCGCCAGGTTTGCAAAAAATCCATCCGGCGACGCGAACTTTTCAAGCTTTAAGAATCTATGTGAATGACGAGTTGGGTGAGTTGGTGCGTGGTTTGGCGTCTGCTGAAAATATGCTTGGCGATGGTGGGCGGCTTGCTGTTGTCACATTCCACTCATTAGAAGATAGAATTGCTAAAAAATTTCTTGCCCGTCGGACGGGACGTGCTGGACGCCCCTCAAGGCATTTGCCCGAGACTCAACCCTCTGAACCCAGTTTCACAGAGCTGACGCGAAAAGGGCTGCAAGCTACCGAAGATGAGATTTCGCTAAATCCGCGTTCTCGTTCTGCTCGTTTGCGAGCAGCAACTCGCACAAGCGCACCTGCATTCATATTGGATGATGTGCTGTTTAAATCTCCTGATGGTGACTCTCACGGGGTGCGCACATGATACGTCTTGTAAATATGATTATATTCATAGCCGTCATCCTGCTTTTTGCTGCGGTCTACCACATACGCTATGGCGCTGATGCTGAACATAAAGCCATCAGAAATGCCGAGCGCGCGATTGAAAAAGAGAAAATCACACGTCGCATTTTAGAGGCTGAATGGGTGAGTTTGAATAATCCGGCACGCCTTGAGAAATTATCTGAAATGCATTTGCGACTTGAGCCTCTTGCAGCAACTCAAATACGGACACCGGACAGCTTTTTCGTTTCCGAAGAAGATCAAATCATTCAGGCCAACATAAAATCTGATGATCAAGAAAATTGGCAAAATGGTTGGACGGTGTCTGGTGAAAGAGGAGGGCTTGATGCGCGGTGAGGTCATGCCATCTCTTATGCGTCCGGGCGGCGATTTGGTTGAAGCTACAAATGCTCAACTGGGTATTCGCCTTGGTGATTTGGAGGGGCATGCTGTCGATATAACGCGTCGGCGTATTTGGTTGGCTATATGGGCTTTTGCTCTTATTTTTACTTTACTTGGAGCGCGATTGGCGAATTTAACCGTTGGTGGTGATGGGCCAATTACGGCCAAGAGAAGTGGTTTGCCTCTGACATCACAGGAACGTCCCTTTATTGTTGACCGCAATGGGGTCCTCTTGGCGACACAAATCAGTGCCTATAATCTTGGGGCGGATGTGCGCAAAATCTCCAATGTTGATGAAACAGTTGCTGTATTATCTGAAATGTTGCCCGGTTTTGATCACAAAAAAGCGACGCGCTTTTTAAACTCCAATCGCAATTATATTGAATTAATGAAGGGCTTGACGCCGCAACAATATAAGACGGTTCTTACGTTGGGTGATCCGGCGTTGAAAATGCAAAAAGCGGATCGACGTTTTTACCCTCACGGGCCTTTGGCTTCTCATATGCTTGGATTTGTCGGTAGCGATATGCAGGGGCTTGCCGGGTTGGAGTTTTTTCTTGACCATAATGTAGAGCCTTCTATGCGTGACGGGAGTTTGCCAGTCACGTTGGATATTCGCGTGCAGCACAGTGTGCGCGCCGAATTGGCCAAGAGCATAGAAAAGTTTTCCGCCACCGGTGGCAGTGCCATTGTTATGGATGTGAAGAACGGCAATATTTTGTCAATGGTGTCGTTGCCTGATTTTAATCCAAATCTGACTCCATGGAATGCTGGTCATCAGCGTTTGTTTAACATGGCTACTTTAGGGACTTATGAGCTTGGTTCGGTTTTTAAGGTTTTCACAGCATCTATGGTGCTTGAGACTGGTGCTGCCTCACCTGAAGACACATTTCAAACATCTTTACCGATTTCCATCGGTAAGCATGAAATTACAGATCCACATGGTGAGAAGCGTCCGCTGACGGTTGGAGAGATTGTTGTTCATTCATCAAATATAGGGTCTGCGCAATTGGCACTTTCGGTTGCGCCTGAGGTGCATTGGGGTTTTCTTGAGCGTCTGGGTTTGATTGATAAGCCGGAATTGGAAATTCCCGAATTGACAAAGCCTCAATTGCCTTACCAATGGGGTGAGGTGGAGCGTGCTACGAGTTCTTACGGCTATGGCATCAGCATCTCTCCGCTTCAGGCTTTGGTGGCCGGCGCCGCGATGGTGAATGGCGGGGTGATGTATCGCCCACGCCTTATTAATGATGATTTGCCTCTTGGTGTGCGCGTTATATCTCAAGAAACCAGTAATCATATGCGCCGCATTATGCGTGCTGTCGTCACGCATGGCACGGCTAAAAATGCCAAAAAATCAAAGTTTATGATTTTGGGTAAAACCGGAACAGCACGAATAGCAGGGCCGGGTGGTTATGACTCAAATCGTCTGATGACGAGTTTCCTGGGAGCATTTCCGGCTCACGCGCCGCGCTATGCCTTCATTGTTATTCTTCAGGAACCACAACGGATTGATGGCGTTTATGGCACAGGCGCTGGTTGGAATGTTGTCCCGTTATCAACGGATATTGTTGAACGTATTGCGCCTTTGCTGGGTGTGATGCCGCAACCTGCCGGTGGGTTTGGGGATGAAGACTTTATCGTCCATAAAGCCAAGGAGGTGTTGTGATGCGCCTTAGTGAATTGCTTGGTCAGAATCTTACTGAGGATGCTCTTGAGGCCGGCCTGGACAAGAGTGTTGAGATTCTTGGCATGACAGCGGATAGCAGACATGTTCTCCCCGGATATATGTTTGCCGCGCTTCCCGGTTCAATGGTGGATGGTGCAAAATATATTGGTGATGCTGTTAAAAATGGTGCGCGACTAATTCTGGCAGGCCCGGAAGTTGATTTCCCTAATGGTAAATTGCCGGATGGCGTTGAAACTCTTCTCAGAGATGATAATCCACGACGTCAGCTTGCCTTATTGGCGCAAAGATTTTTCAAATTTGCGCCGGCTAAAATTTTTGCTGTAACCGGAACAAATGGAAAAACTTCCGTGGCGACTTTTGTTGATCAAATATTGGTTCATGCTGGTATGTCTTCTGCCTCAATTGGAACGCTCGGTGTTAAGGCCGGTGATTATCAATTGCCGCTTGAGCACACGACGCCTGAGCCGGTCATGCTGCATGCTATTTTGCGAGACTTATATGCGCTTGGTGTTGAAAATTTGGCAATGGAAGTTTCCAGTCATGCCTTGTCTCAGTTTAGGGTTGATGGTGTGAGGGTAAATGTGGCGGGTTTCACAAACCTGTCGCGCGATCATCTTGATTATCATGAAAATGAGCATGTTTATCTTGACGCAAAGGCGCGCCTTTTTTCTGAAGTTTTGATGCCGGACGGTGTTGCGGTTATCAACCGCATGGGAGCAAAATCTGATTTTATTGAGCAGGCCGCGGTTAAAGCCAAGCGTAGTATATTTACGCTGGACTCTGAAAATGCGGATCTCACCTTAAGTAATGTTATGCCACATGCTGACGGACTTAATTTTACGCTGACTTATCAGGGTGAAAGTGTTGACGTCCGGACACATATTGCAGGCGTGTTTCAAGCTGAAAATATTGCACTTGCGGTGGCGATGTGCCTCGCGGGTGGACTGCCATTCAAGAAATTGTCTAAAGGGCTTGGGGCGCTTGCCGCGCCAGCAGGTCGTATGGACAAGGTGGTATCATCTTCGAAAGATGTCGCGTGTTACGTTGATTACGCGCATACACCTGATGCTCTTGCGAATGCTTTAAAGGCTTTACGTCCGCATTGCGAAGGCAGATTGATTTGTGTCTTCGGATGTGGTGGTGACCGAGATAGAGGCAAGCGGGCTGAAATGGGGCAGGTTGCTTCGCGCTATGCTGACAGTGTCATCATTACAGATGATAACCCTCGTAGTGAAGATGCCGCGCTGATAAGGCAAGAAATTTTAAAAGCCTGTCCTGAAGCATCTGAAGTTGGAGACAGGCGGGAGGCCATCAATGTTGCTCTCGATCTTGCCAAATCAAAAGACATTATTTTAGTGGCAGGTAAAGGTCATGAGACCGGCCAGATTATAGGTGACCAAACATTTTCATTCAGTGATCACGAGACGCTTCGTGATTTGGTTAAAGACTTGACTGTCGAGGAGAGTGAAGATGACTGAGTCCGGACATGACATGTTGCAAGAAACTCGTCCACTATGGACATCTAAGGAAGTATCAGAGGCTCTTGGCGTTCCATCACTAACTGAATGGCAAGCTCAGGGTGTATCAATTGATACGCGGACATTATCTCACGGCGATATATTTGTCGCCATTCGCGGCGATCGTCTGGATGGGCATGATTATGTTTCCAACGCATTTGAAAACGGTGCGTCAGTGGCAATTGTTGCCACCGATGCCGAGCTTAATATTGTTGCTGGTGTTGATGAAACCCATCTCATACGTGTCATGGATACACAAAACGCTTTGGAGAAGCTTGGTCAAGCAGCGCGCAACCGTATAACCGGTCAAGTGGTGGCGGTGACAGGCAGTGTTGGCAAAACAACTGTTAAGGAGGGGTTGGGTCTAGTCTTTAGTCAGATTGGTAAAACACATATTTCCCAAGCCTCTTACAATAATCTCTGGGGTGTGCCGTTAAGCCTTGCGCGCATGCCGGCAGATACTCAATTTGGAGTGTTTGAAATTGGCATGAACCATGCGGGTGAAATTTCTTCTCTTACCCGTCAAGTGCGCCCCGATATTGCTGTGATTACCAAAATCGCAAATGCTCATATTGAACATTTCGATTCACTCGAAGGTATTGCTCATGCGAAAGCTGAAATTTTTGAAGGTCTGGACGGACTAAAAACAGCGCTTGTGCCTGCGGATAGTGAATGGGCACCTTTGCTGATGCAATCTGCCAAAGATGCCGGTGCGAAAAGGGTTGTTTCTTTTGGCGAAAGTGATGCATCTGATGTGAGGGTGATTTCATTTAAACTTCATGACCACTGCAGTTGTGTGAGTGCCGATATTTCCGGCCAACCCGTGACTTTCCGCATTGGTGCGACGGGCCATCATCAAATTGTGAATGCCATGTCTATTCTAGCTGCTGTCCAAGTTTTTGAGGAGGATTTGACCAGCGCGGTTTTATCACTCGGTGAAATGAAGGCAATGGATGGACGGGGGCGTCGGCATAACATCTCTTTGTCAGATGGTGATTTGGTTGTGATTGATGAAAGTTATAACGCCAATCCCGAGTCTATGGTTGCTGCCTTGAAAACCCTCGGACAATTTCCACGCCTGGGTCAGGGCAGACGTATAGCTGTACTGGGTGATATGAAAGAGCTCGGTAGTCAAGGTGATGAACTCCATAAAAATCTCGTCGAGCATATTATCAACACCGATGTAGATGTTGTTTTTACGGTTGGAAGTCAGATGAAACTTCTGCAGGACGCACTTCCCGGCGGTCGCCGTGGTGCTCATGCAACCAGTGTCGATGGCTTGAAAAGCTTTCTGACACAGGAGGTGCATGCCGGAGATGCTGTGATGGTTAAAGGCTCAAATAGTATGCGCCTATCCGAGCTTGTTAAATGCTTAATCGATTTGGATATTGAGGAAGGTTTTGGTGCTTCGACAGTTCAAAATGAAGGAGGTATTAGCTGATGTTGTACTATCTTATGCAGTATTTTGGTGATGCCATTCCGGGTAGTAATGTTTTTAACTATATCACCTTCCGAGCTGGTGGTGCTGTCATGACAGCAATGATTATCAGCTTCTTAATCGGCCCATGGATGATTGATAGGTTAAAGATGCGTCAAGGTAAGGGGCAGCCTATCCGTGAAGATGGCCCGCAATCTCACCTCATTACTAAAGTTGGCACACCAACAATGGGCGGATTGCTAATTTTGGTTGCTGTCAGCCTGTCGACCTTACTATGGGGCAATCTATCCAATCCCTATGTGTGGACCGTGTTGCTCGGTACTCTTGGTTTTGGTCTTATCGGATTTGCCGATGATTACAGTAAAATTAAAGGCGGGCACAGCGCAGGTGTCTCTGGCCGAGTGAAGTTATTGATAGAGAGCATTGTCGCACTGGTGATTGTGCTGTGTCTCTCAAGTAGCATGCCCACATCTTTATCAACCGGTTTTGCTGTGCCGTTTTTCAAGGATTTATTGATTGATTTTGGCATTTGGTTTTTTGCCTTTGGTGGGGTCTTTGTGATTGTTGGCTCCTCCAATGCTGTCAATCTGACTGATGGGTTAGATGGCTTGGCTATTGTTCCCAGTATGATTGCCGCAGCAAGCTTCGGTTTGATTGCCTATCTGGTCGGCAATGCGATTTTCGCAGATTATCTGCAAATACATTATGTTCCAGGCACCGGGGAGTTGGCTGTTTTCACTGCTGCGTTGATAGGTGCCGGTCTTGGATTTTTATGGTTCAACGCGCCTCCTGCCATGGTGTTTATGGGTGATACAGGATCGCTTGCCATTGGTGGCGCACTCGGCTCCATAGCTGTTGCGACAAAGCATGAAATTGTCCTCGCCATTATAGGCGGGCTATTTGTTCTTGAGGCTTTATCCGTCATTGTGCAGGTCGCCTCCTTTAAAATGACCGGTAAGCGTGTTTTTGCCATGGCGCCACTCCATCATCATTTTGAACAGCGCGGCTGGGCAGAGCCAACCATTGTTATCCGGTTCTGGATTATAGCCGTGATACTTGCCCTGATCGGGCTTTCAACATTGAAGCTGAGGTAAGATGATAAAAATTACCGCCCTTTATACTCATGTTGCTGTTTTTGGCCTCGGTATCACCGGGATTGAAGCCGTGCGTGCCTTAAGGGCAGGGGGGGTCAAAGTCACAGCATGGGATGATGACGAAAAAAAATGTAAAGTGGCTGCTGATTTGGGTGCAGTTATTCAAGAGCTCATTCCTATGCCGGAAGGCGTGGAGGCACTGGTTTTAAGCCCGGGTGTGCCGCTCACACACCCCACGCCGCATAAAGTTGTGACTGTTGCTGAGGAAGCCTCCATTCCTATTATTGGTGATATGGAGCTGTTTCAAAAAGCACGCACCACCTTTCCTGCACCCTCACAAGTTATTGCGATTACCGGAACGAATGGTAAATCAACCACTGCGGCATTAACGGCTCATTTGCTGACTGGAAGCGGCTTTAATGTTCAGCTTGGCGGCAATATTGGTCAGTCAGTTCTTGCTCTTAGTCCGGCGGAAGAAAACACAGTTTATGTGTTGGAGCTTTCTTCTTATCAGATTGATTTGTCTCCTAGATTTAGCCCGGATATTGCCGTGTTGCTGAACTTAAGTCCTGACCATCTTGACCGTCACGGATCAATGAAAGGCTACATTCAGTCCAAATGGCAAATGTTTGAAAACCTCCAGCCTGGCAGTACTGCGATTATTGGCGTGGACGGCTCGGATGAAACCGCACTTGCTGAGAGTGCAGAAACAAATGATGCCATTATTAGTGTACGTATTTCTGGTCAGGCAGAAAAAACAGCGAAGGTCTTTTATCAAGAAGGTTGGCTTTGCGATCAAGAGGGGCCAATTGTCGACTTGTCGAGCATTGCGACACTTCAAGGTGCTCATAATGGTCAGAATGCCGCTGCTGCTTATGTTGCTGCACTTTCTGCGGGCGCCGCGAAAGATGATATCATCAGAGCCTTTGCCGGCTTTCAGGGGCTCGCGCACCGTATGCAACCTATTGGTGAGATTTCTGGTGAGGATGGTGAAGTTCGTTTTGTTAATGACAGTAAGGCCACCAATGCAGAAGCCTCTGCGCATGCGTTGGCAACTTATGACAAAATTTACTGGATTGCCGGTGGCCTCCCCAAAGAGGGAGGTATTGATAGTTTGCGCCCTTATTTTGACCGAATTGCCTGCGCCTATTTAATTGGTGCATCTTCTGAAGTTTTTTCTCTGACGCTCTCAGATACGCCGCATGTGGTTTCCAAAACTTTGGATAAGGCAGTGCCTCAAGCAGTGACAGATGCACTTGCGGCAGGAGGCGGGGTGGTTTTGTTTTCGCCGGCCTGTGCGTCCTTTGATCAGTTTGAGAATTTTGAAAAACGAGGCGCCGCTTTTTGTGAACTGGTGAATGAACAAATTTCACGTTTGGGGGCAGTTGCATGATTGGCTTTGGACGCACAGACAGACATTTTCTTGCAAACTGGTGGTGGACGATAGACCGTTGGCTGTTGCTGGGCATAGCCTCCTTGATGGTGGTTGGCTTTGTGATGACATTTGCTGCCAGCCCGGTTATCGCGCATAGGCTCGAGATTGACACATATCATTTTGCCTATCGCCAGATTGTTTTTCTCGCTATGGCTCTTGTGGGGATGATAATCGTCTCTCTGTTGGAGCCTGTGCAAATTCGTAGGCTTGCTATGGGGTTGGGTGTTCTTGCGCTAGGTGGCGTGTTGCTAACCCTAACAATAGGGTCGGAAATCAAAGGTTCCACGCGCTGGTTGAGGCTGATGGGTTTTTCAATTCAGCCATCTGAATTTTTAAAACCTTGCTTTGTCGTAGCTGTTGCTTGGTGTTTTGCCATGCAGAACACAAGGCTTGATGTTTCCGGGCGTCTCATCGGTTTTGCTTTGCTGATTGTGACTTGCTTCTTGCTATCTCTACAGCCGGATATCGGTCAGATGATTTTGCTTACCATCGTCTGGACAGCAATGTTCTTTCTTGCTGGCGGTTCCTATTTGTTTTTGTCAGCCATGTCTTTAACCGGTCTTGGTTTGTTGGTGTTTTTGTATCAATCATTCCCACATTTCAGATTCCGGGTGGATAGATTTCTCGATCCATCTCTGGGTGGCACTTATCAAACAGATAAAGCTCTTGAGGCATTCAGAAATGGTGGACTTTTCGGCACAGGGCCGGGTGACGGAAAAATTAAACATGTCCTCCCGGATGGCCATACAGATTATGTTTTTGCGGTAGCTGCGGAAGAATTTGGTTTAGTAGTCGGTTTGTTGATAATCTGTATTTTTGCCGCAATTATTTTGCGGAGCCTTATCAGTCTGCGTGATAGCCGTGATCACTGGATTCAGCTTGCCGGCACGGGGCTGGTTATTTTGTTTGGCATGCAAACAATCATCAATATGGCCGTTAATCTTAATCTCATGCCACCAAAAGGCATGACATTGCCATTTATTTCATATGGTGGATCTTCATTGCTTGCACTGGCTTTGACAATGGGCATGATTTTATCCCTCACGCGCCATTCATCGGGACAGAAGCGTATTCTAAGTGATGGTTCTGCAGATGAAATACCTTTGCATAAAACATTCAACCTAAAGGGCGGTGCCATATGACCAAGCCAATTATATATTTGGCGGCAGGGGGTACCGGCGGGCATTTATTTCCTGCTATCGCGCTTTCGCGTGCTTTAAAGAAGAAGAATTTCAAAACTGTTATTTTGACTGACGCTCGTGCCAAGCAATATGCCAGCCAGACTGATGGTATCGACTTGCAATTTCTTGCCTCTGGCTCAATTTACAGTGGCGGCAAAACGAAGAAACTTCTGGCGCCTCTCAAGATTTTATTGGGTGTGCTTCAGGCCATGATGATTATGGTTTCAAATCGGCCGGTTGCTGTCATCGGATTTGGAGGTTATCCAAGTTTTCCACCATTGCTGGCAGCACGACTTTTGTTTTGTAAGATTGCTATTCACGAGCAAAACGCGGTTCTTGGGCGCGCGAATAGAATGCTTAGTCTTTTAGGCGCGCGAATTGCTGCCTCCTATCCGGGAACCCGTCATGTCCCCGCGAGTAGTCGGGGTTTAATGGTGGTTACAGGTAATCCCGTGAGACCTGAGGTTCTCAGATATAAGGACTATGCTTATTCAAGACATAATGTGAATGGCACTTTTAATCTGCTTGTGTTTGGGGGTAGTCAAGGGGCGAGTGTCTTTTCGACACTTCTTCCTGAAGCGATGTCTCTGATGCCAAGAGAAAAATTAAATCGCTTGCGACTTGTCCAGCAATGTCGCAAGGGCGAACTTGCTTCGACCTTACAAGCCTATGGTGCGTTAGGTATTGACGCAGAATTGCGTGATTTCTTTGATGATATGCCGCGCCGAATTGTAAAGGCGCATCTTGTCATTTCTCGGTCTGGTGCGTCGACAATCAGTGAGATGGCGGTGATTGGGTGCCCGTCTCTTCTCGTTCCATTGCCGCAATCGATTGATCAAGACCAGAAGACCAATGCATTACAATTAAGCAATCATGAGGCGGCATGGGTTGTTGATCAGAAAAACCTCACGCCGATAAAGCTCGCTGAGATGATTGGCGACTATATGGATAGTCCTCACAAGTTAGAAACTGCTGCACGGGCTGCCAAAACCCGAGCTATGCCTCAGGCAACTGAAAATCTGGTTGATTTTGTAGAAACTTATGCGGGTTACAGGAATGGTATAAAAATATCTGGGGATGCCGCATGACAAAGCTTTATGACATGCCATCCCATCCAGAGGCAATTGGTTGTGTCCACTTTGTGGGTATTGGAGGCATTGGTATGTCCGGTATTGCAGAGATAATGCATAACCTTGGCTATCAAGTGCAGGGGTCTGATGTCAGTGAGAATGCCAATGTCCAGCGACTAAGTACTATGGGCATCAAAATATTCAAAGGTCATGATGCATCCAATATGTCAGATGTGGCTCTGCTGGTGATTTCCTCGGCTATAAAGACAGACGAAAATCCTGAAGTTATTGCTGCGCGAAAAATAAGCATTCCCGTTATCCGGCGTTCGGAAATGCTGGCTGAACTTATGCGATTGAAATACTGCCTAACAGTTGCCGGTACGCATGGAAAGACCACTACCACTTCAATGGTTGCTGCCGTTCTTGATAGTGCTTCGCTGGACCCGACGGTTATTAATGGCGGCGTCATTAATGCCTATGGAACAAATGCGCGTCTTGGCTCAGGTGACTGGATTGTTGTCGAGGCAGATGAAAGCGACGGCACATTTGTTCGCCTGCCATCGACGATTGGGATTGTAACGAATATCGACCCTGAGCATCTTGATTATTATGGCAGCTTTGACGGCCTTAGAGATGCATTCGCACGCTATGTAGAAAATATCCCTTTTTATGGTGCCGCCCTGATGTGCATTGACAGTCAAGAAGTTCAAAACCTAATGGGGCGAATTTCTGATCGGCGCATCACAACATATGGCCTCTCACCACAGGCAGATATTCGTGCGGTAAATATCTTGGTCGAGGGTCAGAAGATGTTATTTGATGTTGTAATATCTGACCGTCGTCTTAATCAATCTCGGGAAATTTGTGGTTTCTCCCTTCCGATGCCGGGGCAGCATAATCTTCAAAATGCGCTTGCTGCCATAGCTTCCGGATTACAACTTGGCGTTTCAGATGAAGCAATCAAACAGGCTCTCGCCGAGTTTGGGGGTGTTAAAAGACGCTTTACGCTGACAGGAGAATGGCAAGGTGTTGAAGTTTACGATGACTACGCTCATCACCCGGTAGAGATTAACGCAGTGCTGGAAAGCGCTCGCGCAACTGCCACAGCTAAAGGCGGGAGGGTCACGGCTGTTGTTCAACCACATCGTTTTACCCGTTTACGTGATTTGTTTGAGGATTTTTGCACGGCGTTCAATGATGCCGACAGTGTTATTGTTGCGCCGGTATTTCCGGCCGGAGAAAAGCCAATTGAAGGCATTAGCTCCGAAGCCATGGTCACCAATATGATTGCCAAGGGTCATCGCGATGTGAGGCTTCTGGATAGCCCTGAAAATTTACCGAGTTTCATTTCTGATATGACTGGTGACGGTGATGTTGTGATTTGCATGGGTGCCGGCAGTATTACTCAATGGGCAAATGATCTTCCCAAGCAGTTGGCTGAATTGAAAGGGGGGAGCGCATGAATCTCGCCTTGAAAAATACTGATATACTAAGTCGCCTTCCACAAATCCGGGGGAGTTACAGAGAGCAAGTTGAGCTTGCGGATGTAACTTGGTTCCGGGTTGGCGGGTGCGCTGACATTCTCTTTTCTCCTGCCGATGAAGCTGACTTACAAACATTTTTAGCGAACTGCCCGGAGGAAATTCCTGTAATGGTGCTGGGTGCGTGTTCGAATACGCTTATTCGAGATGGTGGTGTATCGGGTGTGGTGATTAAGCTCGGCAGGCCCTTTGGTGATATTGTGATTGATGCTGACGGTCAGGTGAAAGCAGGGGCTGCTGTTCCCGACTTGATGCTCTCTAAGCAAGTTGCTGAAGCTGAGTTATCTGGTCTTGAGTTTTTTCGGGGGATTCCCGGAACTGTTGGTGGTGCGCTCCGCATGAATGCCGGTGCTTATGGTAATGACACTGCAACGGTTCTTACACAGGCTTATGCCTATGACAGAAAAGGCAATCGTCATGAAATCAAAGTGCATGAAATGGGCTTCGATTACAGACATTGCGCTCTCCCTCAAGATTTAATTTTTACAGCGGCTCGTTTTCAAACTGTGCCTGGAGACAAGGAGAAGATACTTGCTCAAATGGAAGAGATAAGTGCGTCGCGTGAAGACACTCAGCCAATCAAAAGTCGTACAGGCGGGAGTACATTTAAAAACCCGGGTGGCGCAGACCCGGAAGGTCTTAAGGCGTGGAAGCTGATTGATGCCGCCGGATGTCGCGGTTTGGCTCAAGGTGATGCACAAATTTCAGAGCAGCACTGCAATTTCCTGATTAATCACGGTGAAGCCTCTGCGGCAGATTTAGAAACACTTGGTGAAGTTGTGCGCCAAAGAGTGAAGGACCATTCAGGCGTCACTCTGCAATGGGAAATTAAACGCATAGGAAGGGAGGCGATATAATGACGAAGAAGCATGTCGCTGTTGTTATGGGGGGCTGGTCGCCGGAGCGCGATATTAGTCTTATTTCCGGGGATGGATGCGCCATAGCCCTTGAGGCATCGGATTATCAAGTCAGTAGAATTGATGCAGGACGGAGCCTTGCTGAACAATTACAGGCAGTGAAGCCTGATGTCATTTTTAACGCTTTGCATGGTGTTGGTGGTGAAGACGGCGTTGTTCAAGGTGTTTTTGAATTGTTGGAAATCCCTTACACACATTCCGGCGTCATGGCGTCGGCTTTGGCAATGGATAAAATACAGGCCAAAAAGATTTTCGCTGAAGCGGGTTTATCTGTTGCACCGGATATGAAGATATTTGGAGGTGATATTTCCTCTCATCCAATGTCGCCGCCCTATGTTGTCAAGCCGACAAATCAGGGTTCAAGCGTCGGTATCGAGATAGTGAAAGATGCGACACAAGATATTCCCGCCATCTTAAAAAACTCTGAATGGCCGTTAATGGTTGAGGCCTTTGTGCCGGGTCGTGAATTATCTTGTGCGGTCTGGAAGGGTAAGCCTTCCGAAGTTATGGAAATTAGAGCCAGCAATGATTTTTATGATTTTGATGCCAAATATACAGAGGGAGGTTCAACTCATATTGTGCCGGCTGATATTCCTGATGATATTCGCGCGGCGGTGCAGGCTCAAACGCTGACAGCACATAATGCGCTCGGCTGTAAAGGTGTCACACGTACTGATTTCCGATTGGATGAGAAAGATAATGGCTATGGGCTGATTATATTGGAATTGAACACGCAGCCGGGCATGACCCCGCTTTCTTTAGTGCCTGAAATGGTTGCTTGTGAAGGGGTGAGCTATGAAGAGCTGGTGAGTTGGATGGTGGAGGATGCATCATGTCAAAGATAAAACAAAAAATCTCAAACTTTATGACTGATATGAAAGCATGGTCTCATAAGAAGGTTATTGCACCAATATTTTCATCTCTTAAAAGTTTTGTCAGCTATTTGAAAAATGCACCAATCCTCCCTGTTATTGCGGGCGGATTGATTGTTGCTTTTATCGTTACCGGTTTAATGTTGAATGGGTCGGTTCAAAAATTTAGCAGTAAACTCGCTCAAAATGTGACTGCAGTGACCCATAAGTCATTGGAAAAAACAGGCTTTGGTCTCAGGGATGTAACGGTCGAGGGGCGCTTCAATACAAGACGTGCTGAACTTCGTCGTGTGGTGGAGGCCCGTATTGGTGAAAGTATTTTTAAAATTGATTTGGATGCGACACGGGTGCGTGTCGAAAATTTACCATGGGTGAAGTCAGCCACTGTGACACGTATTTTGCCGGATCTTCTGCATATTCAAATCGAAGAACGAAAAGCCTTTGCATTATGGAGAAATCAAAAGGGTACAGCTTTGATCGACCGGACAGGTTCTGTCATCAAAACCCGCAGCCTCGATAAATATGAGACGCTTCCTTATGTCAAAGGTGAAAAATCCGAACACACAGCCGCCGAGCTTTTTGATTTATTGTCTGATTACCCGGTAGTCAGAAATCGCATGATTGGTGCAGAGCGTATTAGTGATCGTAGGTGGACAATTTATCTTGATCATGGCGGCGCTATACACCTGCCTGCTGAAAAAGCAAAAAATGCACTTAACCTTCTTATGGATATGGAGCGCGATAAAAAGGTTCTAGCCATGAAGGGGCGCGTCATAGATTTGCGTTTGCCGGATCGTGTTGTTTTGCGTGCCCGCCCATTGCCGGTCACATCGCTGTTCAGAAAAAGGAATAATACATGAATATTCCTGTTTCGCCTTTCACAGCTCAAAAAGATGCCAGTGTCTACAGGGACACTGATTACCGAAGTGGCGTGATTGCTGCTTTGGATATTGGGACAAGTAAAGTGAGTTGCTTTATCGCTCAGAAAATTATTGATGAGGATAGCGGCAAAACTGCTATGCGAATTATTGGTGTTGGACATCAGGTATCAAGAGGTCTTCGCGGTGGTGTTGTTGTGGATATGGAAGCCGCAGAAAAAAGCATCCGTAAAGCGATAGATGCAGCAGAGCGCATGGCGAATATGATCGTCAAAAAAGTCGTGGTTGGTGTTACGTCACCTAAATTGGCAAGCTCCTCTTACAAAATCAGCCTCAATCTAAACGGCCTTGCAGTGAATGATCAGCATATGGGACAAGCCCTCCTTTTTGCGCGTGATAAATGCCAATCTCCTGAGGTTGAAGTGCTTCATGCTATTCCTGTCAGCTATACTGTGGATGACAGTTTCAATGTTGATGACCCGCGTGGGCTTTTTGGTGAAAAGCTGCTGGTTAATGCCCATGCAATTACCTCACCTGTTGGCCCTGTGAGAAACCTACTTGCGTGCATCGAAAAATGTCACCTCAAGGTTGATACGTTAGTTGCCACACCCTATGCGAGTGCTCTCGCGTGTTTGGTTGAAGATGAAATGGAGCTTGGCTCTTTGTCGATAGATATGGGTGGCGGCACGACAGGTTTCACGGTGTTCCATAGTGGCGCACCTGTTTTTACAGGGTCAATTGCTGTTGGCGGGAACCATATCACCGCCGATATCGCACAAGGACTGGGCGTTTCGTTGGCGACGGCTGAACGAATCAAAACTCTTTATGGCTCAGCTTTGAGTGAAACGATTGAAAATGATGAACAATTTGATGTCCCATTGATTGGTGAAAGTGGCGAGGAAGGACTGCATAAAATTCAGCGTTCCGACATTAGCCGCATTATCCGTCCTCGTATTGAGGAAACATTTGAAATGCTTCTCGCCAATCTTAACAGAAGCGGGATTAACAAGTCTCACTGCCCCAGAGCTGTTCTGACAGGGGGTGGCGCCATGCTTACAGGCGCACGTGAACTTGCCCAACATATGATTGAACGGCAAGTCCGTATGGGCCGGCCTATAAGGCTTTCCGGGCTTCCCGAAGCATCTGCTGGACCAGCTTTCTCAAGTTGCGCCGGTCTGATTGCATATAAAAAGCGGCGTTCAAATGACATGCTGCCGATGACGCCACACCTACCATCATTTTTTGGAAAAGCCGGTAAATGGCTCAAAAGGAATTTTTAATATGGAGAGATTGCGGATGAATATTGTCTCTTCACTCACTCAAACCGGTCTCGGTTTGTCCCGTTCGGCGGATTGTTGCCGAACACAAATGCTTCAGGTCATGGATCTCACAGTGTATATTACTGAAGGGCCTGATTGCGCTATTTCGACTCCCGATGGGTTTTCGAAAGAAAGGAGAAAATCATGAGTATCCAACTGACTGTCCCTCCAAAAAGGGAACTGAAACCTTGCATTACCGTCATTGGTGTCGGTGGCGCAGGTGGTAACGCTGTAAATAATATGATTACAGCAGGTCTTGAGGGTGTTGATTTTGTTGTTGCCAATACTGATGCCCAGGCTCTCGCAAATAGTAAGGCTGATCGCCGTATTCAAATTGGCGCTCAGCTTACAGAAGGTCTTGGTGCAGGCTCTGACCCCGAAGTGGGACGTGCCGCTGCTGAAGAAGCGATGGCAGAGATTGTTGATCAAATTCAAGGCGCGCATATGGCGTTTGTGACAGCCGGTATGGGTGGTGGCACCGGAACCGGTGCTGCGGCTGTAATTGCTCGCGCGTGTCGCGAGCAGGGTATTCTCACTATTGGTGTTGTTACCAAACCGTTCGAATTTGAAGGGCCGCGCCGGATGCGTTCAGCAGATACCGGCATTAATGCGCTTTCAAAAGAAGTGGATACGCTCATTATTATTCCAAACCAGAATCTCTTCAGAGTAGCTAATGAGCAAACCGGCTTTGTTGAAGCCTTTGCAATTGCAGATGAGGTACTTCATTCAGGCGTTGCCAGTGTAACGGATTTAATGACCAAGCCTGGTTTGATTAATCTTGATTTTGCTGACGTCCGTATGGTCATGAATGAGATGGGTAAAGCAATGATGGGAACAGGTGAGGCAGAAGGCCCTAACCGAGCTCTTGAAGCTGCTGAAGCGGCAATAGCAAACCCACTTCTAGAAGATGACTCAATGCAGGGTGCAAGCGGGGTGCTTATTAACATCACCGGCGGACAGGATATGACGCTCTATGAAGTTGATGAAGCCGCTAACCGCATTAAGCGCGAAGTTGCTACCGATGCGAATATTATAATCGGGGCAATTTATGATGACGCTCTTGCCGGTGTTATCCGTGTTTCTGTTGTTGCGACAGGAATTGATGCCGATGAAAGCGTGCAGCGCGGCCCCCGCGTTGTACCTATGGAACGCCCAGAGGCTGCGGCTTCACCAAATCCTCATGAAGCATCAATGACTGCTGATGATGTCTTGGTCAAAGATGATGATGTTGAAATTCTGGAAATTGACGAACCTTCTGAACCAGTAGCTGAACAAATGGATGAGGAGGTGCAGGAAAAAGCATCTGTGCCGTCTTTCTTGGTTCCAAAACCAGAAGAGCCAAGCGTTACACGACATCGTAAACGCTCAAGAGGTTTCCTCGAGCGCGTTTTAGGGGGACGAAAGAATGATGAAGAAACATCTGTGCTTCTAAATCCTAAAGAAGAAGCTTTGCCAGTTGAGACTCAACAGATTCCGACACCTGTTCAAGAGACTGATCTTGCCGATACAGGTATTGCAGAAAATGGAGATGTCAGCGAGTCTTCTGATGCGACGGATATCAATAATTTATTCGACTCTGTTGTGACTCATGAGGGGCCTAGCGAACGCATGCAGGAACCTATTGATAATCAAGTGGATATTGAAGTTGATGATCCTGTTGTGCCGCCTGAGGAAGCAATTCCCACACCCCGCGAAACTGATCAAAGCGGGCTTCAGGTAACTGCAGAACCGACATATGCTCCTGAGCCACCAATGGTTCAAACGAGCATGCAACCTAACATGATTTCCGGTTATGAAGACGCACAACTGGATATTCCTGCCTTTCTCCGCCGGCAGGATTAATCTTATCCACCCTATGAGGTTTTCTGTGAGGATCCATTCAGAGCCTCATAGGGTGGTAACTTTCTGAAACTAAGTAACAAATCGAAACAATATGTTATTTGTAATGACGATAGTCCTTTAGTAATTAATAATACGTGATGTATGCCCAGTGAGTTTTTTAGATACATCAGAAGAAATAAAATCTTATTCGGTATAACCGGAAATCTTAAAGGGTTAACATTTAAATGGCACCTCCTCCCGTATCAGTCGCTCAGATACATGAACAGTTTGACGCTGTGCCGTTTGCTCGTCTCGCGCCAGCAGAAGGGCGCTATCAGACAACCCTTCTTTCATCGGTATCCTGTGCTGGTACCGGTCTTCATTCCGGTGCTGATGTCAAAATCATCATCCGCCCTGCACCTGCTAATACGGGTATTATTTTTGTGAGAACCGATGTTGAAAACCCCGAAGAGTCTGTAATTCCAGCACTTTTTGGTCAGGTCTGTCAGGTTACTTTCTGTACAACAATCGGTAATCAATTCGGTCATACTGTAGGAACAATTGAACACTTAATGGCTGCTCTTGCTGGTATGGGCGTAGATAATGCGATTATAGAAATTGATGGTGCTGAAGTCCCCGTTCTGGATGGCAGTTCCTGCGAATTTGTAAAACTCATTGAAAATGTCGGTCTTCAAGATTTACCAGAACTCAGACGTATGCTTCGTATAACAAAGCCCGTTCGTGTTGAAGATGGTGATAAGTTCTGTGAGCTTCTGCCGGATGATGAAAGCGTTTATGAAGCTCAAATTGATTTCGATAACCCTGTTATAGGCATACAAAAGAGTGAATTTATCCTCTCTGGGGATAATTTCCGCGACCAGATTTGTAACGCACGTACCTTTGGTATGCTTAAGGATGTTCAGGCCATGCATGCTGCAGGTCTAGCTCTTGGTGGTTCTCTGGATAATGCTGTGGTGATTGATGGCGACCGTGTTCTCAATGATGAAGGCCTCAGATTTTCTGATGAGTTTATCCGTCACAAAATTCTTGATGCTGTGGGTGACCTTTATCTCGCAGGAGTTCGCATTTTGGGTCGTTATAATGCTTATAAGTCAGGGCATGCCTTGCATTACAAACTCCTCTCATCTCTTTTCAGCAATGACGATGCGTTTGAGATTATCACTCCTGAAGATTGTGCCACTGTAAAAGTTGTTGCTGCTGAGTAATTAATTGAAATTATTTACTTTTTAGTTTTTCAAAGCTTAAATCTCCTTAAACTAAAGTCCATTTCTCATTACGAGAATTTTATTCTATAAAGGTCTCAAAGGCTTGCTTTCGGTATGAAATGCCTTCAAAGTCATGCTTGCGATTCAAAATAATGCGATAATTGAGAATTATGATTTCACAAATGCTTTCACGTCTTTCCCTGCTCCTTGTTATGCTCACATTGGTTGCTTGTTCGTCTACCATTGATGAGCCTGAATATGTCGAACGGTCTGTTGAAGAGATTTACAATCAAGCATTTGACTCATTAAAAAATAGAAACTTCCGTCGAGCTGCGCTTGAATTTGACGAAGTGGAACGCCAGCATCCTTATTCAATATGGGCCCGTAGGGCGATGTTGATGTCGGCTTATTCTTACTACCAGCAAAATAAATATTCTGATGCCGTATTAACTTCACGTCGGTTTTTGGCACTCCACCCAGGTAACAAAAACGCACCTTATGCTTATTATTTGATAGCCCAATGTTATTATGAGCAAATCTCAGACGTTTCCAGAGATCAAAAAAATACTGAACTTGCGGTACAGGCTCTCCGTGATGTTATAAGACGATACCCTGAAACTGATTATGCGCGTGATGCAACTTTGAAGCTGGATTTAACCTATGACCATCTTGCAGGTAAGGAGATGGAGGTGGGACGTTTCTACATGAAAAATCAATTTTATATTGCTGCCTCTAAGCGATTTAGAAATGTCCTCTTGAAATACCAAACTACCTCACATGTGGAAGAGGCATTGCATCGCCTAACTGAGATATATCTGACATTGGGCATTGAGTCCGAGGCACGTTCAACGGCTGCAGTGCTCGGCTATAATTACCCTAATAGTGAGTGGTATAAAGATAGTTACCGAATGCTTGTAGACCGGGATTTCAGCCCTGAAGAAGAAGAAACCTC
>CENJ01122581.1_pt1 | contig 75518 bp, 76 predicted proteins | sample 356161 | NCBI WGS metagenome assembly CENJ01 (sample SAMEA2619531, study PRJEB7988) | marine metagenome | biome: marine biome (ENVO:00000447); feature: surface water layer (ENVO:00002042); material: "saline water (ENVO:00002010), including plankton (ENVO:xxxxxxxx)" | depth 5 m
CAGCTGGTTTTCCTCCTTCACAAGCTTCATTTTTTAGACGTCTTCAATTAGTCCCACAATTTACTAATTTCCCCAACGCAGCTCAGGATGGAAAAAGTACGGATGATAATGTTGATTATACATTTAAATTATCATACTCAGTAAACGAAGCAATTTCAGTTTATGGTGGTATTTCTACTGGATTCAAAGCATCTGCTTGGAATATATCACGAAACTCAGATGCCGATGCAAATGAATTAGCAGGTTTAATTGCAGCCGGGACACCTCCTAGTCCAAATAGGTCGGTTGGAAGAAGATATGCTGGACCAGAAGAGGCTGAGGTAATCGAATTAGGTGCTAAAATATATTTACCATCAGGTTACTTGAATATAGCCGTTTTTGACCAAACTATAGATGGGTTTCAATCAAATACATTCATTGGAACTGGTTTTGTTTTAGCAAACGCAGGCTCACAATCTGCTGATGGTTATGAATTTGATCTTGTCTATTCACCACTAGAGAATATTGACATTACTATGAGCGGTACATTTTTAGATCCCATATATGATTCATTTCCTGGATCTGCATTTGGTGATTTAACAGGAACGACTCCATCAAATATACCAGAAGATACAATTGCTACATCAGTTACTTGGAATTGGGATATGAATGGCTGGGATGGTTTTACAAGACTATCTCATCTTTACTCAAGTGAGGCTGTATTACTTGAAAATACAGAAGCACAAGCAATCATAGAATCTCAAGGAAATGGTATTAGAAAAATGGACACTTTGAACTTTTCAGCGGGAATTGAAAAAGATAATTTATCTATAAGTTTATATGGACAAAATATCAATGATGATGAATATTTAACTTCTGCTTTTGTAGCAGTTGTTGATTTCACACAAACAACATATTTTGGTTATCCAAACAACTATGCTACATATGGTTTAAATGTGAATTATAAATTTTAATTATTTAAACTAATAAAAGGGGATTCGCTTGAATCCCTTTTTTATTGGCGCGCCCGGGAAGATTCGAACTCCCGACCCCTTGGTTCGAAGCCAAGTACTCTGTCCAACTGAGCTACAGGCGCAAAGAATGATATAGATTAATTCAATCTAGAAAAAGTATCAAAATATTTTTTTATAAACATTGTCATAAGATATATCAAATTTTATAATCATTATGATTTGTTATGGGGAGCAACAATGAAATATCTAAGAAATACAGTATTATTATTTGTAGTTTTATATATAACCACCCTTGGTCTTATAGCAATAGATATTTATGACAGTAGACCTGTCTTAAGTTTATTTAAAAAATTACAATCTAATTCTGCACTTGAAGTTGTTGATTTTTCCATTGAAAAACCACAAATTCAAAAAGCTAGACCTGCTCCAAATGTAAATAGAAATCCATATTATGGAGATTTGCATGTTCATACAAAATATTCTTTTGATGCATATGTATTTGGAGTTACTGCATCTCCTGATGATGCATATCGATATGCTAAAGGAGCTAGCATAAAACATCCTTTGGGATATGAAATGCAATTAAGAGAACCTTTAGATTTTTATGCTGTTACAGATCATGGTTTTTATATGGGCATGATTCAAGCTTATGCTGATACTTCTTCAGATATTTCTCAAAATGAATTTGCAAAACCATTTCACGATTTAAATAGATTAGATAATTTAACAGTTGAGTCTGCTGGGATCAGATCAAACATATTTAGTTCAGTTCTTGGTGCAACAATTATTCAACCCTATCCAGATTGGCATCCTAAGTTATTAAAGGCATATTTTTCTCGAAATACCCAAGGGGCATTGAAATCTTTTGATTATGATATCCATAAATCTGCTTGGGCAGATGTTGCACGATCTGCAAATGAACATAATGATCCTGGTAATTTTACTACTTTTATAGGATATGAATTTACAACATCTACAGATATTGAAGGAGGTAATTTGCATAGAAATGTTATCTTTAACTCTTCTAAAGCCTCTGTAAGGCCATGGACTAGAATAGATTCAATTAATCCTGAGGATTTATGGACGTGGCAAGACAATCTAAGAGAAAAAGGTGTAGATACAATATCAATGCCACATAATTCTAATGGTTCTAATGGTCAAATGTTTGAAATGGAGACATTTAAAGGAAATGCTATTGATATAGAGTATGCAAATAAAAGGATGAGAAATGAGCCAATTGTTGAAATAACTCAAGTTAAGGGAACCTCAGAAACACACCCGTTATTGTCACCAGACGATGATTGGGCAGATTTTGAAATAATGGATACAAGGGTGGGAAGCATTCCTCCAACATATAGTAAACCCTCAGGGTCATATGTTAGAGAAGCTTACTTGAATGGTTTAACCTTAGAATTTACTAGACAGGGAAATCCATATAAATTCGGATTGATTGGCTCAACTGATACTCACGTTGCTGCTGCTTCACTTGATGAATCCAATTATTGGTCAAAAGTAGGACTACTTGATGGTACACCTGAAAGCAGGGGTTCAATCCCTCTTGCAGAAGAAAATGTTGCAAGATTAGAAGAATACATGAGAGCATTTAATCAACCAATGAGTACGGTGAATTTTGATGAGGGTCAGTATGCAAATACAGGTTTTACACAATGGGGAGCTTCTGGTTTAGCAGTTGCATGGGCTGAGGAGAATACCAGAGAATCTATATTTAATGCATTTAGAAGAAAAGAAACTTTTGCAACAACAGGAACAAGAATAGCTCTTAGATTTTTTGGTGGCTATAATTTATCCTCAATTGATCTTAATTCAGATACATTGGTAAGCGAAGCATATGATAAGGGTGTAACAATGGGTTCTGATCTGCTTAATGACGATAATAAAACTCCTGAATTTATTGTATGGGCTCAAAGAGATAAAGATGGAGCCCCACTGCAAAGAGTTCAGATCATAAAAGGATGGATTGATTTTAATAGCGGAAGACCGTTTGAAAAAGTTTTTGATATTGCTTGTTCGGATGGTTTAGAACCAGACTCAATTACAAATAGGTGTCCAGATAATGGAGCAAAGGTAAATATCAATGACTGTTCTATAAGTTCAAATGTTGGTTCATCTGAGTTAAAAACCGTTTGGAGAGATCCAGAATTTATCCCAACTGACAAAATATTCTATTACGTTCGTGTACTTGAAAACCCAACATGCAGGTGGAGTACATGGGATGCAATTAAATCAGGATTTAAACCAAGAGAGGATCTTCATGAAACAATTCAAGAAAGAGCGTGGTCATCTCCAATTTGGTATATTCCTGAGGAATCAGATGTTGAAGTGGTTCCTCTTGGTGGAACAATAGAGCTAAGAACTATTGATTAGACATAATTAATTAAATTGAAATATAAAATACCTTTATTCTTTGTAATCGGCATTATTTTATACTTGATTGATATAACATTTAATTCAGATAACGAAAAAGAAATCTTTATAAGTGATCAAGAAATTATTAGTCTTGTTAGTGCCTGGAGGTCTCAAGTTGGTAGAAATCCAAATGATGATGAAATTACAAGAATTATAAATAATCTTGTTGAAGAAGAAATTTTGTACAGAGAAGCGCTTAAGTTAGGTTTAGACAAAGAAGACAGGATCATCAAAAGAAGACTCGCTCAGAAAATTTCGTTTCTCAGGCAAGAATCAATTCCTAATTCACCATCAAATGATGACTTAATTAAATTCTTCAATGACAATAGAGAAAAGTACTTTATTAATGCAACATATACATTCACACATTACTTTTTCTCATTAGAAAAAAACTCTGAAGAACGGTCATTGACTGCTTACAACGATCTTATGAACAACAAAAACATCAAGGCTGATCCTTTTTTCCTTGGAAAGAATTTTGTAGACGTTAACTTGCGAAAAATACAAAGTGAATTTGGAGATGAATTTAGCTCTTATTTTAATAATATTAAATTAAATAAGTGGATTGGCCCAATTCAATCTCCTTTTGGGCATCACATTATCTACGTAAATAATTACAAAGAAGGATATATTCCAGATATTACTAATGTTTTAAAGCAAGTAGAAGTAGATTTATTACAAGACAAAAGAGACAAAGCCTTAAAAGAATACCTTAACGATATCAAATCTGAATATACAATATATATTAATCCTGAACTGCAAATTTAATGAAAAAGTATATTTTTTCATTTTTTTTAACATATGCTTTAGATATCTATCCTCACGAATTCAATCCTGCGCATCTCGTTGTAGAAGAATTAAGTGATAAAGATTTTGTCTATGAGGCAACATGGATGTATCCTTTCAAAAATATTGGTAAAAGGGCAGAAGTTCTCTTCCCTCAAGAATGTCTTTCAGAATCAATTGATCTTTATTATCAAGGTAAATATATTAATGAAAAAATATCTTTAAATTGTTCATCTAGCCTTAAAGGATTATCGATTGAAATTATTAATCTAAGTGTTTTAACAGATGCATTAATAACTATAAACTTTAATGAAAGCACATTTGAAGGCTTGATAAATGTTCAGAATAATATTCTTGAAATACCCGCCGAAAGTAATTATTACCCATTATCATATTTGCAACTTGGTTTTTCTCATCTGTTCGATGGATTAGATCATATTTTGTTTATATTTGGATTGCTTTTTTGTATATCTGGTTTAATTAATATCATAAAAACTATAACTGCATTTACAGTTGCACATAGCATCACTCTTGGTATGACAGTTTATGGCTTTATCAAGCTACCCCAAGGAACTATTGAAGCATTAATTGCATTAACAATAGTCTATTTAGCATCAGAAATATATACAAATAAAGGTTCTCTAAAAACGCCGTGGCTAATGGCATTTGGATTTGGTTTGTTACATGGACTAGGATTTGCAGGTGCTCTTATCGACATAGGTATATCAAATAACAAAATGCTTTTGTCATTATTATTTTTTAACATTGGAATTGAATTAGCTCAAATAGCATTGATACCAATACCTATATTGATGATATATATTTCAAGGAGGATTCAGTATCTTAAAGAATTAAAAATATTTGCAAGCTTACTTATCGGTGGTACTGGTTGTTACTGGTTTATAGACAGAGTAATTGGCATTATTCAGCAATAAGTTTTAAAAAGTAAAATATGTGTTACCAATAATATAACCACAAAAAAAGAAAGCCAATGCCCATAAAGGCTCATTTTTACAAAAATAGTATAGTCTTTCTAAATAATTATTCATGCAAGTTAAAATGCAATTTACATGCCGAATATCTTGATAAATATGGCGCGCCCGGAGAGACTCGAACTCCCGACCTCTTGGTTCGTAGCCAAGCACTCTAATCCAACTGAGCTACGGGCGCGATTATTAAATTTTCCGAGCTTCTTCAGGTAACATAACAGGAATGCCATCCTTGATAGGATAAGCTAAATTAGATTCCTTACATACTAATTCATTAGTTTCTTTATCATATGATAATGATTTTTTTGAAACGGGACACACTAAAATAGTTAGCAACTTTTCATCAAATATCGTCATAGCAAAGAAGTATACATGATGAATGAAATTTTGTTTATATATGTTATCTTAGTATTTTTTAAGATGTCTTTTTTATGAATTCACTCAAACTTGAAGCACTTAATAATTTTCCTTTGATTAATCCTGGAGATGATCTGAGTGAAATAATATATAAAACAATTATTTCTAGTGAATCAATTATTAATAATAATGATGTTATTGTCATAGCCCAAAAAATTGTATCTAAAGCTGAAAACAGATACCTTGATTTAGATAGTATTCCCATATCAAAAAAGGCAAAAGATTTAGCAAATGAATTAAGCAAGAGTCCATGCTTAGTTCAGGCGATACTAAATGAATCAAAAGAAATAATATCTACAAAGAAAAATGTAATTATAGTCGAGCATAAACTAGGTTATATTAATGTAAATGCAGGTATTGATTTATCTAATATTCCTAAAGAGCAAAATCTAGCATTGTTACTTCCAAAAGACCCTAAAAAAAGTGCTAAAAAAATCCAAGAGCAGTTAAAAAAGAAACTTAATAAAGATATCTCAATCATTATTTCTGATTCAATGACAAGGCCTTATAGAGCTGGTGTTATAAACTTTGCATTAGCTAGTTATAATCTACAGAGCTTGAAAGATTTAAAGGGATATAAAGATATTTACGATGAACCACTTAAGGGTACTGAAGTTGCTTTTGCAGATGAGTTAGCAGCTGCAGCTGGGCTTCTCATGGGACAAAGTAATGAAATGAAGCCTATTGTTATTATCAAAGGGTTGAACAAAAAAAGACATGAAACAAATAATAATGCTTTTGATTTGATTATTGATAAAAATGAGGACCTATACAGATAATAATATAAACATATAATTAGGCTATGAAATTAAGTGTAAATCTAAATAAGATAGCTCTTTTGAGAAATGCTAGAGGTGAAAATTATCCAAATATTGAATACTTTGCCAATAAAGCAATAGCATTAGGTGTAGATGGTTTAACTCTTCACCCAAGACCAGATCATAGACATGCAACTTCTAATGATGTTATAAAGTTATCAAAACTTACCAAAGAGAAAGGTGTAGAGTTTAATATTGAAGGTAATCCATTCTCAAAACCAAAAGATGATTTTTTAGGTTTTTGTGAATTAGTCGAGATTATTAAACCAGATCAAATAACGCTTGTGCCTGATAGCATTGATCAAATTACATCGGATCATGGTTGGTCATCTGGTAAACACGATGATGATCTTATAAACGTTATAAAAAAATTAAAAGAATATTCAAATGATGCGCCCATAAGCTTATTTATTGATAGTATTGAAGGTGTTGAATACGCATATGAAATGGGGTCTTCATTAATAGAGATTCATACTGGAGAATTTTCAAAAGCTATTGAAACAAAGAATGTCAAAGCTGTGGATGACATTGTAAAAATAGTTAAGCTTGCAAGTAAATTAAATTTGTCTGTTAATGCTGGTCACGATTTGAATTTAAATAATTTAAGTTATTTAGTTGATATTGGAAATATTAATGAAGTATCTATTGGTCACGCTATAATAGTAGATTCACTTCATTATGGTTTTGAAGAAACAATAAAGAAATATTTAGATATCATTAGGAATTAAAATGGATATAGAAGAAAAGCTAAGAGAACAAATTAAAGAGAATAGTATTTTAATATATATGAAAGGAACTCCCTATGAACCTAAATGTGGTTTTTCAGCTCGAACTGTACAGACGTTAATTGAATGCGAATCACAATTTAGTTACGTTGATGTTTTGGATAATAATGATGTAAGAGTCTCTCTGCCAAAAGTTTCTGATTGGCCAACATTTCCTCAAGTTTTTATTAATGGTGAGCTTGTTGGTGGTGCTGATATCATTGCCCAGATGCATGAAAGTGGCGAATTAAAAAAGCTTATTGATTCAATAGAATCTTAGTTGTCAAAACTATTTACAATTTTGCAGAAAACCTTTGCAGTTACATCTGTATCATATGCTGCTGAGTGAGCTTCGTCATTATCATAATTTACAGATAAATGTTCACAAATTCTTGCTAGTACAGTTTGTCCGGTTGCAAGCACACCTAATGAAACAGTATCAATTACTGAAAATTTATGAAATGGTGTTTTTTTTATATTATTTCTTATCACAGAAGCATCTAAAAAAGATTTATCAAAATGAGCGTTGTGTCCAACTAATATTGCTCTTGAACACTCATATTTATTTTTTGTTCTATTTATTATTTTGAATAAGTCATTTAGCGCTTCTAGTTCATCAACAGCATTTCTTAAAGGATGATCTAATTTTATTTTAGTAAAATCAAGTGATTCCTTTTCTACAATTGATCCTTCAAATGGGTTTATGTGGTGTCTAAATGTTTCACCTGGATAAAATTTATCATTCTCTTCTTCAATCAAAGTGATAGCAATTTCTAGTATTGCATTTTTTTCAGGATCAAAACCACCAGTTTCAATATCAACAACTACTGGAAGATATTTTCTAAATCTATTTTTTAACACCAAGCTTTTCTTGTAATTTTGAATTTGAGGTAGTATAACCAAATGGTACTCTTTCACCAGGATATATTCTTTTATATGCTTCCTGAACTGCAAGGGTAGTTTCGTGAAACCCTGACAAAATTAAATCAAGCTTACCTGGATAATCATTTATGTCACCAACAGCAAATATTCCTTCTTTAGAGGTTTGAAAGTTTTCAGTATTCACCTGAATTTTTTTTCCATTTAATTCAATATTCCAATCTAATATTGGACCAAGTTTTTTGTTAAGACCAAAAAGAAATAATAATTCATCTGCTTCATATGATTCAATTTCACTAGTTTCAAAATTTTTTAGTGTTATAGAATCTACTTTTTTATTACCAACAATAGAATCGATAAGATAGGGAGTTAGTAAATTAACTTTATTATCTTTGACTAAATTTCGCATAAGTTCCTCTGTATGCTGAGCACCTCTAAAAGCATCTCTTCTATGAACTAAGCTTACTGATTTTGCAATTTTTGATAACTCAACAGTCCAATCTAGAGCTGAGTCACCCCCACCAAATATAAAAATATCCTTATTGTTATATTTATCAATAGATCTAACGGCATATTCAACTCCATTTGAAATAAATTTGTCTGGATCTTCTATATTAGGTGGTCTCCTTGGTTCAAATGAACCAGCACCAGCTGCAATGAAGATATTTTTTGAAATAAACTCTTTATCTGCTGTTGTTTTTATCTTCCAAAAAGTATCATCCTCATGAGTTATATTTTCAATAGAATCAACTCTTTCTGACAGATGCAATTTATAATCAAATGGTTTAATTTGCTCGAGCAGGGCGTTAACATGCTCCTGACCAGTTTGAAAGGGTACACCTGGAATATCATATATTGGTTTTTCAGGATATAACTCAGCGCACTGACCTCCTGGCTTATCAAGATTATCAATAATTGTACAATTTAATCCAAGCAAACCAGCTTCAAAGACTGTAAATAGGCCAACTGGACCAGCGCCAATAATTATTATGTCAGTTTTATTCATTATCTTACTTTCATACCAGGCTTTGCACCGCTATCAGGTGAAACCAAATAAATACCCTCATCATTACTTGAAGCAAGTACCATACCTTCTGACACTCCAAACTTCATCTTTCTAGGTTCCAGATTGTTAACTAATACAATATGCTTATCAGTCAGTTCGTTAGGTTTATAGGCACTTTTAATGCCAGCAAATACATTTCTCGTTCCTAGATCGCCAACATCTAAAGTAAGTCGCAAGAGTTTATCAGCACCTTCAACATGTTCTGCCTTCACAATCTTAGCTACCCTTAAATCAACTGCTGAAAATTGATCAATATTGATTAAATTAACATTATCCATATCTTCTTCCTCAGGAATTATTATTTTTTCAAGTCTATTTAGCAATGGTTTATAAGTATTTATTTTTTTTATTTTTGTTTTCTCAACATCATCAAATGAAATCTTTTCTACATTTAAGAACTCAAATGCTTTTTTAGTTATATTTGGTATGACTGGATTAAGATATACAGAAAGAATGAAAAAGGCATTCATAGCAGTTGAACTAATTTCAACAGCTTCATGATGGTCTTTTTTCCATGGAGTTTCTTCATTAATATACTTATTTATTTTATCTGCTAAATCCATAATTACTCTTATTAATTTAGAGTACTGTTTAGATTCATATAATTTTATAACTTCATGTTTCATTAATATAAGATTATTGAGCACCTTATCATCAACATTAGTAGATAAAATGTTTTTATTCTTTTTAAGAAATGATGCCGATCTGGATGCGATATTTAAATATTTACCAACTAAGTCAGAATTAATTCTTTGAACGTAATCTTCAAAATTGAGATCTATATCTTCAACTTTATTGTTGAGTTTTGCAGCAAAATAATACCTTAAAGTTTCTGGGTTTGTAATATTTGCAAATTCTTTTGCCAAAATACCAGTTCCCTTTGATTTTGACATTTTTTCTCCATTTATGGTCAGAAAACCGTGAACATTTATACCATCAGGTAACTTAAAATTTGCAGCATTTAAAAGGGCTGGCCAAAATAGTCCATGGAAATAAGCTATATCTTTTCCAATAAAATGATATATTTCATAATTTGATTTTTCAGACCATAGATCTTCCATATTTAAGTCATTTTTTTTTGCCCAATTAGATATAGATGCAAGATAACCAATTGGGGCATCAACCCATACATAGAAGTACTTATCTTCCTCACCAGGTATTTTAAAACCAAAATAAGGAGCATCTCTTGATATGTCCCATTTTTTTAGGTCATCAGACAACCACTCACTTAATTTGTTTTTTATAGACTCTTGTAGATCTACTTTATTTAAAAAATCTTTAAGCATTTTATTTTTTTGAGGAAGATCAAAAAATATATGATCACTCTTTTTTTTAATTGGAGTTGAATTAGATAAAATTGAAACAGGATTTTTAACGTCTAATACATCATATGAAGCTCCACATACTCCACAATTGTCTCCATGTTGATCTTCTGCACCACACTTTGGGCATGTTCCTTTTATGTATCTATCAGATAAAAATATCTTTTCTTTTTCATCGTAATATTGTTCGATTGATGATTTTGATATTAAGTTATTATTTTTCGCACATTCGTATATATATTCAGAGAATTTCTTATTTTCATCACTATGTGTTGAGTAAAAATTTGCAAAATTTATATCATAAAGTTTATATGTAGATTTGTGATCTTTATATACATCTGCAATTAATTCTTCTGGTTTAACTCCTATTTCATTTGCCTTTAACATGACCGGTGTTCCATGAGTATCATCTGCACAAAAAAACAAACATTCGTTATTATTAAGGTTATGAAATCTGGCCCAGATATCAGTTTGGACAGCTTCAAGAATATGCCCCAAATGAAGAGGAGCGTTTGCATATGGCAATGCTTGTGTAACCAGTATTTTTCTTTTAGTTTTCTTAGAATTGTCCATTTATAAACTGTATTATATGTGAAAACCAAAGTTAATATGCCTATAAAAAAAATAATCGCGATTGGTTCGGCAAAAGGTGGAGTTGGTAAAAGCTCAATCACGGCTTTGTTAGCACTTAGTTTATCAAAACATAAAAAAGTTGGCATTTTAGATGCTGATATATATGGGCCAAACCAAAATATTTTATTCAGTCTTGATTCAAAGAACACGATACTCAATAAAAAAATTATGCCAGCTGAAAAGAAAGGTATAAAAATAATATCTATGGGCAATATATTAAATTATGATGATGCTGCTATATGGAGAGGACCAATGTTAAGTGGCGCAATAAAAAAATTAATAAATGATACAGTTTGGGATAATTTAGACTATCTATTAATTGATATGCCACCTGGAACTGGCGATGCATATTTAACTGTTTTTAAAGAACTTATTATCGATGAATTTATATTAATTACTACACCAAATAAATTAGCAATATCAGATACACAAAAAACTATAACAATGTTAAGAAAACTAAATATTAATATTTTAGGATTTATTTCTAATAATATTTTTAATGTTAAAAATTTTGATGACAGTCTCTTTTTATCAAATAAGATTGACCATCTTGGTACATATGAGTTTGATAAAAACATCCTTGATCTTAACTTAGACTTTAATTGTCTCGTTAGTAACAAGATATCTAAAGTTATCATGTCAGATGTATAATTAATTGTGAAATTTTTATATCTCTTTTTTATTTCTTTTATGGTCAATTTTGCACTAACAAATGAACTAAGGGATCCCTATGAAAATTTCAACAGAAAAACTTTTGAATTTAATGAAAAACTTGATCAAAAGATTTTAAAACCAATTGCTGAGACATATTCAGCCCTTCCTCCTAAAGTTAAAAATGGCGTTTCTAATTTTTTTAATAATCTTGAAGATGTGGAAACTTCAATTAATCAATTGCTTCAAGGTAAACCAAAAAAATCAATAAATGATTTTTCAAGATTTATTTTAAATTCAACAATTGGTTTAGCTGGTTTAGTTGATATTGCTTCTAAAATCGGCCTTGATAGACATGAAGAAGATTTTGGTCAAACATTAGCAGTATGGGGAGTAGGTCAAGGTCCTTATATAATGTTACCTGGACTTGGTCCCTCAACCTTAAGAGATACATTAAGCAGACCTGTGTCATCATTTTCGTCAGTTACTTTTCACATGACTGATACGGATGTAAATATTGCTCTAAAGACTATCGATGCCATAGAAACTAGAGAGAGATTACTGGATGTTGAATCTTTACTTTCTGGTGACAAATACTCATTTGTCAAAGATGCTTACATTCAATCATTAAATTACGAAATCGCAGATGGTATCAATGTTAAAGATGATTTTATTGATGATATGGAGGATTTTTTAATAGACTAAAAGTTCTTCTAATTCTTTTTTATTATTTTTTAAATTATTATTTTTTATTATTTCTAATATCTTAATTCTAAAAGCTTTAGCATATTTATCACCCTTTGATAAACCAAATAGATGTTTCATCATTCTATTTAGACTATGACCATTGAGCATTTGTTTTTCAACATACTCAAGATACAAACTGAGTATTTCTTTTTTCGAATTTATTGATGAATCTATTTTATAAAATTTGGTTTCAATTTCTCTTAACATGAAAGGGTTTTCATATGCTGCTCTTCCAATCATAACTCCATCAACTTTTTCTAAGTGAGTTAATGAATTATCAATATTTTTAATTCCACCATTTATAATGATTTCTAATTCTGGGAAATCTTGTTTTAGTTTATAAACATAATCATATTTTAACGGTGGAACATTTCTATTTTGACGTGGGCTTAGGCCTTTCAAAATTCCATTCCTTGCATGAATTATAAAAACATTAACTCCAGATTCTTTGACAATAGAAACAAAATTATAGATAAATTCATAGTTATCATAATCGTCAACTCCAAGCCTACACTTTATTGATATAGGAATACTTACAGAGTTTTTCATATTAGTCAGACATTCTGCAACTAAATTTGGCTCAAGCATTAAACATGCACCAAACTTACCTTTTTGAACACGATCAGAGGGACATCCTACATTAAGATTAATTTCGTCATAGCCATATTCTTCACATCTTTTTGAACATTCAATTAAATCAGAGATATTTGAACCACCTAATTGAACGCCTACTGGATGCTCCTCTAAATTAAATTTTAGTTGATCAAAACATTTTCCATATATCAATGAACCAGTTGCAATCATTTCAGTATATAAAAATACTCTCTTTGATATTAAGCGTAACAAGTACCTATCATGCGTATCAGTGCATTGCATCATTGGTGCAACACAAAATTTTCTGTTGAAATTAATCACTAAAGAAAAATATTAATAGCAACATATCCTACAACTGATAAGACAATAGTATATGGAAGTGCCATATACACCATTCTTAGATAGGAAAGATTTATTAATGGAGCTAGTGATGAAGTTAACAAAAATAAAAATGCTGCTTGTCCATTAGGGGTAGCAACACTTGGTAAATTTGTTCCTGTATTTATTGCAATTGCAAGATTATTAAATTGAGTTTCAGTAATAACTCCATTATCGAAAGCGCTTTTAACTTCATTTATATATATAGTTGCTACAAAAACATTGTCACTAATTGCTGATAGAAATCCATTTGCAACAAAAAACAATGATGGTTGCTTTGAGGGATCTTGAGATAAAACATAATCAATTACAGGTGAGAAGAGATGTTGATCATGAATTACACTAACAATTGCAAAAAATACAGCAAGCAATGCAGTAAATGGAAGAGCTTCATGGAATGCTTCACCCAGGTGATGTTCTTCAGTGATGCCCTTAAATGCTGTTAATAAAATTATCACACTTAGGCCAATTAAACCGACAGCAGCTAAATGAAATCCAAGCGCAATAACCAAGAAAACTGCTACAACAGACTCAACTAAAAGTTCGGCTTTGTCCTTTGCAGTAATGTTTTCTTCTCTATATATAGAATAATCATTAAAAATTTCTCTGATATTCGATGGTAATTGATTGCCAAATCCCGCGATGGAAAATTTTTCAATTACAAAGCATGTAAGAACACCAGCAACAAAAACTGGCATTGTAATTGGAGCCATTCTTAAAAAGAATTCGACAAATTCCCATTCTGCGATTGTTGCAATTAATAAATTTTGAGGTTCTCCAACAATAGTACAAACTCCTCCAAGAGCAGTACCAACTGCTCCATGCATGACTAAATCCCTTAAAAAAGCCTTAAAATTCTCAAGCTCTTCTAGCTTTAAATCACTCATAGCCGCATTATTATGATAATCATGAGATTCGTTTGAAAACGATCCTCCTGAGGCGACAGAATGATAGATTCTATAAAAACCTATAGTCACTCCAATTAATACAGCAGTTACAGTTAAAGCATCTAAAAAGGCAGACAAAATTGCAGCTGAAATACAAAACAAAAGTGATAGAAGAGTTTTTGAACGAATATTTAATAATAATTTAGTAAATATTGTTAACATAAGATTTTTCATGAAATATATTCCTGCAACCATGAAAACTAATAAAAGTATTACTTCTATATTATTTTCAATTTCATGAAAAACAGATTTTGTTGATGTCAACCCCATGATAATAGCTTCTAGAGCAAGTAATCCCCCAGGTTGGAGTGGGTAGCACTTTAAGGCTAATGCCAATGTAAATATGAACTGTAGAAGAAAAACCCAGCCAATAATAAAATTTCCATCTAAACCAAGATAGTTAAGCACAATTAATAATGGTGGATTAATTACTAGAAAGCCTATTATGGTAGACTTATACCACCCTGGAGCATTTCCAAGAAATAATTTTTGTATTTCGTTTAACATTAGGACATCTTAAATATTTATATATTATGCATTTTAAAAGATTTTTAGAGATAAATGGTAAAGAAAATAATCATTTTATTGTTTTTAAAGATAATAAAATAATATATGAACCTAATTTAAAAACATTCTTATTAGAAAGCAGTTATTTAAATATTAATATTGAAAATTCACTTGTTGTTGGAGTAGCTGAGGCAGAAAAAAAAATATATGGAGTAGATATATCGGGATATGACAACAATATTAATATTGGATATGAGTCTTTAATTGAATTAGATGTGAGACATTTGTTGGCAATTTCTAAACCTGAAGATATTGGTTTAATGGGAAGGGCGAATCAACTTCTTCATTGGATAAAAAGTAATAAATATTCAGGATATTCAGGCAAGTTAAATAAATTTGATATTGAAGAGGAGGCTCTAAGGTGTCCAACCTCATCTAAAGTTATTTATCCTTCAATCTCTCCATGTGTTTTGGCCATGGTTATCAAAGGAAATGAAGTTTTATTAGCAAGAAATAATCTTTTTCCAGAGGGTTTATTTAGTGTGTTAGCTGGTTTTGTTGAAGTTTCAGAATCTGCAGAAGAAACGGTTAAACGAGAGGTACTTGAGGAAGTTAATTTAAAAGTAACGAATCTTAAATATTTTGGAAGTCAACCTTGGCCGTTTCCATCACAATTAATGTTAGGTTTTTCATGTGAGTATGAATCAGGCGAAATTAAAATAGATGAGAAAGAGATTGCAGAAGCAAATTGGTATAGATATGACAAATTACCATATGTACCTCCTAGCACCAGTTTATCAGGGCTATTAATTAACTCTTTTGTCGAGGATCATTCTTAGCTCTTGTCGGAATAACTTTTTTTGGTTTTTTATCCTTAATTATCTCTTTCATAGCAGGCTCTTTAGTTTTTGTCGGAGTTTCATCAACATTTGCTTGTTTTTTAATTTTGTTTTGATTTTCTTTTTTTAGTTCTGGTTTCCTAACATTATTTTTTGGCTTAACACTCTTCTTTGGATTTTCATTTATTTTATTTTTGTTTTTATTATTTGTTTTCGGTTTATTAGAGTTATTTAGAAATTTTTTATTCCTATTTGAAGGTTTTTTTCTTTTGTTATTAGTTATCCCTTTATTTGCTCTGCGTGGTTTCTTTTTTTGCTCTACCTCCTCTGCTTCAAGTCCAGTTATTGATTTTAACCATTTCATTAAACCAGCTTTTTTAGTTTTTGGCATTTTAGGAGGTTTCACACCATCAACTAACGGTTTCATAGTTTTTGTTTTATTATTCGCATCTCTCCAATTAATATCAGGTTCTGGACTTTCTGGAGTAAGATTATATGATTCTGTGTTTTTTATGTCTGATGCTTTAATTCTTATAACTTTATAATAAGGCCTAGATTTATATGGATCAGCGATGACTAACACTTTGATTTTATTAGATTTTTCAATATTTATAATGTCGTATCTCTTTTCATTTAAAAGATAGCTTGCAACATCTGATGGAACATAAACATGAATCTCGCCAGTATTTTCTTTAGCGGCATCTTCACCAACAATTCGTAAAATAGATATACCAAGTGATCTTGGACCTCTTACAAGAACATGCTCAATATCATATGATTCGTTTAAAGACGGTCTTAACCTTTGTCTTGAAATTTCTAGAAGGCCAAATCTTGATATGCTTGATATTTGAACTCTCGCTCTATCAGAATATATTGCTTTTCTGAATGCTGATTCAACTTTGTTTTGATTTTCTTCATTTAACATATCTATAAAGTCTATTACGACTAGACCGCCGACATCTCTTAATCTTAGCTGTCTAGCAATCTCAGTAGCAGCTTCTAAGTTTGTTTTAAAAGCTGTTTCTTCTATATCTTTTCCTTTTGTAGATCTACCAGAATTGACATCAATTGTTGTCATTGCTTCTGTTGGATCAATTACAATAGATCCACCCGAATTAAGAGATATTTTTCTTTGAAAAGCAAGTTCAATTTGTGACTCTATTTGATATCTATTAAATAGCGGAATCTCTTCATAATAGTATTTTACTTTCTCAGCATGATCTGGAATTACAGCCTCAGTAAATTCTTTTGCTTCATTAAAAATTTGTTCGTCATCAATTAAAATTTCTTCAATATCTTCTTTAAAATAATCCCTTACAACTCTTACTATTAGTTTATCGTCTCTAAATATTAGGGAAGGTGATGTAGCATTCGGTGTGGTGTTATTTATTTCATCCCATAATGCCATCAAATATGCTAAATCTAAACTTAACTCTTCAACACTTCTCCCTAGTCCATTTGTTCTTACAATAACACTCATGTATTCAGGAATACTTAGTTTATCGAGAGTATTTTTTATTTGATCTCTTTCATCACTGCTAATTCTTCTTGAAATACCCCCTGACCTTGAAGAATTAGGTATTAAGACTAAAAATCTTCCAGCTAAACCAATTTGAGTTGTTAAGGCAGCTCCTTTTGTGCCTCTTTCTTCTTTTATTACCTGTACAATAATTTCTTGCCCTTCCTTTAACGTACAAATATGTTTCCCTTTTTTATCTTTCTTAAAAAATTCTTTTGATAAATCTTTTAATGGAAGGAAACCATGTCTTTCAGATCCAAAATCTACAAATGCTGCATCTAAACTTGATTCAATTCTTGATACAGTTGCTTTGAAGATACTTCCTTTTAGCAGTGTCTTCTCTGGTGATTCTGTATCAAAATCATAAAGTTTTGCACCATCAACTAGTGCTACGCGTAATTCATCCCCATACGATGAGTTTATTAATATTCTTTTCATCTGTTCTCCCTGTAACAGGAAGATAATTCAGCAGTATGCTTTTTGATAAGCTTCATTCAGTAAGTCTTATATCCTTTGCTCACGTGAATAGCTCTTTACAGAGCTTTAGTAATTAACTGTTGTATATATCTTTCTTAATTAATTTACTAGGAATACCTAGTCATTTAAATGTATATCCTATAGATTTGTAACATGACTGTCAAAAATATTAAGATTAATGAAGATAATGAAGGTAGAAGAATTGATAATTTTTTAATATCAATACTTCCATCAGTCCCAAGAAGTAAAGTTTATAATATAATTAGAAAAGGTGAAGTTAGAGTAAATTCATCAAGGATAAAACCAAGCTATAAACTTAAAATTAGTGATAAGGTAAGAATTCCTCCTAATCTTGAAATTTTAAAAAATAGCTATAAATTCATAAAACAAAAAGAGATCATAAAACATACTCAAGACATACTTTTTGAAAATAAAAATTTTATAGTTGCTAATAAAAGGAATGATATAGCCGTTCATGCTGGCTCAAAAAATTATATAGGTTTAGTTGATATATTTAGAAAAAAATATGGTGAAAATATTGATTTATGTCATAGACTTGATAAACATACGTCAGGTTGTATTGTTTTTGCAAAAAATAAAAAAGCTGCAAAACATTTTAGCAAATGCTTACCAGCGAATAAAGTTAAAAAAACTTATTCTGCAATTTTAAAAGGCGATTTTAAGGGAGTTAAACTTATAGACATACCTGTATATAAAAATATAAACTCAAACACAAAAAAAGCTATTTCAAAATTTATTTTTAAAAAAAAATTAAAAAATACTACTTTGGTAGATATTCAAATCTTTACAGGTAGGACTCATCAAATAAGGATTCATGCTGCTGAGATGAAGCATCCAATAATTTATGATAAAAGATATGGAGATATTAATTTTGATGAAAAATTAAATGTAGGTAATTACAAAATGCCTCTTCATTCAAAAAAAATAAGCTTTCCAGATTTAAACAATAAAATAATTAAAACAAATGCCGAATATCCAATTGAATTTAAGAACTTACTTATGAATCTTAATTAAAATTTCTATGAATATTTATAAAACTTTGATAGGATAGCTTTTTTTAAGGCTTATTATGGCAGTACAAAAAAGTAAAGTTACAAGATCTAGAAGGGGGCAAAGAAGATCTCACGATGCTCTTAAATCTAGAACTTTATCAATAGATCCTGTATCTGGTGAAAAACATTTACGTCATCAAATGACAAAAGATGGTTTTTATAAAGGTAGACTGATAAAAGATCTTAGAAAACCTATCAAAGAAGAGTCTGAAGAAGTAATATCTTAGTTATGCCTAGGCATATAAGCTTTATATTTCCTGGTCAGGGTTCTCAACACCTAGGAATGTTGGATGATAATTTAAAGAAATTATTATCCTCATATAAAGACGAAATTAATGATTCCCTTAGATTTAATTTAATAGATATTATTGATAATGGACCAATTGAACATCTGAATAGAACATCTATTACACAGCCAGCAATACTTTTAACGTCCTATCTTTATTTTAGAAACATTTGCAAAGAACTAGATATTATTCCTAATATTGTTTGTGGACATTCCTTGGGTGAATATTCAGCCTTAGTGGCTGCAAATTGTATTTCATTAAAAGATGGATTGTCATTAGTAAATAAAAGAGGAATATTAATGGAAAATTGTACAGAGGGTTCTATGTACGCTATTTTAAATACAGATATTAATGTTATATCGAATTTATGCACAAAAGTAGAAAATAAATTAAATACTATTGTAGTACCTGCAAATCTTAACTCTGCATCTCAAACTGTCATTTCTGGAACGAATGAGGGAGTCTCAGAGGTTGTTACGGAACTAAAAAATGCAGGTTATAAAAAATGCATCAAACTTAAGGTAAGTGTAGCTTCACATTCACAAGTAATGAATGAAACTTTGGATAAATTTAAAGATGAAATAAGTAAACTAAAATTTAAAAATCCAAGATATGAGATAATTCACAATGTAGATTGTCAAATTACAGATAATGTCGAAAATTTAAAGAATAAATTATTAAATCAACTTGTCATGCCAGTACAATGGTCAAGAACTATGCAATATATAAAAAAATTTAATGGAATCGTTATTGAATGTGGTCCAAGTAAAGTATTATCTGGATTAGCAAAAGCTAATGGAGTGAGTAATGTTTTTTCATCTTCATCTGATAGTTTCTTTGATGATATTAGGACAGTTTTATGAACAAAAATGTATTTATTTCTGGTGCGTCAAGAGGAATTGGTAGAGCAATAGCCTATCACTTTGCAAATAATAATTTTGTTGTAGTTGGCACCTCAAGAAATGAATTTGAATTTGATCAAAAAAACGAAAATTTGATTCCCCTTAAGTTAGATGTCACTTCAAGAGATGATATTGCAGAGTGCTTTGAAATGCTGAAATCAAAAGATTTGTTACCTAAAATACTTATAAATAATGCTGGAATAGCTTCAGATCAGATATTTCTAAGGATGAAAAATGAAGACTGGGACAATGTAATAAATACAAATTTAAACGGAGTATTTAATCTTTCTAAAATTTTTGTTAAAAATATGATAAAACATAAAGAAGGTAGAATTATAAATATCTCATCTATTTCTGGTTTAATGGGGAATCCAGGACAAGTTAATTATTCGTCATCAAAAGCAGCATTAAATGGATTTACTAAATCTTTAGCAAAAGAATTAGGAACAAGAAATATCACAGTTAACTGTATTGCTCCTGGATTTATTGAGACTGACATGACCTCTTATATTGATCAGAATGAAAAAAATAAACTTTTGAATAGCATTCCATTAAAGAGATTAGGTAAAGCAGAAGATGTTGCAAAATTAGTCTCATTTCTGGCATCAAATAAAGCTTCATACATAACGGGTCAAACAATTTCAATTGACGGCGGTTTATTGATGAACTAATTTATATGTGCATCTTTGAACTATTAGATGTAAAATGAGTCAAACTAATATAGGGTTTTGGAGTACTTATGAGTTTTGAAGAAAGAGTCAAGAAAATTGTTAGCGATCAATTAGGAAAGTCAGTTGACGAGATTCAGAGCGATTCATCATTTGTTGATGATCTTGGTGCTGATTCTTTAGATACGGTTGAACTTGTAATGGCGCTTGAAGAAGAGTTTGATCTTGAAATCGCAGATGAAGATGCTGAAAAAATTTCCACAGTTAATGAAGCAGTAGATTATATTAATTCTAATTTTGAATAAACATATTTTTTATTAATCGAAATTAATGTTTACAATAACATTGGTTATTTAAACATTTAAAATGTATTTAATAAGATTTAGTCTATTTTTATTCATATTATCAATTTCAATATATGCCCCTTATAAAGCATTTATTAATGATATACCTCAGAAAGACGATTCAATATTAGAAGTCAATAGTGGAGAAACCATTAATGATGTTTTTTCAAAGTTCTTGCCTATGAACTATTTCAATAATTTTTTTTCTAAAATATATCTTTATTTTAATGACATACGATCAATACAAACTGGTGAGTATCAAATTAGCAATAAATCTTTTTCAGAGATTGTTTCTGCGTTGCAATATGGTGACACGATTACGTATAAACTAAAAATTAATGAAGGAATTACAATTTATGAGTTAGAAAAATTAATTAATAACTCATATTTAGATAACAATTGTAGCTTCTTAAAATGTATTGAAACAGATTTTCCATTTAAAGAAGGTATTATGTATCCAGATACCTATTTTTATAAAAAAGGAATGCAGGCATCGGAAATACTAATAAAAAGTTACGAAAGATTAAATAATTATTTAAATATTAAACTTAATTCAGTTAATAAAAAAACGTCATTGAAAAAGGCTGATGTATTAATATTAGCATCAATTATTGAAAAAGAAGCTGGAAATAATAATGAAAAACTGAATATCGCCAGTGTTTTTCTTAAACGATTATCTATAGGCATGAGGCTGCAAGCTGACCCAACTATTATTTATGGTTTATTACCAAATTTTGATGGTGATATAAAAAAATCTGATATTCTAGATAAAAATAACAAATACAACACATATATGATTTACGGATTGCCACCATCACCAATATCTATATCATCTATGTCATCTATAGATGCAGCAATTGATGCAGTACCTGGTGATTATTTATTTTTTGTTGCTGATTCTCCAACTTCACACTATTTTTCCAAGTCATATGATGAACATCTAGAGATGATCAACAAATTAGGTCTTAATAAATGAAAATTATTTCATTTGAGGGCATTGAGGGAGTTGGGAAATCAACTCAAATAAAACTACTAAAAGATTATCTTGAATCAAAACATTTTCATGTTGATACATATAGGGAACCTGGCTCAACTGACGCTGGTGAAAAAATTAGAGATATTTTGTTAAATTCTAAAAATCAATTATCAGATGAAGCTGAGCTTTTATTAATGTTTGCTTCAAGAGTTGAACTTATAAAACAGAAAATACAAACTAGTAAGTCAGATTATTTACTATTAGATAGATTTTATGATGCTTCAGTAGCATACCAAGGGTACGGTAGAAATTTATCTATCTCATTTATTGAGTCACTTATCTCGTTTATTAATTGTCCAATTCCAAATTTAAGTATATTGCTAGATATTTCTGTTGAAGAAGGCTTTTCAAGAAAAACAAATGATCAAATTGATAGAATAGAATCCTCAAGCAAAATTTTTTTTCAACGAATAAGGAAAGGCTATATTAAGATTGCAAAAGATCACAAAGATAGATTTATAAAAATAAATGCCTCTATGGATATTGAGGAAATTCATAATGAAATTATTAATCACATAAACCTATAGATATGAATATATCTAATTACGATTGGCTAGAAAAAATTTATAACAAAATAAATTTTGAAAAACTACCTCATGGAATAATCATCAATGGTCCTGATGGTATTGGTAAAGAAATACTCGCAACACATATTGCTCAAAAGCTTTTGCTAAATAAAACAACAAATACTTATGATAAGGGTTTGGTTGACTCAAATACCCATCCTGATTTATTTATTTTAAATAAAGATAAAATTCTTTTGAAACATATAACATATAGAAAAACTGTTAAAAAAGAAGACTGGGACGAACAGTTAGGTGATAGGAATATTAACCAGTTCTTATCAGTAACTCCTTCTGTAGCAAACAATAAAGTTGTGATTATATTAAATGCTCAAAATATGAATCTTGCATCTCAAAATGCAATACTTAAATCACTTGAGGAACCCTCACCAAATTCATTTATTGTTTTTACAATTAACAGACCAATGTCTTTGTTAAAAACTGTCTATAGTCGATGTCAAATAATAAGTATTCCAAGTCTAGATGAAGTTTCAAAAGATCAATGGCTTTCTAAAAATGGAATTTCTGACTATAACTCAAGTCATTTTCCAAGTTTTATATCTCCATTGAAGATTCTTGAAGATATTCAAGACAATCAACATTTAAATTTTATAGATTTTATTAAAATTATTTCTGATTTTATTGATAATAAAATTGACTGTAATTTTGCAATTAAAAAAATTAGTAATTTAAATATTGATCTAATTACAAAAACAAATTACCTGGTTGAATTTCTAAAAATCATTCTTAAATCCCGTATATTATCAGAGGATTTATCAGGTCTTTATAAGAAATTTAATGACTCAAAATTTAATAATTTAAAGATATCAAATATATTGAATGATTTAAATAATTTAAGAAGTGATTACTTTAAGGTCCCTCAAATAAATGAAACTCATGTTCTAAATTATTTTTTGAGTGAGTTAAAGAGTTCTATTAAGATATAGTTGCAATCTTATTAATATCTGTTGTTATAATAAATTATGAAAAAAAAAGTAGAAATATACTCTAAATCTAATTGTTCATTTTGTATTATGGCTATGAATTTCTTTGATGCAAAAGGCATTAAATACGACGTCTATTCTTGTGATGATCCTAATATTTTTCAAGAAATGTTAACAAGAAATCCTCAAGCAAGAACCGTACCTCAAATTTTTATAGATGATAAATTAATTGGTGGTTATACTGATTTAGTCGAAAATTATACGGAATAAAAAACATGGAACAATTTAATACTTTTTTAGTATTGCTTGATAACAATCTTAGTGGCTCTTGGTGGTTTCCTGCACTTTTAATAGGAACAGGTATATTTTTTACTATTTATTTAGGTTTTCCTCAATTTAAATACTTTAAGAGTGCATTTAAAATTGTTTCTGGTAAAAACATTGATGAATCAGATGGAGAAACAACAGGATTTCAAGCACTTACAACCGCAATGTCTGGTGCTGTTGGTACTGGAAATATTGGTGGAGTTGCTTTAGCAATATGGACTGGTGGTCCAGCAGCAATATTTTGGATGTGGATTACAGCAATATTTGGAATGACAACAAAGTATGTTGAGGTAACACTTGGACATAAATATAGAACTAAATTAAGTGATGGCTCTATATCTGGTGGACCGATGTATTACATTGAACAAGGTCTTGATTTTAAATGGAATGGTATAAAGTTTCCATCCAAATTTGTAGCAATTTTATTTGCTTTTTTCATGATGATAACTGCTATTGGTTCTGGAAATATGCCACAAATCAATAATATCGCTCTTGTTATGAATACAGAATTCTCAATACCAAAGTTATTTACAGGTTTATTTCTAGGAATTTTATTGTGGATAATTATTATTGGTGGAATAAAAAGAATTGCATCAGTAGCTAGTAAAATTATTCCTATTATGGGCCTTATATATTTTGGTGGCGCTCTGATAATCCTTATAGAAAATTATCAGAATGTTATTCCATCATTTAATGCAATATTTTCACAATTATTTACTGGCTCTGCAGCTGTTGGAGGATTTCTAGGTGCCAGTTTTGCAATGAGTTTAAAATATGGAGTTGCAAGAGGACTTTATTCAAATGAAGCTGGTCAGGGCTCATCACCTATCGCCCATGCATCATCAAAGAATAAATCAATTGACCAGGGAGTCGTTTCAATTTTAGAACCTTTTATAGATACAATTGTAGTATGCAGCGTTACAGCATTAGTAATTTTATCTAGTGGGGTTTGGACACAAAAATTTGATACAACATTTTCAAAAACTGATTTAGTTATACTTCAAGGCTCTTACAGTGATGAAAAAAATATTGATGGAACATATTTGTATCCTAATCAAATCAATGAACTTACAAATTATGTTCAATCAATTAACTCAAATGTAATTGAATATAACGGGCTTCTTGAAGTTGTAGAGGGATCAATAACTGACAAAAATATTACAGTTATTCATTCAAGATCTATTGCTGAAGATATAACTGTAAGAGATAGTTATTTTGATGGTGAGTTATATTCAGGCTCAGTTAAAGTAGTAAACGGAAAATTGGCAGAACAAGTTGTATTTAGTGGAAAATCTCTTGTTAGTTCTGCTGAGTTAACAGCAAAGGCATTCTCACAGGGAATTATGGGGGAATGGGGTGGAAAACTTGTTGCAATAGCTTTGTTGCTATTTGCTTTCTCTACCTCCATAACTTGGTGTTATTACGGCGATAGGTCAACTGCATATATTTTTGGAGAAAGGGGCGTGATATGGTATAGAAACTTTTATGTGCTTTGTTTTGTGCTTGCAGCTGTAATTGATACTACTGTTGTATGGAATATTGCATATGTAGTTGTTGCATTGGTATCAATTCCTAATCTTATTGCTATGTTTTTCTTGCGAAAAGAAATGAAGATTTTATCAGATGAATTTGTAATTAAATAAAATACATAAATTATTCATAATGCATAACTTAAGATATTTTATTTTTCTTATAGTGGTTTCATGTGGTGGTGGTACATCGTTGGTTTTAGATGATGAAAGTTCTTCTAATAATTCTATATTTCAATATGTTTATATCCCGCCAACTGGTAAATCTAATGAAAACTGTGTTTCAAAAAGCACCAATGTCACATGGCAAGAAGATTTTACAAACTCAGAATTAGATAATTCTAAATGGTCTTATGATGAAGGCTGTAATAATAATGGGGGTGGCTGCAACGGAAATAACGAATATCAAAACTATACTGCAAACGATAAAGAAAATTTGTTTATTGAAAACGGATTATTAAAAATTCAACCAATATACGAAATAAATACAGGCTCTGATAACGTCACTCAGAGTTTTACATCCGCGAAAATTATGACAAAAGAGAAATTTGCTATTGAAGTAAACTCTAGGGTAACAGCATGTTTTAGAGTACCAGAAGGAACAGGTTTATGGCCAGCAATATGGATGTTGCCATTTGATAATACTCCTTGGCCTAGCGGTGGTGAAATTGATTTATTAGAGGCAAAAGGTAGATCATATCCTGTTGATGGACTGCCTGATCAATCAACTATTGTAAGTTCAGCTGTTCATTTTGGAACTGAATGGCCTGATCATAGGTATATAGTTAATGAATTTAATTCATCTATAGATAATTCATTTCAAGATTATTTTCATTCTGTCACTTTAATTTTTCTTCAAGACAAAATTGATATTTATATTGATGATGAGACATCACCACATCTATCAATTGACCCATTTATCTATCCTTTAAATCAATATAATTATCCATTTAACAAAGAATATTACTTAATCTTAAATGTTGCTGTTGGCGGTAATTTTGACGGCGGTCGTGTTGAACCTTCAGAAATCTGTAATGATCCAAATTGTTCAAATTTTAATGAAGACCCAGATACCAAAAGATTTATAGTCGATTGGATAGAATATGAAAAATTAGATTAATTTTTTTGAAGCAGAGAAACGATTTCTAAATGTTGGGTATTAGGAAATTGATCAAAAAGCTCTATTTTTTTGATTTTGTGTTTTTTTAAAAAATTGATATCTCTTAAATAAGTTTCAGGATTGCAAGAAATATAGATTATATTCTTAAAATTGCCAACCATTTCAATTGTTTTTTTAGTCAAACCTGATCTTGGAGGATCTACAAGTACATGAGAAAAATTATATTTATCAATATTAATATCTTTTGTTCGATTGAATTTCCTTCCCAATAATAATTCATATACTTCATCATCTGAAAGCCTCACATTAGTAACATTTAAAATATTATTTATATCTAATCCTATTTTTATACATTTTATAGAATCTCTATTATTTTCAGAAGCTAAAATTTTATTACAAGAGTATGATATCGGCATAGTAAATGTTCCAACACCACAATATAACTCAAGAATATCATCTGCATCATCTATAAATTCAACTACTTTTTTAATCATATAATCCAACAAAAACTTGTTAGGTTGATAAAAACAATTGTCTGTTTGATATAGATTTATGTTTTTATATTTAATCGCACTCTTAAAATATTTACTTGAGGTTGAGAATAAAAAATTTTTTGATCGTAATATTATCTTGACTTTAAGTTGTGATGATAAATTTTTAATTTCATTTATCAAATCATCACTAATTTTTTTATGATAAATTAAAGTTACCATTACATCATTTAAATTATTTGTTCTAAAATTTATTTGAAACAGTTTAGTTTTTATCCTTTTTGACTTATTTATTTGCTCCAATAAAATTGGCATTAAGTATTGTATTTGCCTAGCAGCACTCCTAAAAGTAGCTATATAAATTTTTTCTGAACCTTGATACATAACGTATTTATCTTTTTGATAAGTAAATTCACATCTGTTTCTATAAGACGAGGATGGACTAAAATTTGTAATCAGTTTATTGGGAAATACAGAATTTAATTCTTTTTTGAACCTTTCTAATTTATTCATATAATTGAAATTGTAATAATTAAAATTAGTACTATAAAAATAATATTAAGTGTTATGAATAAAAATATTACTTTCAACAAAGTTATATTTTTAAGATCTTTAGAAAGTTGTTCTTTTTTCCTTATTCCTAAAAAAGAACTTATAATTCTTAATAACCACATTTATACATGAGTAAATTAATTAACATTACAAGGTCTGCTGAAGAATATCTTGCTAAATTAATACAAGACAAAAACGAAACAGATTTATCAATAAGAATCTTCATATCTGATCCTGGTACTCCCAAAGCTGAGACTTGTCTGGCATATTGTAAACCAGATGAATCAATGCCTGATGACATAATTATTAATTTGGAGCTTATTAATGTAAATCTTGAAAAAAGAAGCATACCATTTTTGAAAGACTGCGAAGTAAATTTTGATAATGATACTTTTGGAGGTCAACTTACAATTAAGGCCCCAAATGCTAGAGTGCCAAATATATCACCTGATAGTCCTGTTGAGGATCGGATAAACTATGTAATCTATAATGAAATTAATCCGATGTTAGAATCTCATGGTGGAGAAGTCAGTCTCGTAGAATTCAATAATGAAAATATTGCAGTTTTACAATTTGGAGGTGGTTGTCAAGGTTGTGGAATGGTTGACTTAACTTTAAAAGATGGAATTGAAAAAACTCTAGTTGAACAGATCCCTGAAGTAAAAGCAGTAAAAGACACAACAGATCATTCTGTAAATGATAATGCATACTATAAATAACTAAATTCCATTTATAGATACAATAACTCCAAAGTGGGGATGGTCAAAAAAATGAATCTCGTTATCAAAAATTCTTTTTTCAACATCAATAAATATTTTTATATCATTGTTGCTGCTGTCTAAAGTGCCTAAATATGACTTTAGATTAATGTGCATAAATCTTTTTTTATAAAATTTTAGAAAAAATCCATATTTTTCTTTGTCTTCATATTGTAAAAATTTTGATGATTCCAAACTCGGTATAGTTTGTATCCATGATTTGGAGTCAATTAATTGATATTCAGAATTTTGATTAATCTTATTTTTTAATTTTTCTAATATATTTAAATCTGAGCTATCTCTAAAAATAGGCTCTGGTAGCTTCGATAAACTAAACTGATTATTATTGAATAGATTTTCATAATAGCTAGACATATTTGAAAAATTACTATATTTGAATTCTTTTTTTAAAGAATTTTGATCAGACAAATAAATAATATCCTCATAAGGTATCTCTAGTGTACTTTTAAAGGTTTCATTACTTTCAAAGTCAGTATACTTGAAAATAATTAATTCGACTTTGAATTCACTAATAATATTATCTTGACCGAATAAAAAAAATGGCAACATAAATAAGAAAAGAAAATTAAATCTATAACAGTTCATCTAAAAGTAAATTAACATTTTTTCTTCTAATATTTGAGTCTAATTCATTTAATTTATATATAAACTTATGACTACTATCAATTTGATATTTTTCTGGATACTTAGAAGCTAAATTAATGAGTTTATTTAATAACAAGTCACTAATATTATTTGTTAGTTCTATATTGGTATTTTTTTGATTAGATTTTATAGACTTGATTCCTTTTTTTGCCATTCGTAAATTTATCTTTTTATTATCAATTAAATTTAGAGTTTCTTTTGGTATTTTTCCACATCTATCTTCTAAATTTGAAGATAAAATCTTGAGGTCATCATGTGATTCAACATTATTTATTTTTTTATAAATTTTTAATCTTTCAATCGGCGAGGGCAAATAATTCTCATTTATATAAGCTGAATCATAAAAATTAATTTCTATATCGAGATTTATATTATCAACCCCTTCTTTTTGAGATTTAATCGCATCTTTTAACATTGATAAGTATAAAGACATTCCAATATTATCAATATGACCACTTTGTTTATCACCAAGCATCTCGCCTCCACCTCTGATTTCTAGATCTTCTTGAGCTATCATGAAACCCTCTCCGAGATTTGAATGCCTTATTATTGAATCTAACCTATTTCTTGATAACTTTGGAATATCCATAGTCGGTATTAAAAAGTAACAATAACCTTGTTTTTGCGATCTTCCGACTCTTCCACGTAATTGGTGAAGTTGAGAGAGTCCAAAATTATGTGAATTTATTATTATCATAGTATTTGCATTTGATATATCTAGACCCATCTCAATAATTGTTGTACATATCAATCCATCAATTTTACCATTTTTAAATTCATTCATTACTTTTCTAATCTCTACTTTAGATAACCTTCCATGAGCGATTGCTACATTGAAATTAGGGAGTATGTAATCTATTTCTTTTTTCAGAGCTTCCATTTTATTTATATCATTTTGAACAATAAAACATTGTCCACCTCTAATTTTCTCACGTGAAAGAGCTTCTTTAAGAAGTTGAGATGTTTGAACTTTAAGAAATGACTTTATACTGACTCTATTAGCTGGAGGTGTTTGTAAGAATGAAAACTCCTTTAATCCTGAAAATACAAGATTCATTGTTCTTGGTATTGGCGTTGCTGATAAATAAAGAATATGAATATTTGATTGTTTATCCTTAATAAAATTTTTTTGTTTAATACCAAACTTATGTTCTTCATCAATCACAAGAAGTCCAGTATTGCCAAAATTGATATTATTGTTAAAAACAATATGTGTGGTTATTAAAATATCGATTTTTTTACTATTAAACTCTTCAATAATCTTATCTTTAGTTTTTTTTGTGTTAAACCTATTTAATTTTTGAATAGAAACCGGAAAGTTTTCAAATCTTTTTAAAAATGAATTATAGTGTTGCTCACACAAGATTGTACTTGGAGTAATGACTATAACTTGTTTATCAGAAAAAACTGAAATAAAAGCAGATCTCATTGCGACTTCTGTTTTACCAAATCCGACATCACCACACAAAACTCTGTTCATTGGTTTGACTAAAGATAAGTCTTTTTTTATAGATAAAATTGATTCTAATTGATCTGGAGTTTCAATATAGGGAAACTCATTTTCAAAATCTGATAATAACTTTTCATCAACTTTTAAACTTGTTGAGTTTGAGTTATTCCTTCTTGATTCAATATCTAATATTTCTGCGGCATGATCAAATACTCTATTAGCAGCTTTTTTCTTTTTTACCGACCACTTAGATGAGGAAAGTGAATCTAAATTAACATCAACATCAGCATTTTTATGATAATTTGAAATTTTACTTATATTTTTTAAGGGCACATATAAAATCTCATTGTCTGCATAAATTATTTTAAGATATTCACCAAACCTATTATCTGCCTCAATTAATTCCAATCCGTCATATATACCTAATCCGTAATCCTCATGAATGACAAAATCTTTTTTATCAAACAAATCATATAATCTCTCCTTTTTAATTGTTTGTCTGTTTGAAACTTGGATTTTATAGGTTGATTTATTTATGAATTCTTTATGGATAATAAATATATTTTTATCAAGAATATGCATAGGTCTTACAATTTCACCATACATTATCGATATATCTTTGTTTATCTCATTTATATGATTAATCACTGAAGCTTTCGTGGAATACTTACCTTTTAGTTTCTCAAGTTCTGATGGAATAGATGTGATGATTACAACTTTTTTATCAATCACTTTTGACAAAAGAGATTCTTCTAATTCTTTAAAAGAATTATATTTAAAGTTAATTACATCAGTTTCTAAAGTATGTATTGATGATATAAACTCAAAAATATCATCAGATTTTACAAATAAATCAGATGGTTTTATTAGTGGTCTATTTGAATCATTAGTTTCATCTTCAAATCTCTCATTTATTAACAATTCATAATTTCCAACTTCATCAATTAGTTCATCACACTTTATATAGTCATATTCACAAAAAAGCTCTTTAAATGAGCATGTTTCATTAAAAAAAAGGGGGAAATACACCTCAACACCTTCAGGTTTTTTAAAATTCTTTATTTCTTGAAAAATACTGCAGTATCTTTCATCCTCATTGACAAAATAATCTCTCCATCTATCAATAAACATTGATATTTTATTACCATCAAGGTTAAAAAAACTTCCTTTGGATAGAGAAAATTTATCTAATTTTTTGATAGAGAGCTGTGATTCAACATCAAAGAATCTTATTGATTCTATTTGTTCATCAAATATCTCAATTCTTAGAGGATTTTTGTACATAGGAGAATAAATATCTGTTATTCCACCTCTTACTGAATATTCGTTGATATTTTCTATATTTACTTTTTTTTGATAGTTTAATGTTTCAATAATTTTGATTAAATTTTCTGTTGACAGTTTGTCACCTAAATTAAAATTTTCTCTTGATTTATAAAAATGTCTATTAGGAAATTTCTCAAATAAATTTTTTACTGAACTTATTAAAATATGTTTCGTTTTTTTGTTTTCATTAATAATTTTAAATCTTTCTTTCGTAATTTTTTCAGGAATTGAAAAGTGATCATATGGAAGAATATCATTTTCAGGAAAGTAACTTATTAACTCTTTATCCATTAGTAGACATAATTCGTTATAAATATATTTTGATTCAAAGCTATCTTTTGCAATCAGGCATATAGAATTAGAAGACTTATCAAAATATTCGCTAATACAATATGCATAATTTTGATAATTAATTTGTTTATTTTTAAGCATCTAGTTGTGTATAATGTGGACTTTATTCTATCAATCAAATTAAATATATAAAGAAATAATTATGGATATAAACTTTAGCAAAGAAGATAGTGCTTTTAGAGATGAGGTTAGGGATTGGCTCTCTAACGATTATCCTAAGCATGTAAAAGAAAAAACTGATAATGGAATAACAATCACTAAAGAGGATTTAGTTGATTTTCATAAAGCATTATCTAAAAAGGGTTGGATGGGTTATAACTGGCCAGTTGAATACGGTGGTACTGGATGGTCTGCCTCAAAATTATATATATTCAATAAGGAACTTGGTTTGGCAGGTTGTCCTCCAATATTACCATTTGGTGTTGGAATGGTTGGGCCTGTTATTTATACCTTTGGTAATGAAGAGCAAAAAGAAAGATTTTTGCCTGACATTCTAAATTTTAATACTTGGTGGTGCCAAGGTTACTCAGAACCAGGATCAGGATCTGATTTAGCGTCACTCAAGACCAAAGCTGTTTTAAGAAACGATCTTGATGAAGATTATTACGTTGTGAATGGCTCAAAAACATGGACAACTCTTGCGCAAAATGCAGATTGGATTTTTTGTCTTGTAAGAACAGATAATAGTGGAATTAAACAAGAGGGTATTTCATTCTTGTTAATTGATATGAAGTCTCCAGGTATTGAAGTAAAACCGATTATAACTATTGATGGTGATCATGAAGTAAATTCAGTGTTTTTAACTGATGTAAAAGTTCCAGCCAAAAATCTTATCGGTGAGGAAGGAAAGGGATGGACATACGCAAAATTTTTATTAGCGCATGAGAGATTTGGTATTGCAGGTGTTGGAGCATCAATGCGACAACTTAATAGACTAAAAGATATTATTTCAAAATTAGATAATCCTGATTTAAAAAGGAAAGTTAATGATTTGGAAGTTGCACTCTCAGCAATTGAAATTACGGAGTTAAGATTACTATCTGCATTAGAAAATGGTGGTCATCCTGGTGCAGAATCATCAATATTGAAAATAAAAGGAACTGAAATGCAGCAAGCTTTATCTGAACTATTTGTTGAAGCTTCAGGGGAATATGCTCTTATGTATCCTGGTCCAAAAGGATATGAGAATAATGATAAACCAGCAGGACCTGACTATGCTGCAGAGGGATTATCAGGATTTTTGAATTTAAGAAAAACTTCTATATATGGAGGAAGTAACGAGATTCAAAAAAACATTCTCTCTAAGTTTGTTCTCGGTGTCTAATAATGAACCTCAATTATAACGAAGAACAAACCATGCTTCGTGAACAGATTCAAAAATTCTGTGAGTCTGAATATGATTTTTATAAAAGAGAAGATATTGTTAAATCATCGGCTGATTATGACGAGAATGTTTGGAAGCTTTTTGCAGAACAGGGTTGGCTATCCATGCCATTTTCTGAACAATCAGGCGGTCTTGGTTTTGGGCCCATAGAGTTGTCTATATTGTTTGAAGAATTTGGTAAAGCATTGGTTATAGAGCCATATTTGTCTACTGTTGTTTTATCAGGCACTTTATTAGATAACTCTACATATAATGATAGAAAAGAAATTATTGAACGAATATGTAATGGAGATATTCAAGTTTCTCTGGCATATGCTGAAGCTGAAAAAGGTTATGATTATTTATCTTCCAATACAACTTTTCATAATAATATACTTAACGGCACAAAAACTCTTGTTCTTAATGGTGCTAATGCTGAAAAACTAATAGTTACATGTGTCAAAGATAATATTTTTAATATTGTAATTCTTGACTCCAAAACTGAGGGTGTTTCAATTAATTCATTCTCAACTGTTGATGGCCAATCTTGTGCTGAGATATCTTTTGAAAACGTTAAATTGGACGAAACAAGCGTCATATCTTCAGGCGAAAACGCAATAGATTTAATCAAACAAACAATAAATCTTGCAACACTTTGTGTTAGCGCAGAAGCTGTTGGTTGTATGGAATCATGCTATACAAAAACACTAGAGTATACAAAAGGTAGAGAACAATTTGGTCAACCAATATCAAGTTTTCAAGTTCTTCAACATAGAATGGTAGATATGTTTATTGAATCTGAATTAGCTAAATCTCTTCTTATTAAAGCTATGCTTGAAGTAAATAATAGATCTGATGATATGTACAAACATGTTTCTGCACTTAAATCATATATTGGTAAATCTGGAAAAGTTTCCGCAAAAGAAGCTGTTCAACTCCATGGAGGTATGGGAGTCAGTGAAGAGATGATGATTGGCCATTATTTAAAAAAAATGGTTTCAATAGACGCACTATTTGGAAACGCAGACTATCATTTAAATTCTTTTTCATAGATTGCTTAGGTATTCTTTATAAACCATTTATAATCAAAGAATGAGCGATAATAGGGATATCAATCTTCAGTCTTCAAAAAGACAAAAACGCCTATTACCAGAGGATTCCTTCGGTGATTGGAAATGGAGAGAAGGTCTGGCTGAACTAATGGTTCCTATAATAGGTTCACTATATCGAAACGGTATCAATATTCTTATTTATGGTAAGTCTCTTGTAAACGAGTCTCCTGTTGCAATCATGAAAGCGCATAGATTTGCAAGACAATCTGACAACAATGAATTGAGTGAATTAGAAACTTTCCCTATTCTCGAATATATAAGCTCATTAAATCTTGCTGATTGTGAAATTGATATTGGTGAAATTGCAGTTAAATGTCCTTTTTTTGAGGATATTAAAAAAGATCCTTCTAAATTGTCTGCCTATTTAAATGAGGAATTAGAATCTGTAATAGATAAAAAATCTAATAGGCCTGAGGAACATGCAAATATAGTACTTTATGGTTTTGGAAGGATTGGAAGACTTGTTGCAAGAATGATGATACAGACAACAGGTCCAGGTAATTATTTTAAATTAAGAGCAATTGTAATTCGTAAAGCTACTGATGATGATATATTTAAAAGGGCTAGCTTATTAACTAAAGACTCTGTTCATGGTCCTTTTGATGGAACTGTAAGAGTTGATGAAGATAATTCATGCTTAGTTATAAATGGTAATCCAGTAAAGATTATATATGCATCTGGTCCTAATCAAGTTAGTTATAAAGACTACGATATTAATGATCCCATTGTTATTGATAATACTGGTATTTGGCGTGATGAAAAAGAATTATCCGTACATATTCAATCTGGCGCATCAAAAGTCATATTAACAGCACCTGCCAAAGGTAAAATTAAAAATATAGTAAACGGAATCAATGATTCTATTATCAGTGAAAGTGATAATCTCATTTCAGCTGCTTCATGTACTACAAATGCAATAGTTCCGATACTAAAATCTATAAATGATGAGTTTTCAATAAAAGGAGGCCACATTGAAACTGTTCATGCTTATACTAATGACCAAAATCTAATAGATAACTTTCATAAGAAAGATAGAAGAGGTAGAGGAGCTCCTTTAAATATGGTTATTACATCTACTGGTGCCGTTAAAGCAGTTGCAAAAGCTCTACCTGAATTAGAAGGTAAATTAACTGGTAATGCAATTAGAGTACCTACACCTAATGTTAGTTTGGCAATTTTGTCTCTTGAATTAAATAAAAATGTCACTGTAGAGGTAATTAATAATTACCTTCGTTCAATTGCATTTCATTCAAAATATAGAGAAATAATTGGATACGTAAATTCTTCAGAAGTTGTTTCTACAGATTTTTATTCATCACCTTTTGCAACAATTGTGGATTCTCAAGCCACTATAACGAATGAAAACAGAATTACACTATATTGTTGGTACGATAATGAATATGGATATACCAAACAAGTTATAAGTTTAGCAAAAAAAATAGCTAAAATTGATTTACCAAGATTACCTAAACCAATTAAATAAAAACATAGAATCAAAGACGCTTTAGCTTTATAATTCTAATGTTTTTATTGTTACAAAAATAACTTTATAAAGGCACACAAAAAGTGATAAAAATATCAAAAGGTCTTGATTTACCCATATCAGGAGCGCCATTAAATATAGTTTCAGATGAACCAAAGGTTTCGTCTGTAGCAGTGCTATCTAATGACTTTGTAGGCATGAAACCAACAATGCTTGTAAAAGAGGGTGATTCTGTAAAAGCTGGTCAAAAAATTTTTGAAGATAAAAAAAATATTGGTATTTTTTATACATCCCCATGTGGTGGAATAGTCAGAAATATAAATAGAGGTGATAAAAGAAAATTCTTATCTATTGAGCTTGATATTGATGATATTAATGAAGAATTCAAATTCTTTGATATGGGCAACACACCAAATGAAATTAAAGAATGTCTTATAAATTCTGGTTACTGGAATTGTTTTAGAACTAGGCCTTTTAACAGGACACCCAATGTAAATGATGTTCCAAATGCTATCTTTATTAATTGTTGTGACAGTAATCCTTTGTCAATGGATCCTTACAACATAATTTCCCTAAATGAAGCTGATTTTAGAGAAGGCCTTAAAGTTTTATCTCAATTATTTAAGTGCAATATGAATCTGACATATCAAAATGATAATTTTGATATATCGAATGAAGATTTTGAATATTTTCAATTCAAAGGACCTCATCCATCAGGTCTATCAAGTACACATATTTCTAAAATTTATCCTGTAAATCTTAATAGAACTGTTTGGACAATTAATTATCAGGATATTATTTCAATTGGTTTCTTGAAAAAAAATAATAAAATAAGAACTTCAAAATTAATTTCTTTAGGTGGACCATCTGTTCATGAACCATCGTTATTAAATGTAAGAATCGGAGGAAATATTGATGAAATATGCGCTGGAAAACTTAAACCAAATTCACGAATAATTTCTGGATCTGTTCTTCATGGACACGAATCGGAAGGTGTTATGAATTATCTTGGATTTTATGATTCACAAATTTCAGCTATACCAGATGAAGTAAATAATATTTTCATGAATTGGTTAATGCCTGGCTCATCTTTACATTCGAAATTAAATGTCTTTATTTCATCTTTTATTAAACCTAAAAATTTTATTTTCAATACATCAATTGGAGGAGGAGATCGAGCTATAGTACCAATTTCTTCATACGAAGAAGTAATACCAATGGATATCTTGGCAACACAATTACTAAAAGCCCTGGTGGTGTCTGATATAGATATGGCAGTTGACTTAGGAATGTTGGAATTAGTTCCTGAAGATCTTGCGCTCTGTTCATACGTTTGTCCGAGTAAGTATGATTATTCATCAATACTCATGGATAATTTAAATAAGTTGTATCAAGAATCATGAAAGTACTGAGAGATTATCTTAATAACGTTAAACCAAATTTTGTTGGCGGCGGTAAATATACAAAATGGTTTCCACTTTTTGATGCTTTAGAGAACTTATTTTTTTCATATGGAAAAAAAACATCAAATCCAATTCATGTCAGAGACGCTGTAGATATTCAAAAAGTCATGGTAACAGTTTGGCTTGCTGCATTCCCTGCAATGTTTTTTGGAATGTATAATCTTGGAGCAAATTCATTAGAATATTTGGACTTAATTGGACAACAAAATACTGGTGATTGGCATCATTATTTTGTAACTATTGTGGGATACGATTCAAATAGCTTTTTAAGTAAATTATGGTTTGGTGCCTGTTATTTCTTACCTATTTATTTTGTTGTTTTTGCTGTTGGAATTGCTTGGGAGGCATTATTTGCAATTATTAGAAAACATGAAATTAATGAGGGTGCCTTTGTATCTACAATTTTATTTTCACTCAGCTGTCCACCAGATATACCTCTTTGGCAAGCTGCAATGGGTATTTCGTTTGGCTTAGTTATTGGGAAAGAAATTTTTGGAGGAACTGGAAAAAATTTCTTAAATCCAGCATTGACTGGAAGAGCATTTTTATACTTTGCATATCCTGCTCAAATTTCAGGTGATAAGGTTTGGATAGCCGGTATATCTGATTATAATTTAATACCAGAAGGTTATAGTGGCGCTACTGCTTTAGGAGTTGCTGCTGAGAGTGGAATGGCAGGCATAACTAATGCTTATACATGGATGGATGCATTTTTAGGAAATATACCAGGTTCTGTTGGTGAGACATCAATTATTGCTATATTAATTGGACTTGCTGTATTGTTAATTACTAAAGTTGCATCATATCGAATTGTGTTAGGAACTTTTGTGGGAATGATCTTGATGTCATCAATTTTAAATATTGTTGGTTCTGAGACAAATCCAATGTTTGCAATTCCTTGGTATTGGCATGCAGTAATTGGTAGTTTTGCATTTGGTCTTGTGTTCATGGCAACTGAACCAGTTTCAGGATCAGGCACTAATACCGGAAGATGGTTATATGGAATAGTTATAGGAGTAACGGTAATATTAATAAGAGTTATAAATCCAGCATTTCCTGAGGGAATGATGTTAGCAATTTTGTTTGCAAACCTTTTAGCGCCTGTTATTGATCACATGGTTATTATGTCAAATATAAAAAAACGTAAGGCCTTATATAATGAATGAATCTATAACTAAAACTATTGGTGTAGCATTTGCTGTATGTTTAATATGTTCACTTGTTGTAGCAACATCTGCTGTAAGCTTAAGAGATCTACAAAAAGAAAATAAACTAAATGATAAAAGAATTAAAATTCTTCAAGTAGCTGATATATATAATCCAGATCAATCAATCTCTGAACAATTTTCTCAATTAGAATCAAAATTTTTAGACTTCAATACAGGTATGATAATGAGCGAGTTCAATAATTACAATATTGATGAATACGATCAAATTCTTGTAACTAAAGATCCAAATTTATCTTCAAAAATTCCACAATCAGAAGACATAGCAATAATTAAAAATAGAGAAAATGTTGGTAAGATTTATTTTCTAAGAGATAAGATGGGTAAAATTGATAAATTAATTTTACCGATTAGGGGTTATGGTTTATGGGGAACTCTATATGGATATATTTCAATAGAGGATGATTTTAATACTGTTTCTGGTATTGAATTTTATGAGCATAAAGAAACGCCTGGATTAGGAGCTGAAGTAGATAACCCAAAGTGGAAGTCTCAATGGAAAGGTAAAAAAATATATCAGGGTAATCAAGTTACTCTTGAAGTAATCAAAGGAAAAGTTGAGAAAGGTGATAAGGAAGCAGTTTATAAAGTTGATGGTTTATCAGGGGCAACAATTACTAGCAGAGGGGTAACAAATATGGTTGCATATTGGTTTAGTGAATCTGGATATTCAAACTTATTTAAAGAACTTGATTATGAATCTTAAGAGATATAGGGAAGTTATACTTAATCCTCTAATTAAAGAGAATCCTATTACGCTTCAAATTCTCGGCATATGTTCAGCATTAGCTGTTACTAATAATTTGTTAGTAACCCTTGTTATGTGCGTTGCAGTGATAAGTGTTATTTCATTTTCAAATTTATTTATATCATTAATTAGAAACTACATTCCTTCAAGTATTAGAATTATTGTTCAAATGACCATCATTGCATCTCTTGTGATCGTAGTGGATGAGTTACTTAAAGCATATGATTATGAAACCAGCAAGAAACTGTCAGTCTTTGTAGGATTAATAATTACCAATTGCATTGTAATGGGAAGAGCTGAAGCATTTGCAATGAAAGAAAAGCCCTTATTGAGTTTTTTAGATGGTCTTGGTAATGGTATTGGTTACAGTATTATATTAATCGCTGTTGCTACAATACGAGAATTATTTGGTGCAGGCACATTATTTGGTTATGAGGTATTACCTCTTATATCAAATGGTGGTTGGTACATGGGAAACAATTTACTTTTACTTCCTCCAAGTTCATTTATTATAATTGGACTTTTCATATGGTTGATTAGGTCTGTTAAAACAGAGCAAGTCGAGGAAGATGATTTCGAATTATCTAAGCATTCAACGAGTCCTGATTTAACTAAAAGAGAAATAAATGTTTGAACATTACTTAAATATTTTTATAACCACTGTATTTATTGAAAATATTGCATTGTCATTATTCCTAGGAATGTGTACGTTTATTGCAATATCAAAAAAAATTGACGCTGCATTTGGACTTGGTGTAGCCGTTATTGTTGTTTGTTTAATAACAGTGCCTTTAAATAACTTAATTTATAACTATATATTAAGAGAAGATGCATTAACATGGCTTGGTATTGAGGGTACAAATTTAGAGTTTGTAGAGTTAATTAGTTATATTGGCGTAATTGCAGCAAGTGTTCAAATTCTTGAAATGTTTCTAGATAAATATGTACCAGCTTTATATAACGCTTTAGGACAATTCTTACCTTTAATAACAGTTAATTGTGCAATACTTGGAGCTTCTTTATTTATGGTTGAAAAAGATCTCATGTTTACAGAAAGTGTTGTCTATGGCTTAGGCGCAGGCTTTGGCTGGGCATTAGCAATAGTTGTTCTTGCTGGAATAAGAGAAAAGTTAAAATATTCAGATATTCCTGAGGGTCTAAAAGGACTTGGTATGACTTTTATTATAGTTGGTCTTATGAGCTTTGGTTTTATGTCTTTTGGTGGGATAACTCTTTAATATGAATATAGATTTAATTTTAGGTGTAACAGCTTTTAGCGGGATAATTTTATTGCTTGTCATGGTTATTGTTTTTGCAAGATCTAAGCTTGTATCAACAGGTAATGTATCAATTGAGATAAATGGTGATATTGATAATCCAATTGTTGTTCCAGCAGGCTCAAAACTTTTACAAACTCTTGCAGATAATAATATTTTTTTAGCATCAGCATGTGGTGGAGGCGGTACTTGTAGTCAATGTAAATGTCAGGTCTTTGAGGGTGGGGGATCTATATTAGCAGCAGAAGAATCTCACTTTAACTCATCACAACAAAAAGAGGGTTGGAGACTTTCTTGTCAGGTGCCTGTAAAAAATGATTTAAAAATAAATGTTCCTGAAGATGTGTTTGGTGTTAAAGAATGGGAATGTGAAGTTATATCAAATGAAAATGTCGCAACATTTATTAAAGAACTTATTTTAAAACTACCTGAGGGTGAGAATGTAGATTTTAGAGCAGGGGGCTATGTTCAATTAGAGGCACCAGCATATAATTTAGATTATAAAGATTTTGATATTGAAAAAGAATATCACGAAGATTGGGATAGATTTAAAATTTGGGACAATAAGTCTATTACCAGTGAACCGGTTATAAGAGCTTATTCAATGGCTAATTATCCTGAAGAAAAAGGAGTTATTAAATTTAATATTAGAATTGCATCTCCTCCACCAGGTCAAGATGTACCACCAGGTTTGATGTCCTCATGGACATTTGGTCTTAAACCCGGAGATAAAGTAAAGGTTTTTGGTCCTTTCGGTGAATTTTTTGCTAAAGAAACGGAAGCAGAAATGGTTTTTGTCGGTGGTGGTGCGGGCATGGCACCAATGAGATCTCATATCTTTGATCAATTATTAAGAATTAACACTGATAGAAAGATTACATTTTGGTATGGAGCTAGAAGTTTAAAAGAAATGTTTTATGTAAATGAATTTAATGATTTAGCTGATAAATATGATAATTTTGAATGGCATGTAGCTTTATCAGATCCGCTTCCTGATGATGATTGGGATGGCGAGACTGGATTTATACATAATGTCCTTTATGAAAATTATCTTAAAGGTCATGAGGCACCAGAAGATTGCGAGTATTATATGTGTGGTCCACCAATGATGAATAAAGCTGTAATTGATATGCTAATTAATCTTGGAGTTGAGCCTGAAAATATAGCACTAGATGATTTTGGTGGTTAATAAATAATTCAAGTGTCGAGATATTTCTTCTCTAAATTAATTGCTCTTTTAACAGGTATAATTTTACTTGTCGTAGCATATATTCATAATACTAATTCATTATATTATTTATCAGGAGATGCATATGGGACTTCATGGTCAATCTCATCATCTGAATACATAGCAGATAATCATAAAGATGAAATAAGAAATATTATCAGTGATATTGATTTTATAGCCTCAAATTACAAGTCTGAATCAGAAATTTCACAGATTAATATAAATTTTTCTGAATCTCAATTTATTTCTAAAGACTTATTTAATATCCTTAAAATTGCAAAAGATGTTGAAATTGTATCTGAAGGATTTTATAACATTATGCTTGGAAAAGTTTCAAGTAACTTAGGTTTTGCACCAGATTTTGGTCAAAAAGTAGTTCAAAAAAAAATATCCTCTTATGAACTTGATGAAAAAAATAACTCTTTAATTAGATACTCAAATAACTGGTTTGATTTATCGTCAATTGCAAAAGGATATGCAGTTCAAAAAATTCATGATTATTTAACTTCAAATAATTTAAATAATCACCTAATAGATATAGGAGGTGAGTTAATAATAAGTGGAACCAAGAAAGGAGAACCATGGAATATTGGAATTCAAAACCCACTTGCAACAATAGAATCATCAACTATAACTATAAATAATAAGAATCATGACTTCTTATCTATTGCTACATCAGGTGAATACAGAAACTACAAATTTGACGATAAAGGCAATAAAGTTACTCATACTATAAATCCTAAAACTTTATCTTCTATTACCAATAATATTTTATCAGTAACAATTGTTAATGAAACATCAGCTACTTATGCTGACGCATATGCGACAGCATTTAATGCAATGGGAGTTAAAAAAGCTATAGATGTTGCTAACAGTAACAACATAGCATCTATGATCATATTTAAAGATGAAGATAATGTAGATATTATTTATTCAGATAAATGGTATGATTTATTTCTATGAGTGAGTTATTTTTATCTTTTCTAATAATATTAATAGCATTTTTTGGTTTTGCTATTGGTCTTATATTCAGAAATCAGCCAATAAAAGGCTCCTGCGGAGGAATGGCAAATTTAGAAAATGGCTCTACTTGTGATATTTGTGGAAGGACCGACCCTCAAAACTGTAAAGACTAAGTTAACTTTATAATGGTTAAAGGTCATTGCGATGCACAATTTTTAAAACTTAAATCAATTCTTGAAAAACAATTAAATTCTAATTATGAACTTGGAGCATCTGTTTCAGTAGAATGGCAGGGTAGAGAGGTTGTAAATCTTTATGGTGGATTTAAAGATGAGTCTAAAAATTGTCAATGGACTGAAGATACAATTGTAAATGTATTTTCAGTTACTAAAGCAGTATCAGGTATATGTATAACTAAATTGATAGATGATGGGCTTTTAGATGTAGATCAAAATGTCAGTTATTACTGGCCTGAGTACGGGTGCAATGGCAAAGAAAATACAAAGGTTATAGACTTTTTAACTCATAGAGCCGGTATGTTTGGTTTTCAGGATGGTATCCCAAAAGTTCCATGGAGTGAATGGGATATTTATGTAAAAGCTCTAGAAAAACAAAAACCTTTTAGAGAACCCGGTGTATCGCAAGGTTATCATGCTGTAACCTTTGCTTGGCTTGTTGGAGAATTGTTTAAACGAGTTGAGGGAAGAACTATTGGTGTTTATTTTAAAGAGGAGATCGCAGAACCTTTTAATATTGATTTTCATATTGGTCTTAATGATTCACAAATTGAACGCTGTGCCACAATCACTTCTTTTAACAGGTTAGATTCAATAAAACCTCCTATTGAATTCATTAAATATTTTCCAAATTTTTTATTAAACAAAGCTCTTATTAATCTAAAAAAATCATTTGAATCAAAAGATTTTTTAAAAGCTTTCATGCCTGAACCTTTTATTAATAATGGACCAAATTCTTATGATTTTAGAACCTCAGAATTACCAGCTGGTAATGGACATGGAACCGCATCAGGATTAGCTAAATTATTTGGTATTTTATCAACGGGTTGTAAAAGAAATAACAATACATTAATGAGAGAGGATTCACTATATAAAGCAACAAGAATTTATACTAGTGGACCAGATACTGTTTTATTTGGTGTGCTGCTTAATTTTGGATATTGTTTTATGCTTGAAGGAAACAAAAAATCAGAAATTAATTTTGCACCAATATTCTATAAAGGAACATTTGGCCATGCTGGAATTGGTGGATCTGTAGCATTTGGTGATATAAAAAATCAGATAGGCTATAGTTTTGTTTGCAACAAACAACAAAAAAATAAAAATCTTTATAAAACATCAAATCTTTTGACGAAAGCTTTATATAAAGCAATAAGCTAGAATTGATTCATTGTATTGTCTTTGCCAGCTGCCTTTAGTGCTGCATCTCCTGCAAAGTATTCTTTATGGTCATCTCCCATATCTGAACCAGACATATTTTGATGTTTAACGCATGCAATACCTTCTCTAATTTCTTTTCTTTGAACATTAGCAACATATCCAAGCATTCCTTCACTACCAAAATATTCTTTTGCAAGATTATCAGTTGATAGGGCAGCAGTATGGTATGTAGGCAAAGTAATTAAATGATGGAATATTCCAGCCTCTTTTGAAGCATCAGCTTGAAACGTTCTAATTTTATCATCTGCTAATTTAGCTAAGTCTGTTTCATCATATTTTTCATTCATTAGGTCATCGCGATCATAGTTAGAGATATCATCTCCATTTTCTGACATTGAATCATATACCTGCTGCCTAAAATTTAAAGTCCAATTAAATGATGGGCTATTGTTATAAACAAGTTTTGCATTGGGCACTACTTTTTTAATTTCTTTCATCATTGATGCTATTTGCCCAATATGTGGCTTTTCTGTCTCAATCCATATTAAGTCTGCACCATTTTGGAGACTTGTAATTGAATCTAAAATACATCTTTCTTCACCAGTACCTTTTCTAAACTGATAAAGATTTGAGGGTAGTCTTTTAGGCCTAACTATTTTACCTTTTCTATTTATCATTACATCACCATGTTTCATGTTTGACTCATCAATTTCGTCAACATCAAGAAAAGAGTTATATTTATCTCCTAAATCACCTTCTTCATAAGTTATTGCTAGTCTTGCTGTTAGCCCAGCACCAAGTGAATCAGTTCGCGCAACAATAATCCCATCATTAACTCCAAGTTCTAAAAATGCATATCTAACTGCATTAATTTTTGATAAAAATTCAGCATGTGGTACTGTGACTTTTCCATCTTGATGACCACATTGTTTTTCATCAGAAACTTGATTTTCTATTTGAATTGCACAGGCCCCAGCTTCTATCATCTGCTTAGCCATTAAATAAGTTGCCTCTTCATTACCAAAACCAGCATCTATGTCAGCAATAATAGGCACAATATGTGTTTCATAGTTATTAATCTTATTTTGTATATCAATTTTTTCCTTATCATTTGCATTATCTAAATCTCTAAACAGTCCACCTAACTCTCTTGCATCTGCTTGTTTTAAAAATGTGTATAATTCACTTATTAGACTAGCTACTGATGTCTTCTCATGCATTGATTGATCAGGCAATGGACCAAATTGTGATCTAAGAGCTGCAATCATCCATCCAGAAAGATACAAATATTTCTTATTATTAGAGCCAAAATGTTTTTTAATTGATATTAATTTTTGTTGGCCAATAAAACCATGCCAACATCCTAATGATTGAGTATAAGCAGATGTATTTTTATCATACTCATCCATATCCTTACGCATAATACTTGCAGTATACTTAGCAATATCAATACCAGTTTTAAATTGATTTTGTAATCTCATCCTAGCAACGTAAGTTGCATTAATTGAACTCCAATTTTTTGTATTTGAAGATAATATAGATGATGCATCATCAATAGATTTATTATATTTTGACATTTAATTTCCCCATTTATGTAGTGAAGTAAATAATATTAATAAATCTATGTCAATACATATCAATTATATTATTAGAACTGGCAATATATAGGTAGTTTTACTACAAAAAAGGTATTTTATAGTTTTTTTGCTATACCAATATACTTTAATGGAGTTAGCTTTAACAATTTATCCTTAGATTTGTTTGAAATATCAAGACTATTTATAAAATTTAAATAATCACCCTCAGTCAGTTTTTTTCCTCTAGAGATATTTTTAAGTTGTTCGTAAGCATTATCAATTCCTTCATATCGCATGACTGTTTGAATAGCCTCGGTTAAAACTTCCCAATTATTATTTAACTCATGATTTATATGAGATTTGTTTGGAGTAATTTTATTGATTCCATTTAAAAGAGATGAAATAGCTACTTGTGAGTACCCAAATGAAAGACCTATATTTCTTATTACAGTACTATCAGATAAATCTCTTTGTAATCTTGATTTAGATAATTTATTTACAAAAAATTCATTTAATGCATTCGATAAACCAAGATTTCCTTCAGCATTTTCAAAATCAATAGGATTCACTTTATGAGGCATTGTCGAGGATCCTACTTCATTTTTGTTTAGTTTAAGACTAAAAATGTCATTAGAAATATAAATCCAAACATCTTGTGATAAATCTATACAGATATTATTTATTCTTGTAAAAGTTTGAAGTAATTCAGCAATCCAGTCGTGAGGTTCAATTTGTGTTGTTAATGGACTTTGATTTATCTTAAAAGATTTTATAAATTTTTTTGTAACTAATTGCCAATTAAGGTCAGGAACAGCAATATCAAATGCATGATAGTTACCAACAGCTCCGCTAAATTTTGCCATAGGTTCAATTAATTTTACTTTGCTAATTTGTTTATCTAATCTTTTAGAAAAAACCTTTATCTCTTTTCCTATTGTTGACGGTGAGGCAGCTTGACCATGTGTTCTCGATAAAAAAGGTATTTGCGACCAACTTGAAGATAGTTTTTTAAGATTTCTATTTAGTGTTTTTATATTAGACATATAAACATCAATTCCATCCTTTATAATAATTGCATATGACAATGAGTTAATATCTTCACTGGTTAAACCGAAATGAATTAAATGAGTATATTTAATTAATGTTTTATCTTTTTTAAAATAATCTTTTATAAAATATTCAACTGCTTTTACATCATGATTAGTCGTATTCTCAATTTTTTTTATTTTTAATACGCTTTTATGATCAAAATTATTTTTAAATTTATTTATTTTCTTTATAGACTCATTGCTTATTTTTAAAAATTTATTTGGATAGTTTTTACATAAAAACAACAACCATTCTAACTCAATGATAAATCTTTTCTTTATAAGTCCATATTCTGAAAAGATTTTTCTTGTAGGCTCAATTTTAGATAAATATCTATTATCAAGAGGTGAAATATTATTATGATCAAACTTCATGAATAGTTATCATTATGCGCTTTTAGAAATAATTCCACCACCTAAACAAAGATTTTTATCATAAAAAACTGCAGATTGACCAGGCGCAACTCCTCTTATACTTTGAATAAATTCAACAGTAAATTTTTTATTTTTAAGAAAGATTTTACATTCAACTGGTGTGTGTTGATGTCGTACCTGAATCAAACAAGTTTTTGGAAATACATATTCAATCTGATTAATCCAAGAAATTTTGTCACACTCTAGATATTTACTAAATAAAAGTTCATTATCAATACCTTGGCAAACATATACTTCATTTTTTTTAATATCTTTATCAAAAACATACCAGGGTAAATCTTCCTTACCTTTAAGACCACCAATGTTTAAACCTTGCCTTTGACCCTTGGTATATAAAGTTGCACCATCATGTTCACCTATTGTAACTCCATATTCATCAATGATTGGTCCTTTAGTTAGGTTAATAAATCTTCCAAGAAAATCTTTCATATTTCTTTCACCAACAAAACAAATACCTACTGAATCTTTTTTAGAAGATATTGGTAGATTAATTTTTTTTGCTATATTTCTAACTTCATTTTTTTTAATGTTTTCAAGTGGAAAAATACATTTGCTAAACTCTTTTTCTTTTACTTCGTGCAGAAAATAAGTCTGGTCTTTATCATTGTCTTTTGCTCTATATAAATAGTCTTTTCCATCAATATGTTTGATAGATGCATAGTGACCTGTTGCAATAAAATCTGCCCCTATATTAAAAGCGTACTCAAGAAAAGACTTAAACTTAATTTCCCTATTGCATAATATATCTGGATTTGGTGTTCTACCTAACTTGTGCTCACTCAAAAATTCTTCAAAAACCCTTTCCCAATATTCATTAGAAAAATTAGCTCTGTGAAGAGGAATATCGAGAATGTCACAAACCTTTGAGGCATCTTTAAAATCTATTTCTGAGCTACAAACTTCACCTGGTTCGCTTTGCCAGTTCTGCATAAATAATCCTATAACTTTATAGCCTTTTTCTTTTAATAAATATGCTGAAACAGAAGAATCAACACCTCCTGACATACCAACAACAACTGTTTTTCTATGATTATTCATGTTACTTAAATACATTCATAAATTAATATTTTAGGAGTATAATTAGCTCGGATTTTAACTGCAAACAAAGTTTTTTAAGATCTATTATTTTATGCCATATAAAAAAATAAAAGTACCAAAAAAAGGATCTAAGATTTCATATAAAAATGGAAAAATTGATGTTCCAGATAATCCTATAATTCCATTTATTGAAGGTGATGGAATTGGCGTCGATATTACACCACCTATGATTAAAGTTGTGAATGAAGCTGTAAAAATTGCCTATAAAGGAAGTAAGAAAATCGAATGGATGGAAGTATTTTGTGGTGAAAAAGCAACAAAAATATATTCAAAAGATACTTGGTTGCCAGATGAAACTATTGATGCATTGAAAGAATTTGTTGTAAGTATAAAAGGACCATTAACAACTCCTGTGGGTGGTGGAATCAGATCTTTAAATGTGTCACTGAGACAAATTTTAGATTTATATGTTTGCTTGAGGCCTATAAGGTATTTTGATGGTGTTCCATCTCCAGTAAAAAAACCAGAGGATGTTGATATGGTTATTTTTAGAGAAAATTCAGAAGACATATATTGTGGCGTTGAATTTGAGTCAAATTCTAAAGAAGCTAAAAGTCTTGTTAAAACATTAAAATCCAGATTCGCAGTTTCAAAAATTCGTTTTGATGAAAATGTTGGGATTGGAGTAAAACCTATTTCAAAAGAAGGAACATTTAGATTGGTTAAAAAAGCAATTGATTATGCAATTGATAACAATAGATCATCTGTAACTATAGTTCATAAAGGAAATATAATGAAATTTACAGAGGGTGCATTCAGAGACTGGGGTTATGATTTGGCTAAAAGTAAATATGGGGGTCAGGAGATAGATGAAGGACCTTGGCAGGAAATTACAAATCCAAATAATGGTAAAAAAATTGTAATAAAGGATGTAATTTGTGATGCATTTTTACAACAAATTTTATTACGCCCAACTGAATACGATGTTATTGCAACGATGAATCTTAATGGAGATTACATATCAGACGCCTTAGCTGCAATGGTTGGAGGCATTGGAATTGCTCCCGGTGCAAATATCTCAGATGAATACGCTGTTTTTGAAGCAACACATGGCACAGCTCCAAAATATGCAGGTCAAAATAGAGTAAATCCTGGAAGTTTGATTTTGTCAGCAGAAATGATGTTGAGATATATGGGATGGACAGAAGCTTCAGATATAATTATGTCATCTATGGACAGAGCTATAAGTGCTAAAAAAGTAACTTATGATTTTGCCAGAATGATGAGTGACGCTGATCTAGTCTCTTCATCTGGATTTGCTTATGAAATGATTAAAAGAATGTGATGTGGAAATTATCTCAGGATAACGATAATAATGGCTCCTCATCAGACTTAGGTGCAGTTGTTCTTGAGAAAGAACCTGATATTAAGGAACCACCGTCTTATCAGGTGGTGTTGATAAATGATGATTTTACACCAATGGAATTTGTTGTTTTTGTACTTCAATCTATTTTTGGACTCACTCATGAAAAATCTACAGAAATAATGATGATAGTTCATACAAAAGGTAAGGGTGTTTGTGGTATATTCTCTAAAGAGATTGCCGAAATGATGTCGTATGAAGTTAATACAATGGCAAAAGATCATGGTCATCCTCTTTTAAGTGAAATAGAACCACTAACAGATTAGTTTATGTTTAGTAAAGAACTAGAATTATCAATTGCAAGCTTATTCGATAGAGCTCACGAGGCAAATATTCAATATATTACAGTAGAACATCTTTTATTGATGATAACTAATGATTTTGATGTAAAAGAGTTTTTTAAGTCACTATCAGTAAATATCGACAATCTTAAAGATGATCTAAACACACATTTATCTAAGAACGTAGTTTCTAAAATTGACCAACAAAAACCTGTTCAACCAACCTTGGGCTTTCAAAGAGTACTTCAAAGGGCTGTTTTTCATATTCAATCATCAGGTAAGGGTGTTGTTAAGCCTATAAATATATTAGTAGCTATATTTTCAGAAAAAGAATCACATTCTGTATTTTTGCTGAATAAATATAAATTAAGTAGGCTTGATGTTGTAACTTATTTATCTCATGGACCTAAAGAATCTGAAGATACAAAGACATTAAATGAAAATGTAAACAAAGATGATACTGAAAACTTATCTACAGAAAATGAATTTCTTATAAATCTCAATAATCAGGTAACAAAAAATAAGATTGATAAAATTATTGGTCGAAAGAAAGAGATTGAAAGACTAATTCAAATTTTATCAAGACGGAATAAAAACAATCCATTATTGGTAGGAGAATCAGGTGTTGGAAAAACAGCAATAGCAGAAGGTCTTGCATATTTAATATCTAATGGAAATGTTCCATCCATAATGGAAAATACGGTTGTTTACTCGCTAGATATTGCAGCTCTAATTGCTGGAACAAAATATAGAGGTGATTTTGAAAAACGCCTTAAACAAATATTAAGCTTTTTATCTAAACAAGAAAATCCAATTTTATTTATTGATGAAATTCATACAATTATTGGTGCTGGGTCTGCATCGGGAGGTTCACTTGATGTATCAAATTTACTCAAACCTGCACTTGGTAAAGGTGAAATAAGATGTATAGGCTCAACCACTTTTCAAGAATACAGAGGAATATTTAATCAAAATCAAGCTCTATCAAGAAGATTTCAAAAAATTGATGTAGTTGAGCCCTCATTTGATGAATGCAAAGAAATACTGAATGGTATAAAGGATGTATATGAAGATTACCATGATGTTCAATATTCTGATGAAGCAATAATTTCGTCAATTGAATTATCATCAAAATATATTAATGATAGATTTCTGCCAGATAAAGCTATCGATGTAATTGATGAAACAGGAGCACTGTTAAACATAAATAGAAAAAATGAAAAAACAATTAAGATATCTAAAACTGATATCGAGACAACTATATCAAAAATTACAAAAATTCCTGAACAATCTATTACTTCAAATGATAAAAAAAGTCTTAAAAATATTGAAGAGAATTTAAAAAGAGTTATTTTTGGTCAAGACAAGGCAGTTGAAACGTTGTCTAATGCTATTAAATTATCTCGAGTAGGCTTAAGAGACGAGAATAAAACAATAGGTTCTTTTTTATTCACCGGTCCAACTGGTGTTGGTAAGACAGAAATTTCCAAACAGCTTTCTGAAATATTAGGCATTGATTTAATTAGATTTGATATGAGTGAATATATGGAAAGACATACTGTTTCAAGACTTATTGGTGCACCTCCTGGATATGTTGGATTTGATCAAGGTGGTTTGCTAACTGAAGCGATCGTTAAGTCACCGCACTGTGTTTTGCTTTTAGATGAAATTGAAAAAGCTCATCCCGATATATTTAATATACTTCTTCAAGTTATGGATGCTGGTCAGCTAACAGACAATAATGGTAGGAAGTCAGATTTTAGAAATGTTATTTTAATTATGACAACTAATATTGGAGCTGAGCTACTAAGCAAAAGAAATATAGGGTTTGCAGAGTCCTCAAATGAAACTGATGCAATGAATTCACTTAAGAGATTATTCTCTCCTGAATTTAGAAATAGATTAGATGAAACTATTCAATTTAATTATCTTGACACAAATGTAATATTATCCATTGTTGATAAATTCTTAACAAAACTCCAAGCACAACTTGATAAAAGAAATGTTGAGATAGTTGTTTCTAAAAAAGTTATTGAATGGATTGCAAAAAATGGTTACGACAAAGAAATGGGTGCAAGACCAATGGAAAGATTTATTTCACAAAATATCAAAAAACCACTTGTTGATAAATTATTATTCGGAAGTTTAAAGAGTGGGGGTGTTATAAAGTTAGAAATCGAAAAGGGCGAATTAAAATTTGTTGATACTAAAACAAAAGTAAAAGCTTAATTATCTGCCTCTAAAAGTTATTCTCCCAACGGTTAGATCGTATGGCGTCATTTCAACTTTTACCTTATCGCCTGTTAAAATTCTTATATAGTGTTTTCTCATCTTTCCAGAAATATGGGCTGTAATGATATGATCATTTTCTAACTTTACTTTGAATTTTGTATTTGGAAGAGTTTCAATAACCTCACCTTCAAATTCTAACTGATCTTCTTTGGACATAAGTCTATTTTACACTAATTTCTTTTATGTAATTCATTTAAAATCATATCAAGAAAAGGGGATTTCTTGTTTTGATAAAATTCATCTAAAAGGTTAAATTCCCTTTCTGTGTAATAGTCTAAAATACTATTCTTATAACTATCTCTTTTTTGTAAATTCTTCCAATAATTATTCATTAAAGGCGTTTTAGATGTATTTAAACACTCTATAAGCTTCAAATCATTTAATCTATTAAATAAACACATCATATTTATATCAATATGTGTAAAGTTCTTGTAAAAATATAAATTATCTTCGGATAAAAAGCTTTCAAACTTAATTAATTCATCAACAAATTTTTTAACTGCAATTTTTGGCAGATTTTTTGAGAAATTAAAAAAATACATAGCTATAAAAAAATATTTTCTATCTCTTCGAGGATGTTTGAAAAAAATCTTTAGTATAGATTTAAAAGGTAGCTTCTTAACCATATGTTGTATTAAGGGTGCAGAAAATACAGGCAATATAGTTCCAATTGTAGATGCGAATTTAACTCCCTCTGTGATGGTGGTTTCTTTAATTAATGAGCTAGACTTGTCATTATCAACATCATATAAATTTATTTCATTATTATTAGTAATATCATTTAATTTTTTTATTATCTCTTCACTATTGCATGTGATATCGCCATTGATATCTATAGCTGGCACAGTACCTAGTGGATTAATTTTAAGAAATTTATCTTGGATATTTTCTCCTTCAGAATATTGATCGCACAATTTAATATGTTTACTTTCAAAAGGAATATTTTTTTCATCCAGGGCAACTCTGACCATTTGACTGCATAAAGACCAATTAGCATGATAGAGAACGACTTTATTCAGAGACATTAAAAAATTTAATCTTTAAATTTCTTTTTCATATTTTTAACTGCCTCAAGGCCTGCAATTGGCTTTTTACCTTCAGGAACGGTATTGCCTTTAATGATTAAATCTTCAAAAGATGAACCAGATTTAAACATCTCATATAGTATCTCTACGTCCATATTAGTTCCAATAGGCTCATCTTCAAAGTCTGGAGAAATATTTTGTTTGAATTCATCAGTAGAATTAAAGTGTTCAAAGAATATTTCGACAAGATTATTATCTGGATCTTTATAATATAGGCCACTTATCCATCCATGATTTACAGTCCAAAGTGGTTTTAATCCTCTTTCCTTAGCCTTAAAATAAAATTCAAACCACTTATCAATTGGATTTACTCTGTAAGATATATGGTCTAAACCTTCAATAGAAGGTATTTTTTTGTTTAAAAATATTTTTAATTTCATCACATTTTTTTGAATAAAATTTAAACTATTTAATACGTCAGATGTGTTTGCTATAGCGATTCTGTGGTGTTCATCGTCATAGGCTAGAAATGTAATTAAGTCACTTTGATACAGAGGCTCACATCCAAATAGTTTTTTATAAAACTCAACCATATTTATATAGTTTGTGGTTTTAAATGCAATATGATGAAAGTCATCTGGAGAATATTCAGATTTAAAATTTTGATATAAATTTTTGTTAAAAATTTTCTGCATAATATATTTTTAAACATTATACAAAGATAATATTTTATTTATACTAATAATATGAAACTTATAACATTTGTATCTAAAAATGATTTAAACGCTCCTAAAATTGGGGCATTTTATAAAGAATCTGTTATAGATTTTTCTTCTGCTGATCTTCCAAATAATATGATTGACTTTATTAATCTTGGTCAACAAGGTTTGGATATCGCAAATGACTTTATTAACCAAGAAAAGGGTATGTGTGATAAAAATGAAATCAACTTAAAATCACCTATTTTATATCCAAATAAAATCTTAGCTGTTGGGTTGAATTATAAAAAACATGTTGAGGAAGCAAAAGAATTAAAAGACCATCATAGTAATGAGGTTCAACTTCAAGATCAATATCCTAATATATTTAATAAACAAAATTCATCAGTTAATGACCCTTATAGTGATGTTCACAGACCTAATGCTTCTGAGTGGTTGGATTACGAGGGTGAAATGGGTTTTGTAATAGGAAAAGAATGTAGACATGTGCCATATGATTCTGCAAAAGAATGTATTTACGGATATACAGTTGTAAATGACTTTACAATAAGGGATTGGCAATTTAGAGGCCCGCCCCATACGATGACCATGGGTAAATCATGGGATACTCATTGTCCATTTGGTCCTTGCATAGTAACTACTGATGAAATTAATGATCCACATAATCTTAATTTAAAAACTTTCGTAAATGATGAAGAGAGACAAAATACAAATACTAATTTAATGATTTATGATTGTTTTACACTTGTAGAATATCTTAGCACTGCTTTTACATTAATGCCTGGAGATTTGGTTCCAACAGGAACACCAGAGGGGTCTGCATTATCAACTCAAAATTGGTTAAAACCAGGTGATAGAGTAAAAGTTGAAATTGAAAATATAGGCTTTATTGAAAATAATATTATTCAAGAGCCAAAATCTACTACTAAGTATTAGAATTGAAAAAATACGATGTTGCTATATGTGGTTATGGACCAGTAGGTTCTGTATGCTCAATATTGCTTGCGCAATATGGACTTAAAGTCCTAGTTATTGATAAAAGTAATGGGCCTAGTCCAACAGCAAGGGCAATTAATACAGATGGCGAACAACTAAGAGTCTTTGATAAATTTGATATTGGTAATAAAATTGTTAAAAATTCAAATCAAATTGAAAAAGTACATTTTTCAGATTCAAATTTAAAACCAATTCAGTCATTAAATCAACCAATGGGTGAATCTACAATGGGTTGGCCAAATCAAGTTTTATTTTATCAACCAGAATTAGAGTCTTTTATTAGAGAAAAAGTAAATAGTTATAAAAATATACATGTAATTGAATCATGTAGGCTTGTAGATTTTAAGTGCTGCAATGAATCTGTGAATATTGAATGTATTAAAGATAATGAAATTTTTACTTTTAATTCAAAATTTTTAATTGGTTGTGATGGTGCAAGTAGTTTTGTAAGAAAAAGCTTGGATATTGAATTAGATGATTTTGGTTATAATCAAAAATGGTTAGTTTGTGATGCACATATGATAAAAGATTTAAATCTAAAAAATGAGTTAATACAGGTTTGTAATCCAAAGAGACCTTGTACTTTTTTACATGGAAGAAGAGGGCATTTAAGATTTGAGTTTAGAGTAATGCCAGACGATAATTTAAAAGACTTAGAAAATGAAGATTTCGTCTGGAATTTATTATCACCATGGATTGATAAAAATAACGCAAAACTTGAGAGGTCTGTTATTTATAATTTCCATGCATGTATAGCTAATAAATGGCAAAAAGGAAATATTTTTATAGCTGGTGATTCAGCTCATCAAATGCCTCCTTTTATGGGTGCTGGCATGGGAACAGGAATAAGAGATGTTGCAAACTTATCATGGAAAATCAATTTAGTTCTAAAAAATATTGCTAAATCAGAAATATTAAAAACCTATCAGAAAGAAAGATATCCTCATGCTAAATGGACAATCGCACAGACAGTTTCTATAGGTGAGATAATTGAAGGGTTTTGTGCAGCTGAGGAGGGTAAAAAATTTATTCCTGAAAAGAAAGGATATGATGTTAAATTTCCTCACATACCTTCAGGCATATTTACTAACCCTGAAGATAGAATTACTGGTTATCCTGTTCCACAACCAACTCTGCATATTGATAATAAAAAAATAAAATTAGATAAAATTATTAAGTCAAAATTTGTAATTATCTCTAATCTTAAAAAATTTGAAGTTACAAACAAAGCAAAGCAAATAATTAAACATTTAAATATGGACCATATTTTTATAAATAAAAATGATGATCCAGAAAATCGATTAGCTAATATTTTTAAACTATATGATTTTATTATTGTTAGGCCTGATTTGTATGTATATGGAGGCTCAAAAAAAGATAACTTATCAGAAATGATTGAAAGTCTGGAGAAGAATTTTTCATTATTTACTTAGGTTTGTATATTATTTTAGAGTAAATGTAATAACAGAAAATCAGAAACAATATTAGTAATGGTATTGATATTTGTTTAAACGCTAAAAATATAATCCAAGTAAAAACAACAGCTTGAACAAATGATGAATGAAATTCTTTTTCTTCATAAGTCCTATCGAGCCACGGATCATCTTTAACTCCATTGTATTGATCTCCGTATAGATATGCATGTGTTGCATTAAAATACTCAGGAGCTAAAACAAATGGCATTTCATTCAAAGTGCTTTTCATTTCATTCAAAATATCTGGATAGACATCGGATAAATCTTTTGTTTCATATGGATCATTTTGAATGTCATATAATTCAAATACTACATCTGAATCATCATCATAAATAAAACGTCTGTAATAGAGCTTCCAATTATCATTAAACAATGCTCTTTCATCATTAATGATGACATTTCCTGTAATAGAATTTTTAGGAGGCCGAATATTATTAGTAATTAAGTCGTCCCACCGATCAACTCCTGTGAAGATATCTGTATCTAATTGAATTTTTGCTGCTGATAATATTGTTGGTAATATGTCATCAGCAAAGAAAAATTGATTAGAAAGTGTTTTTTCAAGAACACCATTATAATAAAATATTGCAGGCACTCTTATTCCACCCTCATATGTCGAGCCTTTACTTCCTTTAAGCCCAAGTGTGTTTCCTCTAGAGTTAAGGATGTCAGCAGCCACAACACCAGCAACTGGATCAATATCGTGAACAGGACCATTATCAGAAAAAAATATAATTAATGTGTTTTCAAACAATTCGTTAGCATTAATTGAATCGATTATTTGTCCAACAGCTCGATCTAAAGCAAATATATTTGCAGCATATATTCTTTCTTTTTTATCTTTAATATAGCTCATCAATTCGATATCTTTTTCTTCAGCTTGAATAGGAGTATGAGGAGCATTAAATGCAACATATAAGAATAGGGGTGATTCGTTATCTTTTCCATTAATTATTTTTATTGCCTCATTCGCAATAAGATTTGTCGAATAACCATCTTCATACAAAACTTCACCATTTCTATGCCAATCCATCCGACCAGAAACAGCATGGTCAAAATAGCCAATTCCACCTCCTAAATGACCATAGGTGGTATCAAATCCCCTGTTTCCTGGAAGATATTCATTTTTATACATACCAAGATGCCATTTACCAACTAGAGCTGTTTCATATCCAACATCCTTTAAGTATTCTGGGAGTAATTTATGCTTTAGAGGTAGTCCGTATCTTTCCATTGTTGGATTATCAAATGGTCTTATCATTCCATTTTGAAGACTGTTAATACCGGTAAAAAGGGCGGCTCTAGTAGGACTACAAGTTGGAGCACTATAAAATCTATTCATTTGAACTCCAATTTCAGAGAATCTATCAATATTGGGTGTTGCTATTGGGCCACCATTATATGAAACATCACCCCATCCAAGGTCATCAGTTAAAATGATAACTATATTAGGTCTTTCGACTGAAAGAACGCTCATTGAAATTATTAGGATGAAAAGAATTTTATACATTTAAAATAAAAAGAGAGTCTTAATTGAAATAATAAATGATTAAGATAGAATTTAATATCTTTAATAATTTTTAATCTAATAATGAATAATATAAAAGTATATATGATTGCTAACTTACAAATTCACGATGCAGATATATATCGTGAATATGAAAAAGGTTTTTTTCCAATTTTAAAAAAACATGGCGGTGAGTTCATTACTTTTGACGATAATATTGAACACTTTGAAGGCGATAATCCTATGATAGGTAGAGTAATATTATTTAGCTTTCCTTCAATTAAAAATGCTAAGGAATGGTATGCTGATCCGGAGTATCAATCTCTAAGTGAGTATAGAAGAAAAAGTGTTACGACAACATTGACAATGGTCAATGGACTTGCTCCAAGATAGCTTAGAAGTGTTCTGATGAATATTTCAAGTGAAATTAAAATTCATAAATCAAAAGAATTTGTTTTAAGAATAATTCAAAGTGCTAACAATTTAGAAAAATTTCATCCTTATTGTATTAAAAATAAAGTAGAAAATTGGAATAATGAAAATTCAGTTGATTATGTTCATTATTACAGTGGAAAAATATACAAACGTAAATTTATCAAATGGAATGACGAAGGTTATGTATTAGAAATATATGAAGAAAGGAAACTTGCAACTATTACATGGTCAGTAACTGGAAATGAAAAGTCATCTAATATAAAAATAAGCGCAAAACTTTTATTACCATATAAATCAAAATTTATTAATGGTTGTGTATTTCACTTCTATGTAAAATTTGTTCTAAAGAGTTATCTCAATTCTGTAGTTAAAGGGCTTAAATATTACTCAGAAACTAATAATATTGTTATTAAAGATCAATTTGGTAAACATATATGGTATTCACAATTTGGTAAATATATAGGGTCACTATAAATATTTATTTAACATAATATATATTATGCGAACTATAATATATTATGTATAGGGTAATTTCATACAAAATATTGCCCTTTATGCCCTAGTTCAAATTACATAGTTATTCCACAGAACTTCTTATAATCTTTAATTCTTTTGTAAGGACACTTCCAATTGCAGTATGTGATAAATTTTCTCTTGTAATGCCGATTGTGTCTGCAATGGTCTCAGCTGCGTATATTCCAGTGCAGTGACCGCCCATAAATTTAGTTAAGCCATTATCTTTTAGCCAATTAGCTGTCGTAGTTATTGTACTATCACTAGCCTTAAATAGATGAAATCCACCTATAGCACCATATACTGGTTCATTTTTTATTGATTGAAGTTTCATTGCAGTATTTATAATTCCTGAGTGACCACATCCTGACATTATTATCCAGCCGTTATCTGTTAACATGCCAACAGATTGATCATCTCTAATTGTGTCTGGTATTGTTAAATCCTTATCAAGATAAAATCCTTTTGGTCCATTATATTTTTCAACAACCCTTTCGACTGTCCCAGTAGCGAAAAGATTATTCGATATCTTTTTGTAGTCATCTAATATGATGAAACTTATGCCCTCTTCTTCTGCAGCTTTCTTGAATTTAGATGAATCTTTATAGTTTCCTGGACCCTCCATTGAACCATCCTTGTAATATCTTTGATCAAAAAAACCTCTAGCTACATAAACTTCAGAAAAAGCATCCGGATTTAAATCTTTATATATTTGCCTTAATTTTATTAATCCACCTGTATGATCACTATGAAAATGACTCAGTACTACTTTATTTACCTTTGAAAGGTCTTTGTTTAATACTTTTGCATTATGTAAGACAGTATCTTCATGGTAACCAGTATCAAATAAAACTGACTCTTCATCACTTTCATAAAGCGCAGAAAAACTCCATTCGCCAAAACCACCATAATTTGAAATATTTGTAGCCAAAACTGTAATTTTATATTCGGCTGAAACATTTACTGTTATAAATAAAATTAAGAAATTTAAATATCTAATTCTTTTGGACCACATAATGCTACTTTAATACTTGATGCTCCACCTTCCAATATTGGATCTAAATTAGTAAGTAAGCCTGTCTCAATTCTCCAATTGAGATACTTGGCCTGATCATCCAAAGACTCCCAGTCTTCAATTAAATGAACTGTATTTGTTGATTCATCTATATAGGTATCAACTGATATACATCCTTCATATGCACGAGTATCAGGCAATGCATCTTTCATTGCATTCTTGAGTGTTTCTAATGTGTCAGCTTTAGCTGGGAATGAAACAATAACTAAGTTTTTCATATTAACTCCATTAACTTATAATTTATTATATTATTTCTAATGGAAATTTGTACTTTATAAGGAGATAAAGGTGTTAAGAAAAATTTTACTATTTTCTATTTTTTCAATAAATTTAGACTCTTCAACTTTAATGAATCCAACGTCATTATCTAAAGATTTATATGATGGGGTTATTCTTGAAGGTTCATATTCAAGTAATATTGATAGGCCTATTAATTATCTAGGTTTTGAAGTTGGTGAACGTGTCGCATCTCCATTGCAAATATCAAATGCAATTATTGGTTGGTCAAAACAATCTGATCGAATGATTGTAAAAGAATATGGCAAAACCCATGAAGGACGCCCTCTTTATGCAGTGTTTATATCCTCCCCATCAAACTTAGCAAAACTGGATGAAATAAAAAAAAATGTGAATTTGCTCGCTGATGGGCTAAATACAAATGGAAATAAAGCTCGATCAATAATTAAGGATTTACCTGCAATAGCCTGGATGGCATATTCAATTCATGGCAATGAGACATCTGGAGCTGATGCAGCAATTGCAGCTATTTATCATTTCATTGCAAGCAATGATGAAGAAACTTTAAAGATGCTTGATGAAATGTTAATTATTTTTGATCCTTTAATGAATCCGGATGGTCGTGCAAGATTCTATAAATCATTAGAACAATATAGGGGAACATCTCCAAATTATGATGATCAATCACTTCTTCACACAGGGGATTGGCCCTATGGAAGAACTAATCATTATTTTTTCGATTTAAATAGAGATTGGATATACCAAACACAACCTGAAACAAGAGGAAGAGTAAAGTTAATAAACGAATGGAGACCTCAAATACTACTTGATGCCCATGAAATGGGTCCACAAGACACATTCATGACTGGTCCTCCAAGAGAACCAATTAATAAAAATATTGATAATGATTTATTAAAATGGGGTAATATTTTTGCACAGGATCAAGGTAACGCATTTGATGAAAGAAACTGGCGATTTTATACAGGTGAATGGCATGAAGATTTATATCCAGGATACTCATTCTATATCCAATTCAGAGGAACACTAGGCATTTTATATGAACAATCTAGAATGGCTGAAGATGGAGTCAGAAGACCTGAGGGTACAATTCAATCATATAAAGAATCAGTTCATCATCAATATATAAGTACAATGGTGAATTTAAAAACTCTTCAAAAAAATTCAAAACTAATGTATCAAGATTTTTGGGAGGGCAGAAAATATAACGTTTCAAGAGAAAGTATTTATGCAAATAGATCTTTTGTAATACTACCAACCGATAATATAGGTAGATTAAACACTCTTGTTGAGAAACTTCAACTTCAAGATATAAAGCTGTATAAAAACGATAAACCTATCTTAGTTAAAAATGTCCTAAAACAATCAGGAGAAATTTTAGAAAATTACACAATTCCAATTGGGAGTTTAATTGTGCCAAATCGTCAACCTGAAGCTCCTATAATTGCTGCAATCATGGAGTTTGACGCAAAAATAGATGAAGCTGTTCTGGTAAAAGAAAAACAAGCTAATTTGAGAGATGGCTCTTCAATTATGTATGATACAACAGCATTTAATTTATCAATGATGTATGGTCTTGATACCATTACAGTTTCTGAAAACCTAACTTCAAACTTAATACCTTGGAAGTCAAAACCCTCAGTTTTAGAATTTGAAGAAAATGCAGTTATGTGGTCAGTTAATGGAGATGATGATCGTTCTGTAGCTTTTGCAGCACGTTTAATGGAACTTGGTGTTAAAGTAAGAGTTATCAATAAAATGACTTCTCTATCTAATCATGATCTGCCAAGAGGTAGTGTTGTAGTAATTAAAATGGACAATCCAAAATTATTTACATTAGAAAAATTAGTTAAAGATGTTGCTATTCAATTAGATATATCTGTTGTATCAATTGAGTCAGGATTTGGTCCAGAAGAACTACCAGACTGGGGAGGAGAACATTTTGAATTACTTGAAAAACCTCAAATTGCTATTTTAAGTCACGAAGGTTTTAATTCTTATGACGTAGGTGTATCTTGGTGGTCAATTGATCATCATTTAGGTATCAGACACAGCCAAATAAATAAATCAAATATTAACCACACTGATTTGAGAAGATATAACACCATAATTATACCTAGTGGCAACTCGTTGTCGGAAAGTTCAAGAGAAATCCTTTCTAATTGGATTAAACAAGGGGGAACACTCATTGCTCATAATCGAAGCGTAAGGCAATTTACAGATGATGAAGGCATCGGAAATGTTAAACAACTGCAGTATACTTTTGATGAAAGTCAAGATTTCAATATTGATCTTCAAAGAGAATTATTTTCTTTAAGCGAAGACATAAGTATAGATAAAACTTTGAGCAATAAAGTTAATACTGAAATTTCTTATCCTTGGGAGTCTGGAGATAATAAACTTTCTTCTGAAGAACTTAAAAGTCGTGATAAATGGCAATCACTCTTTATGCCATCAGGATCTATAGTTAACGCAAGGTCAGATCAAAAACATTGGCTTACCTATGGCACTAATAAGACATTACCAGTTTTATACAGTAACTACCCTATTCTGATGACTGGAGGATCCTCTCAAGCTGCAATTAGAATTGGTGAAATTATTGACTCACAGAATTTTGAAGATACAAGATATCTTAATTGGTCATCAATACCATCAAAAACGGATATTAATATCAGAATGAGTGGTTTGGTTTGGCCTGAGGCTGCACAAAGGATTGCCAATTCTGCATATTTAACAAGAGAAAGACTTGGCCTTGGACAACTAATTTTATTCTCCGGAGAACCGAACTTTCGTGGCTCATCACTTGGAACTAACAGACTATGGCTGAATGCAGTAGTTTATGGAGCTGGATTAGGAGCTGTTTCCAATATTGATCTATAAAATTATTAAATGAATCATTTAACAAGTTTATGGAAAATTGCTACCGCATACTTGGTTGGTAGTTTTGCTCTAATTCAATTTGTAAATATTGCACTACCTTATTTTGAAATAGAAGAAGTTCTTGGTTTTAATTCAAACACAATAATGAGATTGTTATTTATAGGCTTACCTATTGGCCTACCCTTAGTTTTAGCAATTGGATTTTTTTTAAATAAAAAAGGATTTATAAACAATATAAATGAATTGGATAATAAATATGATACTGATGGTTCGTATAAACAAAAAATAGCTGTTTTACCTTTTAATAATTTAAATAAGGATGATGATGGAGCTTTTTTAGTTGATGGAATAGTTGAAGATTTAATAACTGAATTTTCAATGATTAAAGAAATTGAAATACTATCAAGACAATCTTGTTTTGATTTTAGAGAAAAAGATTACTCTTTAGAACAATTTAAAAAAGATTTTGATATTGATTACGCTGTTTCAGGAAGTATCAGAGTTGTTAATAATAGAATAAGGATATCTGTTGAGTTGTCAGAACTTAATGATGGAAATGTTATTTGGGGTAATAAATACGATAGAGTAAAAGAGGACATATTTGATATTCAGGACGAAATAGTAAGAAAAATTACTATCTCGTTAATTGGCGAGATTGAATTATCTAGTCTTGAAAGAGCTAAGAGAAAACCAACAGAAAATATGAATTCTTATGAATGTTTATTGAAAGGAAAAGAACTTCATCATAGATTTACTAAAGAAGATAATCAGGAGTGTATTAAAGCTCTAGATTTATCAATTAAAGCTGATACAAATAATTCACAAGCATATGCTTGGAAGGCATGTGCACTAGGACAGGCATATGGAAGAGGTTATAGAAATGATACTGAGCAGTTGATGACTGAAATAATGTTAAATATAAACAAAGCAGTTGAATTAAATAATAATGATTTTGAAGCCCATAGAATGTTAGCTGAGGTTCATTTATCACTACATGATTTTGACAAAGCATTAGATCATGGATCAAAAGCTTTTAAGTTAAATCCAAATGATCCAAGAGTGAGTTCAGTATATGGAGAAATATTAATAAGAACAAAAAAATTAGATGAGGGTATTTCATATCTTGAAAAAGCTTATGAACTAGATCCAATTCCACAAGGTCAGAGCACTTCTGATAGAAGAATATGTGCTCTTTTAACTGGTTATTATATTTCTGACAATTTTGAAAAATGTTCAGAGATGATAAATAAAATTATAGATATTGATTTTAAATCGTGGTTACTGTCTTATGATATTTATAAAAAAAATGATTCATTTAATAAAAACGATGATTGGTTTCAAAAGGGCCTAACTAAATTTGAGAATATCGATGCAAAACTTGAAGTAGATAGATTTCATCTCAATGATATCGATTTAACAAATCAATTAATCGAAAAAGCAAATAAAATCTTAGCTACATAATTTCATCATGTTTTTCAAAGTGTAAATTAAGCAGCTGTAAATCCACCATCACAGACATATACAGAACCTGAACAATTTGACGATTCATCAGAACCTAAAAATAATGCTAAATTTGCAATCTCTTCATTTGTTGAGTACCTGTTGGTTGCAACCATACCGTTAACCATATCCACAACCGATGAAGGATCATCAGGGTTTAGTTGCTCACCAAGTGAGGCCATCATTCTGTTATCAACAGGTCCAGGAGCTAATGCATTTACTCTTACGTTCATTGGTCCATTCTCCAAGCATGCTGTCTTAACCATTCCACATACTGCATGTTTACTTGCAATATAAGGACATAATCCATTAAAACCAACCAAACCTGCTGTTGAAGCAACTGCAATAAATGATCCACTTTTTTGTTTTTGCATGATGGGGAATGCATATTTCATGTATAACCATACCCCGACCACATTTACATCGATAACATCATTGAATTCTTCAACAGTAAAATCTGTTAAAGGCTTTACAATTCCCTCTGTACCAGCATTTGCCATCACAATATCTACTGAACCAAATTTTTCATAAGTTGTATTAATACATTTATTAATTGCAGACTCATCCTTTGAGTCAGCAACACAAGTTAATGCATTTGAAGGATTATCTAAGGATTTCATTAAATTCATTAATTTTTCCTCAGACCTTCCAACCATTACAAGATTGGCCCCCTCTTCTAAATATCTTTTTGAAGTAGCAGTGCCAATACCACCTGTTGCACCTGTAACAATTGCAGTTTTATTTTTTAATCTCAAATTAGTCTACCTTACTAATTAAGGAATATTGATTCTGTATTTCACCATCTAAATTTAAGGATGCATTTACTTTAATTGTATCCTTACCAGTGAATATCCAACCAATAGATTCAACATAATTATTAACCTTTGGATCATATCCAGGTGTTGGATCAGATTTTAATTGAATAGAATTCTTATCTAATGAGGCAACTGTAAACATTGGCTCCGTCCCTAGGGCACAATAGTGTTTAATAACAAGTTCGCCATCTTTATCTGAATATGTTGTCATCATTTCTACACCATCTTCTATTAGTTTTTCAACGATTGTATTACCGTTTGATACAAGCTTAAATTCTGAAGACGTATCTACAATTACTCCAGATTCTTGATAAAGCTTACCCTCCCATTTGCCAAGCATTTTTTTTACTTGATTAAATGCATCACTGTTTTTAACTTCGCCCATATCAACGTCACCAATTGTTGTATTATCAGCATTTGATATTAACGAAGTAAGTAGTATTCCTGTTAATAAATTTAATTTCATTTATTTCTCCCATTTAATTTAAATACATTTAAAATATAACAAAAATTACTTTGTTTTGTATTACAAAATAATATCTATTAAATATATATACTAAATGATCTATAAAAATATTCTAGAGACTATTGGAAATACTCCTTCATTTCAAACTAGTAATATATCTATTAATGGTACAAACATTTATGTAAAAGCTGAATATTTTAATCCCGCAAGTTCTGTAAAAGACAGACTTGCAATAAGTATTATTGATAATGCAGAAAAGAATAACTTACTAAAAGAAGGTCAAACAATTGTTGAAGCAACAAGTGGAAACACTGGTGTTGGTCTTGCCATGGTATGTGCTGCAAAAAAATATCCATTAGTTGTAACAATGCCAGACAGTGCTTCAGTTGAGAGAAGAAAATTAATGAGATTTCTTGGAGCAAAAGTTTTATTAACACCAGCATCAGAGGGTGGGACTGGAGCATATGATAAGGCAAAAAAATTAGTTGATAAAAATGGTTGGTTTTTTGCTAGGCAATTTGAGACTGAAGATAATGCAAATATTCATGAAGAAACAACTGGAATAGAAATTTATAATGATTTTAAAAAGATTGGATTGGATTACTGGGTCTCTGGTTATGGGACAGGTGGAACTTTTACAGGAGTTTCAAGAGTACTAAGAAATAAAATGTCTGAGACAAAACTAATTTTAACAGAACCTGATGTTGCGCCTCTTGTTGCAAGTAAAAACATCCAAAAAAGAAATTCTGATGGTTCAGCTGCTGAATCACATCCATCATGGAATCCACATCCTATACAAGGTTGGACAACTGATTTTATTCCTCTTGTTCTTCAAGAATCAATCGATAAAGAATATTATGACGAACTAATACCAGTATCTGGTAACGATGGAATATATTGGTCATGTGAATTAGCAAAAAAGGAAGGAATTATTACTGGTGTTTCTGGTGGATCAACCTTTGCTGTTGCTGTTGAAGTGGCAAAAAAAGCAAAACCAGGATCAAATATATTATGTATGATTCCTGATACTGCTGAAAGATATATGTCTAGTATTTTATTTGACGAAATTGATTCAGAAATGGATAAAGAAGAAAGAGATTTACTTAAATCTGTTTGATCTTATATCTCTTTTGCAGGAATGCCTGCCACTGTTACACCTTCATCAACATCCTTAAGAACTAAACTACCAGCAGCAATCTTTGCATTTTTACCAATTACAATGTTTCCTAGAATAGTACTAGAGGCAAAGATTGAAACACCGCTTTTAATCTTTGGATGTCTGTCTCCTATTTCAAAACCTTTTCCGCCAAGAGTTACTCCTTGATATATGGATACATTTTTATCTATTTTTGAAGTCTCGCCTATCACGACACCTGTTGCATGATCAATCATTACACCACCAGCGATATTTGCAGCTGGATGAATATCAACGCCAAAAACCTCAGATGCTCTATTTTGAAAAAATAAAGCCATTGTATGTCTATTATCATTCCATAAACAATGAGCAGCACGATATGTGGCAAGACCTTGAAAACCTTTATAAAAGAGTATTGGAGTAGAAAAATATTTACAAGCTGGGTCATGATCTTTAAAAAATACAAGATCATCTATTAAATCTTGTTCTATATGATCACATTTATTATAAACTTCCAAAATAAATTCTTTAATTTTGTTTGATGATAAAGCAGCGCTATTAAGTTTTGATGCAATAACAGAGGCTACTGAATTTTTTAAACTATCTTGCGACAAAACTAATTGATATAAGTAAGGCTCAAGAGATTGCTCAGCACCTATTCTGAGATTAACCTCATCTCTTATAATTCGCCAAATATCTTTATCCATTTATTAATTTATTTTATTTATTTGTTATATTATTCTACAAATAATCCAAAACCCTCTTGAAGGCCTATAACATCATTGTGAGTATTCTTATTTTTAGATAAATAAAAATCTTTAGACTCTTTGGTAAAAAGAATATAGTTTAGCAAATCTGTATCTTTTTTTGAAAAGTCTTTTAAATTATTTTGCTTACAATAATTTGAGAATTCTTTTTTATATTCATCAATTGACATTTTTATTGGATTGTCATTTTCGATATAGTTTTTATCTATTCTTTTTAAAAGTTCTTTATCAATTTTTCCTGGTATTTCACCATACTTACCGTTGACGAGATCAACAAATTCTTTATTTAAAGTTTGATACCTTTTGTTGTCTAGAACATTCATAAGTGCCTGTGCACCAACGATTTGAGAAGATGGTGTTACTAATGGAACATATCCAACATCTTCTCGAATTCTAGGTATCTCATCTATTAAATCTTTTAACTTATTTTGTTTCTTTAAATCAACAAGTTGTTTTTCAAGGATACTTAACATTCCACCAGGTACTTGATATAAAAGCATATTAATGTCAACGCCTCTCATAGATCCTTCAAATTCAGAATAGTTATCCCTTACTGTATGAAAATGTTCTGCAATTTTAGTTAGCAACTTCATATCGAATGGATTATCTTTATCTTTATAAATCATTGAAATAAAACTTTCTGTAGCAGTATGAGCATATAAATTACTAAAAGATGATATAGATGTATCAATGTTATCTATGCCCGCTTCATATGCTTTAAGATTTGTTGCATCAGCTAGACCTGTAGTGGAGTGAGTATGGAGGTGTAATGGAATATTAATATTTTTTTTTAGTTTTTTTATCAACTCAAATCCTATATTTGGCCTCAACAATCCGGCCATATCTTTTATTGCTAATGATTTAGCTCCAATATCTTCAATACTTTTAGCAAGTTTTATCCAATATTTCTCATCATGAACTGGACTAGTGGTATAACAGATCGTCCCTTGAGAATTTCCACCTTCTTTATTCACATATTCTATTGACGATTTAATATTATTTACATCATTTAATGAATCAAAAATTCTAAATATACTTATACCTTCTCTAAAAGAATTTTTTATAAAAAGTGATATGACTGAATCATCATATTCTTTATAACCAACTAAATTTTTTCCTCTTAAAAGCATTTGTAATTTAGTATTTTTAATATACTTCTTAAAAACTTTTAACCTATCCCATGGATCTTCATTTAAGTATCTAAGACAACAATCATAGGTAGCACCACCCCATACTTCTAATGATGAATACCCAACTTTATCAAGTAATGACAATACAGGAATCATATCTTTTGTTTTCATTCTAGATGCTATTAATGACTGCTGACCGTCTCTAAGAACAACCTCTGTTATCTTAATTTTTTGTTTAGTCATATGTATTTTGTTCAATGTATATTTTAGTTCATATTGGTATAAATAAAAAATCCGCCATAAAGACGGATTTTAAATAATCATTTTCAAGTTAATCAATAAATACAGTATGATCCTTTCCAGGTTCCGCAACTCTAATAACTAATAGATCAGAGCATACATCACCTAATTCAGGTGCATCAGACTCGCCACCATGAACCCAATCAGATTTTTCAAACCAATATTCATTATAAGAATATGTTTTCCAATCGCCTGATGACTTCGATTGTGATTTGCCATCAAGTACATATACTAGTGTTCCTGCTGCTGGATGAAAATGTTTCGCAACCGTACCTTGATTACAAGTCTTTCTTCTTTCAACATGCATTACCATTCCATCACTCATTTTAAACATCTCAGACGATACTAAGCCTGGAAATGATTTTGAATCATCAGCATGATCATCAGCATTAATTGTTAATGCAAACATCATAAAAATGTAAATTTTAAAAAATTTTTTCATATTATTCTCCTGTATAAAATTTAACTAATTGAACCATTTCACTATTGATGTTACTGAGCATATCAGTAGTAGCAGATGTATATTTTTTATATGATTCTGTTTGTCTAACCTTTGCTATTGAATCATTTAATTCACTTACAGAATCAGCACCGATGTATACCATATAATTAGCATATCTATTTCCGTATAAAACAGCATTTAAACCAAAAGATCCTGCTGTATTATCTAATTGGTCAAGCATCATAGACTTCCACATTTCAATGTATTCAGCATCTTTTCCTCTCTCAACTTTAAAATTAAACTTAGCAAAAGATGTATTTGCTTCCCATGCTCTACCTGAAAGTACATTCTGGGTGACCCAGTTCCAAGATCTTGATGAATCAGTATTATTGCTTATCTTTACAAGCATATCAGCAGCCTCTTTACAGGACGTAAAAATAGATCTTCCCTTTTCCATCTTGTCCCAATCATCATAAGAAACAAGAATGAAATGAGTTGAAGATCCTGATCCTCTTAATGCCCATAAACTTACATTGACATCAGACTCAGCTCTCCATTTCTTTGCACAACTTGATTTATCAAATTCATCTAGTGCCATCATGAAGCTCATTGGATTTGTTACAGTGACATAATTAAACTCACCAACAGATCCATCTGATTCAATTGAAACCATATGATCATCTGAATAAAGATTAAATGTAATTATTAATGAAAACGAAATAAAATATTTTAAAAACATAGTTTTTATCCTCCTACTTTTAATCATATAGATGTTTATAAAACATATAAAGAAAAAACTATCTATAAACTATTTATAAATAATTTCATTATGTATCTAAACATATAAAGATTTTTATATTATTATTAATAATTATATAGAGGAGAAATAATTATGGCCGAATATCAAATATTAAATCTAATGCAAGTAGCTTTTATCCAAAATGCGATGTATTTTGTTGGAATGGTTCTATTTACTTGGTTAGGTTTTAGAATGGCAAATAATATATATAACAATCCTGATTCAAATATGCTTGGAAAAATTTTTACATCAATATTTTGTGTATTTGTTGCAGCGTTTATGTTTGGAGTAAATCAAATTGGTGGTTCTATTTTAGAGTCTGCAGTAGTTCAATTAAATGATATTGGTGCTGCATCTGCTGAAAGAATGGCCGCATACCTTGATTTTCCTCTTGTTGTAGGAGCTCCATTACAAACAATATTTGTTCTATTTATTCTTGCATTTCAGTTAGCAATAACTTGGTCAAATAAATAACATATTTAGGGGGCATAAGCCCCCTTTTTAATGATTAAAGACAAAGGTATTAGTCAGTTAATATGTATATCGATATATATTGTTTCGTTTTATCTTGCTTACGTTCTATTACCAGAATCAATAAACTTTATTTGGCTTAAAATTACTATATGGCATTTAAATGCAACTATTTTTATCTATCTTGGTAGTGTTCTTCTAAAGAATTCAAGCCTTTATGATCCATTCTGGTCAGTTGCTCCAGTTCCAATAGTTATTTATTTATCAATTCAATCGGAAAATTCAATCTTATTAAAGATGTTAATTATATTTCCAATTTTGTTATGGTCAACTCGGCTTACTAGAAACTGGGTGATTAGTTGGGAAGGATTTCATCATGAGGATTTCAGGTATATAGATTTAAAAAATACAAATAAATATAAAGCTGAATTTAATAATTTTTTTGGAATACATTTGTTTCCAACTTTCATAGTAAATATTTGCTTGTATCCACTAGTCTATGTATTTATTAATGATGTTGATGTAAATGTATATTTATACATTTCATCAATCATTACATTAATTGCAGTAATACTAGAAACTGTTGCTGACGAACAGATGCGAAAATTTAGAAGTGATCCTAGAAATAAAGGTAAAACAATGAAGTATAAATTATGGAGGTATTCACGACATCCAAATTATTTAGGAGAAGTTGGTTTTTGGTTTGGTATTTATTTTATGGGAATTAGTTCAGGATTTGCGCCATTGTGGTTAATAGTGTGTCCTTTAGCAATGCTATTACTGTTTGTATTAGTGTCATGTCCAATGATGGATGAAAGAAGTCTCATGAATAGACCGAACTACAAAGAATATATGGATAATACTTCGCAACTAATGTTACTTCCTCCAAAGAATTAAATTTGAGATAAGACTCATAATATGTAATATTAAATATATGAACGAATCAAATTTAGTGCAAAAATTTATAGGTGTTTCTGAAAGAGTTATTCTATTTATAATTGCTGTTGCAACACTGTATGCAACAGTTTTTGAAATTATTAGAATGATTAGCGTTAGAGAAGTAAATCTAAGTGACCTTTTCCTACTTTTTATATATGCTGAGGTTTTGGGAATGGTTGCTACATTTTATGTAAATAACAGAATTCCTGTAACACTTCCTCTAATTATTGCAATGACCGCTCTTACAAGAATGATTATTCTTCAAAGTAAAGATGTGAATGCAATAAATATAATATATGAGGCAACTGGAATATTAATATTGGCAATTTCAGCATATATTATGACTTTAAAAGATAAGATAAGTTTAAAAAAGCTTCTGTTAAGGGAAAAAATTGATAAATCTGATTTAAGTGACTAATATACTTTAAAACTTCAGATTTCCCATTGATACGCATTTAGAATTAAAATCGTTAATAATTTCATCGATTATCTCCTTAACAGATTTAATTTCATTTATTAGGCCTGCAGATTGACCTGATAAAGCAGGTGCTGCTTCCATGTCACCACCAAAATACAACTCTTTAATATTAAATAATGATGTCATATCCATATGACCTTTTTCATCAATATCTCTTGTTAAATTTGTTTTTAAAGCTCTAATAACTGGTTTTGATTTCTTATTTAATATATAGGTACCATCTATAGAGGAATCTATTATCTTGTTTTTAAAATTATTATGAACTGGACTTTCAAGACTTGAAACAAATCTCGTTCCCATTTGAATTCCTTCTGCACCAGCAGCAAAAACTGCAGCCATTCCTGCACCATCTACAATTCCTCCAGCAGCAATAATTGGTAAATCAATGTTTTGTTTAATTGATTGAATTAAAACCAATAAACCAACTTCAACTGGACTTTTAAAACCACCTCCTTCTGTACCTTCAACAACCAGTCCATCAACACCAGCATTCGCAGCTTTAATTGCGCCATCAAGACTTGGTACAACGTGATAGACGGTAATTCCTGCATCTTTAAGTGTTTTAACATATTTTGTAGGGTCTCCTGCAGAAGTAGTTACAAATCTGACTCCAGATTTGACACAAAATTTAACCATTGAATCATCTTTCAGAAATAGTAAAGGTAAATTAACACCAAATGGCTTAGTAGTTAGTTCTGACATGATCTCAATCTCTTTTTTACAGTTATCGATTTCACCAGACGATGTCTCTATGATGCCCATACCACCTGCCGCACAAACAGCTGATGCAAGCTGACTTCTGGCAATCCAACCCATTGGAGCTTGAATAATTGGATATTTAGATCCTGTATGCTTAATCACTCTATTCATCTATTTATTGTATCTACAATCTGAAGACTAATATAATAATATATATAGTTTATAAAGATGAGATTCAATTATGAAATTTGAAAATAAAGTCATTCCCAGTGAAGAACAACTAAATGGTTTTTTGGAAAATCCTGATCTTGGACCTATTTCAATGGTGAATTTATTAAAATACAAGAATAAAGCATCTTATGAAGATGGAAGAAATACTAATCTTACTGGTGAAGAGGCATATGGATTATATGCAATTGAGGTTATAAATTTGGTTGAGAAGTACGGTGGTGAATTTATATTTGCAGGTAAAGTAAATAGACTAATGTTAGGAGAAGTTGATGAATTATGGGATTCTGTTGCAATAGCAAAATATCCAAATAGAAGAGCAATGTTTGAAATGACTATGGATCCGGAATATCAAAAAATTCATATTCATAGAGATGCAGGACTTGCAGGTCAGCTCAATATAGAAACAATTTAAAAACATGAAAAAAATATTAATAGTAATAAGCTTTGCTGTATCAATATTTATTATTGGCTTGGTATCAATAAACTCTCATACAGTTCAAGACAGAATTTTAAATATTGGTTTAAAAAATATTCTTTCTGGCACAGAGCCTTTTTTAGATAGAGAAGATACATTAAAAGTTGTTGTTTGCGGATCAAGATCACCACTTCCCTCTCCTGGAAGAGCTGAAGCATGTATCCTTGTTGAAGCTGGTGACGATATATACATCTTTGATCTAGGTAATGGAAGTATGGACAACCTTGTTCAATACCAAGTGCCATGGCCAAATGTAAAAGCAATTTTGATAACACACATGCACTCAGATCATATTGCAGACTTACCAGATGCCCATCTTCAATCTTGGGTACAAGGAAGAAATGCGCCATTAATGGTTTATGGTCCAGAGGGAATAAATCTTGTTACAAAAGGATTTGAGCTAGCATACTTAGCAGATTATCAGTATAGAAATGAACACCATGGAGATGACATGTTACCAATGAGTGTTGCAGGGTATAATGCAATCCAAATTAGGGATAATAAACTTATTCCAAATAATACGCCAGGATTAGAAATATTGCCGTTTGTTGTGGATCACTATCCGGTAAATTCAGCTTTTGGTTTTAAAATATCCTACAAAGGAAGAACAGTTGTTATAAGTGGAGACACTATTCATGATGGAACTGTTCAAAAATATTCAAAAGATGTAGATCTGCTCGTACATTCTGCAATATCGATAGATCTAGTTGAAAGAATGAGAGAGGTTGCTCCATTACCACAATTAAACAAAATATTATTTGATATTCAAGACTATCACACTACCATTAAAGAAGCTGGTGAAATTGCTAGAGATTCTAATGTAAAACATTTACTAATTTACCATGCCATACCCACACCTCGGAATACTATAATGGAAAGTGTATTTTTAAGACCTATTGAGAATTTATTTGAAGATTTTAGTCTTTCAGATGATGGAACAAGAGTTATTATGCCAGTTAATAATAATGAAATTGTTATTGATAGAATAAATTAATGATTTTATTTCCCAATAAAATAAATCATGATTATGGAGGTTCAAAAATAGCAATATATGGTCTTTATCCTGTTTTTGTTTTATATATATTTAGATCTCTTGTACATTTCTTGTCGGAAAATGCTGGTCTTGTAGGAATTGCATCGATAAAAGAACTTCCAAATATAGATTCTATAGATCCAAATAATCTTGTTTATTTATTTGCATCACTTTGGGGGGCAACACAAGTATCATTGACATTGATTTTAATAATTTTATTTGTTAAATATAAAAACCTAGTGCCACTTATATATATGATATGTCTCTTAGATCATTGCTTAAGGTTAATTTCAGGTACACTTCATCCTTTAACCGATGATTACTATATAAGCACACCTCCTGGAGTTATTGGCAATATACCAATATTAATATACTTTATGATAATGTTTTATTTGTCACTAAAAAAAAGAAACACAGAATATGATTGATTTTTATTTTTCATACAGAAGTCCTTATTCATATTT
>CENJ01013715.1_pt1 | contig 74733 bp, 65 predicted proteins | sample 356161 | NCBI WGS metagenome assembly CENJ01 (sample SAMEA2619531, study PRJEB7988) | marine metagenome | biome: marine biome (ENVO:00000447); feature: surface water layer (ENVO:00002042); material: "saline water (ENVO:00002010), including plankton (ENVO:xxxxxxxx)" | depth 5 m
TGCACCCATATCAATGGCTGCAAGTATATCTTTTAATGGGAGTTTTGTTTGTGCCATATGTCTACATCCTCTGGTGAGTTTATCTCTGTACCTTTAAAGTATACACTCGAACAGCCTATTTGCCAACCACTTTTTAACCATCTTAGCTGTTCTAATTTCTCCGTTTCTTCTTCTACAGTAACTTCCAAATTACTGTATAGTTCTAATGCGTTGCGTCTGTATCCGTATATACCTAGGTGCCATTCGCCATACCCGGTCATACCTCTACCAAACCATAGAGCTTGATCACCTGCTCTAACCATTTTAACTGAGTTAGGATCGTCTTGCATTTCTTTAGGCATTTCTGTAAACACTGTAGTAACAGGATAATGCTTTAACATTTCAGCACAACGTTCTATCATTTGCACAGTCACATCAGGCATGTCTCCTTGTACATTAATAAAATTAGTGTACTCTGTGAATAATAGAGAATGTTTTAAAGCGCCAGCACACCGTTCTGTACCGTTAGCATATTCGTCTACTTCGTCATTCCATGAGTGTCTAGTAGGAATTACATCTGCAATACGACTATCATCAGTTAGTACATATGTTGGTATCTTAGACGCAGTACAAGCGTCATACACACGTTTTATCATAGGAACACCATCTAACATACATAGTGGCTTTCCATCGAAGCGTGTGCTACCGTATCTAGCGGGTATTAGTATAGCTGTATTCATGTATTTCCTTTACTACTTTTTTAAAGTCTGTTAAGTGTAATGCATTAGGTCCATCACTTGGAGCATTGTCTGGGTCGTGGTGTACTTCTAAAAAGAAATTTGTAATACCCAAAGCACTACCTGCACGACATAAGCCAGGAACGTAATCGCGGTTGCCGCCGCTACTACTTCCATTGCCGCCTGGTTTCTGAACTGCGTGTGTGGCATCAAGCACCACAGGAGCATTAATATTATTAAGCATGTAGTCCAGGCCGGTAAAGTCAACAACAAGTGTATTATATCCAAAACTTGTTCCTCTCTCAGTTATCCATACTTCTTTAGCACCTTCTGTTTTTGACAATATGTTTTCTACATCCCACGGTGCTAGAAACTGGCCTTTTTTAATATTGACAATTTTATTTGTTTTACAAGCCGCTTGTACTAAGTCAGTTTGTCTACACAAAAATGCAGGTATTTGAAGTGCATCAACAATGTCATTATAGTATGCACCTATCTTTAATATTTCATTTTGGTTGTGAACATCAGTAATAATTTTTAAGCCAGGAATGCGTTCTTTTAATTCAGCAAATGCTTCCATTGTAGTTGCTAAGCCTTGTCCTCTAATTCCTTTTAGATTAGACCTATTAGCTTTGTCGTATGATGCTTTAAAATAATAGTCGATGCCGTATTTGTCACAAACTCCTTGACACTCCATAGCAATTTCTAAACTTTTTTCTAGTGTTTCGTGTTGACACGGTCCTGCGATAATCCTCATTTTTCTTCCTTCATTATATAATAAGTTGTTATTAATTTATTCATTATTTTTTTTAATGTAGTGTTTTGTTCTGTTAGGTCACATAGATCTTGCCATTCAGAGTAGTCTAATAGTTTGCCTTGTGCTCTTGCAACAGCACCCGGATCACCACCTATTACCCATCTTGGTATTTTATTATGTGGAGCATCTCTATATCGTGCATATACAACACCGTTAGCTCTTTCGTATATCAGTGCTTCACCTGGAATTAGTTTTTCTGATTGCAACATCAAATTTTCCTTTCTTATAATTTTGATAAATTATATCTCCATTAAAAATATTTAACTTATCAATCCACCAGTCTGGAGTTTCTAATATTAAGTGTGCATTCCGTCCGTCTGGTAAACTTTTACGTGCAGGCAATGTATCAATACGTAGCCAAAGATATTCGTTTGATAAATGATTCATGTTATCAAGAACACCGTCTAAGTACTCTGGTTCTATATGTTCTAATACATCAACACTGTATAACATTTGAAAGTTTCTTACAGGCATAGTCTCGTATTTTTCTACAGCAGGATCATATCCTGTAAATTGTATGCTAGGATACTTTTGTTGTAAATGCTGTAGCATAAGTCCTTTACCACAACCGTAGTCTAAGGCTTCAGTAACTGACCAGTCTAGCATACAACTTTCTAATACACCTAACTTTTTTACCTTGCCTCCAAAGCCTTGTGGCCTTTTTGGATCGTTATGTAATGCTTGAAGTTGTTTTAAATACCATCCTGATGTTAGCATTTATTTTACCGAAGTACCTACTGTACGTCTAACAATATCGTCATGGTTAAATTCAGCCCAGTATAGTTCAAATGCTACACCGTCTTCTAAACCTTCAAACTGATGTACCTTTCCAGGCTTAACTTGCATAAAGTCACCCGGTAATAAAATTGTTTCGTCAACAAGACCTTCTTGGTCATCTTGCCAAACTCGAACAAGCATCTTTCCTGATTCAACAAAGAATCCGTTCCATTTAAATTTATGCTCGTGTTCTGAACATTTGAACCCACCTTTATATTCAATACGGTGAAATTCTAATACTCCGTTTGCATGGATCAGTTCCGTCTGACCCCAAATCTTTCCTGCTTTTAATGTCATTGTTTACTCCTTGTTATAACAGTTTAGAATAGTCAATTAGTTCGCTTTGTCTGCTTATATCTTTAACAAAAAATGCACACTCGGGTTTATTACCTTCGGTGATAGGCACAGACAAAAGATGTCCTGGTTTCATTTTAGGGAAATACCATTTAACATCATTATAAAAATTAGTTATCTTAATATCCGCAAAATCCAACTTATAGCTGGACAGTGGATTAAACAATAAAGCTTCAAAGCCTCTATCATTTATACTTGTAAGTGGTAACACTTCACAGTCGCCACCACTCCATTGATCTCCTATTGCTATACTCCAATCAATAGGCATTGTTATCTCTTGTCCTTTAATCTCCATAACCATTGCAGGACTGTTAAAGCTCTCTACAAAAATTAAAGGCATAAAAAAGAAGTCTGGATCATTTGCATCCGAATTATCTAGTACACTAAATCTAACATCTTCAGTTATTTCTTCTGGAAGATTATTTAAAGAAAAGCATTTATTTTCTAACGTTAATATCCTCATATTAATTCCAATTTATTTTTTCTATTGTAAATGGATACTCTGCCTCTTTGTAAAACTTTTTACGTTGAGTTAGATGTCGCTTCGCAAACTTACACGTTGATGTTAAGTCCCAAATTTGAACGAAGTCTTTGTCTTTTGCCTTTCTTACGCCTCTGCCTATACTTTGTATTACCCGGACAAAACTTTTCCCAGGCTCAATGAGAACAAGATTAAAAATACGCGGTATATTAATACCGACAGACGCGACACCGTATGTGGCGATAACGACATGGTTAGTTCCTTCATTGATTTCATCATATGCCTCCTTGCGATCTTTTAATTTTACATCGCCTTTTACAAACACACTTCCTGGTATAAGCTCTGCTAATAACTCACCTGCAGATATTCTGTCTACTAGTATTAATGTATTGCCTGTTTGTTTTACATTGTTTAAAAGTTTTGCTATATACTCAATTCTTTTTTTATCCGTAACAAGATACTTTAATTCTTCTTGATAGTTTCTATGTTCAACTGTATCTATTAGTTGACAAATATTAACATGACATTGTGATAGTACACCTTTGTCTTGTAATTCTTTTGCAGTAATGTTTCCAATTACTGGGCCTAGACTTGCATGAATACTTTCAAATTCAAAACTTTCTTTTGGTATAGTACCAGTTAGTCCCCAACGTATTGGAGCATTTTTTAAATTACGTGTTAGTAAGTTTTTAAGTACTTCTGCTTTAGCTTGGTGTACTTCGTCAACAATAATTGTGCTTACACCATCTAGAAACTCTGCTAGTGATAATACTGCTGAGCCATCCTTATGCTTCTTGTCAAGTATATTCAAACTTTGCCAAGTGCATATAGTATGAGTCTTACCTAGCTCTTTTCTGTCGCCAAAGTATACACCTACATCAAGACCACAATTTATATAATCTTCTTCTGTTTGTGTAACTAATGATTTGTTAGGCACAACAATTAAACTACGCCCATATGTTTCTGTTATATGGGAAAGTGTTGCAGTAGTAATTGTTTTACCTGCGCCTGTTGCAATTTCTTGTAAGCTCTGTGGGTGCTTAAGAAAGTTATTAATTGATTCTACTTGATAGTCACGCAGAATAATCTCTTCGCCTTCTGCTGGATGACCTTTAGGCCAACGTACTCCTTGATCAGCCCAGTAGCGTTCTGTAACTGAGTTAAATTGTAAATCCACATGTTGTCTATGATCTACAATATCAGTTATTTCAATATTATTTTTTTGTAGAATGTCAACAACAGTATCAAGATGATTAACATAACCAGTGCCACCAATACCAAAGAAAGCAACTTTGCCATCCCAACGTCCTAGTTTATATTGTGGCATATAACGTGCATACGGAACTTCAAACTTTAATGCATTAGCAATTTTTCGTCGTACGTCAACCTCTAGTCCTTCTAGTTTAATGTTTACTTCATCCTGAATTATTAACCTACAACTGTTCAAATTTTTTGCACCTTCCGGTTAAAAGGAGTTGCATCAGTGTCATAATGTATTACCAAATCATGGGCATCAACATATGTACTAATATAAGTTCCTAGTCTTTCACTATCTAATTGTAAAGTAGCGACAGGTTGCCAGTCTACTTTAAACAAAGTTTTAGGTAGTTTATTGTTACTAATATACACTATTTTTGTTGTATTGTCAAGAGGTTTGTTTAAATTATTATCTTTTATGTATTGATTAAAGTCTAAACCTTCACCTTTATTTTCTAATCTAAATAACACAGACGTACTTTCATCTGATATTACTTTGCTAAAACATTCGTGTGCATATTCTAAATGATATAATGGATCTTCTTTTGGCAATATAATTAATAACGGGAATCTTTGCAACTCAACAAGTGTTGATGCTACTTCTTCAAAATTATATTCTTTACTATCAATTAAAATTTGATTTGTTTCTCTTAAAATTACTTTACGTGTTAGTGGTAATAAATTATTCAGTGCTTCTTCTAAGTCGTCTGAATCAAAATGATCTAATCCAAACAAGTGATCTCTATCTTTATAAATGTGTAATGTTTTAGCTGACGGCTGACCTACAGAGCTTATCATATAATCTATTGCATTGTCATTTAAATTTTTTAAACTAAATCCGTATACACCAGGGACATAGTCTTTACTGTTTTCGCTCATGTTTAAAATTTCCTTGTAAACTGTTAATAATTGTTCTTCTACTTCAAAGTTGCTTTTTTCAAAACATGACATTACATCAAATAAGTTTCTTTCGCTGTAAGGAAAGTAATGTGTTTTTCTTGCTCTGTCATAGTGTTTATTTTTTATTTTTTGATTTAATGGCTCGATGTATTTTAGATACTTTTTGTTAAAAGTAAATCTAATACCAATATACAAAAGGTCTTCTTTTTGCAAAAGTTTAATCCATTTAGATCTATCAATCTTACGTAAAGGAATACGTAAATTAGACTGTGCTTGATTTAAATCATATCCTAATTCAAATAATTGATCTGCATATGTTTTAAGTTTTTCAACACTAAGATCTAACTGTTTATCTGTTAAGCCTGTGCCTTTAAATACTTGCCTAGCAAGTGATGAAATAATATGTGTATCGTCTTGTTGTAGTTTAATAGCAGGACTTGTTGTAAGTCCACAAGCTACTTCAAGGCAATCTTCTATAGTATGAGTGTTAGTAAGCATGTGTACATTATACTTTAAATTAACGCAGAAGTCAAGAGAGAAAGTGGTAGTCCCTGTGAAATTTCTTCCACAGTAAATTCAGTCCATGCATAATCATTTAGCCATTGTTGCCTAGCACCTGTGTGTAGTTCTTCAATATCCTCTAAGTGATTTATGTCATTTGCTACAGGATAAGCAAGACTGCTAGGACCAACAAAAGCAGGAACACCGTTGATGATAGAATGAATCCCAGGATTGCTACTGTAACTAATAGTACAATGCACGTTATCAAACACCATATCAAAATCATCGTAAGTACCATTAATATGTTGCGGCTCGTGCCTAATTACATTGCGTAACCCACGTTCAATATGTTCTAATCTGCAACGTGGATGCGGTCTAAAGATAATAGGACGATCAGTATGTTGTCGTATAGTATCATATGTATCTAAAAACCAATTACTCATACTAGGCATATTTTGCCATTGTAAACTTTTATCATGTTGTCCTGCTATTAAAATATACTCACCATCAGTGCGCCAAGGTTTTAATTCTAATCCCAAAAGCCTAGCACGATCGTTATTATTGCCAGTAGGAAAATAATCCCCATCACGGTTGATACCATTTAGTCCCACCTTCCATGTTGTTCCTCGTTGTATGCCGCCAACTTCTAATACTATTGTTGGTTTATGTTGTTCCCAGACTGCTTTGTTTCCAGCCATTCTTCCGTTAAACAACACGCTCCAAATAACATTAACATCGGCAGTGTCATTGTTATAAAGAACACTATGCCCATTATTAAGAAGACTATTTGCAAAAGCTTCAAAAACTGGTTTGCTATTAAGTGCGCCATAATGTGTCCATAAACTGAATATCATCTGTTAAATACTCCTAGTAGTATATTTACAAAGGAAACAATATGAAACCAATAACTGTGGTTACCACATTCCATAAGCCGGGATTAGATTTATACGGACAGAGATTTTTAGATAGTTTTGCAAAAGAAATAGATGACAACGTAAAATTAATTGTATATGCAGAAGACTGCGAACCTGTAAATCCTAATTCAGAACAAATTACAATATTAAATTCAAAAGAAGTATTACCAAAATTAAATGCATTTAAGGATCGTTGGAAAGACGTACCTAAAGCAAATGGTATTTGTCCGTTTCCTGAAAGACGTCCAAGAGATCATCATAAGAAGTTTAAATGGGACGCTATTAGATTTGCTAATAAAACTTATGCTGTATTTGACGGTGTAGAACGTGCAAAGCAAAATGGTAGTGATTGGGTAGTATGGATGGACGCTGATATTTTTGTTCACAGTATTGTTACCTATGATAAGTTTAAAGAACTATTACCAGACAACAAATATATTACTTACGTTGGTAGAGGTAAAGGATCACAGACTTGGCCAGAGTGCGGGTTTTACGGATTCAATCTAAATCATCCTGTTGCATATGAATTCTTAAAAGAGTTTGAACGTATGTACGAAGATGCTGATAACGGAATGTTTACTTTAGACGAATGGCATGATAGTTATGTATTTGGAGAAGTACTTAAGAAATATAAAGAGTTTAATGCAGAACATGACTATTCTGAAAGCATTTATGTAAGAACTGCAAAGACTGGTGGAGGAGGACATCCTTTCATTAATAGTATCTTAGGTGACTACTTTGATCATATGAAAGGTGTACGTAAAGAAGAAGGCAAAAGCCGTGCTAAAGATTTAATGCAAGGTAGAGCTGAGCAATATTGGCAAGGCTAAACGTATTGACGCATAAAACTCCAAGCTTCTCCGCTTTGAAGTTCTTGAAAATTCCAATGACACATTGATATCTTTTCAATCCATTCTTGTCTATTATACATTTTAGGATCTTCTAATCTTTTAAAATTATGATTAGCAACTTCTGAATATTGACTGTAATTAGGATCTGGGTCAGTCATAAACACAGGTATACCTTCAATTAAACTAGCAACACCTGGGCTAGAATTATAAGTTACAGTTGCCCATGCATTATCTAAGTCTTGTGTAATATGTCTTCTAAAGTCACTTACATGTACATTAGGCTCATTTATTTTTAGATAAATTTCTTTCTTTTTATCGCCAGGATGTCCCCTAACAATGATTGGTCTGTCACTATATTTTCTAATCTCTTGTATAGTATTTCTTAACCAATCCATTACAGGTAACCCACGCATACTCCATCCACCGTTACGTTGTAAACAAATTAAGATATGATTGCCTTGTTGTCTATAGTCTTTGAGAGGAATACCTAAATTTTTAGATATCTTTTTCCAACGCTCAGCATCAATATCTTTATCAAAGTAAAAACCTGTATTAGGAAAGACTCCATCAAAACTAAATCTTAAATAGTTATGTTGTTGGGCAGGATCTGCATATAAGAATAAATTACTATCTGCAATAACAGTATGTTTGCCACGACTTATTTGATGTTGAATTACTTTTGATCGTAATTGTAAATGAGGAAGATGCTTACCGTCAACATGTGTAAATCCTTGTATTACTCCAACATCACATTCTTGCATGTCAAATCCTACATACGGAATACCCTGGTCTCCTACAACATTACACCCTTGTATAAAATTATTAAGTATAGCAGGTTTTTGTAGATTATTATTCTTTACCGGGATGCCACTCAGGTAACTGACTATTTTCATTTATAATTCTCCATGCATGGCCTGAACGCATTTCAGGTTGAGTAAATTGACAGTACGCAAGATATGCCATTAGTGCATCCATTTCTTCCCTACTAGGAATTTTAGGAGTGTCAATGTTTCTTAACTCTGTTTCACATATTTGTTGTGCCGCATTAGGACCTAATGCTATTGCGGGTTTACCTACCATTAATGCTTCTAATGCTGCAATGCTATTATAAGTTACTAAGCAAAATACATCATCTTCTAATGCATCTTGAATAGTATTAATTGTTACCCTGTCTGTTCTTGTAGGCTTCATACGTATTTCAATTGGTCTATTAGTAAAAACTTTAATTTGTTTAAGAGTTTTTTCTACCCATTCTTCAGGAGTACCTTGATCAAAAAACTTCATTACTTTTATACTTGGAGGACAGATTAAAATTTTAGTTCCTTCTTTTTTAAACTTTCTATATTTGTAACCCATTGCTCTAGCACGATCTAAATCACGGACTTTAATAGGCCCAAGTTCTTGTAAATTATTTCTTGTGACTCTGTGTATTTTTTTAAGTTTGCCGTTGCCAAAGTATCCTGTATCAATTGCAAAAAATTCTCTATCATTTTCTTTACAATTACGTAATGCTTTTTGACTTCCGCCGCCTAAACCTCTAATAACTAGTGTGTTGTTTGTAGGCTTTTCTCTATCCCATGAACTTAATATTCCACCACTGCCTGATATAAAATCTACAAGTAACGGATCGTACTCATGTCCTTTTGTTGCATAGTCGATGCCGCCAGGGCCACTACTATCAATTGCTGCTACCTTATCTCCCATTTTCTTAACACACTCCTTTAGATCCTCTATTGAACTATTTTTTAAATAAAGTCCTTTAGGATCGATACTATAATTTATTGCTTTTTGAATATATTCATTTAACTCTGGTTTAAACCCTTCAAACGGTCCGAGCTTTTTATCTTTCTTTTCACCTTTACGCTTGTGACTAATGTAACTTTTTTCTGCAAGTAACCAGTCAACTGCGTAATCACATCTTTCATAATCTTTAAACCAAGGACCACCTTCTGTATAATGTAATGCTCTTGGTTTGCCATCTTGTGGTTCTTTATACCAATCAGTTAACCAGTTCCATTCATGTGATAGTTGTCCAATTTCTTCATCTTTGAGCCAACTAAATCTATGCATGTATTGTCCTGTTGTTTCAGGATTATTAACTAATTCTTTTGTTACTTGTTGGTTACTTGGATGTCCACAGTTCCATAAAACTAAACTACTCCAATTTTTTCGTGGGTAAATAGTTTGTTGTTTACCGTCCATTTTTACTCTACCATGAGGATTATAGTCATGGTGTACACACATAACTGCATACCGTGGATCCATTTTATCAAATAATTTTTGTATATCATCTAACCATAAAAAATCACAATCACAAAACACTGCCCAGCCTTTATATTCCATAAGATACGGAACTAAGAATCTGCTGAACGTAAACTCGGTACTTGCTAACGGGTCTACATCTCTTGTATAGATTAAATCTTCTTGTAATTGACTCAACGCGATAGGTTCAATTTTTATATTTTTCTTTTTGTTATTTTGTTCTAATGAGTGTTTACATACTTGATATGCAATATCTTCTCGACTATCGTATCCTACAAATACTTTAAGATCTTCGTTCAATGTCTTCCTCCACGCATTTAGTACCATATTGTATTTCTACTAATTTTAAATCAGTGTCATGCTCATTAGCAAGTTGATGCCAAGTGCCTACAGGTATGTGTAATGACTTATGCTGTTGATATACTCCTAATGTTTCTATATCTGTCTTATTGTTTATTGTATATACTGTTGCTGTACCTTCTGCAATAAACCAATGCTCTGCACGTTCTTTGTGGCGTTGCATTGACAGTTTGCCGCCGGGCGGTACTGCTAACTCTTTTACTTTAGTGTGTTTATCGTATTCATGTATCACTCTGTAATATCCCCATGTACGCTCTGTCTTTGGGGCTTTCCATTCCTCTAGTATCCAACTACTAGAATTCATTTTATGTTCGCCGCCAACTCCAAATACAAAATCTACATGTGGATAGCTACTATATGTTTTGTATTCAGGTGTAGTAGTATTAGTCCTATCTCCGCCGTTAGCAAAGATAACTTTAGTTCCAGATCCGTGTGTACTCATAGTATGGAATATAGCATGACATGCACTGTCATCGCTATCATCAAAGCCGATAACTTTATCAACTACTTTCATTTCTTCTATAAGTGCAACACGTTCTGTAAATGGCATAAATGGTCTGCCTTTTTTACGTGTAAGCCAATCGTCCGAATTAACACCAACAATTAGTTTAGTGCCAAGTTTTTTTGCTTCTTTAAAGTACTCAATGTGTCCTGAGTGTAAGGGGTCAAAACCACCTGTAACTAATACAACTTGTTCCATAGTAATACTTATCGAGCCAAGTTATCTGGATACAATGATCTGAGATGATACCAAGGATCGCCCCTTTCTATTTCTTCTTCACTCCATTGACAATAACCTAAATTACGCAACCAGTATGTCCTATCTAAATCTATAACAGGAGTTTCTATATATTTTAAATCGTGGTTTGAACACTCCCAAGCCATTGAACTTGGGCATAAACTAAAAGTAGGTATGCCTTCACATACACTTTCTGTTAGTGCATTTGAATTAAATCCTACAACTACTCTTGCATGTTTAAAGTCTTCGTATAATCCATTTCCACCTTCTAGTAAACCTGCTCCTTGTATATTTGTACTAATTTCAATATTAGGTGCATTTATTTTTTTTAAGATTTCGTGTTGTATTTCTTGTCTTAACGGATGTAATCTTATACGTATTTTTCTATCAGTATATGTTCTTATTTCGTTTAATACATTAGTAATAAAAGATTCGTAGTCGCCATGCTTAGCCATTAAGTTTTTTAAACTACTATCTCCAGGGCGTTGCATAATCAATAATATATATTCGCCTTCGTGTCGCCAATCTTTTATTTCTATATTTTGATCTTGTTGTATTTTTTTCCAACGATCTCCACTTGAATTTAAATTATTATATAAGCCTTCGTCTCTAAAATAACTAAACCAACTGTATCTATGATATGCTTTTGGGTGTGGAGGCTGTTTCATGTTGCGTCTAAATACAGCAGACTCAACACATATATAAGGCTTACCGCTGTCAATAATATATTGATAATATTTTTTAAATTTTTTTCTTTTTTGATCTATAATATTATTTTGTATGTATATGTCTGCTTGTTCTAATAAAGGATCGTTAAAAGGTACAATTTTAAAATTTGGTAGATTAGGTATAGGATGATTCCTATACATTTCTTCTATTCCTAAAACTAAAGGTTCTTTATCTTGCGACATTCTGAAAAATTAATCCTCTATTTTTTACAAAAGATTTTTTCGTAGCGTTGCCTTTTTTAGTATTCATAGAGCTAATTTTACGCAATTCTTCAGTCCAATCTTTTCTATATTCTAATCCGTATCCTTTAAATTTATCGATCCAATAATATTCTTCTTGACAGTTAACATGATGATGTCCTACCCAACCTGGTGGAGCATATGTAATCATTACTACTTTACAATTTTGAAAAGATTGAATATAGTTAGGAATATATTTTTCATATACATGTTCTACAAACTCACAACTCCAACCAAAGTCATACTGTTTAGACAATGGACAAGGACCGTTAGTAAAGTCGTGTAATATAAATTTACTATCGTCAAATCTTTTAAGAGTATGATCGCCATCGATGCCCACTGCATCTAAGCCTTGCGAAGTTGCATATTCGACCATGCCTCCAGGACCACATCCTATATCTAAAAAACTTTTTGCTAAAAATTTTTCTTTAATCCAGGCTATCGCCATTTTATCTAAATGTGTTTTGCCGGCATGTCCGCCTAAATGTTCTTGCAACATTAATCTCTCTTTCTATTTTATAGCGCCAAGATGACCATATTTTTTATGTAGAAACTCCATCATTCGATCATGTTCTTCTAAAAATTTATGCATCTTAAAACGTTTTAAATATTTTCTTTGTACTCTTAATTTTTCTAAACCCTTAGCATGTGTCATACGTTCTTTTAAAACAGATTGTAAAAACGGATGCTTGTTAGTCTTTGCATATGTATTTAAGTTATAAAATTTTGTTTTGTCCGAGAATGATTCCATAACTTGATCAAATACAAATGAGTCGTGTGTTTCTCTAATATTACTAAGATTGCCGCTAGTATAAAAGTCTTTAAAACGTTCTAAGAATATTTTAGTTTCTGGCATGTCTAAATTAAATCCTATAAAGCCGCATTCACTATACATTGACGGTCTGCCTAAGTATGTAATTGCTTTACTTTGAGGACAAATTTGATTTAAGAAATCTTTTTCTAATGTTTTATAAATTATAACATCACTATCAACCCACATAAGCCAACCTGTATTTAATTTTTTTGCTAGATCAAATATTGGAAATGTTTTATGTGCAAACTTAATTGCATTGAACTTGTATGCTTGTAAGCCTGTTTCTTTTGTTCCGTTGTAATGAGGATCGTCTTTGTATTTTTCTTTAAACTCTAATATATCAGGACATTCATTATATAGATCATACCAATGGCAACGTGTGCTAAACCCCGTTGTATCTAGTTTATCTTCAGCATATGTGTGTATATTAATATATGAAGCAAGATTTAGATCCCATGTTAACGTATTGATCCTTGAACCCGATTCCCAATATTTTTGATTTGCACTTGATATTACATTATATTTAGACTGATGCATCTTCCATTCCAGCAACTCTTAATTTAACTACATTTGTTATCTGCCACTGTTTTTGATCAAGTCCTTTTAATAATCCTAACCATTTATTTCTAAGTAAGGCAAACTCATTAATAATCTTTTCATAATCAACAACGTCTGCCTCACCGTCAACGTATTTTTCAACGTCACGGCTTGACAGAGCTCGTTGATAGTTTTCAAGATATTTTTTGAAATACGAACTACGTAAACGTCGAAGTTCAATATTCATGTAGTTGAGTATAGCTTCAATCTCTTGTAGTTGGTTAAACCTGTGTTCAACAATGCCGGGCATATTTGCCGCAGCCTTTTCAACATTGCCTTTTAGTTTTACCTCAACCCGTGCGTCTTGTAATTCTGATTCAAAGAATTTAATTGCATCAGGTATCTTACCAATGTTTCGAGATATCTCGCTATACCAACCCATTATTCATCCCAATCAACTTCGTCGTCAGCAACAAGTTCATCATCCATATCTAAATAATAGTTAATTGCATTATCAAGATGTGGGCAACTACCAAGTGTTGCTATTAACGTTTGGTCTTCTACACCGTAATCTGCTAAAAGATCTACATATTTTTCAGCAACAAGTTCAATTTGCTTTTTATCTAGATATTCTTTAAACAAATTCCAGCTATCTGTAATTTGACCTTCGTCCATATTTAAATCTCCTCTGTAGATAATTCTTCAGTAGTTTCTTCAACTACATCAGAGGTATTTACCACAGAAGATTCTTTTTTAAGATAATCAGACATAACATCTTTTAATTTGTCGCCTGTCCAATTTTTACGATACTCTAGGATCTCTGTTCCGTCGGACATTACGTATTTTAACCTATTACCAGTTTTTTCAATAACGCCTTTCTTTTCAAAAAGATCTACAATACCGCTATACGGATCCATACCAGTTGAATATGGAATTTTTACTTGTACGCCTTCGAACGGTTTTGCATAACGAGTTTTCATTACTTTACAACCTGCTCTAATGCCATGCACTTCACTAGTTTTATTACCGTCTTCATCTTCTTTTAGTTTCAATTTTTTCATTGCTACTACAATAGATGATGCATAGATAAAGCCTTGACCGCCACTGATTTTATCATCTGGATCAAACATATCTTGTGATGCATATGTGTGGTTAGTACATACTAGACCTACGTTATGAGCACCAATCATGTTAACAGTGTTACGTACAAGTGATGTTAGTGCTTTAGGCTTACGACCCATATCACCTTTCATATCACCTTTGTTAACTGATCAACATCAGTTGGTGTTAGCAACATACCCAACGAATCAATTACAAACAACACTTTAGGACGATCTGTTTCGTCCATTGCTTTATAGTCTGTCATAAACGTTGAGATAGTTTTTGCAACATCATCAATCATACTCATACTTAACTTGAGTAGTTTTGATTCGTCACAATCAACACCAAGTGCTTCTAGCCATGCTTGGTCAAGTGCATTCTCTGAGTCAATTAAAACTACGTAGATGCCTTGTTCTTGTGCGTTTCTTACAATATTACCTGCCGCAAAATAACTTTTGCCTGCGCCAGATTCTCCTGCAAAAACTGTTACCTTACCTAGTGGAACACCTTTGTGAAAGTCACCACTAATAAGATAGTTTAGTGCATATGAGCCAGTACTAACCCAATCAGTTGGGTCATTAAATCCTGTACTCATACCTTGAATAGACTTTGTTAAGTCTTTTCTAAATTTACTTACATCGAATGATTTAGCCATATTTTCTCCTTGTTAAAGCTAGTAGGGGATTGCTCCCCTACGAATCTTGTTTATATTAAGACTGTCTTGCTCTAATCATTGCAAGGATATCTTTTGCTTCGCCACTGCCTGTTTCAGGTGCCGCTTCAGCCGCTGGTGCTTCAGGAGCCGTTGCAGTTTCTACTGCTGGAGTAGTAGCTGCCTCAGGTGCTGACGTCGGAGCAGGAGTACTTGCTTCGGGTGTTCTATTTTGTGGATCACCCGTTCTTGCCGACATTCCCGCTGGACGGAAATATTGACCAAAACGATCCATGTCATATGCTTCACCATCAACTGATGCTTCAAACATTTCTTTAATGACTTTTACAGCCACTTCGTCTGGCTTCTTAGGCAAAAAGTCGCTCATGTTAAACAAACCATGTGTGTTTACTGCATTCATTTCAGCATCACTTAATGGACGCTCTCTACGAGCCCAAGTAGATGTTGAATAATCTGCATAACCACCTTTGGTTGTTTTGTTAAGACGGAAGTCTACACCAGCAGTATAATCTGTTGGTAATTCTTCCATGTCTGGATCCATAAGAGCCGCTTTAATAATTTGGAAAATTTGTGGCCCAATAATAAACCTTCGAATTGGATTCTCCGGAGCACTATCTTCTGCAAGTGGATTTTCCGTTACAAACCCTTGGAATACGTATGAACGCTTTTTCCAATACTTACGACCCATATCTTCTAGACTTGGATCTTTAAACCAAGGACGTACTTCTTGTAGTACCGGACATGCTTCTCCGTACATTTCCATACAAGGAACTTGTACTTGTACAGGACGTGAGTCAGTTTGACCTTTAACTCCTGCAAATGGAAGTTTGATCATCAAACGTTCTTTCCAAAAGAAAGTGTTTGTGTCATCTCCATCTGGTAAGAAACGCATCGTTGCCGACTCGCCTTCTTTGATATTCCAAAATGGGTAAATTGCGTTATCGCCGCCGCCGCTTTGAGAACCACCTGTGCGTGATTCTTGTTCTTTCAGTTTTGCTCTGATTTCTGCCAATGATGCCATAGTTATGCCTCCTATTTGTTATGCCTATGTGCAGTAGCTACATTGCTACTTGTGCCTTTATATGTACAGCACAATATATACTATACGATATTATTTAGTAAAAGTCAACCTATTTTTTATCTTTTTTGGTAATCTATGCGTTACCGTAGGTAGGATCATCAATTTCTACATCAAATCCTTTAAAAGGTGCTGATGTTAATAATTTATCTATTTTTTGTCCAATCCCTGACACATTTTTTAACTTTGGACGTAATAGTTTAAGATACTCAAGCTGCATACGATCACTAGGGTTTGATAAACTTCTTAGTTTTCGAAATTCATCATATTGATTTTTATTAATCCAAGTGTCCATTATTTGAGTGTAATCTGTTGGATATCCGTATCCTGCTTTTTCTATATTGGTTTGACCGTAACGTATTAGTTGTGTGCGAGAACCATTGTATATTGGTAAACCGTCTGCAGCAATAACGTGCTCTATATCGTCTCCCATTATATAAAGGGTTTCACCTAAAAGTTTAACAGTTTTCCAATCGGGGGATTTTGGTGCTAACTTTGATTCGTTAGTCTTTTTTTTTGACTGTCTAAACCAGCTAATCGTTGCATAGCTTCAAACTGTTCTTCCCAATCAGCATTGTCAACTGTTGCTTCAACAACACGTTCGATAATTTCATCTCTATCATCGTCTGGGTGTAAGTTATGTTCTCTACCCATTTCATTGATTTCTTGATCAAGTTCTTGCGTAGTTATTCCCATTTCTTTTGCTAGGGATTCTTCGCCACCTTGCTCATATGCTGTCATTAGTTCTTCCATTGCTTGAGCTTCACGGCTTTGTTCTTGTCTTGGGTCAAACTTTTCTAATTCAATTTTGTCGCCGTCTGGGCCGTCAACTACATCACCTTTTTTCTTGCCATTCATTTTGGCTTTTCTTACAGCGTGTGCGTATGCATTGCCTTCTGTGTTTAACTCTTCAAACTTTGTAGTAATTTTTTCAATAAACTGTTTAGCAGGGTTGATATACTGTTCGCCATAATCTTTTTCTACTGCTGTTAATACTGCTGTTTCACCTTTTGGAAAAGTACCTTTGTTTCTATCAAACAATGATAAAATAAATTCACTTACTGGAATTTTAGGTTTATCATCTGCTTTTTCCATACTTCCGTCTTTGCCAAACTTTACATCGATAGTATCATTTGATTCATCTGACTGACCTTTATTCAGTCTACGTATTACATATGGATTATTTTTATAAGGACTGTCATCATATACTATTGAGTGTAATGTCCAAATAGATAAGTTATCTGCTTCTGCATATAAGTCTAATAGATCATAGTGCTCACACCACCCTAATTCTTTACCATTACTGTCAACTATTGTTGTTGGGTCTCCAGAATCACATTTTGCTTTTATTGCTTTACCTAATGGGCTATTTTTTAGACTTGTAATTTCTAATAACTTTTTAAGTCCAAATAGACCTCCTACTGTTGCAAGTGCAGCTACAATCTTTTTTGAAAAACCTGCCGCTGTAAAAAGTTCTTTTGCAACCTTTATTACCGGACCAGCAATTTCATCAATTTGATTTTCACCTAACAAATCTTCCATGTTATTAAGTTCTTTAGGTGTTGTTTTTTCTTTTACTAATCTATATACAAAAGGAAAAGTATCTTTAAGTTCTTCGTTAAATTGTTTTACTGTTAGTTGATCAATCCAATTAGCAGCAGTCTCATCAGGCATGGTTGTCTTCTCTTCTACAGAAATATGTTCAAATGTTTCTTTTGTAATTTCATATGCTTCTTTAGTTTGTAAAGCAAGAATACCTTCTTTAATTTCTTCAATACGATCTGTAACAATACTAGTATATTCTGATAATCCTTCAGCCATAATGTTATTACGACCTAATGCCATTTTAAATTTTTTAAGTTTTGCTAATTCTTCACTAAGACCTACAATTTGTGTTCCAAATTTATCGTATGGTTTGCCACCTTCAGCAACGTGTCTTGCCATTGCTCTTGCACCACTTAGATGTTTGTATGGATATTTAAAGCGTTCACCGTCTGAACTTTCTATGTAAATTGTTTCGATGTATTGTGTTCTACCTGCTGGTAAATCAGGGTTTACTGATCTATTATGCCTAATGTTTATTCTTGCTGAATCAACATCCTGATAGCTAATACGGCTTGTTCCGTATAATTTCGATTCTGACATTGTTTGCTCTCCGGTATTTGATGCTAAAAACTTATAATCTCTTTTGTTTAAGTTACTCTTAGTTATGTCTCTTGTATCAAAGTTAAGTAATCTTTTCTTAGCAAAAAATCTTATCTCTTTTAAAAAATCGTACCATTTGTTTTTTGTTAAAGTATCTTCTGCTGTGATAAAACTGTTACTATACATTATAGCAATCGCTTTGTCTTCTAAACTAATACTTACTTTACCTAAGTCATTAGCCCCTTCTGTAAAGTTAAAATCAAAAAATCTAGCTTCGGTAGGTACATTAGTAACTTTACCTTCGTCGTTACCAATTGTTACAGATGGGAATCTTCCCCTGATTTTATTAAAAAGCTCTTCTGCTATTACGTTTAAGTTCTTATCCATGTTGCAAGTATTTATCAATAATTGGTAGAAACAAATATAGGCATTGGCGGTTCATAATCTTCCTCATTTTCTATAGTTACAAAGGTATTGTATACTCTTGGATCCCAATCCTTTAATACAACCATCATTCTAATGACTAGAAGCACTGCACTTACAAGATCATCAGTATCGCCTGTTTTAGCTTTAAAACTATTTCCTGTTGCAATATAACCTTTAAGTTCACTTAATAAAGCCCCAGAATGTAATTTCATTTTGTTATTTTCTATCATAGTTTTTAGTCTAGCACATGCACTGATTTTTGTACCGTGTGTTGTATTGAATCCTTTTCGAAACTTACGTACATGTCCTTTACGTATAGGTTCACTTACAAACATACCAGGGATATTTTCTTCACCAAAATCATTAATAACAATTAGTGCGGCTTCACCTATTGAGTTATTTTCAACACTCCAATATATACCACTAGACGAATCTTGTTGTTCTTGAATATAATCACATATATCTTTTAATATTCGTATTTGTGTAGGAATAGGAGAAGTGTTGTGTCGCCATTCTGCAACTTGTTCATAACTAGGTACTTCAAATACTTGTATTGCAGCAAAGTCGCCCCCAGTACCCATTGCAGGATCTAGTGCTATGCAATATGTTTGATTTTTCATTATCTTTTTATACCAGCGTGTCTGACCCATATTCATTAAAGGTTGTGATCCTTCCATGTTTGCTAAATGAATACTGTTAATTAATGTTTCATCATATACTAAAAATTCACAACCATATTCACGCCTAAATCTTTCTTCACCAATTCGACCAATTTCTTCTACTTTCCATTCGTCGTCTCTGTCAGGATGTTCGTCCCACGAACATGTAAAACTGTGGAATCCATTTATGCCTATCTCTTGCTCATTACCGTGTTCGTCAAACTTCTCTTCGGCTTGTTTCCAAATAGTAGCAAATGTATCTTCATCTGAATTAGGTGTACTAGTAATAATAGCACGACCACCTGTTGCTAGTGTAGGTGATATCGAAGTCCAAAACTCTTGTGCAATACCCGGATTAACAAATGCAAACTCGTCACAGTATAATAATGAAATACTCATACCACGTCCTGTGTTTCCTGTTGTAGTAGCACTAACAATACGTGATCCGTTTTCAAACTCCATACTACCTTTGTTGTAGTTTGTAACACCTGCTCTAACATGATCAGGACATAGTTCATATGCGTATCTAATACGTTGCATAATCTCTTGAGCACCTGCATACTTGTGTGCGGCAATAAGTATTGTTTGGTCTGGATTAAACATAGCGTACCATAACAAGTAAATGCCGGCGCATGTAGTTTTACCTGTTTGCCTTGGTAACATGTTTATATTAAAACGATGGTTATGGTAACTAAGCATTAGACCTTCTTGATATATGTAAGGATCAAACAGTAACTTACCTTTTACAGGATGCTGTATATACGCAAACTTACGTGCAAAATATAAGTATCCTTCTTTAGGATCCATGCATTTAGCAAGGTCTTGTATTTGATCTTCTGTAAATGTTTCTTTTTGATTGGCTTTTTTTGTTAAAACGCCGTCTAAACTTTTGCTCATATAAGTATTTAACCAAAAAAATAGGGCCCGTAGGCCCTATTGAGTCTGGAGGGAGTTAATTATTATTAACCACAATTACTTGCGTATAACTTTTCAAACTTTTCTCTTCCGCAATTATATTCTGCGTTAACTTTTTTATACATAGATTCTTTTGTACAACCACTTGCGTTAAGTTTCATCATTTCTTTTTTACAGCCCATTTCGTCAAATTTAGCTTCTGCTTTAGCTGCTTCGTATCTAGCTTTTAATTCTTCATAAATGCTATTTTCTACAGCTATTGGATTGTCGCCATCTTGTGCTTTAGTGTATTGTTTTTTACTTCTATTTAAACCACCTGCTAAGTCATGAATCATATAATCATCATCTTTATATTCTGGATCAGGTTCTGTACTTGCTGAATATCTATCATCTTCTTCAACATCATCTTCACATGGACTTGATGCTGGTCCTTGTTTGCCAAGCATTTTTAATTTAGATACCATGTCATCATGACCGTCATTTGGTCTGTCCATTGGTCCGTCCATTGGTCCGTCCATCGGAAGCGATACTGGACCTACTGGTTTAGCATCAGGCATTCCTGCATTTTTAAGCATGTTCATTAACTCTGCAACTTCTGACGATGTTTCACCTGACATTGAAATATTCATTGACGAAGCTTCGTTAACGTTTTCTTTCATTTCTTTTTTACAATCATCGATCATAGCTTTAAGTTTGTCTTGATCACAGTTTGGATGCATCTTGCACATTTCTGCTTTTGTCATTCCATCTTTACACATCTTCATTACGTGTGCTTTTGAAGGTAACTTATCTTTACCCTCGTCGATTAGAACTATTTCTTTATATAAATCTTTAAGATCCACTAATTTCATTATTTGCTCCCTATTGGACTTGTATTATTTTGTTCTGGTGAAATATCTTTACTATCGCCAGGTTTTATATCTGCAATAGGATCTATTTCTTTTTCTTTAGATGCTTTTTCCAGTTCTTTAAGTAATTCCATAACTCTACCACCGCCAACTTGTTTGTGAGCTTCTGGATCTGGTTTACTCATTTCTTCTGTATCTAGCATAGATTGATATGTTTCCGAAGAAGCAATTCCATCCTGTTGAGTTTCAATAGGATCATTTTCACCTCTAACAATAATATGGCTGTGTGTTACACCACATGCATTTACTAGATAATGTTCTAGTACATGCGGAGTTGTAGGATACTTTACTTCGCATTCAAAGTTGTGTACTTCCATATTTTGTAGTTGTGGAAAATCTAAAGGTTTTTCCTGAATAGGTGTACGCTTACCTGCACTACAATTTATAAGTTCATATTTTTGTAATGCTGTTTCCATTGTGTCTTGGAAACCTTCTGGCATTTCGCCAGCTATTCTAATTTTGAACTTATAAGTTTTTGCAGACTCTGTAAGTATATCTATAAAATTTTTCATATTACCTATTCCTTATACATTATTTATCAATATTACGCAGTTTCTCTAGCAAAGTATTACGATCTGATACTACGTAACCTTCGCCATTTACTATGCCGTCTTCATTTGGTCCAGAGTCGTTATCAAGTTTTTCTTTCTTAAGTTGTAATTCTATCATTTTAAGTTTCTTATCCATTTTTGCAACTTTAGCATCTAAACTAGTTTTAAGCATTCCGCCAGCAACTTCAAATACTCGGCCACTATAACGGCTTTCAACGTTCATACCTAAATCCATTAAATCGTCATAGGCATCCATTGCTTTTTGAGCAACTTCGTTTAGTTCCTTATCCGCCATTTCACCTAAGCCTTTTACAGCTGGTAATGCGGCCGCTATTTTGTCAAACTCAGCAATATCACGCATTGTTTCTTTTTGTTCTATTACTGCTGTTTCTGCTTTATCTTTATTCTTAGCTTTTTCGATAAGTTCTTTAGAATCAGGCAAGTTTAACATTTCTTCAAGTTTTTTAGTCATAGTATATTCCTATTAACTGCTACTATTATTTATCCTTACCATTGGTCTTTATCTACTTTTATGTAATATGCTCTATAAGGTTTACCTAATCCAGTTCCTGGACCGCCGGGATTACTTACAAAAGGACGTATATAATCAGGAAAATGGTTACCACTTCCAGCAAAATTTGTTTTTATATATACTCTTTTTACGTATTTAAACGCATCATCTAAAAAGAACTTCCAATTAAATATATCACCGGGTGTTAAACACTCTCTATCAAACTCAGTTCTAGTAGCAACAAGCATATCGTATTTTCCTGGAAAGTCCATTGGCTTACTATCATTTATAAACAATGAATGTCTTTTAAGACCAATTAAATCACAACATTGTGTAAACATAGGTCCTGAAATATCTTCTGCTATATCTGTAGCTTCAACTTGGTGGCCTTTTGACATAAGCAAGTACGGTAGCATACCGACTCCTGTTCCTATGTCAATAACTGTTTTCATATTACTAAAATCTCCGTAGTCATAAAAAAACTTTTTTTCTAACCAATGATAATCCCACTTACGGATATACTTTCCTCCTCGAGCTCTTTTATCGTATTGGTTTGCAATAGTTAACATTTTTTCTTTATATGTTTCATAATCTAACATTATCTACTTCCTTGATGGAAAATATCAGTTTCCGTTACTACACGAAAAAATATTTTCTTTTGTCTGCACCATGCTCTAGCCGCTTCCCACTTAACTTGATTGACTACCCATGCCGCTTGATTGTGTCTTGATCTTCCTAGTTTTTCTTTAATTGTTTGATTTGCAGGTTTAACTTCTATTAGTTCTACTCGTTGTTTGCCTTTTTGATCTGAGTATACAATAAAAAAGTCTGGCACATATATAGTGTGCTTACCTGTAAGTGGATTTTTATATGGTATGCGTACTGCTTCACTAGCCCATTGACTTACACTAGGATGCTCGTCACAGAAACGCATAAAGGCAAATTCCCAACTACTACGGTAAGTAGGAGTTTTAGTTCCAGAATATTTTTCGGGATTTTTTAAGGTATACTTGCCTTGAGCAAAACGAGACATCTTATACCTTTACATTACGTTGCTCAAGTTTAGATACATTACTATCACGTTTAAAACCTAATGTAGATGTTTTAGATCTATTAAAGTTTAAAACTTCTCCTACTACTACGCTAAGTTGTACATTGTCTAATCCTTTAAGCGTATCAAGTAATTTAAATACTTTTACATCGTCTATTTTTGCTTGTTCTAATAATGCTGTAGCAACACTAATTGCCGCAGTCCGTTCAAAATCTCTTGACTCAAAAAATCCTATAACTGCATCTACATCATTAGATGGAAATGAAAGTTTTTCTGTAAAGTATTGATTAAAGAAATTCTTTACATCACTATCGCTTCCTTTCTTTGCTGGAGTTACTGGTAAGTTTGTTTGCGCCATATTAAGTTCCTATTGCTTCGTTTATATATGTTTGTTTGTCAGATGAGTTTAAATTTTCCCAAGATGTTTTTGCTCCGTTAACTCCACCTGTGCCCCCGGCTGTTTGATATGTTTTTTGATAACTTTTAAATCCAAGACTATCTGCAACTTTTGCATTTCCGTTACGTGCTTGATTTTTTTGAAATGCATTAACAGCAAACGATCCACCTGCTACAACTGCTGTTGCTATTGCTAAGTCTTTTGCTTTACCTCCGCCATTACTAGACTTTGGAAAAAATGTACGTTGTACTCCTGATACATCTACTCCTGCTGCACTGCCTATTGCTTTTGTAAGTAAATTAAATCCTTCTTGGCGTAGTCCTTCTTTAGATAAGTTACGTATATTACCTATTAAGTTTACAGCAGCTAATCCTGCTTGTAACGGATTACTAAAGTTTTTACCCTTCATTATATAATCATATAAATCTATTGCAGTACCAAAGATACCGCCTAACCCTAATTGGCCGCCGCCAATAATTGTAATTGGACTAGGTACTCTATCGTAATGATCTGGTGATCCAAATCCTTTTGGACTTCCGTTTGCACCGGCTTGTACTTCACCTCGATCATACCAAACTGCTTCATATAAGAGTGTTATGGTATTAACTAGTGTCGTACTACCATCACCGTTATCTAATGAATCATGTTGCCAGTTAGTAATAATTGGATTTACTAAAGTATGTGTAGTAAATGACTTTCTAGCCATTTGTGAAATTTGTATATTTTGAAAAAATGGAACACTTATATTATTATCTAAACCAAATTTATCTTGATTTCTTCCACTACCTAAGTATGTGTTGTCCATTCCTCCTGCTGTTTTACTGTATGCTCCAGGCATAGTACCATAGTTTGCATCAGCAAAATAATATCTATAATACGCTTCTAATAATGCAGTAGTAACACCAAAGTTATCATCATGGAATGTAATAGTAATTGGTTCGTACTGTATATTTGTTTGTATATTCTTTTTTCTATTATACTTGTTTTTTGTTTCTACTGCCGCTGAATACTTAGGTAACTCTGCAGACTTTACAAGCATACCTATTTCTAAGTTATGTTTGTCAACAAGATCAGGAATAATAGATCTAACTACAGGATCTAATGTAAAATGACAGTGATATAAGAATTTTTGCTTAGGTGCTAATCGTAGATTATCATCTACATAAAGGCGTCTAGCGTGTGCCCAATCTCCTAAGTTGCCCTTAGGATTAGTAAGGCCGTCTGCTATGTTATCTAAAAATCCGTTGAACTTTCCCATACTAATATTTATCCGAAATAATAAAGTACGTAGATAAAAATAAAGGGGCTATAAAAGCCCCTTTATTGTGTAATGTTATAATACCTAGTTTAAGATCCGCCGCCTGTGATCAAAGATCCACCGGCTCTACCTACTGCTGTACCAATTCCGCCTTCAGCATCTGTCTGAATAGCGTTATCATACTGCATTTCTAGTGTAATTGTTACTGGCTCATTGTTAGCATATGCTAATGTATTGTAGTTTGCATTTGTAACAAAGCAACCATATAATTCAAACGTTTCAAGTACTGTTGGAGTTGTGTTTCCATTTGCACCGTCTAAGATTTCAATACGTGTTGTAAATTTATAATCTTGTCCTGATGCTGCACTTGACTGTTCGAAAAAGTCGAATTGTTTCTGCAACTGCTCACCAACAAGTTTTTGAACTTCACGGTTTACGTCTTCACGTAAGTTTAGTGTAATTGGTGACCAAGTATGTTTACCTGCTAAGTATGCTTTTGAGTTGTATACATCAATTTGTATTGGTTCAAACGCTACCGTAGGACGAGTCACATCAATAACTTGTTTTGTAAGTTCTGTAGTTGGTGTACTAACACCAAAGTTTTCAAGTGACACCCTAAAGCGATATTGAAGCTTCGGCATCAACAAACCTTGAGTAGTTGCACTTTGCCCCCCTGCTAAAGGTACTGTAATATTTGATAATGTTGAAACTGCCATTTAATTTGCTCCTATTGTAGTATTATTTATCAATTTAAAGTCCTGCTATTTCTCCAGTATTTTTAAGTCTTAATGGAATGTAAATGAACTCCACTGCTTTTACTGGTTCTATTGCAATATCTAAATATAGTTCGTTCTTGTCAATCCTAGATGCAGTGTTGTTTGATTCATCACATACTACTAAGAAGTCATATAACGCTCTTTGACCTACTAATTCAAGCATTAAACTTTCAGCCGCTTGTTTAATCTCATCACGTGTGATTTTATCATTTGGCTCAAAGATGTAAGGCTTAGCAAGTTGATTAAGTTGACTACGTAAGTAGATAACCAAACGTGCTACGTTAATTCTATCTAAAGAACTAGCTGCTCTTGCACGAGTTTTCTGTCCAAAGTTAACAAGTCCAGCACCTGTAATAAACGTAATTGGGTTTATGTTATTGCTGTATAATGTATCTCTTTGTCCTTCATTAAGTGCTACTGCTGTAAATTCGCCTTCGCTATTAATATAACCTGTTGAACTTGCATTGCTGATTCCGCCACGTCTTGTGCCTGCTGGTGCAAACCATGGATAGCTAACTTGATCACTTAATGCAATAGTTCTTAACATCATGTGCGAAGCTGGAACTACAACATTTCTACCAAAGTTATCACTTGTGAATCCTGCTGGATAAAATACACCTAAGTATTCATCTCTACTTACTAATCCATTGTCGTTATCTTCTACTGCTTTGTTTACGTTAGTTGCCCAGTTATTAAGTGATGTTGCATCTGGTGTTAGTCTAAACGGACTATCACCTACGATAAATGCTGTTAATCCTCTATCGTTATTCAAGCTAATCATTTCACCAATTAGTTCTGGATATCCTGGTGTTGCCATTAAGTTGAATAATCTTGACTCATCATCTCTAATGTCATCGTTTTTATTAACTACTGCTTGTAACGCTTGTACAACAACTTTACGTTGTGCTTTACGTCCAAAGCTACCTGCGCCGTTCTCTTGATTACCTGACTCAGTTACCCATCTGTGTGGATAGTAACTGTCCATGCTCTCATCGCTTCCACCTGGTGCATATCTTGTGTTGTCTGTAGAAACATCAACATAGTTTCTTACAAATTTCTTAACGTTAAATCCTGAACGTCTAGTATTCCATAACAACATACCTTTTGGATATAGTGCTGGATCTGGAGCATCAGTGTCTAAGTAAGCACTGTTAAGTAAATCTTCAATGCTTGAAGCTTCTAATAAAGAAGCAGTACCACCTGATGTAGCATATCTTGCATCAGCAAATAGTATACCATCTTCTGATGTTTGATCACTGCTATCTAATAGTACCCATCTTAATCCTGAAGCAAGTGCCGCATTATATCTATACATTGTTGGATAGTTTTCTAAGTCTGCTGTGCTAATCCAAATATCACCTGTTTTAAGTGCAGTACCGTCTGACTGTACAGTTGGTTCTGATGCACTAACAATTGGACCACTTGGGTCTGGTGTTAATGATGCATCAGCGTTGTAATATGGACTTGCTGTTATTCCTGATGTGCCACCGTTATATAAGTAACCTACCCATGTTGTACCGTTGTGTACAAGTAAATCTACTTCATCAACAACTGAACTATACCAAAGTTGGCCGTTAGTTGCTGTTGCTGTAGGTGCATTGTCTGATGCTGTGTAAGTTAACACTGCCCAGTTACTTGCAATAAATTGATTTGGACTTGTGCTAGAGTTAGTTCCGTCTGCATATGATAAGCCAACAGTACCACTAGTTGCACTAACATATGGTGCGTAACCTATACCAGCTAATGCACCACTTGTGTCTGTTAGGTGTATATCGCCACCTTGTGAGTGACTAATTACAACTCTATTCTGCGTATCTACTGATGCACTTACGTTTTCAATATTTTTATCATTGATTGCACCTGCAAGTAAACTTGCATCACCTGCAACACCGCCAGCTGTAAATGTTACTGTACTAGTTGTACCCCAAGAAGTTTGCCCAGCATCTGTTGCTTTAATATTAAAACTCTTAGATCCTGAACCTAGGCTTCCTGCAATTACTTTGCTACTAGTAATACTTGTAACACCACTGTTTGATCTACGGTATAAAGTAAACGTTGCAAGAGGTTGTGTGTCACCTGCTGTATTTGATTTAGCAAATACATCGCCTACTGCAATACCGCTTCCACCGTTAGCTTTATCTAAACCGTAAAGTGCTGCTTCGTTAGTGTCGTAAATTGGAGCTTCCACAGCGTCCCATAAAAGTGTTTGATCGTTCCATTCTTTAATTCTTATTCTTGCACCTAAGTTAGGTTGTGTAGTTTTAAACCATACACTACCTGTTGGTCTTGAATAAGTGTCGCTTGACTTAAATTCTGGAACTGATGTATGTCCTGAAATTTGTAATGCTGGTGGATAGTAAGTTCCTGCTGTAATACCTAATAATCCTAAAGCAGTTCCTGAACTTTGAACAACATCAATGTTACCGCCGGCAGTTGAATCACCTGCAGCCGATCCTGTTCCATCACTGTAAATTTCTAATCTTCCGTCAACAGCACTAGCTGTTACACCTGAAATTAACAATCCGTTAATTGTTGCTGCAACATCAGTTACTGTATCTGAACCTGAAACAGAAACAACAGTACCGTTAATTGTAAACGAACTCGATCCGCTAAATGAAGGATTAACAAGTGTGCCTTTAACTGTTGGCCAACTCTTTGACCAAGGATCACTACCTACTAATACCCATGTACCGCTTGTGTTTCTGTAGTATAATCTGTTTAATGTGCTTGTTGCTACAATAGCATAATCACCAACAGCACCAATGCTGCTCTTAGGTTTCATGCCTTCGTATCCGTTTGTAACTAACGAGCCTGAATCAGTGTCACTAGCTGCTGTAATCATTCTAGGAACTTTATTAGTGAAACTTTGTCCACCAGTAGTAGTAATGGCGCTACCGTTCCATTGTTGAATACCAAATAGTGATACTTGTGTATCAAACCAATATGTTCCTGCTGCTGGATTTGCCGCTGGTGCTATTGCAGTTGGCTCTAATTGAGCTGTATCTAAGTCTGCTCTTACAACGTATGCTCTGTTGCTCACTCCTAAGAATGAATATGCAGATTGTAAACCATACTCGTTAAGCTCGCCTGCGTGTATTGGGTTGTTATTTGAATCTGTTTTAAATACTGGATCTCCAAAAGTTTCTGAAAGATCTCTCTGCGAAGTAAGTAAGAAAGGCTTACCTGCGTTTGCTTTTAATGTTCCTGTTGCTGTACCTGTGCCCGAACTGTTTAATCTGTTCTCTGCCGATGCAACAAAAACCATTGGGACTGTTCCCGGTTCTGCTGGGGTGTAGAAGCTTTCGTCTATTACACTTACTTGTACACCTGGTGATGTTAATGCCATTATATTTCTCCTATTGGATACGATTTGTTATAACTATTTAGCATTTATTTTCAAAAACCCTATAATATACCCCCATAAAAAGGCACCGAAAAGGTGAGGTAAATACAATATGAGACCTTTATGCAAGTGCGGACAACGACCTGCTGCTATAAATTATAAAAAAGGAACTAAAACCTTTTATAGAAGTTTGTGCGAGAAATGTTTACGCAATGGATTAAATCACGGCATACCTAAATGGAAACAAAAAGGGTATGAAAAGAAACAAGAATGTGAACGTTGCGGATTTAAAAGTAAACACACTGAACAGTTTAATGTTTACCATATTGACGGTGATTTAAATAATTGTAGATTTAATAACTTAAAAACTGTATGTGCTAACTGTCAGCGTATTATGCAGAAACAGGGTGTAAAGTGGAAGCAAGGTGACCTTGTACCTGATTTTTAAGATCTTCAATTGTACTGTTATTATCAAATATTGTTGTAAAATTTGTATTAGCCCAAGCCCATTCACTAGGATGAATATCTTTAGGTTCTACTCCAATGTCTTGATACATTCTAAACCAAACAGGATCTGTGCCTCTTCTTACTCTCCAAACTTGACCTCCTACTTTTTGCAACATTAATGCTTCATTAGGAAATCTTACATCTGGAATAACAAAGTTTTTATGAGGATTATTAATTAGTATACGTTTAGTAGAGCTAACCCAAATACCATCAAAGAAACCGTTACGCATACACTCAGTACCAAATTCTTGTAATACTAATCTTGGTGTAATTGTTCTACCTGTTTCTTGTGTCCAAAATTTATCTGGTTGTTCTCGCCACTCTCTCGAATCGTCTGTTTGACCTTCAAGCATTTCACGATCCCAATCAAATAGCTCTGCAACAGAATCTTTTAATTTGTCTGCAAAACTTATTTTTTGATATCCGTGTTCTTCAATAAGATAAGAAGCAATAGTATCTTTGCCACTGCCAATTAAGCCGCATACACCTACAATCATTTGTTGTTTCTCCATATAATTTTATTATTATACTTTAAAACTTATCTAATGTCAAGTGTTTTTTAACCAATTGTGAAGCCGTATCCAACACCGCCAGCTACTGCTGTTTTAAGTTCTTCTTCTAATTTTTCCATTTCAGCTGTACCTTCGGCTTTAAGTGCATCACCGTTTAGAGTTGAACCTCCTTGCGGCCCTGATATAGTAGCAAATTTTGAACGTGCTTCACCTAACATATATTTACAATTAGCTAGTGTATAATCTTTAATCCACTGCTTTGCTAAGTAATCGTCTAGTAATTGGTCGTCACCTCTGTAATTGTAGCAATACAATAATAAATCTTCTTCTGTTCTTGGGCGTTGCAGTAGTGTTAATTTTTTAGTTTGTGTATTCCATTTAAATTCTATAAATGATCCAAACATACGTCCTACTAGTTCTTGATACTGACTAAACATATCATATGTAGCTAGTCCGCCCATATTACTACTTGATAGTAAGTAAGTATTAGTATATGCTAAGTTAAAAGGTTCAAATAGTGTTCCGCCATCGCCACCACCTGTTCTTGATCCTACACTTCTACGAAATAATTTTCTAACTTCAACTACTTCACTTGGTAATGTGTACTCATTTTGATCTATTACAGTTGGCATAAACATGTATGATTCTTCAACACTGTTATCACTACGTTGTCTAAATTTTCCTAGTGCTTTTCCTAATGCAGTTTCATAATGCACTGGATCTAGCTCTACATCAACCATACCTCCACCTAATAGGGCATAGACATAATCAAATACTTCTTGTTTTTGTGTTTTTAGGCTACTCATGTAAATAGTTCTCCGTCATTGTATTTATCGTTACGATAAATATGTATATGCCAAGACTTAGTTTATATAAACCAAATAAAAGTAACGACTATGAATTTTTAGATCGTCAAATTAACGAAATGTTCACTGTAGGTGGAACAGACATTCACGTCCACAAATACTTAGGGCCAGAAAGTCCAAGTGAAGAGGATGCAACTGCTGATCAACCTAAACGTGATATATTAGATGAAACAAATATACAAGATTTACTATTTTTAGAAAATAGAGATAGAAAATATGATTCCGACATCTACTCAATGCGTGGTATTTACAATGTTCAAGATATTGATTTTGATTTAAGCCAGTTTGGTTTATTTTTAAGTAATGATACATTGTTTATGACTGTACATATACGAAGCAGTGTAAAAACTCTTGGTAGAAAATTGATGTCAGGTGATGTAATAGAATTACCACATTTAAAAGACGAATACGCATTAAATGATTTTGACGTAGCTCTTAAAAGATTTTATGTTATAGAAGATGTAACAAGAGCTGCAGAAGGATTTACACAAACTTGGTATCCGCATTTATACAGATTAAAACTAAAACAAATAGTAGATTCACAAGAATACAAAGATATATTAGATAGAGCAGCTAAAGAAGATGATTTAGGTGGTGGCCCTAGTTTACGTGATGTATTATCTACATATAATAAAGAAAAAGAAATTAATGATGCTGTTGTATTACAAGCAGAAGCTGACGCACCAAAAAGTGGTTATGACATAAGTCATTATTATACTCTTTCAACTGACAGTAAAGGCAACACAAGTCTTACTGAAACAGTTGGTGACGATGGTAGTACTGTTACTACAAGCTCTGTAAGTCCTGCAAAAGAAGGATATAATGGCTACTTATTAGGAGACGGTGGAGTACCAGACGGAAGTAACTTTGGACACGGTATTTCTTTTCCGTTAAGTAGTGCAACAGGTGATTTTTTCCTACGTACAGATTTTGCTCCAAACCGGTTATTTAGATATGATGGTACAAGATGGGTTAAATATGAAGATAATGTAAGAATGACTCTTACTAATACTGATAATCGTAACACACAAAAAGGTACGTTTATTAATAATACAGCTACAAATACTATAGGTGGAAAACAAGTTCCTGAAAGACAAAGCCTATCAAAAGCACTTAGACCAAAGGCAGATAATTAATGCAACATTTCTATGACGGACAAATAAGGCGCTATGTAACGCAACTAGTAAGGCTAGTAAGCAATATTAGTTACAAGGATGGTAAAGGTGCCCTAACACAAATTCCTGTTGTATACGGCGATTTAACACGTCAAGTTGGTAGTATAATAAGAGACAATTCAGAGAATAAAATTCCTAGTGCTCCGCGTATGGCAGTTTATATGACTGAGTTAGAATTAGACACTGCACGTCTTGCTGATGCAAGTTATATTAGTAAAGTTAATGTACGTGAAAAAGATTATGACGATGGCACACAATTATATCTAAACAAGCAAGGTAAAAATTATACAGTAGAACGTTTAATGCCAACACCTTATCAGCTATCAGTAAATGTTGATATATGGTCAACTAATACTGAACAAAAATTACAAATACTAGAACAAGTATTAGTATTGTTTAATCCTAGTTTAGAAATACAAACTACAGACAATTACATAGACTGGACAAGTTTAACTGTTGTTAATTTAGAAGGAATTAATTTTACTAGTAGAAGTATACCTATGGGTACAGAGAGCGAAATTGACGTAGCAACATTAACATTAAAAACACCTATCTATATAAGTCCTCCAGCAAAAGTAAAACGCTTAGGAGTAATTACAAATATTATAACAAATATTTTTAACGAAACAATACAACTTGTTGACACTGATTATGGTATGGCTGAAGTTCGACAAGTGTTAACAAGTGAAGACGGTACTACTACAACAACTAAAAAAATTACATATCCAAATACTATAGGAACATTAGGTACAAATTACAACGACTTTGACTTACTTGTAATGGGTAATACTGCACAACTTGTGAATAATGGTGTTGCAGGTGAAACTACATGGACATCATGGTTTGAAGCTGTGCCGCAAAAATACATAGCAGGTGTTACACAAATACAACTAAGACGAAAAGATATTAACACCGTTGTTAGTGGCACTGTTGCAATAGACACAACAGATGAAAGACGTTTAATTATAAATTGGGACAGTGATACTTTTCCAGCTGATACAATAATACATGGTCCTACTGGTGATAACAATAAAATAAATTATATAATTGATCCACAAAAAAGCAATCCTGAGAGTCTAAAAACTGCAGGTGTTAGAATATTGTTACTTGATGCTATAGGAGATTCTTCTAATACTGATGGTGCAGATGCTTGGAAAAATGCAGATAATTCAAACTTCATAGCTGGTGCAAATGATATTATTGAATGGGATGGTTCTAAATGGCACGTTGTATTTGATTCAAGCACCGATGACTCGTCTGCAAATATTGTTTATACTACTAACCTAAATACCGGTGTACAATACAAATTTGATAACGATGAATGGATATTAAGTTTCGAAGGCGAATATCCAAATGGCTCCTGGTTATTCCAATATTAAGATAATTATTTGTATGGATCAGATTATATGTAGTGGTGCACTTTTTTACACCCTTGATACAAAACGTTTTCTATTTTTGCATAGAACAAAAGGCAAACAGTCAAATTTGTTTGGTCTTGTAGGCGGTACAACAGAAGGTACTGAATCAGCTTGGCAGGGATTAAAACGTGAAATAAAAGAAGAAATTGGTGAAGTTACTATTAAAAAAACAATACCTCTTGAAACTTTTATAAGCAATGATTCACAATTTCTTTTTCATACATATGTTTGTGTTATTGAAAAAGAGTTTATTCCAGTACTTAATGAAGAACATGATGGCTATGCTTGGGTTAGTTTTGGAAAATGGCCTAAGCCATTACATCAAGGTCTTAGAGCAACACTATCAAATAAAACTAATGTTACAAAATTAGATACTGTCTTTAAAATGATAGATTTATTATAGGAGAAAACATGAGTCAAGTAAACAATCATAAATGGGGCAAGGAACTTGTTTGGGCAATGCAACCAGGATATGTTGCAAAAATTTTATTATTTGAAAACAAAAATGCAAAGACTGATTTACGTTTTCATTCTGATGCTAATAAAACATTCTTTATAAACAATGGTAAATTTTTATTAAGGTTTATTGACACACAGTCTGGAAAATTGTTACAAAAAGAATTAAAAGAAGGAGATGTTTATCACGCTCCGCCATTACATCCACATAGTTGGGAATGTTTAGAAACAACAGGAAGCATTAATGAAGTATCTAATAGTTTTTTGCCAACTGATGTTTTTACAGTAATTAGTGCAAATAATATTAAATGATTTACGATTTATTTAAAGAAGAAAAATTTGTATACGATTTAAAACGTTTTAATAGATTTATTCAAAATACTCATAATCCTAAAGCAAAAATCATGGTAATGAACTTAGTATCTGAACTACAAGAACATGCTACCGAAGTTAATACTGTACACGATACAACACTAAACGGTTATATTAAACCGCAAAATTTGCGTGACACTAGAATTAAAATTCACGATTGTGTTGCTGAAATTGAAAAAATAATTAAAGATTCTAAATAGCTGAGAAACGTTTAACTTGTATAGAACCAACCATTGGTGCATGAGCTGTACATTGATATCTATAACCGCCGGAAATTGATTCCGGTATTCTCCAATATAATGTTCCAAACTCTTTATTTTGAGCATTTGACCCTGTATTAACTGAACCGTCACCACCAACGTGTACTAATCCTATGTTGTAAGCTGTGCCAGTACCATCTTGAATTTCGAAAGGATGTCCTGCACTACCTGTTAAATCAAATGCAATAGTAGTTCCGCTTAGTGCATATATTGTTGGATTGTTTCCACTGTAATGACTGTTAAACAAGTATGCACTGTTGTTGCCAGTTGCGCCAACTCTTAAAGTAACAATAGCATTTTCAAATATTTGATCTGGTGTTAAGTTACTACCATATCCTGATGCTAATGACTGTGCAATGTCACCTAATTGTATAAAGTTTGCCGCACCTGCCGATACTGTATTTGTTATTGTTATTGTGTCTGTTCCAGGAGTATTAGTAAGAGAAATACCTGCACCTGCAGCTACATTTAATGTATCTGTTGCAGTATCAGCTTCAATATTACTTTGTCCTGCTACCGCAATAGTACTAAATGCATTTTGATTAGCTTCTCCTCCACCACCACCGGATACATCTGCAAATGATAATACACCTGAACCATTTGTTTGTAGCACTTGGTCTGCGGTGCCGTCATTTACTGGAAAAATATATTGCGTAGTTCCGTTACTAAAAATTACGCCGCCAGCAGATTGTATTTTTACATTTGCTGGACTAGCTGCTGTGTTTAGTATTTCTAAGTTGCCAACGGCTGATTCTATTGATACTCTTCCGCCGTTAGCACTAACCATAACATCGCCATTAGTTGTACTTAAATTAAGATTGTTACTACCAGCATTAAGAGTTGTTTCGCCTGCAAAACTTAACGAAGAATTTACATTAAGAGTTAGTGTATCTCCTACAAGATTTGAAGTTAATCCAGTACCGCCTGCTATAGTTAGTGTATCAGTTGTAGAATTTGCTGTTGTTGTGCCACTGTCTGCATTAAAAGTCTTAAAAATATTTTGATCAACGTTTGGTGCAGAGTTTTCAAATGTAATAGAGTCTGTCACAGCATTTGTAGTAAGACTAATTCCTGAGCCTGCAACATAAGTTATTGTATCACTTGCAGCATCTGCAACAACGTTATTTTGTCCGTTTACTGTAACTGTTGTAAAACTATTGATATTAGGTCTGTTACTTAAATTGTTATAATTTAAATAATAACTTCCATCAAATCCGTCTAAGGTATCAGCATCTGATCCACCACCGCCTGATGTTGCATCTGTTCCAGGAGCCCAATTAACGCCGTTCCATTTTAACACTTGTCCACTAGATGGAGCACTTGATGCTGTATCAACGTCTATTAGATCATTTATGCCTAAATTATCAACATCAATAGTGATAGTTTTATCATTTGCTTGGGTAGCTATTTTGGTACCACCTTGAATATTAAAAGTATCTGTCGTAGTTGATGCAACAACTGTTCCTGCATCGGTACCTACATTACTAAATGCATTTTGATTTGAGTCTCCCGCAGATACTGATGCATTAATAGTTAGTATATCGCCTGTTATACTAGTAGTTACATCAGTGCCACCTGCTACTGTAAGCACATCGTTTTGTGTATTTGCTGTAGTAGTACCTGTATCAGCATTAAACGTTTTAAATTGATCTACACTAGGAGGTGTAATACCTGCACCTAAAGCATTCCACGCAGTACCGTCCCATTGCCAAGATGAACCACCTTCTGTGTATATGTCATCTACTACTGGGGTATTTGGAAAATTAATAGCCATTGATTACCTCTTTTGTATATTTATTACATGTTAACATTAAGACTACCTTTTATTTCAAAAGATGAATTACGGCCATATTTACTAAACATCATTTTATTTGGAGTTCCGTATAGTCCGTTACCATAATTTAAATAATTTAAAGGCGGACCTTGATATGCATTAGGGTTATCATATACAACACTTAATGAATCATTAAGTATTTTTGTTTTTAATTCGCTTGTAGTTAAGTTTGGAAGTACTTGTAAATAAAGAGCTGCTAATCCTGCAACTTGTGGAGCTGCAAAACTCGTACCATCAATATTTGTAATTTTGTAAGTTGTATCTGGAGGGTAAGCTGCCGTTGTGTATATACTTGCAGTACTACAAGCTGAAACTATGTTAGAACCAGGAGCAAGAATATCAACTGCTGGGCCTCTTGTAGAATATGGTGCAATTTTATCTGACTCACCTTGTAGATCAGCATCTATACTTCCCACTACTAAACCTTCATTAGTTGTAGATCTTGGACTAGAGCCTCTATGATAATAATAAGTTACTCCGCCTATTTGTATGCTGTCATTAAAATGATCTGCGGCAGTAGCAGTATCTTTAGCACTAACTGTGTAATCATTTCCAGCTGCAATTATAACATGTATTCCAGCATCAATCATATCATCTATTTCTGCATCTACACTTGATAGTCTTACAGGTATTGTTCTATTACCGCTTCTTTGATTAGGCACAAATCCTGTATTTTGCCAAATATTGTTATCTGTAGTATAACCTGTATCACCATAAGTCCATGTATCCATAACACCGGTGTTGTCATTATAATGCGTACCGCTAGTAGGATCAGGGGTTCCAATTAATGTTGTAGAATATCCCCAACTCATGTTTACAACTGTAGGTCTGCCGTTAGTTTTTGCAGAGTGCCATAATCGTATTGTATCAAAGCAGTTTGCCGTACTGATACCACTGCTATCTGCTGGACCTTCTAATCCTGAGACCTTTTGTGCATATATATGTGCATTCTTTGCCCAGCCATAAGTTTTGCCTGCACTAATTCCTGCACAATGAGTACCGTGTCCGTCTGTATCACTATAAAAACTTGCAGATTGTGTTCCTGAGATACCACTTTCTGTAAACCAATCAATTTGTTTTAATCTTGAATTGCTATTAGTGTCTTGCCATTCAGGATGATTAGGTTCAATGCCGCTATCTTGTATAACAACATCTACACCTGTACCGTCTAATGCATAAGGATACTCAGCCGCTACTTTTTCTGTGATAGTTGAAGGCCAATTATTAGAAGCACTTACGCATCTGTTTAGACCCCAATTAATGCCTGTTGAAGAATTTGTTTTGTTAAACGTTCCGGTTTGTATTGCACGTGGGTGTATAACTATATCGTCGCGTTGCTCAACAGGGATTTCTACATCAAGTACTCTTGGATCGTTTTTTAGGGCTTGTGCTTCATCGTCTGTAAGCATCCAGTGTGTCATTCTCTTTGATCCTAGTCTAGGATTTGCTACTGTAACAGCTCTTTCAGGAATAGTACTGTCACCAGTATCTGATGCTAAATCAGCATCAAATACTTCTAAGTCTACACCTTTTTTTACTACTACAATATATTCTTTTTCACTCATTATGCTGTTTTATAAATTACAAGAAATACCTTGGAATCTACTCCTGTTCCTGATAAATTATCTACATTAACTCTAATTTGATTTACAGCTGGTTTTGATATTACACAACTGTGGCCAGCTGTTTTATCTTGCACTGTTGCAAGTACTTGGAAATCGTCTACAGTGGTACCAAGATTTGAAGTAAATGTTAGTGTATGATCGCCTACGGCATTATCAACTATTCCTGAAACTCCTCCTCCTGACCATGCGTTTGTGCTACCATCTAGCACTCCCATGATAAAAGGTGTAGGTTCATTGTTAATTGTACCTACGCCTGTGATGTTATTGTTTTCTAATTTTAATTCACCTCTTATTAATACACCATCTGGGGCAACAAATGAAAGTGTTGATGCACTATCTAATATTGGTGCTCCTATACTTGTATTAATAAACTGTTTTGCAGACAATGTGTTGTTTACAACTAAATCATTTTCTACAGTTAAGTCGCTACTTACTGTAACACTGGGTGTAATTATAATACTACTACTATCATCTGTATCAATAATACTAGATGCAAAACTAAAATTACCTACACTGCTGCTTGAAGCAGAAGTAATTGTAAGAGTATTTGTAGCACTATTAATTTGTAAATCTATTCCAGTACCTTGTTCAAAGGTAAGTGTATCAGCTACTGATGATGCTACTATTGTAGCACTATCGCTGTCTTTAATTGCTACTGTTTTAAATGTTGGAAAAACCGGCACAGTTGGTTGCACCCATTGATTACTATCTGTGTCGCCTGCGTATACATACAATCTACCACTTGAACTATTAAACCATATATTACCTGATGTAGGAGTAGCTGGTACTGTGTCAGAAACTTCTACACTAGCTGATCCACCGCCTCCACCGCTGCCAGAGCCTGTTCCTGGGTCTGCAACTGTAATACTGTTTCCTTGATTTAAATGAAAATGACACCAATAAAAAAGTGAATTAGGTGTGCTAGTTTTTACTGTAAGTAAAACTTTTCTTGTAGTAGCTGCTTGAAATCCTGACACATATTTTGCCATTGTAACAGGATCATCATCTAACAAATAAACAACACCTGTATTATAATGTCCACCACCTGCAAGTTCACCGTTCTCTACTGTACTAAACATTAATGGGTGGTATAAACTAGCATAGTTTTCGTTAGTTGCATCGCTTTGATCAAAGACATACGTGTATCCTCTAACTAAATTAAGTTGAGGTTTTTCTACACCGTCAATATAAAATACACCGGATCCTTGACTTGCTACTGTGTCAACTCCTACAGTAACAGTTTTTTCTAAAACAGCAACTCCAGATGCACTAAGTTGTTGTGATAAATTTCCTGATGTTAATAATGTATAGCCGCCAGCTAACTTGCCATCATATAGCCTTAAAGTATTTGCTTGTTTGTCATAGAATACTTCTCCACTCGAGCCTACATTACGATCAAGAAAACCGTCGGGGCGAGGAATAATACGAATTCTATTTACAATTGGATCACTTGCCATATATCTATCCTTTAACTAATGTATTTATCGTTAATTAGTATACAACGCGAAGGTAGTGTTTCCAGTGCTTTTTAAACTGTTCTAAGGATTCGTCATTATCAAATGTAACAAAAGTTTTATCATGTGATAATTTAAAATTTATGTAATAATATCGTTTTTCAAACTGTAAAATATGTTCGTGTGCTTTATTACTAAAATACGTATCTTTATGGCTATTAATTATAAGTTCTGCTTTATGAAATGCCATTGCGTTTATAAGGTCCTGTTTTTCCACCAAACATTGAGTTAAACCAATCATCTTGAGGTTTACTTTGTCTAGTTGGTAAGTTAGACTCTTTATCTAATGATAATAACTCAAATGCTGATTTAATTTTTTTAAATATTTCTACATCGCCACCTTTGTCAGGATGGTGTTGTGCAGCTAATTTGCGAAAAGCTGTTTTAAGTTCTTTTTTAGAACAACTAGGATCTACACCTAGTATATTATATAATTCTTTTTTATTCAAAGTATTCAATCCAACCTGTTGCTATATATTTATTACCACTAAGTGGAGGATTACCTCGGTGTACGTGTGTAAAACCAGCAGGCCATATTAGTAGTGTGCCTTCTTCTGGCTCAATTCTTTTAGACTGATATAAAAATTCTGTTTCGCCACCTTGCATAACATTATTTAAGTATATTGAAAAAACTAAAAATCTATTACATGAAGGTAATCCTTCGCTTTCAAAATGCCATCTATGATATCCGCCGCCTTTTGCTGTTTTTTGTATTCTACAACTTCTAATTCCGTGACTACTTGTATCTTGTAAAATACTATATTCAACAATATAGTCACTCATTGCTTCTTTTACAGAAGTTACAATAGTATGTAATACAGGATGTGTTTTTGGCAATGCTAATGTATCAGGCTCCATTGGAAAACATGTTTCGTCTTTCTTTTCATGTCCAGGACTATCACGCAACTGATGCCTATCAAACGTCAAGTTTAATTTTTGCATTTCGTCAAAATAATTAGTAACTTTTCTGCAATCTGCTGGACTAATTGCATTCTTTTTTACTAAGATAAAGTCTTCTAAAGTTAAGTTTTCCATGTTATCTTCCTTAAATCACTGTATGTTTTATTGAACTTACTAGTTACAACATTATTTCTTTTACGTAAATTTTTTAAATCGTTTTCTGTGTATGCTCTTTGTTCAACTTCTATTTCTTCTTTTTTAATTAAATGGTATTGACATAACGGAGTACCTTTTGGTATAAAAACTTCTTCGTTATGTGCATACCAAAACAGTTGTACATTTAAAAACTGTGGTCCTTCTCCACCATTTAAAAATCCTGTAGTTGATTCAAACTTATGTATATCAGGATACGGCAAAGGCGTAATTAGTAATTGATATCCTTTAGGAACATAAACAAGCCACGGTGTTTGTATTTTTACTATTGAATGATATGCTCCTCTTTCTAAACAATACGGACCCATAATATCTTTATCATGTAACCCAAGATAAGGCCATGTCCACTTATGACCTACATCTGCTTTACTTTGGTCTATAGGTGTTTTCCAACCAAACTGATCATTTTCTATTTTTACAAATATATCTTGATAGCTTCTATGTATCCATCCTTGCTTCATCACATTTAAAATACCTGGGCACTTTGCTATGTGATGAAATGAATCTTGCTCTGGAGTTTCTTTTTTAATTTTTTTGTAATGATCTAAGGCAGACTTTGTCCATTTAAAATTTTGTTCTCGTGCAGGGATGATAGGCATTAATTCTGCAACTTCTGGCATTAAAGAAACAAATTCTAATTTAGGTTTTTTACTAAAAAAATTAAGCATATAAATTTTTACCAAATATTTCTGACAGTTTTTTAATATCGTTATTAGTTGTTACCCAATTTTTAATCTTATCAATATGTACTGCTGTAGGTGTAACAGAAGGTTTTTGATAAAATCTTATATACTGATCTTCTTCTACTTCTTCACCATGAATAATTTCTATTGACATTGGTGTTGTGGGAAACATAGGGGGTTCTTCCCATTCACATGTAGTACTTGCAATAGAACTTACATCATTTCCGTTGTCATCTTCCCATGTTAAATAGATTTCTTGATGATCTAACCACAAGCGTAACCACATTGCCGCTTTCTTCCTATCTTTCTGTACTTTACGTTGTTTGTACACATCATCTTTTGCGTCTCTTAGTTCTTGTGTATAGATTACTAATTCATTAGTAACTAATTCGTGTATCATTTTTTACCTCCAAAATGTTTTAAGTATGCTTCTTTCATTTTTGCTTTATCAACTTTGTATCCAAAGATGTATATGTATGTACGTTTGTCTAACCATATTTTATCATGCTCTGTCGCATCTCTTACATCTAGATCAAACGACTTTTCACTTATAGGAACAAGTTGCATCATAGGTGTTCCTGCAAATATTTTTCTTTCTCCTTCATTTACATTCCAGTATGCTTGGATATTTACTTCTGTACTTACTGAAGGGTCTAAGATTCCGATAGCACTTTCATAGTCATAATTGTCAGCATAAGGGATAGGTATAACTAAAAACTTTACACCAGGCGGAGCAATAACATGCCAAGGTGTGTTTAATTTAACAAATGCATGTTTACTGTAAGGTCTTTTTGGTAGCCATTTTGTTATTTCATAAGGATGTGTACCTACTACTTCTCCGTTATACATTTCATTTAAATGCTTACTAGGAGTTCCAGCTTCAAAATCTTCCCTATCTCTAAAAGTTTTTATTGTAACATCATGCCACATTGGAACTACGTACCCGTATTTGTACACTTCAAATATACCAGGGCATAGTTGTAAGTGACTAGGTTGTTTAGAACCTTTATTTCTTATAAAGTCGTTTTTACATGCTTCTACCCATTTAGGTTTAAACTTAGATGTAGGAATAATTGGAAATGTTTCCGCTACTCCAGGAACTTTTGAAAAAAACTCTATTTTATTTTTCTTTTTAAAAATCATGATACTTGTATACTAAATGCAATATTAATTCGTTGCCTTTGACTAGGATTAGGTACAACTTCATGTGGCACCCAGCCTGGCCACACAAATAAATCTCCATCTTCTGGTTGAACAGCAACAGATCTCGTCATTGGTGATATGTTTGAACATTCTAAAGTCATGTTAGCAGGATTTACAAAATTAAGTGTTCCTGTGCTACTACCTTGTAGATAATATGTAGCTGTAAACGTGTCTTTGTTATGTGTATGTAATACATTAGATGCATTATATTCGTTTACGTTTGTCCAATAACTAAATTTAACTTGTTTGTCAACCACTCTACTTCTAAATACTTCGTCAATATCAAAGTAATATTCACTAGCATTTTGAACTATTGTTTTAAGATCTGTAAACAGCCAATCTAAATTTTCATATTCTACTCTTGACCTCCAGCATCCTGCATTGCTTTCTTGAATTTCTACACTGCCTTCTTGTTTTGCTGCAAGAATTTGTTTTAGTAAATCTTGTCGTTGATCTATAGTACCAACATTACTTTTTGACCATAAATCTGCATGAACTAGTGCTAACTTATTTTCCATTCGTCATACCACTCCTTTAAAAATTCATAATGATTGGGAAATAACTCCTCAGCCATTTCTATTCTGTTGTTAGTATTTTTTATAAAATACTCAAAATAATCTTTTTCTTTTTCACTTAAACTAATAGAAGTATTATAACCTCCTCCTGCATGAATCATTGACCACCATTGAATACTAGTAAACATAGATTGCTGACTAAAGAATAAAAACGGTTTAGGCTTTGGCCAATACTGTGAAATAATATGTTGAGCGTCGGAAGGCAAATCTGTAAGTTTTTGTTCTCTTATTGCTTTCCAATAAGGAGTATCATCTTTTTTGCTAAAGTGATAATGACTCCATACAAATGCAAGTATTTCTGTTGACATTTCGTAAAAGCCTTGATTAATAAAATCACGTACTTTATCGTCCCAATTCATTCCATTTAGATTTAATAAGTCTGTAACACTTTTAGCTAAAGATGTTGTAAATGTTATGCCGGTTGCTTCTAGTGGTTCAATAAATCCAGCCGCTAATCCAATGCCCACTACATTTTTCTTTGCAACTTCTTTATGCGATCCACATCTCATTTTTAAATGTTTTACAGGGGTTTCAAAATCATTTACTGATTCTCTTAATTCTTTTTCAGCTTCTTCTTCACTTAAGAAATCACTACTATAAACGTATCCGTTTCCAATTCTTTTATATGTTGGGATAGTCCAACGCCAACCACTTGTCATTGTAGTAGCTTTTGTATACGGATGGCACTCTTCTTGAGGATTAGTATATTGTGTTGGCATTGCTACTGCACTATCATTTAATAACCAACCTTGTTCTTTATATGATACAAATTCGCTTTTTACTCCTTTGCCTAACAATGCACTTTTAAATCCACTACAATCTAAAAATAAATCTGCAGTATATGTGTTACCCTTATCGTCTATAAGATCACTTATGCCTTCGGAGTTAGTTTTTGCTTGTACTATTTTAGCATCTACATGAATAATTTTTGGACCTACTATTTTTTTAAGAGTATCTATAATATCATATGCACTAAAATGTACAGCACCAAACCCCTCTGGTCCTATTCCAAAACTAACATCTAAGTTTGTTTCTAATTTAGGACTTACATTTTTCTTAGCTAATCTATATGCAGGATGCCATTTTGCATATTCTTCGTAAGGTTGGTTATGAAAATATCTATTAATAAAATCAATTTGTGAAGCCATATAGTTAGTAGGAGTATCATTGTCTACAAAATAAGGTATATCGTTCCAGCCCGTTAGCTCAACTCCGTATTTGAATGCTGCATTACTTGGCTTCATCCACCTTTTAGGATCAATGCCACATTCAAATAAAAACTTTGCAGTAAGAGGCTGTGTGCCTTCTCCTACACCAATAGGTCCTGCTGACACGTCTTCTATAAGTGTAATTTTACAAGGAGACTGTAAATTTTTTACCAAGTATGACGCTGTCAACCAACCACTGGTTCCGCCACCAAAAATAATTAATTCTTTTATTTGTTTATTCATTTTTCTACCACCATTATATACAAACCGTTCCACCATCCGTTAGGGTCTTCTTCGTCTCCTAACACAATTTTTTCATAATTAACCACTAAACCTGCTTGATTAACACCTTCTCTAGCACCGTCAACTACTCCTTGCCAATTAGCATCGTCAAATATTAATACAGATTGATCTGCTAAACATGGTGCATATCTTATAATAGCTTTTGCAGTGCTTTCTTGATCATGTGGTCCGTCATAAAACCAGAAGTCTACATTACTATACTTAGAAGGATCAACATAAAATAAATCTTCATTTATTATTTGTACATCATTAGGACCTTTACTATCTTGAACATTTTTATAAAACATATCAAATTGATTATCTGGTAAATTAGGTAAGTCTTTCCTAGCAGGTTGTATATTTTGTTCCCAGTTGTCAATAGCAATAGCATTTATATTATTTTTGTAAAGAACACTACACAAAGTTGCACCTAGTCCACTTCCAAGTTCCATATACAGATTACTTTTTTTAGCAATTAAATTTAATAATGTCTGTACTCTTCTAGATGTCAAGCCTGGTATTTTAATATTTACACTAGGAACTCCGCTATCAAGTATAGCTTGTGCTACATGCTTAACTAAGTCTGTATGATCATTCTTTGATTTAATTTTATAAATGTCATCACAAAAATGACATTCCCAACAATCAAACTTACAGTTTTTAATTTTTTTACGCCAAGCATTAATAGGTTTATCTTTTAAATTATTATCATTTAAGTATTCTTCAAAATTATCAAATAATATATCTTCGTTATTTGCCCAACGCTTAATAATATCTAATGTTTCAAATAATCTACTAACAGCTTCTCGACCATGCATTTTAAATACATCAACTCCTAAGTCATCTAACAGCTCTTGCCAATCTTCTCTCCAAGGCGGAATATTTGCTGTTTTTAAGTGTACACTAGGATCGTCTACATCCCACTTAGGACAACTTACCCTACTAATAGGTTCATTAAAATATTGAGGACTATTGCCTTCTCTTGTATTATTATATTCAAAGTGTTCAACCATCATAGGACAGTTGCCCTTGCATCCTTCATTGGCTAGTAAGCTATAATGTACTTCTTTATTTAAATTGTCTTTAATCCATTTTTTAGCTTCAACTAACCTTAACAATGTATCCCTGTCACGCATTAAGTCTCTGTCTAAGTTAATGTAATCAAATCCGTATTTTGCTAAATTTACAATTTCTGCAGCAACTCTAACATCTCTAAGAATTGTATTTTTTACATATAGTTCTGGAAAAGCACGTTTAATTTGACCAGTTGCCATCCAATGCGTGTGTGGAATTGTAGCAACCTTAATACCTCTATCATAAAGAGGTTTAAAATTCTTAATAAAAATATCTAAGTTTTTTTGGCTAGGAGGGACCTGTATATTATTAAATGTTGCACTTATCGGAATACCAAGATTGTTTTGAATTACTAATGCTTGTTCAATAGCATGATCGTAATCATCATCATTAACAAAAATATCACCCATTGCATCTTTCATAAAAGGCGCAATCCTGCAGGTAAAATATACATCTCTAATATACTCTTTATGTTCTAATAAAAAGTTATAAAATGTAATAAATTGCTCAGGCGTTAATTTTGGATTTAACGGAACACTAAAAATATTTTTTGGCAAATGTATCTCCTATACTATACTTATTATAGCACAGGTAATATATCAATGCAAGTGATTTTTATTCTATTGGAGTAGCTGCCCAGGGCTCAGTAACACTAAAATCAAATTCTTTAGTTTTAGTCTTATTGTACGTATATGCACAGTCCCAATCAAAATATGTTGCCATAAACATCTGTGTTTCAGATAACTGTGATAATGTATTTAGAGCTGCAATTAATCTATTACGTTCTGCTTCATTTTTACAGTAATGTGTTGCATGTAAACGCATTGTTGCTTTCATAAGATTAACAGCATTTAATCTATCGTCTACAGTAAGTGCATAATTTACTTTTTCGTAGTCATTATCACCTAAACTTGTAGGTTCCATCATGTCTTCTGGGTTAGTAGTACTACGCATAATACTAATTTCGTTCTCTACTGCTCCAGGAAAATAGTAAGAATGAGCAACTTGCCTAGTTATTTCTTCACCTTTTAACCATTCATGTGGGAAATCATCAGATACTTCGGAGATGGTGTAAAGCCAGAAATAATCTATGATTTTAATTTTTGATGGATCATTTCTAACGTCATCGCTACCAATGGTCTCATATATCATATACTTCATCTAATAAATCTCCTTGTTTTTTATCATTACCAAGTTCTTTTTGAGCAGTTTGTCTGTCAGGCTGTGATGCGATTTGCTCTGCCATTTCTTTTGGTGATAATAATTCTTTATCATCTGTATTTATGCCGATCTTCATTGCTTCTTGTGCTTTATTTTCTAACGTATTTTGATAACTTTGTAACTTAGTACTAAAGTTAACTGCTAGTGATAATGTTTCTGCTTGTTGTTCTGGTGGTAATTGTAAAATAGCATCCATGTTACCACTGTTAATTCTACCGTAAAAAATCATATCAGTTGCTGCTTGTTTTCCTAGCCTATTTGTCCAATATTCTTTTTCCCATATATCTTCTTCTTCGGTGTCAATTATATCCCACCAAGTTCTGCCTGAACCGTCTGGAACTGTACCTTCTTCTGACTCCATAAATTCGTTGATAAGATCAATTAGTTGTTGACGCTCTAAGTACCAATCTTGTAATCTTCTTCTAGATGTATAAAAAAGTCTTTCACTGTTCCATTTTTCAATGCCAGCCATCTTTTTATCTAATTCATCATGCGACTCTTCTTCAATACGTTTAAATCTTTCAATTTCAACATTATGTTTAGCAATCTCATATTCCATATTTTCAATTGACTCTTCTTTAGATTTAATTTCTAATAACCACTGTCTAAATTTTGCATACGGAGTAATTTGTGCATTACCTACAAACCATTTTAATTTAAATTTAGGATTTGTCCATTCTTTATTAATTGATCTGCTAACAACATCTTTATCGTGGTCATTTAGCATACTTACATCAGAATTTATTTGACTGTTGAATTTTTCTGAATGATATTGTACTAGTCTGTCATTGGTCATGTGTTAACTCCTATAGTTTTTAACGTGCAAATATTTACCATACCTAGTCTCTCCAAGACATCGTTGCTGAACTTTGCCCGTTTACTCCTTTAGCAGCTAAACTTGAATATCCACTAGTTGATTGTCTAGTAGCATATACAAATTTGAAAGCAGTATTAACGTGTGATCCTTGATACCATCCAACTCCGTAAAACCAATCTTGTCCAACTATTGAATTTTCTTCACCGCTGTATGCTGGTTTTGCTCCAATAGTATCTGCTGTTACATCAGTAAGCATATTGGTTTCACGCCAGTTAGTACTTGGATTACTTTCGCGGCCTCCAATGTGGTAAGCGTGTTTAAATTGTCCGCAGTGTTGATGTTTATCACCTTGTGGATTGCTACCTGATCTTGAATAATAATTTTTTGTTGAATGCATAAACCCTTGGTTAGCAGGCATATAGATGCTATATTTTTCGTGTGATATACCCCAACTACCTCCACTTGTACCTGAATTTACACCTAAATTAGATAATGTTGCTGTAGAAAAATCCATTTCATATGTTGCAGCACTTCCTCCGCCTGTAAACCATCCTCTATAGTGTTCATGTTGGAAACATGCAGGATTGTTAGTACTCCAAGGCATTGATCTAGTGTATCCAGATGTATAACTTATTTCAGTTCGCATATTATATGCTGTTACTGTGTTGTTAGAAGCACAGTGAGCGTTAGCAAGTCCTCCAAACGTATAGTTTGTAGTGTTATCCCACATACTTGCTTTATAGTTATGAGCACCTTCCTGTGTATTACCTAAATCTATTGTTGTGTCTGTAGCAAATTCACTTTTGTTTGTTCTTGACCAAACAACTGACGAAGCATACCCTCCGTGAATATAACCTGTGGTAATAATTTGTCTTGTTAAATATGGTTGAGTTGCATCACCCCAAGTTCCGCCTGCAGTTTGAGTATTAAAAACTTGTAACTTACCTTCTGTTGCACTATATCTAATTACGCCGTTACCTGTAACATTGCCAGCTGGTAAATTTAAATGTCCTGTATCATTAATATTGGTATTTTTTAAATTAGCCATTTAATCTCTCCATGTACAGAAGCCTGAACTTGCTCCTGCCTTACCTTTTGGCTCCATAGTTGTGCCTCCGTTAACACCTGTTTCCGTATAGTAATACCATTTAAATGATCCATTGTTTTGAGCACCATCATAATTACCTATCATGTAACCCCAATCTTGACCACATGCAAAATTTTCTTCTCCACAGTTTGCTCGAGGCTTGCTATATGTACCAGAAGTTTGCCTTGTAACAAAACTTGTTCTACGGAAGCTATTACCACCGCTATAAGAACCTTGATTACCTGCCCAACAAAAGTTTAATTTCCCCATTAAAGATTTTTGTTGGTGATGATTACTAGGTTGTGTACCGCTCCATGATGTCCATGCACCTGTTGAAAAATTCATTAAACGTGAATCATTTTCCCAATATAGTGATCCTTCATTTTCCCAATACATTCCCCATGTGTTGCCTGTGTAAAATCCAGCAGTTTCAGTAACCATAACTTCATTCATTAAATTATATTTGTGTACAGTATTACTACTTTGTCCGCCGGAGTGCCAAGCCATATAAAATTCTTTTTGTATAGTTCCTGAATTATAACTATTACCTGATAATGTTCTTGATTGCATACCTGTATATTGAGATTCTGTACGCATGTTATAACCTATAATATAGTTACTAGGTATAGCATGACCATTACCTGCTCCAAATACGTAACCAATATCTTTGCCAGTTGCACCAGATTGATAATTAAATGAACGTTCTAAAGATCCGTCACCTAAATTTTGTGTAGTGTCTGTTGCATGAGATGTCCTATTAACATTGTTCCATGCAGCTGAACTTTTATATCCGCCCATCATATAAGATGTTGTAATAACTTGTCTTGCTTTATAAGGAGTTGTAAGTGTTTGCCAATCTCCTGTACCTGAAAGAACTTCAACTTCTTGATTATCGCTATTAATACGTATTCCGCCAGTAACTGGATTAGCATCTTGTGAAGTTGTGTTATATTTTACAACAACAATACCTGATCCGCCAGTACCACCAGCGTTGTTGGAGTTGTAGTGTGCTCCACCACCTCCACCGCCACCAGTGTTTGCACCTCCGGCACCGCCTGGAGTTTGTGCCCAAGTGTTTATACCACCGCCACCACCTCCGGCTCCATTATTGTAACCAATACCACCATATGTAGTGAGAACGGCGCCACCGCCGCCTCCACCAATACCGCCGTTGCCGCCTCTAGCACTATATCCAGAGCCGCCTCCACCGCCACCCCAGAATATGTCTGATCCTGTAATATTATTTACAACACCTTGACCGCCATCACCTGGTGAATGTCTTCCTACGCCGCCGGCACCGCCGCCACCGCCTGGATACCAAGTAGTTCCTGATGGAGAACCTTCATAACCTTGGTCATAAATTGCTTTACCTGGAGTACCGCCGTAACTTGTTGTACCGCTACCTCTACCGCCTGATCCGCCTCCACCACTTGCGCCGTCACTTGCCGGTGCTCCGTTTGATGAATGTCTACTAGCACCTCCACCACCGCCATATGCTGTGATATTTCCAAAAACTGAGTTTCCACCGTTACTACCACGTGATTGGTTAGCTCCTGCTGGACCACCTGATCCGCCACTAGCAACTGTAATACTTATTGAGGCTCCAGGAGTAACGCCATAGGTACCGTCATAAACGACTCCACCGCCGCCTCCACCGCCACCCATGTCTGAACCACCACCTCCACCACCGCCTACAACTAAAACTTCTACGTTGTAAACGTTAGCAGGAACAGTCCAAGAAGTATTACCTGCACTTGTAAAAAATACAGTAGTGCCTGAAACTGTTGCTATTCGTTGTGCTTCTGTTCCTACAGGGATAGATAGGTAACCTGTATCATTAATTGTTGTGCTATTAAGTCTTGCCATTTATGTTGTTTCCCTAACTACCATATTTATCCTTGAGAGTAAACCTGATTGTGTGTAAGTCCAAATCTAGTTTGAATTGCATTTTGTGTTTGTTTTACTTCGTCACTTGATAGTGCTCTGTTCCAAGCCATAAACAATGCAGTTTGAGCATTTGAAACTTCACCAAAATTAGTATAAGTGCCAAATCTAAAACTGTTAGGACCATTTGATCCGCCTGTATCTTCAAACGCTACTCTTTGTCCGTCTATCCAAAAAGAATAATGATCTCTATCTATTTTACCAGTGGCCGCATAACATCGCCAATTTTCGTCATTAACAACTTGGCCGCCACCTGAGGCGCCATACACCCATCCTTCTGCGTAGTGATTTGTAGCCCCTGAACTCCAATGGCCTAAGAGCCAATTGTTTGAAGCTGCATTCCATGTTCTTCCTCTAGATCCACCGCTATAACGTGTAACATGCATAACTGTATAACCTGTATTAACTGTACGCAAATCTAGTCCGCCATGTACAACATTAATGTAGCTACTACTACTAGCGTTGCACTGCATTACATTTTGATTATTTGTACTTAAACTGCCATTTGTTGTTCTTGTAATAGAGTTTAATGTTCCGTGATGATTGTTACCTGATAAATCATACCAAGTTGTTCCTGATCCTGTATTACTTTCAGGTACATTTGCATCTAACCAACACACACAGTCTCTACCTACTGGAAGATCTGTTCCTGAAACTATGTCTCCCCAAAATCCATGTAAATATATTTCTGCATATCCAAGGGTAGTATTAAAACGTAATGCGCCGTTTGGTGGATTAACAGGTCTTTGTGCGGTAGTGCCTGATGGGAGTGTTAATGATCCGCTTATGGCTGTATTCTTAAGCGTTGCCATTTTATTACTTTCTCCCTTTTAAATCATCTAATTCCTTCTTGAGTGTCTTAACTGCTTCAACTAAATATGCTGTTAATTTTGTATAATTAATCCCTTCTGGATTTCCCTGCATATCTTTAGTAACAATATTAGGTAAAACGTTATTTACATGTTCAGCAATTAACCCTGCTTCATTTTTTGTACTACCGTTTTTTCTATCGTATGTTACACCTGTTAGTTGTTGCAACTTTTCTAAAGCTGACTCAATTGGATTAATGTTTTCTTTAAGTGCTATACTTGATGTTTCTGTTAAACTTTGTGCTGATAAGGCTCCGCCAACGTAACATGCTCCGCCAATACCTACGCCGCCGCCCACTCTTAATGCGCCTGATGTAGTACTCGAACTTGCTGTAGTTTCATCAATGTATACATATCCTTTTGATCCACTAGTAGTACTTCTTAAAATTAATTGATCACTTGCAGCTGTTCCACCTGTTATTGGTCCAGTAATTGTTAATGCACCAGTTGATGGATTAAATAAAAGTTTACTACTTGTTACATTTACTCCTGTAAAGCTACCACTATCAGTTGATACAAAAGTTACATAACGATTTGCGTTTGTTGTTGTGTCATTTGTAATTGATATTGCTGCAGTTCCCCACGTCAAGTTTCCTGCGCCATCTGTTTGCAAAAATGAGTTAGCACTTCCGTAACCATTAGGCCATGTAAGTGTATAGTCGCCACTTAAAGTTCCTGGAGCCTTAAGTCCTATAAAGTTTGAATTATCTGAGTCATTTAGTTTTAAACTACCAGCAGATTGAACAGATGCATTCCCACTAAACAATGTTGTACCACTTCCGTTTGGATTTATTGTTAGATTAGCGTTAGTACCAATTGTGGTAATAAGATTTCCTCTAACATTTAAGTTACCTAATATCGGAGCTCCGACTATTCCTGTTGTTACTTTACGTGCCATTTTATTTTCCTTAAACTGTTGATGTTTCTAAGCCAAAAACTTGTGCTGAAATATCTCCGGTTGATCCGTATACAACAACGTTTTGTCCTGTCTGTAACACAACGCCAGTTCTTTCAACTGCACCGTTACCTACTAAGGTCACATCGTATTCTATATATTCAGCGTTTGTGGGTGTAGCTGTTGCTGATGTTGCAATTCTTACTGTTACATCTGCCGAACTACGGTTACAAACATTTACACTTACTACTGCAAAAGTATTTGCTGGTACTGTATACACTGTTGTAAGTGTTGTAGCTGTTAGGTCTGCTGTTCCTAATACTCCATTTGCCATTTCTTTTTTCTCCGTTTATTTTTACCTTAGGAAGTAGTTAAAAGCAATTGGTATGCCTGTAACTCCGCCTATAAAGTTCATTCTTGCGTTTATATTTATCACTCCGCTGGTTACGTTGGTAATAATATTACTTCCAACAAATATATCACCAGCAGTTACACTATTAACATTTAGTGAAGCACCACCTCCACCAATTTGTGCTTCAATATATGCTTTTACAGCTCTTTGTGTTGGTACAACAGTATCCGAGTTTGCTGTAAAAAACGGATCTGTACTAAATTCAGTAATACTTGCTGAATTACCACCTAGTGTAACTTCACCTAGTGTAAGTTCTTGTAGACCTGCAATATTAAATGCATCAGCATTCAATGTCGCAACACCAGTTGCTTGTTCAACACTAAACAAATTACCAACTCTAAAGTTACCATCTTGGTCAGTTGCAGTAAAGAACACTCTTCCGCCGTTTGACTCTTGTGTTTCTTTAGTTTGGTCTGGTGCTACTGTAGGAACACCAGGATAGTTTGATTTAGTAAAGTTACCTGTACCAATATCTAAGAAATCATGTCCAGTTAAACGTACTTGTGAGTAACGTATACGCATTGTTATTGGATCACCGTCTACGGTTGCATCTGTAACAGTCATGTTTGGACTGATTTGTAAAAATCCTGTGTATGATCCATCGTTGGTACCTAAGAACGTAATCACATCAACTAATTTAAATGTTTTATTTGGTAAACTATCAAATACTACGTTTGACCCTGCAACTGGTCGTTTAGTTAAACGTCTTGCTGCAATAAAGTTTCCTGTTTGGAAGAAGTCAGCACCACCATTATACTCTACTGCATCAACTGTTGCCGTAGCAGTAAGGAAGCCTGCGCCTCTATGTTCAAAACTTGGTTGAGAACTTACACCTTTACCTGTTCTTACAGTAAAGTTAATATCGTAAATATTACTTGGATCTGTAACTGTCATAGTTGGCGGTGTTGTGTATCCCGAACCTGGTTCTTCCATTTTAATTTCAAATATCTTTTCACTAGCAATGTTTGCTCTACCTCTTGCTCTTGCACCAATTTTTGCAAGTGTAGCTATATTTGTAGAACCTGCATTGTCAATAGCAACAAATCCACCTACTTTATTTGGATTACCAAATGCTATTGTGCCAAATCCTTGAATATTGCCACCTACTGTTACTCCTTGTGTATACCAGTGTATACCGTCTTCGGTATAAACTACACTGTTATAATCTTGTACAGTAGCGTTGTTATCTGCTGCCGCAACAAATACACCGTGTCCGTAAGCAATACTTGTATAGTTAGATGTTGACGATCCATCTATACTTGGAACACTAACTTCTCTCCAAGTTTTACCGTCACTACTTATTGCTGCTTTATTGTTTGTGCTACTTATTGCAATAAACAAGTTATTACCATAAGCTAAATCTTTATAGGAGTTACCTGTTGGAAGTGATGCACCTTGAGTCCAAGTAACACCATCTGTACTCCAGCATGTATCTGTAGCCGCTGATGCATTATCTTTTACTGCAACAAAACGTCCTTGGCCGTAAGTAATATGTGCATGTCCTGTGCTTGGTAATGCACCTGACCTTAATATCCAACTTGCTCCTCCGTCATCTGAAGTAATTACGTTTGTAGTTTGCGGATTAATAATTACAAATCTACTTACACCTGTTATCACTTCTCCGTACGCTACATCTTTAGTATCAGTTCCAACTATACCACTAGGTAACGTTCCACCTGTCCATGTATTACCGTTTGTTGAGTACATGTAATTTAATGACCCATTAGTAACTGCTACTGCGGCTGTAGTCTCAAAACTTGAACTACCGTCATCTAAGAATCCATTTGCAACATTTCTCCAAGTACCGCCACTTCCTGTTGTTGGTACTGTTTTAGCTGTCCATGTAACTCCATCAATACTTTCGTTTGCAATAGTGTCATCACCTAATAATAAATATTTGCCGCCTAATCCGTTACCAGCAAAATCAAAATCTACAATAGCGCCTGTAACAGCATTTACTGTAGTAATTGTAAGTGTTAAATCGTTAGCAGGTGTTGCTCCACCTAAACTAGTTCCTGGAACTACAACAGTTTCTAATCTTGTATAGTCAGTTCCACCGTTTTCTATTGTTACAAAATATTTGCTATCAACCCTATCAATATCAAAACTTGCAACTGTACCTGTGTGTCCAGAAGTAGTTCCTGTAACGCCTGTGTAGTTTGCACTACTTCTTACATAATGCACCCTTCTCCAAGTATCACTTGCTTGAAGTGTTGCTGCTTGACTTGTATTAGTTGGAGCATTAAATGATATTGCAGGTTCAATTTGATATGTTGATGTACTAGATGGTGCTACAATCTCTCTACCTGGAACAACTGTTTCCCAACCCGAAGTTCCTGTTGATTGTTTATTAACTGTAGCAACCTTTGTACCTGAATTATATGTATTAATTATAGCATATTGTCCTGCACCTGTTCCGCCTGTAATAATAACTTTCATACCAGGATAATCTGATGAACTTGCAGAATCTGTTGCACTTAAAATAATTTGTGACGTTGTTCCTGACTGTGCAGTATTAGCAGTAATAGTATAACCACTACCACCAATGTCACCACTTGAATCATCTAAGTCAAGTAATCTAACTTGGAATACTCCGTCATCTCTAAATTCGTCTGCTTTAGCTAATTCGTTAGTACCTGGACCAAAGAAGTTTATTTCTGATCTAGTTGCTTCACTACCAGCATGTGAGTATTCTACTTGTAAAATCTCTGCTGCACCGTCTGTTTGTACAAGACTTATTGTAGGTCTATATTGACTGCTATTATCAACTACACCTGTTATCTGTGTTTCACTTGTATCAAAGCCTTCTGCAACTGATCCAAAGTCACCGTATGAGTTATTACCATTAGTAGCACGTACTCTACCTCCGCTCTCAGCAAGGTAACCTACGTGTGAGTAATATGTAAACACTGACACAAGTTCTGCTCTACCATTGTTAAGAATGTGTGCGCCTATACCATCGGATATAACTTGTGTAAAGTCGTTACTAACAATTGAGTCATTACCACCGTTGTGTAATGCTCCATCAATTCGTTGGCCTGTTGCCGCTGTACCAAATGTTGTACAGTTTTGTACATATGGTGATCTTGCTGTAATCCAAACACGTTCGTCATCTGGACCCCAACCCGGATCAAGTGATGCATATGCACCTGCTGATGGTCGACTTGTTCCATAAGCATTTGCTGGACCTAGGTCGCCTTGTAATCCGTCTAATGTTTGTAATCTTATACCTGTACCATTTCTTAAGTAATAAAAGTCTTCTTCTTGAGAGCCAATTATTGCATTTCCATAATATCTTGCCGCTAGTGCAGTTTTATAAATTCCAGGTACTATAAAATTAAAATTAGTACTATTTACAGTATCTCTATATTCTCTACTAAAGTCTGCTGGATATTTTAAATCCCATCGTATTGCTTTCAAATACTCTTTAATATCTCTGCTACAAACAGATCTAGTATAAGTGTAACCTAAAGTAATTACAAAGTCAAATTCGTAATCAACTAAACTTACTTCTGCTCCGCCGATAGTTGAGCTTATTGTAAGTGATGTTGAGCTTTTAATATCTTTTACATAATAAATTTGATTTTCAACCAACCCTGCATCTACAACAGTATTTGTTGAATCATCTGGAGAAACAAATTTAATCATCATATTTTGTTTCATCCAGGCTGTGCTTGACACTGTTAGTGTATTTGAGCTACCTGTAATATTAGTTACATTTGATTTGTAGTAGTTAGTTATGTATGCGTGTACTTCGTCGACAATAAAGTCTTCATTAAGTTGAAGTTGTCTAATTGCACTATAATTATTAAATTCGTCAATTTGTCTTGTGTTAGCTTCATTACTACCACCTAAAATTATATCATTAACAATTTCAAAAGTACTATCAATATATGCTTGTGCTATACTATTTCCGCCTACTTTGGTTCTAGCACGTTGTCTAGCAAACTCAAAACCAGCTAGAGTAGCAGTTTTTTGCGGGCCTGTAACTTTATTAGCAGAAGTTCTTAAATAACTGTAAGCAGTTACTATGCCGGCAAAATTAGTTCCTAACATCCAATCATATCTTGCTGCATCTAGAATGTAACCTAAGTCTCTTTCACACTTGGCACTGTCATGTGTTAGATTTGGAAAGTTGTAACTTATAAAAGCAACCATCTCGCTTTTTAGTGTTGTATAGTTACTACTTAACGTTGTTGAAGCAGTTGTTAAAGCCGATGCTACGCCACTTATGTCTGGATATGTAATTGATGGAGCACTAGCTGTACCTAAATTAATAATATCAATAACTATTGTCATCAAAGTGTTAATTTGTGCCGCTGCTGCAGTATTTCCTGCTGTTCCGTTTATTTGTGTAATTGCACTTTGTTGTGTTGGATTAACTGTAACATTCTGTGCAATAGTTTGTAATAAAGAACGCATAAACACATATGCTTGTAGTGTTGCAGCTTTTTCTGTGCTGTTAATTTGCAATGAACCTGATGTACCTGCATAATATGCAAGTCCAGCAGTAATACTTTGCCATGTACCTTGATATGATAAATCATAAACTAAAGAGTCAATAATATATCCTACATCCTGTTTACATTTTGTTTTACTATATTTTAAAGTTGAATAGTTTGTCGTTAAATAACCGGTAACTTCAGCTTTAATAAATTCTTTGTTAGCTAGAAGTAAATCTCTAGCATACCCATAGTTTACATCATGTGTTGATGCTGTAGCAACAAGTGTTCTTTCTACTTTGTCGCCAACTTTATGATCAGCATTTCTTCTAATAATTCTTGTTAATTGTTTTGCAGCATTTGATTGTTGTGCTTCACCAAATGGAAATAATTGTGATTGTGTTTTAGTATTGCCTGTAGTTTTAGAAACAGTTGATCCTAAAACAATATCACCGATTATTGATTCTACTCTTTCTAATGCTTTAAAACTAAATTCAGCATCTGATCTTGATGTAAGAGATGAATTACTTGCTTTTCTTGGTTGAACATTTGTAGACCTAAGTTCGTCACCTATTACACAAGTTTCTGCTGGAACTAAAATTGGTAATGTTTCGTAATATTTTCCTGTTGCAACTTTAATTAATACACTTCTAATAAGTCTTACAGGAATATTTGCAGTACTATTTGCAGTAATTGCACCTGTAATAATACCTGCTAGTCCTGTAATCTCAGTATAAACGCCTGTTTCTGCTATAAGCGTACTATCAAAGTATTGTGTTACTACTGCTGTAGAATTATCGCCGTTAAGTGTTTGATAATTTGCAGACGGTGCAGTTTGTGCAAGTACACTTGATATAACTGTTAAGCCGTAATTAATTGCGGCAACAGTTTCTTCACTTTGACCTAAGGTATAAAAACTTCCTGGTTCTGTTACATACTTAATTGCTGATTCTCTAGATTTAACATTTCCACCGTGTGTAATATCCCATATTAATGCATCAACAATAAGGCCCATATCTCTTTCACATTTTAATGTGTCGTATACATAAGATCCCGCAAACGGTGTTATTGTATTAGTAATTTGATAGTCAACCCAGTTACGAATTTCTTTTTGTATAAATGGCCTATTTAATTCTAGTAAAGACTTTGCATTAGGATTTTTTAATCCTTCTTCTACTTGCTTACATGCATATCTAATCGAAGCCCAAGGTTTATCAATTGTACGCCCATGTGTTGGAGCAGGAGCATCTGTTCCGTGTGTAGCAACATGATAAACATCATCTGCAACACCCATATATGCCCATTCAGGAATATCTGATGTTCCAACTCTAAGTACTTGTCCTTCTGCTCCTACTGGTAATCTTGTAGGTGCTGTTCCTGAATAATAAACTAAGTCACCTTTTGTAGTAAGAACACTTTGTTCACTACCAACTGCAATAATATTCCAATAAGTGCCTGTTGTATCTTGATCTGGTCTACTATTACCAGCGCCGGCGCCTACACCTGATGAACCATCGTCACCTTCTGATAAATGTCCAAGTATACAAACATAACTGTTATCAAGATAACGTACAACGTCACCTAACATATATTGTCTGTCATCTGCCCAAATTCCACGCCATTTTAAACCAGTGTTTAATCTATTCCAATAACTTGCATTTGGTGGTTCTTGTCCGTTATGCGTAGCTGTACAAATATATGTATATGCTCCGTGTCTTACAACTTCACCTACTTTATAATCTTGGCTAGAACTATCTTCTCCCCATTCGCCTAAGAATCTAATTCCTTCTGAATAAACACTCCAATTTGTAGTTGAAGTTACAGGGTTTTGACCGCTGTGATTTGTTTTTGCAATAAATTGATTTCCGCCATAGCGTACAATATCGCCTGGCTGATAATTTTTCTGTACGTCCCATTCTGTTTCAAACTGAATACCTCTTACAAACTGTGTCCAATTAGATTCGTCTGATCCAAAACTAGTTGACGAAGTATGTTGAGTTGTTACAATCCAAAGAGCTGCGCCGTATCTAACAATGTCATTTACTTTGTATCTTGTGTTAGCAGTCCAATCACCGTTGTATTCTAAACCTTGATTAAAGTAATCCCATTTTGCTTGATCTGATTCTAGTCCGCTTGACGCGGTTGAAGCTGATGTATGATAAGTGTTACAAACATACGTTGTACCGCCATATTTAACTACATCATTTACAATGTATCTTGTTGCTGTCGTCCAAGCACCTTTGTAATCTAAGCCTTCGGCATATAGTTGCCAAGCACTTATATCATTTTCTAAACCTAGTGTAGAGTCATTTACGGATGTATGATTAGTTTGGCAGATATATAATCTTGCACCGTATTGTACAATGTCGTTTTCAATGTACGAAACGCCTGTACTCCACTCACCTTTCCACGATGTTCCGTCACTTACTAAGTTCCACTTTGGTGGACTTATATTAAAATCTGTAAAGAAGTCTGCTGAACTATTGTGTCCAATTACACAAATATAAGTTCGACCTCCAAACGAGACTACATCATCTTTATAATAAGTGGTAGAAGTAGACCAGGTATTTTTCCAAACAAATCTAATTCTTCCTAATTTAAACTCTGCCATTTAGACTCTCCGTTACTATATTTATCCTTTGCCAAGTATTACTCATTATTGCATGGACTCATCAAAGGGGTTCCTGTTTGTTAGCATTTGTCCTATTAATATTCCGTTAATGCCCGATTCCGGTCCATCAAACACTGCCATTACCGGAATTTGTATTTCTGTTCCTATTGTTGTGCTTATTATATTATTTGGACCGCCTAATTGTATTTGCCCTGCTGTTAAAAAGTTTGTTTCTAAGTCAGAACCACCAACACTAAGTCTATTTGCAAGGAAAGTTGTTATAGCACGTTGCGTTGGTACAACGTTATTACTATCCTGACTAAAGAATGGGTCAGTACTAAATTCTTTAATTACTGCACCTGATCCACCTAGTCTAACTCCACCTAGTGATAATTCACTTAGACCGTCTAAGTCAAAGAAATCAGCACTAATTGTTACAATACCTGTTGCCTGCTCAACAGCAAAAAGTTCACCTGTTCTAAAGTTACCATTTTGATCTGTACTTGTATAAAATACACGACCGCCGTTTTGTTCAATAACTTCGTTTTCAGGAGCACTTACAAAATATGCTCCACCTGAATATAACGTAGGATAGTTTGTTTCACTAAAGTTTCCTGTTCCAATGTCTAAGAAATCATGTCCTGATATTCTACATTGTGAATACTTTTCTCTAATCTGTACTGAAGTTGCATGTAAAAGATTGTCACCATTTTTAAGCTGAGGAGATATTTGGAATCGAACTTTCTTAGTACCTGTTCCACTATCATCTTGTCCTAAATCTGTAATTTTACTTACAACATAACGTTTTAAATCAGTAGGATCAGCTGTACCTAGATCTAATATTCCAGTAAAGTAAAGCTGTGCACCAGGTCCTGGAACTGTTGATATTCCATCTAATGTTACATTTGCTCCTTTAGTATAACTATCAGCATACCCGTCACCTGTAATAGAAACTTGAGTACTACTTGTCTTATACCCAAGTCCTCGATTTACAAAACTTGGTTCTCCAATTACTCCATTACCAATTCTATTTTCTAAAAATACTTCTAAAGTATATGTATTATCTATAATAGTTACTGTAGGTGGGTTACTAGAATCATATCCGCTACCTGGATCCCATATTTTTATAAAATTAAATATTCCGTTTGATGCAACATCTGCTCTAAGTAATGCTGTTGCTCCAGTAACTATTTTAGAACATGCTAAATTATCATTAGCACCTAAAGCTAACCATATTGGAGTATTATTAAAGTCTCCAAACACTATTGTTTTCCAAGTTTTTTGTACTAATGTAGATCTTACTTGCCAGTTAATTCCGTCTTGCGAACTTGCAGCCCTTGTAGTTGCTGTTCCACCTGAAGTTGCAACTCCTATCCAAACTCCGTCACCGTAGGATAAATCTTCCCATTGTAAAGCTGACGATCCGTCTTCATCAAACGGCAAGTCTCCACCGTTATACCAAACTATACCATCAAAACTGTAAGTGTTAGTTCCGTTGGTTGCCAATGCAATCCATTTATTTCTACCATATGATAACGCTACAAAATCAATAAATGCATAAGATGTTCCTAATGCATTTTGATGTCTAGACCAAGTAACACCATCTGTTGATGTTGCTGTCCATCTTTCACTACCTGAAACAACTACATATTTTCCTTTGCCGTATGCAATACGTTGCCATTGTGTTGCTGCACTATCGCCAACGCCGTCATCTGGAATAGCTTGTGATGTCCAATTTATACCATCTGAACTTAACGCCACAGTATTTGAATTTTCAGCAATAGCAACAAATTGTCCGCCGCCATATGTTATATCAATCCATTTAAGGTTTGCAGGCATAACTGCTGATGACCAAGTAACACCATCTAGTGAATATGCACACGATCCTTGATTTTCTCTAATAGCAACAAATCTATTATTACCTGCTTTTACACGTACATAGTCTGTTGTACCTGGCAATGTTACAGTATTCCATAAACTAGTATCTTCACTATACCTAACTCCTGCAGCTCCTAAAACAACATATCTACCACTTCTTGCAACTCCAGCATAACCAAAAGTTACAATACTGTTTGAACTATCGTCGGTAGTACTTTGTACTGTAATTGTAATATCATTTGCTGGTGTTACTCCACCTACCAAGTTACCAGCTATAGTAATTGTATCTCCTACTGCATAACCTAACCCTGCTGTGTTTATAGTAACTGTATATTTTTTTGCAATTTTCTGTATGTCAAATGTTGCTGCTGTTGGTGTTAATCCGTCAAAGTCTATAACACCTCCTGTACCTAACTGTCCTGCAATACCTGTAAATGATTGTGTAGTATCACCGTACGCTGAGTGTATTGTATCAATACCTGCACCTATATCACCTGCACTAGAAGTAAATCCTGGCGCAGAACATGTTATTCTTGGTTCAATTCTGTATTGTGTATTAGTTGACTGCGTTGCTGTTGCAGTACCTGGAATAATATGATCCCAACCTTGAAGTCCTGTAGTTTCTTTTATTACACTAAGAGTTCTAGTTCCAACATTATAACTATTTACAATGCCGTATTGTCCTGTACCATCACCACCTGTAATTATAATTTTCATACCAGTGTAACTATCTGCTGTACCTGTGTCTGTTGATTGTAATTTAATTTGATATGAATCATCAATTCCATCAGGTTGTTGTGCGTTGCCGTTTGTTACTGTAAAGTTTGCTCCACCTGAACTACCTGAGTCAACTGGATCAATAATTCTTGATTCAAAAAGTCCGCCTGTTCTAAAATCATCAAATTCTAAAACGGCATTTGTACCTGCACCTAATATTGATGCTGTTGCTTGTGTGTAGTTTTCCCCAGCATTACTATATTCAATACCAAATATATTATCTGAAAATTCTCCAGCAAATACTGACTGTACTATTGCTTCTTGATTTCTTCCGTTAACAGTAGCGGTTGCTGGTGTTTCTGTTGCATCTATACCGTCTGCAATAGCACCATATCTACCATATGAATTGTTACCGTTAGTAGCACGTATAATACCGCCATTTTCTGCTAGGTATCCAACCGTACAATAGTATGTAAATACTGACACAAGTTCTGCTCTAGCATTATTTAATACCCAAGCACCAACTCCGTCACTTAATACCTGCGTAAAGTCGTTTGATACCATAGATTTATTACCACCGTTATGTAATGCACCGTCAATCTTTTTACCAACACAACCTGTACCTATATTAGTAACACCTTGTAAGTATGGTGAACGTGTTTTAATCCATGTTTTATCATCTGCTGGACCCCAACCTGGATCAAGTGCAACAAACGCTCCGCCGGTTGGTTTTCTATATAAGTCAAAAACTCCAGGAGGATTAAGTCCTCCACTCAACCCTTCAAGTGTACAATTTCTAATACCTGTAACGTCTCTAACCCAAAACATATCATCTAGTGTAGAGCCGCTGTGCCTATTACAATATCTTCTAGCCATAAGCACTGTTTTGTAATTTCCAGGATATTGTAAATCATAGATAAAACCTTTGATAAAGAATTCAATATCGCTTTCCATTCTAGAAGCAGTATACGAGTAAGTTGAATTATTTGCATCAACAAAACTAGTTAATTCTTTTTTAAGATATTTTACGTTTGCTCTTAAAATAGCAACTGCATTTAACCTACCTTGGTCAACTGTAAGTGTATTAGTACCTGTAACAGTTGGAGAATCAACGCCGCTACCTAATGCTTGATCTTGATAATTTTTAATATCTGTAATAAGGTTTGCAATTATTGTAGAAATTCCTACACCAGCAGCTGGTAAGTTTCTTACTTGTGCTTCGGTGTGTCCGTTACTTGCACTAATTAAATTGTTATTAATCAGATCAAATACTATGCTTGTAAGTCTATCTAAATATCCTTGTGTAATTGGTAAGTCATTTAACATTTCTTTGATTGCTGGTTGTGCTTCAATAGTTGTGGCTCTTAGCTCATCTCCCATCACAACACATCCTGCTGGAATAACCATTGGTCCTGCTTCTGTATATCTACCAGTTGCAATTTTTACTTTAACAGGTGTATTAGCTGTAAAATTTTCTTGTACAAATTCTAATGCGTATCCTACAGTTTTAAAAGGTTTATCTGCTGTTAGGCCTCTGCCTATTTCGTCAACACCGTTTTGTGTAACATGAACATTAAATGCTGAATCTAAATATTCTCTCCAAAATACTTCGTCATTGTTGTTTACTGAAAGTAATTGTTCAGAAACTCCAATAGGCACACTTGCAAGTCCTTGTGAACTGCCGTCACCTTTAAGTGAACTAGTAGTCGGAGTACCGTATGTAAGTAAATCGCCTTTAGTATTTAGGCCGGCATCAATACCGCCTTGTATTAATATATCCCAATAAAAATAACCACTTCCGTTATCACCCGGGAAATTATCAGTATTAGATGTATGTTCAAAGTTACAACTGTATGCATCACCATAAAAATAAACTACGTCTCCAACATGATATTTGTTTGCTTGGATCCAACTTCCTGATTCTGCTTGTATATCAGACGACACATCACATGAATTACCCATTCCAATATGACTAGTACAATAGTAAAATAAAGTTGTACTTGTGTTTTTGTTTACCATGATTTCTATTTTTCTTCGCCATGCTGTTGCAAAACCACTTATATAATCAGATTTTACTACCTTATTATTATTAAGATAATAATGTACCATGTAAGTATATGCCGATCCACTACCCGAATCTCCGTCAGGATCATCAGATGAGAAAGACAATGGATGGCTAGCGCCGCCGCCATAATTTTCATTTGAGTCTGTACTTTGATCAAAAGTATATGTTACACCTTTTTGTAAACTAAGTTGTGGACGTTCTGATCCGTCTATAAAATATACATTTGCAGTGTTGGCAGCATTTCTTCTTACTTCTACATCAAAGAAAACATGTCCGTCTTGTTTTGACCATTGTTGTCCTGGTATTAATTTTTCCCATATTGCTGTATCTAAGTAATCTATACTACTATCATCTTGAGCTTCTCTATCAATAGGAATTAGTGCAAGGTATAAATCACCTCCTCTTAATACAACGTCTCCTGCTCTGTAAGGTCTGTCTGATTTATAGTCACCTTTAAAGTTATAACCATATGAAAGAACTTGCCAATCTAACGTGCTATCTAAACTAGTTCCTGACGCTGCATCTGGATTACTATCTTTGTTTACATTAACAGCAATATACGTATATCCGCCGTAGCGTACAATGTCGCCTGTTTGATATTGTTTTTCATTAGTCCAGTAGCCTTCATTTTCAAATCCATGAAATGCTATTGTAAATTTTGTTGTATCAATAGAAACTATACCGCTAGTGTGTGTTTGCGTACATTTCCATATTGAACCTCCATAAAGTACAAAATCATTTTTTCTATAATTAGTTGATATTGCCCATGTTCCTGCAAAATGTCTTCCTTCATAGAATATTGCCCATTTTGATAAGTCGTCTTCTAGTGTAGTTTGACTTACATGTGAAGTTACACATTTGTATACAATTCCGTTATACCTAACTAGTGCGCCTTGGCCATAATCGGTTGTGTTTGTCCAGTCTCCCTTAAAATCAATATGTCCTGCATATATTTCCCAACTAGATTCGTCAATTGCCCAGTTAGAAGAACTACCTATATAAGTTGTACACTTCCAAAGTACACCATCTTTTAAAACAATATCTGCTGGAAAATATTCAGTTGCTGATTGCCAGGCTCCTTTATAAGTTGTACTTTCCGTCATTACAACCCATTTTGGTTGAGGAACAGAAGGATTACTGCCGGGTAGTGTAGCTGTTAAGTCAACGTTGAAAGAAGCGTTAGCAGTATGTGTAACTAAACATACATATGTTTTACCACCTACTTTTACAATATCATCTCTATTGTAAGCAGTACCAGTAACCCAATCGCCTTTCCAATTATACCTAAATCTATTTAAATTAAATTCTGACATCTGTTAGTATCCTTCTGACGAAATATTAGTTTCGTATTCATGTAGTTGATTAATTTTTTGTATAAATTGACCGTCAATAGGGTCAATATAATAAATTAATGATCGTCCGTCCCATCTATATTGGGGATATTTTAAATTTTTATTAACAACGTCATGTGTTTCGTCTACACCTGACAAATAATCAATACCTTCTTCAAAATCTTCAAAGTTATCTTCTAAATCTCCAATATCATTTATTATAGCAATTTGATCTGTGCCGCCTTGGAATTGATCAATCTTAATTAAAAACAATTCACCGTCGTCGTTACGTCTAATTCCATAAAAGTATCTCTTAATAAATCCGTCAAATACTGCTTGTGGACTAGTTCCTATATATTGAGTCATTATGTAATCTCCACGTAACTTAAAATAACGTCTACGCTATCATCAACACTCGACGATACATATAGTGCGTTATTTTCTGGTAGAACTAATTTTTCTCCACCATTGATTGCTCTTAAACTTGTATTTGCAGGTAACACTGCATCTTTTAAATAGTATCCTGAAACACTTGTGTCATCTTTTATAAAAACATTTACATATAAAAATTCTGATGTTAAGTTTGTAAGACTTAGTCCAATGGCTGTAGCTCGATTAGCACCACCAATAGTCACAACTTCAATTGGTACTTTACCTACGTTTTTTATTACTCTATTTCTAAAAAAAGTTGCCATATTTTATCCTAAGCTCAATATTAATTCTAATGCAATGTCTTGTGATTCTGTAATAGTAATACCTGCTGCAGCACCTGCAACACTTGTCCATTGTGTTCCGTTATAAACTTCAACTCTTACATCATCCTCATTATATCTTATCATTCCTACTTCAACGGCAGTTGGCCTTTGTACACTTGTACCTCTTGGTATAACAAAGCCGCCTGTACCGTCTATTTTAAAGTAACCATTTCCAGAGTTTTGAAAAGTAGTTACACTATCAGCAACTGTATTTGATATTATATTACTGTTAAACCCAAAATTATCTAACCTTACGTTACCAGTACCGTTTGCTTGTAAAATCAAATCAGTGTTTGTAGTAAGTGTACTTATCTTATTTCCATCTATTTCGATGTCATCTACGGTTACTCTACTTGTATTTAACCCGTTTGCATTTATGTCTGCAACTACGTTATCTTGGATATAAAATCTAATTTTGTTATCATTTGCTCCTGTTGTAAGCTCTGCTGTTGCTCTGGTATCCCCGTCTATATCTTGTAGTCCGTTTAATTTAATCCAGTTTGCGCCGTCGTAGCCTTCAAATCTTGAAAGTTCACTGTTAAATCTAATTTGTCCTGTTACTGCTGTAGATCGTTGTGCAGTATTACCAACTGGCAATTTAACTGCACCAGTTCCGTTAACAATTACATCACCGCTTCCTGGAGTTATAGTAATATCACTAGTGCTTGTGGTAATATTACTATTGCTAAGTTGTAAGTCGTCAATAATAACACTACCTGTACCACTTGTACGTAGTTCTAAATTTGAATTACTTAAAGTTGTAGTAATAAAGTTATCATCAATTAAAATATCGCCTGTGCTAAAATTATTTGCAGTAAGTGTACCAGCACTATTAATACTGTTTACAGTTAAGTTACCGCCAATTTGTAAATCATTTGTGATTGTTACATCATTACTAGGTATTCTAACAACACCCGAACCGTTAGCACGTAAATCTAAATCACTGTTAGTTAACGTTGTAGTAATTACATTACCATCAATACTAATATCTTCTAATTGTACATCTCCTTGAACAATAAAGGTGTCAAGTGTTGCTGAAGTAGCTGTAATGTTTCCGTTTACGTTTAAGGAGTTTGCAGTAGTTGTTCCGCTAACAGTTAAGTCTTTACTAAATGTAACATCATTACTAGGAACAATAATATTACCAGTACCATTTGCACGTAATTCTAAATCTGCGTTTGTTGTAGTTGTAGTTATATAATTGTCATCAATTAATATTTCTTCAAATTGTGCAGAACCTGTTACATCTAAATCTTGACTTATTGTAACGTCACCTGTAATATTGCTATTACCTGTTTGTGTTGTGTTTCCTACGTGTGTAATTGTTCCTGTGATTCCTGTGCCTTTTAATGTTGTTGTACCATTTACTGTTAAATTTTGTGAAGCAACAATATCATTACTTGGTATTATTACTTTTCCAGTACCATTTGCACGAAGTTCTAAATTAGAATTGCTTAATGTTGTAGTAATAAAATTATCGTCAATTTGTATATCGCCGGTTGTAAAAGTATCAGCATCAATATTACCTTGAGCAGTAATTGTATTTGCTGCTACTGCACCTGTTACATTTAAATCTTGACTTACTATAACATCATTTGACGGAATAATTACTCTGCCGCCGCTATTTGCTTGTAATTCTAAATCAGCATTACTAGAAGTAGTTGTAATAACATTACCTTCTATTTTTATTTCTTCAAATTGTGCAGTGGCGCCTATGGTTAAGTCTTGGCTTACTGTTACATCGCCTGTTACACTAACATCACCTGTTTCTGTAAAGTTACCTACTAATCCAAAGTTTCCTGTAATATTTAAATTTGATAAATTTGTAGTTCCATTAACTGTAAGGTCGTTTGTAACTTGAACATTATTTCCTGGTACTAATATTTTACCTGTGCCGTTAGCACGAAGTTCTAAGTCTGCATTAGATGATGTAGTAGAAATAAAGTTTGTATTAATTTGTATATCGTCTACATCAAGTTCATTAATGTATAAATTTTTCCATTCTAAGGAACTTGTTCCTAATGTATGTGTATCTGTTGTTCTTGGTACTAAATTACTATTAATACCAGCTGTAATTGTAATACTATCAGTAACTTCGTCACCAATTTGTATGTTTCCGCCTAGTGTAATATTACCAGTAACATCCATATTACCAGTAACGTTTACATTATCATTTAAGTTAATTGAATTAGTAGCACTATTAAAGTTAATATTTCCGCTTGTGCTTTCTATTGTGTTTCCACTTATTCTTAAATTACCGGTATCAATCCTAGCACCATTTATAAATGTAGTATTGCTTCCTGTTGTAAATGTTGCACCGTTAGTAAGATCAACATTTAATGCACTTGCAACAAAATTTACTGTACCTGTATCTTGGTCAACTGTAAAAAGATCGCCTACTCTAAAATCACCTTTGTGATCAACTGAGTTGTATCTTATTTTAGCACCGTTAAGTTCTACAACTTCATTTGCTTGTATTACTGTTCCCGGATCGTTAGTAACTTCTTTTCCGTTACCTATATAAGCTAAATTCTGCCCTACAGCATAAACAATAACTCCAGGACCGTCACCGTGTAAGCCAAAGTTACCGTAAACACTAGCACTACCTATCATTCTTACTTCTGCACCAAAGTCTTTTACATCTACATTCTCAATAGTTGTTGCTGTTGCTCCTGCACCATTTGATATACTTGCAGGCGTAGTGTCGAATCCTATTAAATTTGTATTTTTACCGTCAACAACAAGTATGTCATTGTCTACACTTTCAACTGTTACAGCTACTATTGTTGAATTATCTGTACTTGTAAATGTTACTGTATTCCCTGCGGTAAAGGTGCCTGATATACCACTTAATCTAATACGTGTTTTTCCGTCACCGTATTTTCCGTCACTTGAAGTACCGTCATATGCCGAAATTCCTTTATTAGCAAAGTATGAAAAACAGTTTAGCCATTCAATTCTTACTCCGTTAGTAAAAGTTGCTGCATCTACACCTGGTGTTATAAATGTACAACTATGAAATAACATACTTGCTTCGTTACTACCACTTGCAACGTCTTTCCCGTCAGCTAGTACACCTTTACCAGCGTCTCCTTGGTTAAATCCTCTAGGATCTTCTGCTGTTGTTACGCTACCTTTTGTAATTACTGTTATATTTTTAAGGTATGGACTTCTACTTGTAACCGAAGCATTAGATGCAAATTTAAATGCATAACCATTGTAAAAATCTTTGATTGTTAAATCACTAACTGTTGTTTCACCGTTTAATAAAAATGCATCATTTGTATTAGTTCCTGATGTAGGTGATATATTAACACTTCTTATACTGTGTCCTTTGATTGTAACACCTACTGGAATTGTCATTGGAAATATTTCTTGATATTCGCCTGGGAATACGTGTACTGTGTCACCGGCAGTTGCAACAGATAATGCTTTTGTAATTGATGCATAAGGGTCTTGTGGATGATCTCCTGAATTTGTATCTGAACCGTTTTCTGCTACGTAGTATAAATTTCCTTGGCGCAATATTAAATCAATGCCGTCGATAGCAACACTATTAGAATTTATTGTAGTGGCATTTAAATTGTTTACCCAAACATCTTGCCATCTTTTTGTACTGGTACCTAGTGTATATGTGTTATCAACATCAGGTATTAAGTTACTTGCTACATCAGCATTAATTGTAATATTATCAGTGTTAGCATCACCTATTGTAATATTACCGTCTGCACTAATATTACCTGTAGCATGTATATTGCCAGTAACATTCATATTTGCAAGTACTTCAACAGTACCGGTGCCGTTAGGGTTTAATTCTATATTTGCATTTGAATTATTAGAAGATATTACGTTGCCTACAATATCAAGGCTATCAACTCTTAATTTATTTTGATATACTACAGTATCAAGTGTTCCAAGATTTAAATAACTTGAATTAGTTGATATTGTGCTGTTTTGGATAGTAAGGTCTGCAATGTTTGCAGTGTTTGTGATCTCTAAGTTAGTTGAACGAACCGTTCCTGTAACATCTAACTCGTGTTGAGGAGTACTCGATTTGATACCAATCCTTTGATTGTTTACATCAAGATACAATAAATCCGTCTCAAAAGCTAAATCAATCCCATTTCTAATGAGATTTGGCTTTAAGAGCGGACCAGATATACGACCAACTGCCATCTCTTCTCCTTAACACGGGGATCCTGTCCCTCTAGCCTAATTTTCAGCTTTCGCTCTTTGCCGGCTAACCACAGTTTGACCCTGCAAGTATGGTCTTACTTTGCATTACATATATTTATCTTATTAAAAAATTAAGTGCTGATTACCCTAGTGCTAGACTCAAAGCGAATGCAAGATTTTCATTTCCTACCCTAGTTTGTACTGCTCCTGTACCTGTAGCAATAACCCAATCTGAGCCAGTATAAATTTCAACTGATGTAGTGTCAGTATTAAATCTTGTTTCTCCTGCAGCAGGACTTGCTGGACGATTAGCTGTAGTTCCTCTTGGAAGTACAAAGCCTTTTTGTCCATCATATTTTACATAACCTGTACCTGTAGTTTGTAATAATGCGGCGCCGCTAGTAGTGTTATCAATAGTATTATCACTAATATTGATATTACCCATTTTTACAATACCTACTCCGCTAGGGTTAAGAACTAAATCACTATTAGAAACATTAGTCCTTATTGTTGTACTGTTGATATTAATATCCTCAGTTTGTAATTGTGTAGTTTCTACGCCTTGTGCATTTATAGTAAGTTTAACAGAGTTATTAACTGTACCAATAATATTATTATTTGTATCTGCTACTAAATTGGTTAAACGGTTTGAACTAAACACTCCGCCAAAGTGTATATTATTAGGGTCAAATCCTTCAAAAGAATTTGTAGTAGTGTTATATCTAATTTGTCCTTGTGACCCTGATGCTGTAGCACCTGCTGGTAGTTTCAATGACCCTGTTGCAGATATATTTAAGTTATTTGAACCAGGCGTAAATTGAATATTATTTGAACCATTATTTGCAATTACACTGCTTGTAAAATCAAAATCGTCTAATTTAACAGTACCAGCGCCAGATGTTCTAAGTTCTAAGTTACTGTTTGATACTGTGGTTTGTATTACATTGTCAAAAAAGTTTATGTTAGAGCTACCAGTAAATTGATCAAATGTTACACCGCTAGTAATATTGATGTTTTGTACGCCTGTTAAATTATCAGCAGATAAGTTATTATTTACAACAACATTTTCTTGAAAGTTTAAATTTCCTGAGCCGTTTGCCTGTAGCTCTAAGTCACTATTTGAAAGTGTTGTTTGAATTACGTTATCAGAGATATTAATATTTTCAAATTGAAAATCTCCTGTAATATTAAATGTATTAATACTTAAATTATTTCCAGTTAGATTGTTTACTGTAAGTTGACTTTGTAATACTAAATCGTCTACAGCTAAATCTTTACTGATTACTACATCATTACTAGGAACAATAATATTACCACTTCCACTAGCACGTAATTCTAAATCTGCATTTGACGTAGTTGTAGTTATATAATTGTCATCAATTAATATTTCTTCAAGTTGTGCTGACCCAGTAACATCTAAATTTTTTGTTATTGTAGTGTTACCTGTAATATTTCTATTACCTGTTTGTGTTGTGTTTCCTACATGCGTTAGTGTACCTGTAATTCCTGTATTTTTTAATGTTGTTGTGCCGTTTACTGTTAGATTTTGTTCTGCTGTAGTATTTTCTTGAATAACAATGTTGCCAGTAGCACGTAAATCTAAATCAGCATTACTAAATCTTGTTTCTATAAAGTTTTCTCTAACTAATATTTGATCTGTTGTAAAGTCTGTAGCTTGTACGCTAGAAGTTACGTCAACATCAATAAGGTCGGAATGTTGTGTAATAGTTAATGCATTAAATGTTGCTGAGTCATTAAAAACTACGTCTCCTGTGCCATTTGCACGTAAATCTAAATCTGCATCTGAAAGTGTAGTTTCTATTAAGTTCCCTGTTATATTAAATTCTTGAAAGGAAACATCACTGTTTACTGTTAAATTTTGTGTTGCAGATAAGTTACCTGTAACATCAAAGTTCCCTGTTAATTGTAAATTGCCTGAATGTACAATATTTCCTGTAGTTGACAGACCTTGTAAATTAGTTGTGCCGTTGACAGTTAAGTTATTACTAAAAGTTACATTATTGTTTGGTACTAATATTTTACCAGTACCATTTGCACGAAGTTCTAAGTCTGCATTAGAAACATTAGTCTGTATAACGTTATCAAATATTTTTATATCGCTAATTTCTGCTTGTGATAAGAATGCATTTTTCCAGCGTAGTGTAGGACTTCCTAAATCAAAGGTTCCTGACACAGCAGGTTTTATATTTTGATCAAAAGGATCATTAAATGTTACAGTATCTACACTTTCATCGCCTAATTTTAAATTACCAGCACCTGTCAAATTACCTGTAATATCTAAATTATTAGTAATGTTTAAACTTGTTAAAAAATTAATATTATTAGAACCACTTGCAACAATGTTAATATCGTTTGCTGTAGATAAAATTTGATTACCTTGTAATCTAATATTTCCTGTTTCTACAAGGTTTCCGTTTACAACTGTTAATGCACCACTAGTTGTAATATTTAAGCCACCAAAAGAGTCTATTTCTGCTTCAGATAAGTTAAGTGTAGTTTCTCCTGATTCTTGGTCAACTAGAAAGCTATCTCCTACCCTAAAATTACCTAAATGGTCTGTTGAACTAAAATAAACTTTACCTGAATTTAATTCTTCAACTTCGTTTGCTTGTATAGATCTACTTGGATCATTGTCAACAAACTTACCAACGCCTATGTATGCAAAGTTGTGATTAATAAGATACATTAGTGTGCCGGCACCATCTGCTACAGCACCTTTGTTTCCGTATACATTTGCAGATCCAATTGAACGTATTTCTGCTCCGTAATTTATTGTACTCCCGTCGGGACTTTGATGTCCTGTTGAACCTCGTACTGCATATAATCCTCTGTTGGCAAAATATGTAAAACTATTAAGCCATTCTACTCTTACACCATTGGTCATTGTAATAGCATCAACGCCTGGTGTAATGAAAGTTGCAGCATGGAATAACATACTTGCTTCGTTGCTCGAAGCTGGTACTACTGCACCATCTATTAAAGCGCCTTTACCTGCATCTCCACTTGCAAAACCTCTTGGATCACTTGCACTTGTAGTTGTACCTTGTGTAATTACAGTTACATCTTGTATGTAAGGACTACGTGTTGTAATTACAGCATTATTTGCAAATCTAAATGCATGTCCTTTATTATTTCCACTGTCGTAATAAAAGTCTTTAATTGTAAGTTGCTTAATTGTTGTTTCACCGTTAAGTAAAAATACGTCTTCGCTTTGGCTGCTAGTATCTGGTCTAATTACAGTATTTCTTAAATCATGTCCTTGTATTGTAACATTAGATGGCACTGTTAACGGCAGTTGTTCTTCGTAGTCTCCTGGATAAACGTGAATAGTTACAGGGCCTGCTGAACTAGCATCAACAGCGTCTAAAGCATGTTTAATTGTTTTAAAAGGTGATTGTGGATGTTCTCCACTATTGGTGTTTGTACCGTTAACACTAACATAAAAAATATTTCCTTGTCGTTGTGCTATGTCAACGCCGCCAGCAATATAATTACCGGCAATTACTTTTTGTCCGTTTACAAGATTAGTATCAAGACGTAACCAACGATCGTTATAACTTCCTATGTTGTATGTATAAGTAACATCTGGTTCAATGTTACTAATAAATTCTGCATTAAAATCTACAGTATCTTGAGCTTGATTATCACCTATTGTAATATTACCGTCCATTGTAATATTGCCGGTAGCATTAATTGCTCCATCTACATTTAAATTGCTTTTAACTTCCAATGTAGGTAAACTTGCTTCAATTGCTGCTACACTGCGGTCGTATGT
>CENJ01174099.1_pt1 | contig 74455 bp, 80 predicted proteins | sample 356161 | NCBI WGS metagenome assembly CENJ01 (sample SAMEA2619531, study PRJEB7988) | marine metagenome | biome: marine biome (ENVO:00000447); feature: surface water layer (ENVO:00002042); material: "saline water (ENVO:00002010), including plankton (ENVO:xxxxxxxx)" | depth 5 m
CCGCCGCCACCGCCGCCACCACAGCCGTCTGAACTAGTTGAAACCGGTAATCGGCTCTCCCTCGATAATGGTGACTTTCCGGCGGAGGAGCCGGCTAATTTAACAACGCCTTCACAACCATCGGAGGCGGCGGCTTCAACAACGACTTCAACAACGAAACCACAACCGAGGAACTTACCGAATGCTTTGTTAACAGAAATAGGAAGAGGAAAAATACTGAATTCTGTCAAAAAAGATGAGGGTGATAATAAAAAAAGCACACTCTCATTTTTACCAAAAAGAGGGCTGCACCTCCTGAGACAGCAAGAGGAGCAGGCGGAGGAGAAGGAGAAACAGGATAAGGAAAAAAAAATTCAAGACCGGATGAAAGCACTTAAAAACGGTAATCCTAATATATCAGATGATGAGCTTAAGAACATGGCGGAAAACCAAATCGAAGAAGAAGACAGGGAGGAGAATGATGAGTGGAATGAGCCATTCAATCCTGATGATGACCTAGGCGGTGGCGCCGGCATTTGGGGGAGAGGAGCTAAAAATGACGAGGTGCCACTCGCCAGGGGGTACGACGGTGCCGAAGAAGGCGTGTCAACAGCCATAGATTACTTAGCAAGTCAAGAAAAACTAAATAAAAATAAAATATTAAATAAACAATATATTCAGTTATATTATCAATTAATATTAATTTTACAGTTAATTCATCGTACCGAAGATGATAAGCATTATTATTATTTAAATAATTCGAGACACGATTATTTCCCATTGGTAAATGATTTAACTATACTTCATACGAATAAAAAAGATACTACATTTTTTAATTTAATGAAAGATACATATAATATCATTCCAATTGGTACTAAGGTGACTCTGATAAATTTACAAGGAGATTATTCTCATCTAAATAATGAAAAAGTCACAATCATTGGACCGGAAGATAAATCTACGCTATGGAAGGTAAAGCACGATGATAAAGGGTTGTTGAAAATTCCTACAGAAAATATCAAATTAGATCAAACAGAAAATAATAACGATAACGATCCTCACCTTTTAAATATGTTAAAAAATCCCACAAATGAAGGAGATAAATATAATTATAATTTACGGGAAAAATTTAATTCAAACAATTGGTTCAATGTTCCTACAGTAGATACAATCAAAACTATTATGCAAAAAATAATTCGTGAAATTCATACTCTTACGGGATCAGAATGGGGGGACATAGCAAACAGAGCACGGAACGTACGTAAAATGGGTTTTATGGGGGAAAATATTCATGAATTTTTAAAAAAAGATTTAGATTTTGTTTTGCAATTAGCTACAATAATATCTCAGGATAGAGATATAGAAAAAAAATTATTAAAAATATCTGCTAAAGAAGATGATATTGTAAAACTAATTAATAATTCTTATAATAATGGTAATATAAAAATCCCTTTTGTAATAAATGATAAAAATATGAAAATCATATTATATTCTTTAGTCGATAAATCCATGTTATTAAATAAGGCTGGGGATAATGATGAATTGGATAAATTAAAAACAACTGGTTTACCAAAAACTAGAATGCAAAGAATAGGAACCACTATGTCAACCATGGGAACCAGTATATTGAATAGACTTACCAAAAAATCACAAATCGATAACGAATCAGAATATAATAGGAAACTTATAAAAATAATACGTGATAACACCGAAAAAATTGGTAAAGATGACGAATGTAAAATAATTAAAAAAATCTTATCAGAAAAAGAAGTGCTAGACGGAAGAGTTGCTGAAGGATCTTCTATTAATACGCAACAACTCGGAGGTAATGACGATGAAATCAAAATGATGGGCGGCAGAAGATTTCTTCAGAAAAAACTCAAGAAACGTACGCGAAAAAAAAGAGGAGGGAAAAATAACAAAAAGTCACGCACTCTTCGTAAGAAAAAATAAGAACGATAAAAGATAAAAATATATTATAATTTCTAATCACGAAATTATAATATTCACTTGAAAAATACATTTATATTATGTTAATATGGTTCATGCTTAATTGGAGTATGCAAGACCACCCATACCACTCATGATGCGGAGTACGTTGTAGTTAACAGCGTATACACGGACCTTAGCGGTGTTGGTTGATTCAACAGTTGCGTTCGAGAGAACGAGCTGGAGGGTAGCGTTGTCAATACGACTCATGTTGCATGTACCACTTGGTTGATGTTCTTCAGGGCGAAGAGCAAAGGAGTAAAGGTTGATACCCGAATCTGGGGTACGGGTGTGGTGCTGCCATGGTTGAACAACATCGAAGTACGATCCTTCACGCTCACTGAATCGGTCTTGGCCGTTAAGCTGTAACTTAGCGGTAACAACTGGGTTTTCTCCCCAGCAGTGCATGTTGAGCGAAGTTTCCGCAAGTACGAAAGTACCAGCATCCGATACACTGGAACCCCATGGGTCGCCGTGGTTAGGGTTAGCACCGTAGTGGCGGTCGTCGCCACCATTAGGAGCTTCAGCAGTGAACCAGTTTGTTTCGCTACTGTGGCTAGCACTGGTAACATCAACAGCACCAGGAGCCTGGAAAAGATCGTTGTTAATGAAAGCAGTCGCATTTTCAGCAACCGCTTGAGGACCACCGAACGCCATGATGGAGTTAGGAAGAGCATCAATAGCATCAGTGTAGTTGAATGGCTGAGCACCAAGAGCCTTGTAAAGAGTTTCACCCGATTCGAGCGAAGCACAGTAGTCAACGTTAGCATCAGGCTGTACAACCCAGATGAGCTCCTTCACAGGGTGGTTGAAGTTGAGCTTGATCTTGTTCGACGACGAACCAACGGATTCATCACCAGTGAATTGAAGCTGCTCAATGAGGTATTCATGAGGGTTTTGGGCCATACGACGGCGCTCATCGGTGTCAAGGTAGATGTAGTCTACGTAAAGTGAAGCCGCTACAAGAGATTGAGCGTAAGCGTTGGAAACCTTTTCGCTTCCCGAACCACCACCGAGCTTGGATACAGCCCAGAGGCACTCGTCAAGCGCGCGAAGGTCAAGGTTAATCTTGACTTCGTGGTATTGAAGAGCAATAAGAGGAAGAGCAAGACCAGGGTTGCGGTTGAACCAGAATTGAAGAGGTACGTAAAGAGTGGTTTCAGGAAGAGCGTTGCGAGGAGCACATACCTGGCGAGGAGCATCCGAGTCACAAGGACCATCAACATCAGCGAATGCAGGGTCAGTTACAAATGTAAGCTGAGTGGTGTTACCGAGCATACTGGCAAGACCAGCTTCTTGGTCTCTAGGCATGGTGAGCTGATCCCAGATGTGCATCCAGTCACCATATTGACGGTCAATGCGCTGACCTCCGATTTCAACTTCTACTTGCTGAATAAGCTGATGTCCAGGGTAGTCTAACCATCTAGCGAAAACATCACCCGAAGAAGTGTTAAGATCTTGTCCAATTTCAGGAAGAGTTACCTGTAAGTATGTGCGGTAAGCAAGGTCACCATTGCGACTGATGGTGCATGTTACACGACGGCCGAAATCTGCCTGTCCGTTGAATGTTTGTTCAATTGATTCCATTGCGAAATTTGTGTGACGACGGTAAGTAACTTTCCAGAAAGTAATTTGTGGATTACCAGTAAGATAAACATCTTGAGCGCCATAAGCTACGAGTTGCATAAGTCCACCTCCCATATTATAATATGCCTAAAGAAAAAAAATTTTTGAATTTTAATTTATTAAATTATCAATATTAAAATTTGATTCCAGAAATTTTTTTAAATAAGAATCCATCAATATTTCTTTAGACTTATTATGAGGCTTAGTAAATATATACGAGTCCTTATTTTTACGTATTGTCCATCCATCTTCTAATGAATTAAATATAAAGGCCATCTTTTGTACCAATATACTGTCTAATTTTATTTTTTTATTATTATTTATAGAAATATCCATAATTATAAAAAAGAAAACAAATAGTAAAATTTAACTATTAAACAAATATTAATTATTAATTATAATGACAAAGAGTCAAAATAAGAAACGACGGGATATTACTGTTGATTCTATTCATAACGAAAAAGTTGCACAATTTGAAAAAAATGAAAATGTAATAATACCTAAATTAGAATCTGAATTAATTGTATTAAAAAAAAAAATAGAAGAATCTTCTAACATTGACGAAAGACTTACAATTATAGACAAAATAAAAGCTCTCAATAAAAAAATATCTAAATTAAAGAAACAAAAAAAAGAATATTTCTTAAATAACTCAAAATATTTATTTGAATATTTCGAAAATAAACAAGAAATTAACAAAAATAATAATAAAAAAACATTGTCAAATTTTTTTAACACCCAAGAAGAAGATAAAGATGTTAAAAAAACAAATAATGTTATTGATAAATACTTCAAAAATATTAATTCTAAACACTTTGATATGAATAATTATATTACTGATGTAGACATATGTAAAGAATGTAATAAAGGTGAATTAATACCTGTCAATCATGAAGGTATTTTGGTATGTAATCATTGTAGTAAAAATTATAAATTTTTAGTAGACAATGAAAAACCATCTTATAAAGAACCCCCTAAAGAAGTGTGTTTCTATGCATATAAAAGAATTAATCATTTTAGAGAAATATTAGCTCAGTTTCAAGCGAAAGAAACTACTGATATCCCTGACGATATTATAGAACATATGAAACAACAAATTAAAAAAGAGCGCATTGATATTTCTCAAATGACTAATAAAAAAACAAAAGACATTTTAAAAAAATTAGGATATAACAAATATTATGAACATATACCCTTTATAAAAGATAAATTAGGTATTAAACCCCCAGTGATGACACCAAGTTTAGAAGAAACCTTATGTAACTTATTTATGGATGTTCAAGCCCCTTATGCAAAATACTGCCCTAGAGAAAGAGTTAATTTTTTAAATTATTATTATACAGTGTATAAATTGTGCGAACTTTTAGACCAGAAAGAATTTTTACCTTATTTTCCAATGTTAAAAGACCGCGAAAAAAAAATAGAACAAGATGAAATCTGGAAAAAAATATGCAATGACTTGGGATGGGAATTTATACAAACCGTATAATGAATAGAATATATAAATAATTTATTATCTTAATAGTGTTAATAAATTATTTTAAATATTTAAAGTCCACCTGGGAAACCTACTAAATTTGCTCCAATACCAAATCCTGCACCAGTTCTTGCAGATACAGCTAAACTTGGTACGTATGTATCTAAAATACTGAAAGTTGCCGCAGCCGTCAATGCAATTAAACCAATTTCGTCTAATTTAAGAGATACTTTTGGAATAGCAAATGCAGCAATTGCTACCATTAAACCTTCCACGAGATATTTGATAATACGCTTTACAATTTCCTGAACGTCTAAATTCATCATTATAATAATTGTAAAGAAAAAAATTTACCATATAAAGAATTTTTAATAATATTGTATATAATGGCTAAACAAGTAGCTAGTGTTGATTTGTTAGATGAAGATAAACCAATTGCTGAACAAAAATTTATTTGTTTATCGTTTTTATCACCTGAAAATATATTAAAACAAAAAGAAATGTATTTATTTGAAAAATTTGTTCAAAATTATGATTTTACTAAATCTATGTCTAAATTTAAACAATTTTTAAATTTTATAAGTTTTAAATATGAATTAAATACGGAAGAACTAATGAAAGATATGGAAGAATTTACCGAAGATGAAAAAGAAAAACTATGTTTTGATGCGAGCGATGATTATAAAAACTTTTTAGATCAACACGAAGACACATTTACTCAAAAATTTTTAAAAGAAAATAACTTTCAAACCTCAGTTCGAGGCATTAAAGCTCGAGGGGTTTTTCCTACGTTAGAAGAAGCCGAATTGCGTTGTAAAATGTTAAGACAAGCTGATCCAAACCATGATGTATACGTTGGACCAGTTGGAGTATGGATGCCATTTCATCCAGATGCATATAAAACTGGTCGCGTAGAACATTTAGAAAAAGAACTAAATGAACTTATGCACGAAAAAAATAAAAATGAAGCCAAGGCAAAGATTAAATTTGATGAACGAGTAAAAGAAAGTAAAATGGCAGCAATTGAAGAAAATATGCAAAAAGCGAAAGAATCAAAATCAACCATTACTCAAACGATTAATGATAAAGGAGAACTTATTAATATTAAAAATATGAATACACAAGAAGATAAGGTATTAGGAGCAAATGCGTCCGCCGAAGAAATTCGTAAAGAATTGTTCGAAGGAGAAAACATTGTACTTGATAAAAATAGCGACCATGGACTAGCCGCACTTATGGAAAAGCATAATAATGCACAAACGGAATGATTTATTCAGGAATAAAAGTTGGTTTAATATCTTTTGGATTACCTAATAAAACCGTACCCCAATGTCTTTGAAATTTACTTCGCGGATCGTCGAATCTAGGTCGATTATCTAAAGCATAATATTCAGCTGCTTTTTTATTAAATTCAGTGAATTTGCGTCTTTTATATGGCGTTAACTTACTGTAAGCGTATTGCATTCTATATACGCGTCTCTTATATGGTGACATTTTATCATAGTCTGACCGCTTCATCGGTGTAAAAGTTTTTAAGTATGAGAAATCTGGTATTGGAAAACTCATTATATAAATATACTTATATAATTATTTAAAATAATTGAATTATTTTAAATATTTATTTACAATATAAATACTATGGCGGAAAACATATCAAATACTGGTTTGCAGACAACTCCTGCAGGATGGGTAGTACTTACCGATATTTATGGAAATAATTATTATTTAAATATTTCTACAGATGTAATAAGTGAAACGCACCCATCTAAAGAAAATACATTAAACAAGAAAGCGTCCATTATTTTACCTACACTAAATATATTAAATGTAACAGGAGGGTCGAGTGATATTTTAAATTATTTAAATATGAAAAAAAAAATAGATGATGAGAAAAAAAACGAAACGTCTAAAATATCCAATATTACAACAAATGATAATGCGCAAACTAATACGACTTCAGAAACAAAACCATCTAACACAAAATCTAATAAAAAAAAAAGATGTGATTTTTGTAATAAAAAAAGCTTAATCTTATTTAATTGTAAATGTGGTATTCATACATGTATGAAACATAAATTCCCTGAAACACACTCTTGTACATATGATTTTAAATCAGAAAATGTTTTAGGAGAAAAATGTGATTTTTCTAAATTAAATAAAATAACTTAATCAATATATGAACAAGTTAGTTAGATATTCATTGTATAGTTTATTTATTGTAGTTGTATGGAATATAATTCGTTTTTTTTTGGAAACGATATATGTTAATAAATTGACAGAATCGTATATTAATTTTGTCACTAAATATTATTTGAACTTGGTTATATTTGTATTTTGTTTTTTATTATTATTTATAATTGAACCAATTGTTACTAAATTTGTAAAAAAAAAATTTTCTAATATAGAAATAAATTCTACATAATATTATCTTTATTATACATATATGATAAAGATAATTGTAACAGCATTTACAAATACTAAAAGTAATTTTTTAATTAATATAATACATGGGTTGATTTATAATGATGAACCCATATACACGGATATAGAAAAATGGATAGCACATAAATTAATTATCAAAACACACGATACAAATATTGAAAAATTAAATATTACTTATGGAAATAGTTATAATTTATATTTTATTGGTTGTGAAAATGTTCGTCCTTATTTAAAAAAATATTATTCCATGGAAAATGTAATTATATTTAAAACCCCTTCTCTTATTATTAGTGAAACAAATGATTTACAAAATATTGTAGAATATGTTTATAATACATTGCAACCATTTCTTCCGAGTGAATTATTTAATATAGATAAGACTACCATGTTAAATAAAGCTATACAGCGTATATTAAATATGACTGCTGCATACCATATGATTGAAAATAAATATTCAAATGAAACAAATACATTTTATAATATTCATGGTGGCAAGCAAATAAATCAACATAATATTTTATTTTTTATATATGAAAACACAGCTATGTTTGAATATATAAATAATATACTATTTTCTATATTTTTTAAAGAATTTCATGTAGATATAACACCAAGCAATTTATCATCATCATGCATTTGTTTTATATATAAAAAAGATATAGATTCTTGGAAAAACATGAATGAAAAAAATAAAATAACATTTATTTCGTTAGAAAATAAAAATACAAGCGATTCATCTGAAATAATTTTATATAAATCATCATCTGATATTGCACATATATTATCAGTACAAATAAGAAAAATAAATAATTCATATAAACCTCTGCTAGCTTATAGCAAATTTAAAAATACAATATTAAAAGAAAAATTTAACTTATTAGTTATTTCAATGTATGAAAGTGGTGGACAAGAAATGATTCACTATTTTGAAAAAAATGGATATAATTGCAAATCAATATCTTTTGAAAAAATAATATTACATTATCCAACTTCTATACATAATAGCGATATACCTATTGTATATTGTTATAGAAATATAAAAAATGCTTATTTAAGTACTATAAAAAAAGGGCGCTATCAAAATGCTATTTCAAATATATGTAATAATAAAAAACAAATTTCATCTAGTAAAATATTGTTACAAGCCATGATTAAACAATTTCAAAACATGACCTTTTTTGATAATATACATTTCATTAAAACAGATGACTTAAATGACGACCGTTATAATAAACTTTGTACATTTTTAAAAAAAGATTTATTACCCTTTCCTGATCTACATTGGAACAAAACAAATATAAGTTCAAATAATATATTTTCAAACTTTTTAAATGAAATTAAAAATATAGAACTGTATCCCAACGTTATACCAAACATAAAGATTAATACCGATGAAAATATAGTCATAAATAATATAGAAAACGACCTTACACCTAAAGCTATACATAGCTCTGTAAAAAAATTAAAAAAATATAATACAGAAACACCGCCCCCTGTTTATAATCCTAAACTTATGTTATTTACATCATTAAAAGAACAAACTCGTAAACCAAGAAATAAAAAACATAATCATGTTATTAATAATAAAACAACTTTACCACATCACAAAAAAAAACTATATGTACATCGTAAGAATTTTTTCTTACCATTTTGATTTTTTTACATTTATTTTTACACTATTTTTCTTTCTAACTGAATCTGGGTCATATGCTTCATCTTCGTCATCTGATTGTATTTCTTTCGATATTTCCCAAAACTCTTTAGAACCCAATTTAAAATTAGGATGATGGTCTCCTTTATACCAAAATATTTGGTCTTTTAATTTATTAGATTTTACATTATTGTCTATTACTAAACATTCGAAATTTTCAGTACATTGATCCATAACTTGGCAAAAAGATTCAAATGTAGGAAACATACCCGCATAATTTTCATATATTCTTTTACGATTTGCAATATAAGGTTCCCTTAAAATAAATACATAATCAATATTTGTTCTTAAATTTGGAGGTATACCTAAAGGATACTGCATTGTAATGACTAACATAATTTTCCAATGACGCCCATTCATAAATAATAATCGCATCATTTTATCTTTTGTCCAAGAATTATCAAATAAACAATCATCCAAAATAACAAATGCTCTAGGATCTATTGATGACCTCTTATACGATTGGATTTCTTTAGTTACTTGCTTTAATACTGCTTTTTGACGTTTTAAAATATTTTCTATAATTGCCGTATTATATTCTTCATGAATAAATAATTTAGGAACATGTTGAGCATAAAATCCATTACCCGCCTCAGTTCCTGATATTACGGTTCCTATTGGTATATCTTGGTGATAATACAATAGATCTCTTACTAAATAACTTTTACCAGTGTCACGCCTACCAATTAAAACTATAACGGGGCCTTTATTTTCATCTGGTCTAAATGAAATCTTCCTCATATCAAACCTTTTTAAATCTAATGTCATATACCCAAATTAGAAAATAATGTAATTATATTTACGTATTTTTAGTTTAAATAGAAATATAAAGACGTATTATTATGAACTTGTACGAAAATTGTAATTCAAATGATCAACTATTTAAAAGTTTTGAAGAAATTAGTGAATCTTCTATTTATGAATGTCAACATTTTATACCTATTTATAATTCTATTTTTTCATCATTAGATAAAAATAAAGATAGACATTTAGAAGGATATTATAATATTCAAGATGTATTGAACCAACAAACATATAACACATATACATGTAAATTAAAAGATAAACATAAAAATATAATTCAGCGTGATGTATTTTTAAAATATAGTCCTATTATTGATCCAATTAAATATTTATTAGGTAAATATGATAATGAAGATAATATAACACTACCTAATATAAATAATGAATGTTCTGAAGATAAAATAAACCGTATTCATAATAGTGCTTATGTCGACGGTTTTTTTTCTTACTTAACATCTTGTTTAAATGAAAATAATAAATTTATTCATGGAATACAATTTTATGGTTCATTTTTAGCAAAAAAACAAAACTTCAAAATTGATATATGTGATGAATTGGATTATTTATTAGATTCAAAGCATTTTACTAATCATATAAATGATACATTTACATTGGAAAATGTAGATATTAATGATTTAGTACCAAATGCAAAAAAGAAAAAAATACAAATTGATGATAATGATATTCCTTTAGAATTGTCTAATATAGATGAAATGGATAAATTAAATGAGTTATTTAATACATCAAATAGTGAAACAGAACTGAATACAAATATAAATGCAGAAGAAATTACAATTACTTTGGATACTATATCAAATGAAAAAAATAGCTCTCAACATTCTAAATCTAATTCAACCAATAGTTCGTGTTCGTCGAGGTCATCCAATACTTTAGATGATTCAGAAGACGATTTAGAAGATGAATTAGACGACGAATTAGAAGATAATTCTGATGATGATTTAGATGAAAATATGAGTGATGATGAAAATAGTTTAGAATCCGACGAAGAAGTAAATGCAATTATTCAAGAAATGCCTGTAAATATTATATGTCTTGAAAAATGTGATAACACTTTAGATTATTTATTAGTAAATGATGAATTAACAATTGAAGGATTAGAATCTTGTTTATTTCAGGTAATTATGATTTTACTAACATATCAAAAATTATTTTCATTTACACACAATGATTTACATACAAATAATATTATGTACATTAATACAGACAAACCTTATATTTATTATTGCTATCAAAAGAAATACTATCGCATACCAACATTTGGAAAAATATTTAAAATTATTGATTTTGGTAGAGCTATTTATAAATATAACAATGTTACTTATTGTAGTGATAGTTTTAATAAAGACGGTGATGCTGCTACACAATATAATATTCCTCCTTTTTTTAATGAAAATAAACCAAGAGTTGAACCAAATTATAGTTTTGATTTAACACGATTAGCATCTGCAATGTTTGACTTTATTGTAGACGATAATTTTGAACAATTAGAATCATTGAAAGTCATAGCAGTATATGAAGCTATTATTGATTGGTGTACCGATGATAAAGGACGGAATATATTATATAAACAAAATGGTGATGAACGATATCCTGATTTTAAATTATATAAAATGATAACTCGAACCGTTCATAATCATACACCAGAAAATCAATTGAAACGACCATGCTTTGCAAAATATAGTATTGCAAAAAAAAAAGTAACAAAAAAACAAATATTAAATATTGATAGCTTAATGGAACAATATTTAACTACTTCACCATAATAAATTGATTTTGTTTCATTTCATTTAATAAATCTTTATATATAATTTCTAAAATGTCTTTATGGGATTCTTCTCTTATTTTTTCTTTTTTGATTAATTTATTTTTTATAGGAGGAAGACCTAATACTTTATGTAATATATGCATATTTTCAAATAAATCTTCATATTTAATACAATAAATTTTATAATTTTTATTTTTCTTATGTACATAATTATTATAAAATTCATTAATTCTATACAAATCTTTTTCTTCTTCTATTACTTTATCAAACTGTATCATATGCGGTAACTCAATATGTTTTAAATGATTTGGATTTTTAAAAATAGAATATATGCTTTTAATTGGATTTTTATAAATGAAAATAACTTTATACTGATTTATTTTGTTATCCGGTATTTTTATTCCATTAAAATGTTCGTGATGAACATTACCACCACAAACGGTGCCTGTATATTCTAATTTATTTGGGGGATTTCTTGAATGAATATGAAAAGATTGTCCATATTGTTTTAAATAATTACATAACATGGTAGAGCCACAACCCCCATAACTACATACATAAAATATATTATTTGACATATATTATATATAATAAATTATATATATTATTATTAACGTATTCGTTTTACCATTCATGTTTTACATCATTGAAATTATTGTAATTATGAGATCCATGTATATATTTAATATTTTTAATACACAGAATTTGATTTTTTTGTAACCAATTTTTTATACATACCGCCTGTATATTACTATCACCCCATCGATATTCAACTATACCATTTTGATTAATTACTTCGTTTAAAAAAGTTTGAATATCTTTACTTTCCCAAAATGATGTTTTAGTTATAAAAAAATTATTGTAAAAGTTTTCCATAGGTTTTAAATCTTTTTTAAAATAATTTAAACAAAATGGAACAAACGTCTTTTTAGTAAGTTCATGTGGATCTTTTTTTCGTCTTATATAACCATAACTATAATTATGCGTTTTCATAAATTGAAAAATGTCATAATCTATAGGTTGGTCTATAATACCGTCATCGTCTAATCTCATAATATATTCATATTCTTTAACATAATTATATATTTCTTTTGACCAAAAACGACACATTTTTTTATATCCATTTCCTTGTAATTTTTTCCATAAATTAGAAATATTTAGAAATATTATTTTTGGATAACTTTTACTTTGTATATATTCTTGATGTTTTTTATTAATATTTCCTTCATGTACAATAATTACATCATAATTAAATTTTTTTATAAAATTTTCATATAATTTATTGTTTCGTTTTATTAATTCATTATATCTATTCATATTATTATATCCCTTTACTAAACCTATTACTGCACATTTCATATTATATATATATATATATATAATATGAATTATACTAAACGTATTGAAAACATAAAGGGGGATATAAAATTGCAAAGATATCAAAAAATTCCTTATAATATAATACAAACTTTTAAAACTAGGGATGTTCCTATTACCATGTGGGATAATGTATATAAATGGCATTTGTTAAATCCGGAATACAATTATTTATTTTTTGACGATAATGATATTTATAAATACATAAATGATTGTAACTTTAATAAATTAAATATATCTAAAAATGATTTTAAAAAAGCTTTGTTAAAAGTTAAACCTGGTGCTGGAAAAGCTGATTTATTTAGATTATTAATTGTTTATAATATCGGAGGATGTTATTTTGATATTGATACAACACCATTATTTCCATTAAAAAAATTTGTAAATTCAAATGATGAAGTTGTTTCAGGTATAGGATATCGTGGTGATTTTCATCAATGGGGTCTAATTTATATAAAAGAACATCCTTTTATTAAAAAAGCTTTGGAAATAGCAGTTCAAAATGTTATAAATGAAACATTTATAGACAATATAAAAATGTTGCCCTATCTATGTGGTCCACCGGTATTAGATATAGCAATTAAATCTGTTTTAAATTATAAAAAAGATTATAAATTTTTACCTGGAATATTTAAAATAAACAGTATATCTTTTACACTATTAAAAGGAGATTTTTTTAACAATAATGTAAAATTTAAATATTCAAATTATAAGAATGATTTAAAAATAATGAATCATACTTATTGGCAATCTGAAAAAATATTTAATGATTAAAAAGTGGGTTCTCCCACAAATACATCTGTTTTCAATGCCTTAGGTTTCAATTGTTCTTTTGCATATATACCTACCAAACTTGCTGCAAATACAACAACCGTGTTCTTAATTATTTCCTTACCATTTATTTTTTGTTTTTTTAACTTTTCTTCTACTAATTTGAAAATTAAAAATAAAACACTAATAATTCCTGCAATTAAAAACATTTCTTCCATTTAATTTATATTAATACTAAACCAACATAAATTAAACGAGTTACGTTAATACTTCTATATCTAATGATGGTTTTGATAAATTCATTTTTTTATCCGATAAATCTTCACTAATTAAATCATCTAAATTCAAAGAATCACCTATTTTAATTTTATCACCATCATCTTCATCATCATATAATGTAGGAGGTTTTATAGGTGGATCATTTATTAAATCTTTTGTTTCTTTTGTTCCATCTACACTAACTGCTTCGGTAGTCGGATTGAAAGAAATTTTATTTGGTATATCTATTGTTTCTGAGTCATCCAGTGTTGTTGCTTCTTTTAATGTATCCTTTTTCTCTATAGTTATTCCTGTATTTACATTATCTTTATTTATAATTATAGAAGGTTTGTCATTCATTTTAAGGTCTTCTTTTTTTAAATCTTCAGTCTTTTTAAGCTCTTCTTCTTTTTTTACTAATTCTTCTTTTTTCCTATCTAATTCTTCTTGTTCCTCTTTACGTTTCTCATCTTCTTGTGTTTGTTTTTCTGCTTTTTCTTTTTCTTCATCCGTTTCTAAATTATTAACCTTTACAATTTCTTCTTGCTCTGATACATTTAATTCTTCCGTTTCATCAATATAAGCTCTTAAAATATTGTCAATGGGTATATTGTCTCTAACTGTATTCATTATACTTTCTTTTACTATTAATTCAAACTCTCTATTTCTTTTTTGCATTTCTAATGGTGGAATATTTCTTTCAAATAAATAAATATTAATATATAACTTTCTAGCAATGCTTATATATACTTTGTGAATAAAAATATCCAATTTTGGTATTTCTAAATCTATCTTTTTTTGTTGGCTACTCACACGCACACATGTTAATGCTTTTAATTGAATGATATGGACACATGTTAATAAATCTTCTATATAATTACAATTACTTTTTTCAATTATACGACTTCGTTCTGTTTCTATTATTGTTTCATTCCATTCAGGTATTTTCGATAATAGATTTTGGAAAGTCATTAAATATTTTTCCATTTCATCGTCATCTTTACATATTTTCCAAGCTTCGCTAAATATTGACTTAAATCCATCAATAATATGATATGTCAGGATGTTTACTAATCTTATACACCATTCGTTTTTGCTCTCATTTAAACTTGCAATCGAATAATCATCCATTTACATAAACGGAATATTTTCTAAATCCAAATTATAACTTAAAAAATGTAAAATAATATACATCAATAAAACTTCGTTTCTAATTTCTAACCTAAATTTATTAAATAAAAAAATAAATTTGCATTTATCTAACGATAATTCGATTGAGTTTGATAAATAATTTATTAAATCTAACGCACTATAACCTTTTTTATATAATAATTCAGCTCTATTAAATAATTGTAAAGGTGTCATATCTTTTGTACTTGAAAACGTATTTTTTATATAATTCATTCTTGTTTTATATAATGATTCAAAAGGAAAAGATTGTTGTAAATTATATTGATACAAATTTACTAATTTATTATTTAATATAGGATTTTCCACATATATTTCACAAAATCTAGACAATATAGGCTTCAATAAACCATTTTTATTATTTACAATAATAAAGAAACGTGTACTTTCGCTGAATAATTCTATACATCTTCTAAGTGCTGATTGAGCGTCTATAGTCAAATTATTTGCATTAGTCAGTACAATAGATTTAAATTGAGTTCCATTTTTTGTATCTATTTTAGACTTTGCGAAAAATTTTAAATCTTCTCTAATAAACTTTATACCTTTAAATCTAGAACAGTTTACATACATTACATAAGAAGGCGTAATATTATTGTTGTATATCTTATTTAGAAAATCTATTAAAATTGTTTTTTTTCCTGAGCCATAATCGCCATGAAATAATATATGAGGAATATCTTCTTTTTTGTGAAAATAATCTAATTTTTTATATATTTTTGAATGAAAATTTTTCATAAATTAAATGTATTCTTATATTTATATGTATTATACTTTAAAAACTAAAACAATTAAATTTAAAACGCAAAATATTTCTATAGATAATATTAAACGCGCATTGATATCTTGTTATTCTAATATTTCATTTTCTACAATACCTTACTTATTGTATAATTATAATTCTATACAAACATTAAAGATTATGAATAGTGGAAATTGCATAGCCATGTCTATGTTTTTAAAAAAATACTTAAATGATAACTATAAAATAAAAAGCTATTTAATACCCGCATCTATACCTAAATTGTATCAAGATTCACGTTTTTTAGATTTATCACACGTTGCTTTAGTTATTCCAATCAATGAAAATGAAGCATATATATGTGATGTAGCTTTTTATTTTTTATCTCCTATAAAAATTAAATTACAACATAATCATGTAAATGAATCCATTGAAAATGTCGGTGTTTATGATAATACGGTAAATACTGTGAATAGTAAAATGGAATATAATAAAGATGCTATTACTTTAAATGATTATCAAAAAATAAAAGAAAATACTTATACATGCGTATGTCATTATACGGATGATCCTTCAGACATCTGGAAATATTATTTAACTGAAATAACCAATCCAGACCAATCTATTGGTACTACATTTATACAATGCAAAACTAATCCATTTATATGTACTACTAAAATTAGAAATGGAAAATGTGTTATGGATATGTATTTAAAATATATATCAGATAGTGAAATATTATTACAACACAACTATAAAAATTTATATATTGGAAGTATGTTAAATGTACCGGATTACTTAATGCAATTTATGAATCGAAAATTATATAAATATTTAAAAACAGATATTCAAAGCATATTTCGCAGACCAATTAATAAAAAACTGGTATTAACTTAAGCAACACTATTTAAGGGCTGAGTATAAGGATTATTCTTAAATGCTGATAATAAATCTGCATCAGTCATTTGATCGCTACGATTTTCATATTGTTGTGGCATTTTACTTGTTTGACCTATAAATTGTGCATCTGGCGAAACATTTATAGCATGGTCCATAGTATTTGCACGATTATTAGGTACTTCCTTTGCAGTACAATTTACGTTTTCATAAGGGTTAAACAAACTCATACCTCCCATATTTGGATGATTTTCATGTGTCTTATTATTATTATTTCTTTGCTTATAAGCAGCATCATATGTTTTAAGTCCTACATTTGTAACACCGCCGACATTTCCCATGCTTTCATAATTCAAAGAAGACCTTTGATTATTTACTGAAAATTCTCCTTCTGGAGCTGGTCCGCTTTCTATTTGTCCTTGGTAATTTAAGTGTGTGCAATCTAATTTATGCTCTATCATTTCACGATTTGTTCTTGGTAGATTTTGAATATTATATACAGTAGGTGCTCTTACACTGGACCCAAAATTACCTGTTTCACGAACATTTCCTACAACATTTTCTTTTTTCGTATGTCTTAATGTATTCATAATTGGATTTAAAATAGATTTTAATACACCACTGCTACCATATGCATTTCCAAAAATACCATTGTTATTTTCACTTCTATTATTTTTTAATAGCTTATAACTGTTATTACCATAATCTCTCTTGGATGGGTCACTTGTTCCTTCTGCAGTCAAATTGATAAACGGATTTGCAGGTAATGTTATTTTATTTGATTCTTCGTATTTTTGTGGAACATATCCTGTACCTCCACCATGTCCATCATCACGTCCTCGTGCACCATAATATTCTACGGATGTATTATTTCTATTTCCTTCTGGTATTACATCTACAGATCTCATAGTTTTTCCTTTATGCGCACCAGTTGTTGTAAACCAGCGATTTGGATTATTTATATAATATGTATCTGGTGAATGCTTATCCATTTTACCCATAATACCTAATTCTTTTACCGGATTTAATGCTGGACCTTGATGGTTGTTTAAAGTAAAACTTTCTTTACGATTATTTGCAGTTCTCAATTCATCTACCCCTTTGGGTACCCATTGTTCTCTTGCAGATAATCCAGAATTATACCCCCCTTCACCGTTTGTTGTATATCCTTGATTTAATCCCGGGGCTACACGTTCTTCTTGCCAAGGCTTTACATTTGCTACTCTTTGACTGGGTACTATGCGAGATTGATAGAAATCATTTGTATTTTGAACACCGTATACGTTCTGTATATTATTTTCAGGTGAAAATAATGGACCTCTTTCTGTTTTTTCTGTTTGATATGTTCCACTTCCTAAATAATTGTCTAATACACTTTCATTGACAGAATGATTATCTACATTTGGGCCACTTAATTTACTACTAAAATATGGTGTCATATTATTATGTGACATTGTATTAGACTTTACTGTATTTCCTGTCAATGATACAAATTCACCAACTGGTGCATTCGGTGGTGTTTTATCATGATTAAAATATTTATCTTGATATACATTTTCTATATTACTATCAGCATATTCTACATTATTGTCATTTACATTTATATATTTTGGGACTCCTAAAGAAGATGGGTTTAAATTTTTTCTATGAATATTTTCATATGCCAATAATAATTTATTATATTCAGTATGATGTGGATGACCTGGAATATTATAACTAGGGTTATTTTTTTTAAAATTTTCTAATTTTTGATTTTTTATTTCAGCTAAATCGTCTGTTGTTTGTGTGATTGTACTCATATTTTCTGTTATGTCATTATCATTCGTATTTGATACTAAATACGCTGTTCCTAATACAACTAAAGGTAATACTATTTGAGCCATTATTATATATAATTAAAATATTATTATATATAATTCATTTTTTATATAAATATCCCGGTGTATAAAAATCTTTTTCTAATATTCTTGTGCTTAAATTATTTTGAAATGGAATACACACGTGTTCTTGTGGATTTAATGGTAAATAACTCCAACTTTCTCTTTGATGGCCTCTATAAGTCCAAGCTGGATGAGAAGTCCTTGATTGGTCAGTTGTTAAATTTTGGTTTGTACTAACATATAGAGGGGAAGTATAAGCCGCCTTATGCTGATATTGATTTAATTTAATATTGTCTCTAGTAAGTGATCTTGTTAAACCTTTTAAATCGCTTTCTAATTGAGTAGTATTTGACCTTAAATTTCCTCCCCATTTTGTTAATCGTATATGAGGGTCACTTACATAATCTAATGATGAACCGGGACCAGGTACATTTAATATATATCTACCAGGGTCTGTACACTCTTGTAATAACTTTTTCGTTCTACTTTCATCGTAATTAAATCGTGTGAAAGCCATATACATATTCTAATATTTTATTTATCAATAGAAGTTTGTCTAATAACTTCATTCATTACCTTTGAATTGTCATAATTTGTCATTATACTGTTTACTATTTTAATATATTCGTCTTTTTTATCTGGATTATCTTTCCATCCTGGATTTTCTTGCTCCCATACTTTGATTTGTTGTATTTGCTTTACATAAATATCGTTTAATGATTTTTTGAATTTTTCTTTTTCTGTATCCTTTTCCCATCCATCATTGTCTTTAACATATAACGTTTTTCTTTTAGCATCACTACAATGGATTGGACGTTTATATGTTCCTAATTGTTGTAAATTTGTTGTAAATATATTGATTAATCCTTCTTCAGTACCATTCATTCCACTATATATTAAATCCTTTCCACATATATTAATTTGTTCAATGAATTCTGTTAAATTTAAAGCATCTTTACACTCTTCGTTTAAAAATACATTTAAGTTAAATTTATTATTGTAAATATTTGTATCCCCTTGTTTCAATCCTTTTATTTGTTCTTGTTGTTCTAATATAACTTTTTGTTGTTCTAATACTACATTCTTAATTTCTTCATTGTTGTCTGCCATTTTTAAAACTACGTCCTTAATATTATGTGTATCTAATAGTTGAGAATTACATTTCTTTAAATGTCTTAAATAACTACTATTATGTTTATATTTTTTTCCACATTCACACTCGAAAAGAGTAGCATTTAGTAGCATTTTATGTTTGCGTGTATTTAAATGTCTTTCTAAATTAGCTTTCCTTACGAATATTGCTTTGCATAATTTACACTCTAAAATACCTTCCTCTTTTTTCTCCTTTTCGTTAGCATTTTGGGACATAGTATATTATAATAAAAACTTTTTAAATATATCAATATTAATAATTACTCCTTTTTTTACTCCAAATGCTACCATATTATATTATAAATATTTATTATCTTAATTGGTATATATAATATATATAATTTCGATATTTTGTTACGATGTTATTTTATTTGTAGCATTTTCAATTGTCGTAATAAAAACATTATATTAATTCATATATTGTTACGATATATGTATTTGATATTATATTCAGTTTTTTATTACTCCTTTTTGTAGCATTTTATTAGCATTTGGAGTAAAATAAAAATGATAACAAAATGGTAACGGCACTTTTTACTCCAAAATGCTAACAATAACAAAATTTATAAAACATACACTAATATATTACTGAAAAACATCTCATTTATTTTACATTCAAAAAACTTTTTTTTTGAAAGTAGCATTTTCACTTTCAGTAACAAAAAAAAATAGTAAAATGAAAATCACTACACTGAAATGATGCCGGGAGTTTTTACTCCCCAAATCCTTACTCCTTTTTGTAGCATTAGGAGTAAAATTTGAGTCGTTTTAAAAAAAAACGATCAGAATTGGTCATTTTATGTAGGCCTACATAACTGATTTTTTTGCCTTTTTTTTACCTACATGATGTAAAGGGCAAAAGTTCCCCGTTTTTACAACAAATCCAAATTATTTTTTGAAAATGGACATTTTTTTTTTGTCCATTTTCAGAAATCCCAAATACTTTTTTGCAAAAAACAGGACATTTAGGCTACCTACATTATGTAGGTATTTTCTATTTTAAAACACAAATAATGTAGGCCTACATGAAATATTACCTACATCATGTAGGTAATTTTTTTCGATATACTATATTTTTAAAAAAATATAAAAATATTATATATGTGGAAATATATATTTGTATTTATAACATTATTTATGAATATAGTATCCACTTTAAATTATATACCAAATAAGTGCATACGTGATTTATATAAATTATGGCATCCAGGACAATTATATACATTAGAGCACGTTGTACCAAAATCTATTATTCATAATAGTAATTATACAAAAGATATGCATAATATATTATGGTTACCATCTTTGATAAATAATCATAGAGATAATTATAAATTTGTAAATGCGTTAGATTTAAATGATTATGTTACATTTTTAGATATTTTTGGCAATAAATTAAAAGATTTTGATCACAATGATAAAGATTTATCATGTATTTATTTGAAATCAAATATGAGACGAGAGTTTGTACCTATTAAAAATAATAAGGGCAAAATAGCAAGAGCATGTATGTATTTTATAAAAACTTATCCAGAGTATAAAAATATAATATTTGAAAAAGTCATTGACATGGAGTTAGCAAATACATGGCATTATGAAAATCCACCTACAAGATTTGAAATATTAAAAAATAGAAATATTTGTAAATATCAAGGTAATTTAAATCTATTTATAGAAAATCCTAGGTTATATATATAATGAATTTGTTTGTAGAAGCAATCATTTGTGGATTAGTGATTTTAATTATTGGTTCTATCGTTGGTTTTGTATTAAGTAAATTAACTGTTTCTGATTTGCCTCCTGTATGTAAGGATTGGAATAAAAATTTTATAATGGAAATATCTCTATTTTTAACCGGTTTTTTTGCATTTTTACTTACAAGAAGTTTAGGAATTTCAAAAGGTATTACTAAAAGTGCTTCAAAACCAGTCGAAGTTTATATGAAAGGTGTTAAAAAGATGTTTTCAAAATAATGTTAAATCATAAACAAATATTTATGATTTACCAAGAAGTAATACTATAACTTATTTTTTTTTCAGGAATTTTTTTTTTGTCTATAACAACTCCTCCGACTTTAATAAATAGTAATTCCTTTGTTATATTGTGAAATATTCCAATAATAATTTCATTTTCATTACAATTAAGTGCATGATTTTCTATACATGATAAAACATCGCATGCTGTGTAATCCATAGGAATTATACCTATTGTAATATCATCAGGGGTTGTCATGGCAATATTTCCGTTTTTCAAGCATCGTAGCACGGTGTTTTGAATTTCACTTAATGTAGGCATCTTTTATGTATCTTTATATAAATATATTTAAGTTCAATTTTATGACATAAAATTAGGTCTTTGATTTTTATCTATTATCAATGGTTCTGGTACAATAGTTGCTTGACGTGTAAAAAAAGACTTGAAACATACATTTTTTGGCTGACTAACAAATGGTAATTTATTTACTTCCAAATTAGTAGAATTAATACCAAATAAATAACTCTCCGTTTCAACTGGATTATGAGATACTACGTCTCTGGGTAATCGTGGATTTCCTCCTAAACACATGAAATTTGCAGTATAGGCTTGACCTGAAGCAGAATGTTGAAATTGATTATAGGATAACATGCGCTCATTCATACGTTTTTCTAAAATATAATCATTTCTGGTGTTTTTATTTCGCGTGGAAGCCATATATATTAATTATTATATTTTTATTTTTTGAAACCTTTGTAAAAGCTATTCAAATACTAAACATGATATTTTTTTTTCTAAAATATATTTTTTATTAGTTAAAATTTTGTTACCATTTTCTGTAAATAGATAACATTTATCATATATACTAAATAAATTATCTATGATTTTGTTAATATCGGTTTCTCTTAAAAAACAGCGATGCAATGAAATATAAAATACGGGTTTATATTTATTTAAAAAATTTATTAGAGCCGGTACTACTATTTTTTCTCCCCCTTCAATATCCATTTTAATTAAGCTAATATGTTCTGGATTAATATTTTGTTCTTTAATTAATGTTTCAATTGTAATTGTTTTTATATTAACTATTTGGTTATGTTTATGAACTTTTGTATGTCTTCCAGGATATGATAAATAATCTTTTTTATTAGCAATTAATAATGTAGATTCTGAATTCCCCAGACATCCATTACCTCCAAATAGCGTGGTTCCATCATTAAAAGACAATCCTTTTTCAATAATAGATATATTATTGAAGTTATTAACACTTATATTTTTTTTTAATTTAATAAGAGCTACAGGATCAGGTTCTATTGCAATTACTTTATTATAAATATTAGCACAATAAAGTACCGTTGGACCAATCCATGCCCCTATATCTATGTATACACCTTCTTTATTATTTTTATAATAATCAAAAATATGAAACGTATTAGGTTCCCATTTATCTAATTTATTATTACTAAACCAGTTTTTTGAATATTTATCATCATCAGAAATGTAAAAAATGCTATTATTTTTTATAATTTTCATTATATTTAGTTATTATATTTTTTATTTTTAAAGACTTCGCGAGAGGGCATTCCACCTCTAATCCACGCAGAACTTGCATCTGCTTCAATAATGTGTTTTGTATCTGTTACACTATTTTTTTTTGAATCCAACATAGGATATGTTTCCTGGTTATAGAGACAAACTTCGCTCATTTGATTTCCACTCTTTTTAACACGACCGCCATCACCCATATGTAAATCACTTTCTATATCTACATTACAGCTGCCTTTTCCTAAATATGGTACAGTAATAAACGGTCTTGGATGAAGCATTATTCTACATTTTGGGTGATTTTGTATTGAACCAATCTTTAAATTACTATTTACATCAACATGGCATCCGTTTGGTCCAACCTCAGAACATCCAGTAAAAAAAACGTTCGGTTGCTTTGTAGCAGTATCAATCGCGGATGTCATAGAACACGACATGTCATTTAAATTAGTTAAATTATAATTTGCATGCTTTACGTTTAATAAATTTTGTTGAGAATTCGTAGAAGGATCATCGCCTATACGTGATAGATTTTCGAACAAATAATTACTCTGGTTGTTCATTATATATTGTTAAATATATTTTTTTTAATAAATACTTACATTTTTATCAGATGGTAAATTACCATAGCAAAATTCAGTAAAACCTTTTTGGTCATTTGGTATGGTTGTATTAGCTGTTGTATGATATGCTCTCATAGATTGTTCAAATTCTAATTCATCACTTAAGTCTTTAAATATTTTACTTTTATCCGAGTTATATGGATTTGCATTTAAAATATTTTCTTTAGCTGCTTCATTTATTTTATTTGGTATTCCGGGTTCACTTATTAATGCACTAGGTGGTTTTTCAGGATTTTCTTTATAATCATTTAAATTTACATTCATTAATGGATTATTTTCGGTAGGTAATACATCATTTTTTATATTTTTAATATTTTCAAAATTTTCTTTTCCAAATTCAATAATATTTTTATCATTATTGTAAGATAAAAAACATATAATTCCTAAAGTAATAAGACCTATTAATAATACATTTAGTTTCTTTAAACACATATATCCTATCGCACTTAATAATATTACAAATCTGCTTATTGCATTTAGCTTTTCATTATAATTCATATTTTCTTTAGGCCATAATTGTGTAATTTTGTTTTTCTTAAATAAAATAGTAGGATTGTTTAACCAAAATTCATTATATTGCATATAATATACGTGGATTTAAAATTCTATTTAATTTTATCTTTTTTCTTTTTTTTCTTCCTTTTTTTTTTACCGTCTTTTTTTTGAGGTGCATCAGATTTATGTGATTTTTCTATTACCTCTTCACCAGTGCTAAATGTATATTCATTGTTACCTGTTGCGCTTATTTCAGATGGCAAATTAGTTGCTACGAGTGCTTGTTTATTTTTTAATTTTTGTCTCATTCTTTCTTTCATTTTCGCCGTTTTTAAATTGTTTTGCATATGATTTTTCATAGCACTAAAGTCAAATTTTCCGCTACCAGGATTCATTCCCATTTGCTGCATCATGTCTTTTAATCCGGGCATGTCTTTCATTTTATTTACAATTTCAGATGCTTCTTCCAATAATTCACTTTCTTTTAAATCACCTGATTTCATTTTTTCATCTAATTTTCCACCAATGTTTTTAACTAAACCCATGATTTTAGAAGGATTTTTAAATAAATTTTTTAATACGTTGTCAGGGTTTTCCATTTCGTCTATATTCATATCCTTTGCCGCTTCTTCGGCAATTTCTTTTGCTAATTTTCCTATTTTACCATCTAATAAACCTGAAATGTGTTCTTGTATTTTTTCCGGATCTATGCTTGATAAATCTGGTCCGCTTTCTTTTTCACTATTTGGAGTATCTTGCTGTGGATTTGTTTCATCATTTGCTTCTTCTCCTTGTCCTTCTTCTTGTCCTTCTTCTTCTTCGTTTGTTTCAAATATAGACTGCATGTCATTAAGTGTTTCTTCTAATTTTTCATGCAAATCGTTACTGTTTATAGCTTCAAATAATTTTGCAGTATCACCAAATGTATTACCATCGTCAACACTTTTAATTACACAAAATAGCATTAATTGTAAATATTTCCAAATAGTTTCTCTTGTTCTATCAGTAATATTACATTTCCATAAATCTTTAAAATCTATTTCGGGAAAAAACTTTGTATTTATTTCATCATTTGTAAAAATTTCAACATTTTGATATAAAATATCAAAAAATCGTTCAGGGTATACTGTTTTACAATAATCATATAATTCTACAACACCATTTTCTTTTTCTAAATGAATGATTAAATTATTTTTATATTCTGGAAATGTATTTGATAAATCTTTTATAAAATCTGTTACTATTTTAGTAAATTCCTCTTTTATATCTTCATCCATATAATACATACATTACCTAATTTATTTAAATGGATATTTACTGAAAATATAAACAAGCATAATTAGATAAATTAATAATATGTTCCCATAATTTTTTTTTTTCATCATCGCATAATGTGATGTATATTTTTTTACATTCTTTAGTTATGTAATCCATTTCATTGTAATTAGTTGTATCGTCATTATTCATAAAATAATTTTCATCCATTTTAATTATGTAAGTGTAATACGGAACACAAATATATTTATACCATGTTTTAATAAAGATTTTGGGGTTCACTTTTTTTAAAGCTTTGTTTTTTGTTATAAAAGATGTAAATACACTATCATTTTCCATGTGACTTTTTAAAAAGGTTAAATAATTGAAATATTTTTCTATAAATAATGAATTTAATTCTTTTTTATTTGTAGCCATTGTATTAATTTATATTATTTATTTATATATTTTTATTTCAGCATCTCTTTGTTGTTGTAATTTATCTAAATTTACTTCCCCTATTTTATTTGGTTTATATGTATCTTCTTGTATGTTAATATGTTTATCGTCATATATTGTAGCATAACTATATAATTGTCTAGCACCACCATTACCTTTTGCTAATAAATCTTCACTGGTTTGATCAAGGAAACTAAAATTATCAGAAGCTACTCCGAAACTATTTAATGTTTCTAAATGTAAACTACATGGTTCTGGTTCCCCTATTAATGTGGTAGACACTTGATTTTGCTGTTTAGGTTGTAAATGTTGATATATTTGGTTACCAGTTAAGATGTGATTATTTTCTGCTAATAACAATGTAGGTACTTTAGTAATAATATTTGGGAGAGCTGTTTTTGTACCGTTTTGTAATAAAATATATGTTAGTTGTTGTCCGTTTTTATTTTCAATTTGTCTATTGTCAATGCATATATAATTTATATTAGATAAATTAGATTTTGATAGAGTTTCTAACATTTTTTTACAACTATTACAATAATTGCTATAATATAGTGCGGAATTCATATCATTAATTGTTGTTTTATTTTATTTAATTTAACTAATAAATTGATTTAATAATAATTTATTATGAATATATAAAATGGAACCAATTATACAAGACGTCGTGCAGGAGAAAGGATTATTACAATTTACGCTAAGTGGAGTAAATGTCAGTTTTGCAAATGCTATAAGAAGAACTATTTTATCAGATATACCTGTTGTGGTTTTTAGAACTTTTCCACATAATGAAAATAAATGTACTATTGTTGGAAATAATACTAAATTAAATAATGAAATTATTAAACACCGATTAAGTTGTATTCCTATACATATTGATAATCCGTTGGACTTTAATTTGGATATGTATGTTATGGAATTAGATGTTCAAAATGATAAAGACGAAATTATATTAGTTACGTCTAAAGATTTTAAAATAAAAGATATTGTAACAAATAAATATTTGCCTGACAGTGAAAGAGATAAAATATTTCCGTGCGATCCTATTACACAAGGGTATATAGAATTGGTTAGACTTAAACCGTTATCTTCACATGATAACAACGGTGAAGCGATTCAATTATCTAGTGAATTTTCAGTTGGTACTGCTGGGGAAAATAGTTGCTGGAATGTAGTAAGTACAAGTATATTTCAAAATACTCCGGATATGGATAGTATTGAAACACAATGGGCAGCACGTGAAAAAGAATTGGACTCTCGATTATCTCCATTAGAAAAGAATAAAATAAAAACGGATTTTATGAATTTAGATGCTCAAAGATATTTTCTTCCAAATAGTTTTGATTTTAAAATTGAAACAATAGGTGTTTATACAAATTATAAATTAGTAGAAGTTTCAACAGATATTCTTATAAAAAAATGTAAAAAATTTTATCAGAGTTTGGAAGTAAATCCCGAATTAATTCAAGAGCGATTTTGTAGAATACCCTTTAGTTATCAAATTGAATTAGAAAATGAGGATTATACATTTGGAAAAGTAATTGAAAATATGATGTATTCAAATTTATTTGAAAATGAGAAAAAATTAACTTTTATAAGTTTTAAAAAGGAACATCCTCTTCAAAAAAATAGTCATTTGTTGTTTTCATGTGCTGAAGATTTAGAAAAAGAAGTAATTGTTAAAATGATTGTGGAGCAAACACAACAATGCATAGTATGTTTTCAAAAAATAATGGATGAATTTAAAGATAAATAGTGAATATTAAATTTCTTAGATTAATATAAGAAATGTCACAAAATAAAAATTTTATACAATATGGAGATATAATTCAAATAAATCAAAAAATTTTTTTTGTAAACTATATTAGTTCTACAAAATTAGAATTAATCAATGAAGATGATCCAGATAAGACTGTATATAATATAGTAGACGGAGTTATTACAGATGGAGAAATTGATAGTATTGAAATATTAAGTAGAGAAGATAATCCTTCTTATGCAGTTCAAAATAATTTAAATGTAGGTGTATGGGTTACAATAGAATTTGGAGGTTCTATTCCGTTATTAATTACAGGCGAAATTACAAGTGTTGAAGAGGATATGATAGAAATTAGTCAGGTAGACGAAGATGATAAATTGTATATAGATTTTGGATATAAAGGTTTACCACCTGATTTGATGATACAAAAAATAACAATACGCGATAATCCAACGATTGAAGTAAAAGATGATGTACAAACACACGAATTAGATACATCTGTAAGTGAAGCTTTAAAAGAAGGTGATTCAGTAAAGTTAGATATTAAGTTAGATTCTATGATAGAAATAGTGGATGTTCCTGAAGAAGAATACCGTTATTTAATTGAAGAACAAACAAATGATTTATTTGAAAACTTATTATCTAAAATCGGAACACAAAGACGAACAAATGAAGTTATGAGAGAAAATCAAAAAATGATAAACCGTTATGTTGAATTACGAGAACAATATTCTAAATTTGAAAACCATAGTGTTGTTGGATGGAAAGATGTAAATGAAAAACCTATAATATCGCATGTAAACGATATGGACGAAATGTTAAAGTGGATTATACCAATTACAAAATATATAAAAAAAATGTATGACTTGGATAAAGTAGATGAAGAAATATTGGATGTAAAAATATTGACAACTGAAGAACAATTGTCGAAAGAAGATGCATATAATATGTCTTATGAAATGAATACTATACAAAGTGATAATATATTCAACGCATATAATAAACAAATTAGTGAATTTTATAAACCATATGAATTTTTAAAACTAACTGAAAATGTAACAACTGTTAAATCAAAATCAAAACTAATGCTAATAGATAATTTGGGAAATTATACAAGTTCTGTAATATCCAATAATGAGTTAAACAATAAACAATACGTTATGCAAAATATATTACAAGACGAACGTGTTAGTGTTATGGGATATATGATTTTACCAGAAAATGTTCAAAGGTATTTTTCAATGTATTTACCTTCTACAAATATTATGAAAAAAGTAGATTTATCACAAGCAAGATTTTTTTATGAAAAATATTTAAGCGCACAAGAATATTATCCAAGTTATAAAATAAATGAGAACAATATCATAAAGGGTAACTGTAATATATTGAAAGGTGTAAATGTAATAGAGTCAATGGATGCATTTTTAGATACAGATAAATTGGTTGATTGCATAGACATTTATAATATAAATAGTTTGAATATATATGACATTATTCAATATTTGTATTTATATAAGATAGATATAGATTCAATCAAGTGGAATACTGGTGAAAGATTATTAAATATGGTTAAAAAATCAGTTATGGAATATAAAAAAAAAGTAGTAGATATGCAAAAAAAAATACGACCATATAAAATACAACCACCTGAAATGGGTAATATAAAACCTATATTTCCCGAAGAGGAATATAATGATTTATTAACACAATATGGAATTTTAAAATCAAATGATATAATGCCATATTACAGTGATTCTGAGTTAATTTATAAAATGAATGTAGATATGGGAACATATTTGTATAATTTTGCATCAGAACAAAATGCAAGTTTGCGAACTTCTATTAATTTTGATACATTATCAAAATATGTGGATGCGGATTATGATTTTCATAAAATGTCTTGCGAATTACCAAATATAACTAAAAAATATACTTTACAATCAGAATTAGAAAACGATAATGGAAAAGATATATATGTAGATAAAGAATATGATGATACAGATTATAGTTTGCGAAGTGAATTTTCTGCCGAGCAATCTAAAATGAGTGAAAAGGAATTTAAAACTTTTTTAAAAAAAGTTATATTAGAACGAAAAATAGGCGGGGAAGATGAAGTAAGTGTGAGACAGTATATTGAAAATATATTAAAAGGACGAAAATTAATTATGGATGGAGATTATGCAGTATCTAAAATTTTCGAAGAAAATCAATTAGTTACAAAATATTACATTCGTAAAAATAATACATGGATGGAAGATGAAAATATAGATATATTATGTAATTTAAATAAAAGTTGTATTCAGTCTGAAAATGAATGTAAATCATATTATGAGAAAAATGCAATAAATCAAAAGCAAGTTGCTAAAGAAATTATGAGTGAAGCTAGCAAAATAAAGACATTTGAGAAAAAAGAGACTACACAACATTTATCTGATACTTTGAATAATCTCAATTTTTTAAATCAGTATAAAATACGAAAATATTTACATTATAACAATAATAAGATTTTAATAGCTAAATTATTAGACGATACAACAATATTAGAATCGCCGTTTGAAGATATGAAAAATAAAATATTGAGCGATTCAAATTTAATATCTTACTATGAAAATATACAATTATTTGTAACTAACTATACACGTAGTGCAATAAATGATGAAAATCAAAATTGGTTGTATTGTGCTGATACTGGATTAAAACTATTACCGAAATTTATATATACATTATCAAATGCTTTTTTGACTTATAATAATTACAATGAAACATTGCAGCTTATTTGTGATGAAATTGGAACATTAAGTGATGACGGTAATTCAATCGTAGATAAAAATAGTGGATATGTAATAAAGAAAATAGAATTAGAATATGTAGATGAATATACAGAAGGAGGTTTTAAAAGCGTATATCATGATGTAATAGATGAAGAATATGAATATAAAGTAGAGAAAACAAGAAAAGAGGCTGATATAAATAAAAAAATCAAAAATATAGTATTATCCGTATCTGGATATATGGGTATTTCTTTAAAAGACGAGATGGATTTTATAGTAAAACATACAATAGAAATACTGGATAAATCTATAGGTACAAAAGATGACTATATTATTAGTGTTGGAAAAAGTAAAGCGGATAATTATGAAATAATGTACAATAAATCACTCATATCTATCACATTAGGATTAATGGTAATTGCAATTCAAGTAAGTACACCATCATTGAAAACATCAAAAACATTTCCTGGTTGTGTCAAATCATTAGAAGGCGCACCAGTATATGGAGATAGTCCCGGATGTATTCAATATATATCTTGTATTGCTAGTAAGATTAAAACACAATATGATCCTTGGAATTCTATACGTAAAATGAATGAAATTAAGCTTTCTAATTCTATTAAAACATTTATGGATAAATTCATGTTAAATGATTTGGAAATAATGCGTAGAATAAAAGACAAGCAGCATTATTTATTAAACGAAGGATTAGATGATTTGGAAATTCCAAGTATACAAACGTGGAGTGATTTTGTTCCATTATTATATAAATTAAAAATTAAATCATATGAAAGCTTACCAGATTCATTTCATAGACAATTAGATAAATATATAAAACAAGGAGATATGAAACAGGTGCAATCTATAAATTCATTATATGGTAAATTATATCATAGTAATTTGTCTATTCAGAATGAAATACAAAGTGTTATAAATAAAGAAGATTTGTTATTGAAAAATAGTTTGGAAGAACCATTTTTAGAAAATGCTTGTTGTACAAGTAATGATTATCTTGCAATGTTATATTTTTTTAAAAAAAATTCTCAAATACAAACAGTAATAGAACGGTCTAATGGATTAATTTTAAAATTAAATGCGATTAAAGGTCTTGAAAGACCAATGTCATTCACTAACAATGAAGACACGCGTGTTCCTATTTTATATCCGGCAATAGAATTTTCAGAAGAAATAATTTATAGAGCTTTTATACGTTTATGTAATATAGATAATAATTTGCCAATACCTGAAGAATTAACATCTTTTATAGATAAAAAACCGTCTGATGAATATAATCCATCAGAAGAAATATTTGATATTAAAATAGAGCGTTTAAAAAGCGAAGGTCATAATTTTAATCAGGAAGATTTGTTAAATGCTTTAAAAATACTTGGTAAGAAAAACATATACAAAAATAAAATGGTAACACAAGTAAATAAAAAGGAGAGATTTATTGAGCTTATAAATATATTAGCAGAACATGATAAGACATCCGTATTAGATTATGAATTAATAGAAAATATGAGTAATATAATAGATAATCAAGAAAAGGGTGAATTAAAAAACGCATTAATCAAATGCAATGACGATTTAAAAGATCTACATGTATCTATACAAACGAAAATACTAAAAACCGTTTTAGACAGTGGATTAATAACGAAAAATGAAATGGATAAATTAAAATCATTTATCGAAAACTATTCCATGTTTGATAATCAGTTATTATCAAACGAAGTAAGTATTATGTATAATCAAATTACAACATTATTGAGGCATATTCCAATGTGGTTAATGAATAACGTAGACATTACTTCTTTCAAAATCCCGGTTTATTGGGGATTATCAGAAAATCATAAAATGGATATTATTGCTAATCCAAGATTAGACAAAGGGGATAAAGTAGGTTTCGTTGCAAAATATTATGAACATTTCAGTAAATATTTAGATAATGAAATAATAGTACAGCATTTACAAAGTATATTAGATAAATTATCACATGTTTATACATTTTTAGGTTACATTCCAAATTATAGTACGCATTCTACCAGTGAGAATTTAAAATTGAATCCTATTACTATACAATATTTGTATCATTATTTATTTTTGAAGATTATTGATATTTATATGTCAGACACTGATAATTTAGAAATTATCAGATTTGTAATAGATTTAATCACAATGTTTATGAATGATAAATCTGTATTAAATAAAAATTATGAAAGTGTTATGAAAAACGTGTTGCGTGACAGAGAAACAGAAAAAGATAAGAAAACTACTTACTTAAAAGATTTGACTTCCGATGAAAGGTCGGTAGATAATATTTTGAAAAAACATAAAATAGGTAAGTGGGGTATTGGTTTAGAAAAAGGATTATTTAGTTATGATAAAGATTTTTATGATGCAGAACGAACGGAGCAAATGTTGGATGATTTTTTTAAAGAAAATACGATGGATAATTTGATAGAAGAAAACGATTTGTCATTGTTTGCAAATGATGACGATTTTGGAGAAAATATGGATGGTGATGAAAGATTTTAGTATGTTTATATATTATTTTATTATAGATAATATATAATATGGATTTAAATATTAGAAGTATAGTTCAAAATAATATACCACTAGTATCAGCTGTTATTTTTATTGTTTTGTTTTCTTTTTTTAATATGGCCAAACCTAGTTTTGCTTATAATAAACACGGACATATTCGACTATTTGGATTGAGTTACAAGAGTAATACAATATTTCCAGTATGGTTAGTGGCTATAGTATTAGCAATAGCAGTTTATTTTTTTGTAATGTATTTTTTAGCTTATCCTAGAATAAATTTCAAGTCACTTTAACTAATTTCTACTCCGCTTGTTTTTGAACCAGATTGATCAGGTTTTTGGTTATTATTTTTATTTTTTAAATATTCATCGTGTTCTCTTTCTAAATCTTCAATAGATTTCGAACATGTAGAACCTAATATAAAGTTTTCACTAACAACAATAGCTAAAATCCCTGATAATAAATACCAGAAAAAAGATGCAATATTGTCTTTAAGTTTTACTATTTTTTTGAGTTTTTCTTCAAAATCATCTGATATATTTTCATTATTTAGAATATCATTATTTACTAATTTAGCGTGTTTCATTCTCATCCAAAATCCCCATACGTTTTTTTTTATTGTTTGTGTACTACCATCAGCATTACGTTTAGGGTTTCCCTCTGAATCTTTTAATACTTTTTCTACTTCCACTGTTTCATCTAAATCAATGTCATTTATCATTTGTCCCGGATTGTTATAAATATTTTCTATATTTTCAACAATTTTTCTATCTGTATTTCCAGAAACATTTGAACTATCTACGAAAATTTGTTTACAAAGTTTGTCAGCACCTGCAAATTTAGCGGCAGTATATCCTAATGTATTTGAAAAAGCTCTTAGCCAACCAGGAAATATTTGAATAAATATTGCAGTTGTACATAAAATAAGAAGCCATGGTAAAAAAGTATTCGTAAATACATCACCATGTTGTTCGCTTCCACATAGAGCTTTACTTAATTGTAAATTAATATAGTATTGCACTGCAAGTACAACTAGTAAATAAATAATTAGCCATATAAAACCTTTACCAGATGATATTTGACTTATAATTGTATATGCTAATGTAATTATAAAAAAGTAAAATATGTTACTTTTTGTATCTATTTTTTCCATTCCTTCCATATAAATAATAAGAATAATATTATTTATTATTATACGCCGTTTTAATATGAATAAACAACCTAAATTAGTAGATCCCAGTATTAAATATATAGTTCATAAATCATTACAAGCATGTAATAAAGTTAAAAATAATCATACCAATATAGTATTTAATTGTTCAATGTTTATTGGATTAGTATCATTAATTGGTTTCATATTATATATGAAATATAAAGGTAAATTAACCCCCGAACAAAAAGCAGAAAAGAAAGAAAAAGATAAAGTATTTATATTTACTAAATTAAAACAAATGGAAATGATAAGAAAGAAGGAAAACAATGATTTAATTACAAATCTACCATTTACTGATTCGATATTCAGTTCTAATTTTATAAAATAAAATACGCACTGTTTATATGGAAGAAATCGAAAAACAATTTGAAAATTATTATAATTTGAAACAAAGTTATGAATTATTTATAAAAAATAAATTAAACAAAATCATACAAGATAAGAGTTTGAGTAAAAGCGATAAACATAAAAAATATAAGGATGTTTTAGCAAAAATTAAAGTAAAGAAAATATTTTCTAATGAAAACAGAAAGCTCAGTGTTACTGAAAATGGTAATAAAATAATAGAATATGACAACGAATATCACAACTTGTATGAAACTTCTGCAGATTTCTTTAAACAATTGGATAAAAAGAATAAGATAGATATTATGAGATTAAAATTGGATGTATTATTTAATTATATAGATGAAGAAAATAGTATGACAGAGTTTGAATTATTAAAAAAAGAGATAAAAGAAGATTTAACAGAATATTCTAAAATTGTTGCTGAAATTTATGCTATTGAAAATATGAATAAACAAAGTATTGAAGACAAAAAAGATAAGCTATTTGGTAATGTAGAAAAAGATGAAAAAGGATATATAAATGATTTTAAAGAAAAAATAAATAATCAACAAGATCAATATACAAAAGAAGCTATAGAAATATATAAATCCTTTATTTTGCCAAGTACTGAAGAAATATCTAAATTACAATATGAAAAGGGGTATCGTGAAATAATAGAAGAAGAAGGTGAAAATCAAGATAGTATATATCATTTAATTAAAGAGCCTTTTTCTATTAAATCAAAAGAATATAGCACTGAAGTCGATGAAGAAGATATTATGTCAAAAATAGAAAATAAAAGTGAAACAAAACGAAAATTAACTGAAAGTGAGTTGGATAACGAGCATGAAAAAATGGCAAAATTAACAGAAGAATTGGGTACATTAATGTATGAATATTCTACTTTACAAAGACAATTTAATGATACTACAGAAGTTCAAGAAAAAATAGATGAGAAATTAGAAGAATTAAACAAACATAGAACGAATTTAAATGTTAAAACATTAAAAACAAGATGGGATGATGTAAAGGTGGATAATGATATTTATAGTAAATACTATGGAAAAGAAGTTTCAGTTAAAATACCAGAAGATTATGGTCCTTATGAAAAACAATTATATATAAATAATTTATCAAATAGTATAAGACAACAGTATATTGAAAATATGACATCCGAAGAATTAGAAATGTATGTTGAAAACTTAAAACAAAGAGGACCTGACCAGATTGAAAAAAATTATGACAAAGAACGAGAAACAATGAATGATAGAGAGTTTAGAACATTTTTAATGAAAGATTTAATGAAAACAAAAAATATAACACGTAATCAAGCAAAAGAAATATTTTTTTTCTTAAAAGCATATGAAGATTATTATAAATATAATTATAACTATGATGTAGAGAAAAAGGATGCAAAAAGACTAGAAAGTCGTGCAAAAACAATAAGAAAAGAAATTGATGATATGACATCGCGTTTACGTTTTACAAATAAGTCTTCTAATAAAGTATCTAAAAAACAAATAGCGTATGAACTCGAACAAGAAGCTGCTCGATTGCGTAAAGAATTAGATGAAACAGAAAAAGAAAAATCAGCATTAGATTTAAAAAATCAAATAGAAAAAACACATGAAGAACAAAAAAAACGCAATCAAAACAGAGACAAAATAAAATTTAATCGGAATGGTCGACTTCCTCCTTGGGGTAACGCCACTATGTATAAAGACAAATTATCAATTGGAATGGATGTATATTTAACAAACCCAAAAACCACATTTTATACAAACGAAGAATCCGGTTCATCAAGCGAAATGAAAGAAGTAAAAGATTATATTAATGAACCTTTTAGAATAAAAGAAATAAAAACTTGGGATAAACCAGATATTCCTGGACAAGATAGACACCAGGCGCTTATATATAGTTATTCGATGGGTTTAAATTTAGAAGGATGGGTAAATTTAAAAGATATTTATGTAGATATAAATCCAAATATAAATGAAGAATTAAACTCTGAAGTTATATTGGGTGATTCTGATGATGAAAAACCTCAAGAAGTAGAAGTGGATGTAGAAGATTTACCAGATTTGATAGATATAAGTAAAGATATAAAACCTTTAGATTTGTCTCCTAGAATTTCGTTAGAAAGTAAGAATGATGATGGTGATGATGATGATAATTATAATATTGGAGATTAAAAATAATTATATATAGTATATGGCTAAAATATTTAAAAAAAAATTATTTTCAAAAGGTTTTATTAATATTAAATTTTTTCTCATTAGTTTGGCAGTAGGTTTATTGTATGTATATGTAATGGGTGCTCCCAAGAAAGTTATTGTAGTATATCCAACCCCCGACAGTCATGATGCTCAGTATGTAGATGCTGCTGACAATTGTTATATGTTTAACGCAGAAGAAGTTAAGTGTCCAACAAATAAATCTAAAATTAAAAAAATACCAATACAAAAAAAATCAGATTTAAAAGATAAATTGTAATGTAAATATAATATAATAATATAATATGCGTATCTTTAGGAAATTAATCAATTCAGAAAATGGTCGTATATTATTATCAATTATATTAGGTTTAGGCTTATCTGCAATATTTAAAAAGTCTTGCGATTCAAGAAGTTGTTTAGTATTTGAATCACCACCACTTGAAGAACTGCGTGAAAATGTGTATGAATATAATAAAAAATGTTATACGTTTACAGAAAAACAAGTAAAATGTGATAAAAATAAACAAAAAGTGAATTTTGCGTAATTAATTATACTCAAAATGTATTAAGTATAATTAAATGGAGTATGAAACGACTAACATTAGTGATTTACCTATGAATCCACAAACATCTGTGAATAATTTACCGGCAATTAGTACACAAATGCCTAAAAATGAAGTGATGAATGCACCTAATTATAATGAAGTCATGTCACAATGTATGAATGAAGTCAACCAACATGAAAAGAATCCAACTATGGAACTTCCTCAAAGAGATATACCGCAAAATCAAGCAAACATAAGTAATGATCCTCAAATACGTAATGATTATGTACCTAAAAAGGAGGCTGATAAAATAGGGGAAGTAAAAAGAGTGCGTTTTCAAGAACCACCAAAAGAAATTGAAGACGAATTAATAGTTGCCGTATTGGCGTCTGTTTTATTTTTAACATGTCAATTACCATTTTTTAAATCATCATTTGTTAAGTTATTAACAAAAATAGCCCCCACTTTAATAAAATCGGATGGAAATATTAAACTTTTAGGCAATGTTTTATTTACTATTATATTTGGTGCAACATTATATGGTACAATTAAAACGATAGATTATAGTAGTATAAAGATGGCCTTTTAAATAAAATATATACAATTAGTATAATGACATTAAGCTCTTCTCAAATTTCATCATCAGATTTAGTAGAAAATTCGATTTATTTGACAAGTGATGGGAAATTATTATATAATACCAATTCTAATATTTTAGGTATTAAATTCAAACTAAATAATGCAACTTTAAATGGAAATATAAGTGTCATAACTAATACAATTTCATTATTTGATGGTTCAGATAGTGGTCCATTTGTTAGTTCAAATAATGATGATAATGGTTATACATATTTACTACCGTCTTCAAGTGATATAATAAACTTGGATGATAATGGTTTATTATTTAAAATAGAAGGTATACAAATTGTCAAATTTTTATCTAGTTCTGCAATTTTACCCGGGCATGGAATACTTGGTGAAATGACATTTAATGAAGGAATTGTATCAAATGTATTTTTGAGTGACATAATTGTAGCAACTGCTTCTTCTCATGGGCAAATTTCATCTTTGTTACCTTTTACTTTACATGAACCATCCAATCAAAATAATAAAACATCAATAATACTTCCATCTCAAAATGAAAAAAGTGGTTTTCTTTCTAAGACGAGCGTATCCTTAAATGGCATATTATATTCTAAAAATGCATCTCCTTTTAAAACAAAAACAGTTCCACAGGGGTCAGATTTTTCATTAAATCGGTATCAATTTAGAAAAAACGTGAGTGCTGCGTCTAAGGGAAATGATTCGTCTACCCGGACACAAATGTTACGAATAAAAGCACAAAAGCCTAGTAGTATAGCAAATAATGTAGCTCAATCTTATAAGAATGTAAAAACAACGTATAAAGATGCAAGATTTGCATTGGCGCGGGTTAGACGTTAGTAATTGATACACCGGTTAATTCACTTAATTCTCCTACTAATGGGTCATTATTATAATCAAACATATATTTAATATCTTTAATTCCTGCAGCGCATAATTGTTTCATACAATTAAAACAAGGATAGTGCGTAATATAAGCAGTACATTCATTACAACTAACACCGCGTTTCGCACAGTCAATGATAGCATTTTGTTCTGCATGTATTGTACCTATTTCATGATTGTCTTTTATAATAGGTTTGTGCGGACATCCAGGTAAATATCCATTGTATCCTTGTGAAATAATTCGGTTGTCTTTCACTAATACGCAGCTCACTTGAAGTCGTCTACAAGGAGATCTTTTTCTGGTACATGTTAATATATCTTTGAAATATTCATCCCAAGAGGGTCGGCTAGGTGAGTTCATTAGAATACTATCATATTTAATATTTAAATAAATATGATGTTATTATTTTTTTATAGTTTTATTCTTTTTTTTATTTTTTTTTTTTAGTTGTTTTTTAGTTTGTTTAGTCGTATTTTTTATTTTTTTATTTTGCTTTTTATCAAAAACGTCTCTTGGGTAATATTTTAAAAACCATTTTTTATATTCAGTGCTATTTCTTTTATTTTTAAGCTCAAAAAATTTGTTTTGTTTTATACCTCTAATATCTTCTCGCCCATGTTGTTCTCCATAGCACGTTGAACTAAAACGTTTTAATATTCCCTTTTTACTAAGTCTATTTTTATTTTGTATAGTAAATAAATAATGAGACATGCATAATAATCTTTCAGTGTCAAAATGAGGTTTATCAATGTAAATAAATCCCAAATAATAACTTAACATTGTATCGATTGTAGCAATTTTAATATTGTATCCGTCGTATTTATATAAATTATAATTATGACATGCATTATCTTTATATAAAATGGCAATTGTATCATTTCCAACTTTTACTTCATAATGAACCGGAATTATATCTCCAATTGCATTATGTTTTTTTGATGTAACATTTTCAATTTTATATTGCGACAGTGTTTTTTTAATATCTTTAATAATTTCTACAGGATTTGTTGCAATTATATCGAAGTCTGGTTTTTTTTTTATTTTTAATTTTTCATCGTTATATTGTCCGTATAATGCAGTAGCAAATGCACCAAAAAATACTACATCATGTTTAATAAATATATTTTTAATAGTTTCAAAAATAATATTTGATTTGTTTTTTTGATTTGTAAGATTACGTTGAAAAATATTATTATTACACTGGGAAATATTAAAATAATTTTTAGAAAAACCTGGAAATTCGTTATTTAATAACGTGAGTCTCTTAAACACTTTTTCCCATCGTGATACATCTCCGTCTGGTCTAGACAGTTCTAAATACATTGACATTCTTAAATAATTTGGAGGTGCATAATGGATATTTGAAAATGTTATGCTGTGTTTTAATAACGATTTAAATAACATTTTAGGTAAATATGTAATATCAGCGATTGGTATAAAATTTACAAAAACTTTATAAGTTCCATAGTGCATTCCTGCAGTTGCACTTACTTCAGCATATCCTTTTTTGTAATATAAGTCTGCTAGTTCGATTGCATGTTCCATAGCATTTGGTGAAAAAAAATCATAATCAGGTAAATCTAATTCTTTGTCATAAAATTGTGTCATTTCCGGTAAAATATTATTAATGGCTGTTCCACCATAACATATTAGTTTTTTTTTAATTATAAATTCTTCTACAATATCTATAATTTTGGTTATTTCTGGATTTTGTAAGCGTTTACGTTTTTGTTTTTTTTCTGTTATGTCTACAGAATTTCTTAATAATTCTAATTCTTTATTATATTTTTTACTATTCATTTATTATTATATAATGAGAAATTAAAATTCTGAGCAAGTATAATTTTTACCTTTCATCATACATCTTTTAAGTGGTATACAACTATGTGTAGCAGGTACCGGTTCTACTGCAGGAATGACAGTTACAGAAGGTCTTAAATTAGAAGGTTTTAGAACAAATGAACATGCAGGATCAGCTGTTTCAAATGTTTTATTATTAAATTTTAATTCTTCATCGAAATTTTGACAACTCATTCCTACAATTTGACATCCTAAATCATATGATTTAGTCGAGTTTATATTTTTATTTTCAGCTTTAACATCGGGTAATACGATAGACATTTGTAAGCGATTAAATTGTTGAAGTTCTTCTACATTATTGTTATAATCAATATTACTTGCTCTATGTAATTTTAAGTAAGATGAATATGGTCCGGCTGTTATATTTGTTATTGTTTCTAATTTCGAACCGCTAAATAATGCATTTTCTTTTAGTACTGCAATAATTACTTTTTTTTTGAATATGTTTAAAGGTAAAGCGGTAATATTTTCTCCATTGTATTCATAACCATATTGGGCTGGTAATAAGTATGATCCATTGCTAAATTTTTTTATAATTATATTTCCCATTTCATCATATATTTTTTTATGATTTGTATTGATTCTAAAAAATAGTATTAAAGGATCACTGAAGCTGGTAGGACAATAAGATGAAGCAAAAGCTTGAGTTTTAACCGTTTCCATTGCTTTATCAAATGGTATATAATTATACATTTCTTTATAGTTTGGATTATTTACAGATGATGCGGCTATTACAGGTTTTTTATCAATCGAATAAATTTCAAAATCTAAAAATCTTGCACCACTATGAATTGCATTTTCAAGAGCACATAAATTCACGTAGTCATTTTTAAATTCACCAGCGCAACAACAATTATAAGCACCTTTAATGTAGAAGTCTCTTAAATAGTATGGTTTTACATTATCATTATTATAATCTACAGGACTAATAGATAATTGGTCATTAAATATACCTATTTTTTGACAATTTTGTTTATTTAAGTCTAATTTATTTATTACATAAAATAATAATGTGAGTAATATAACACCAAAAACAGCTATTACCATTAATTTTCTATATATAGATGTGTTTGTAATTAGATTTACATTTGTAGTTTTATCTGACATTAATATATTATATATTTATTTTATTTAAAGTAATAAATAAAATAAGTATATATACTATTATGCCTGGTGGATTATTAAATATAGTAGCTTATGGAAATCAAAATATCATATTAAATGGTAATCCTTCTAAAACATTTTATAAATGTGTATATGCAAAATATACTAATTTTGGTCTTCAAAAATTTAGAATAGATTATAGTGGATTAAGAGAGTTAAGAATGAATGAAGAATCAAAGTTTTCATTTAAAATGCCTAGGTATGCAGATTTATTAATGGACACATATGTAGTAGTAAATTTACCTAATATTTGGTCACCATTATATCCCCCACAAACTACTTCAACCGATTGGAGGCCTTATGAATTTAAATGGATTAAAAATATAGGTACAACTATGATAAAAGAAATTAATATTAGTGCTGGTGGTCAAGTATTACAAAAAATAACCGGTTCTTATTTACATAATATTATATGTAGAGACAATACTAATATAGCTCTTTTTAATGAAATGACAGGAAATGTATCAGAATTAAATGATCCAGCAAATGCATATGATAGAGGTGGTGAATATCCTAATGCTTATTATACAGAAGATACAAATGGTGCAGAACCATCTATAAGAGGGAGAAAAATATATATACCAATTGGTGCATGGTTTACATTTGCAAGTAAAATGGCATTTCCTTTAGTGTGTTTACAATATAATCAATTAACAATTGAAGTTACAATAAGACCAGTAAAAGAGTTATTTGTAGTCAATGATGTAACTAGCAGTGATTTAAGTGTAATTCAACCTAATTTCAATGAATCTACTTTTGGATTTTATAGATTTATTCAAGAACCTCCAAATACATCATTAACCTATACAGATAAAACAACCAGTTGGAATGCAGATATACATTTAATTAGCACGTATTGTTTTTTATCAGAAGATGAAACAAAGGTTTTTGCAGCAGATGAGCAAAAGTATTTAATAAAAGATGTACGAGAAGAAATTTTTAAGAATGTAGTAGGAACTAAAAAAATTAAGTTAAATACAGGTGGTTTAGTAGCGGATTGGATGTGGTTTTTTAGAAGAAGTGATGCATATTTAAGAAATGAATGGACAAATTATACAAACTGGCCATATGATTATTTACCGGATTCTTTAACAAGTGCCCCATCTTCACCTACTTATACAATTGATACTGAAACAATAGGTCCTGATACAAATCCATCTGGTACTTCTACAGGATTATATACTACCGGTACATTCAGTGCATATAATCAAAAATATATAATGAATCAAATGGGTATATTAATGGACGGCAAATATCGTGAAAATGAATTAGATTCTGGAATTTATAATTATTTAGAAAAGTATACAACTGGTAATAATAGTGCATATACTAATACAGGTTTATATAGTTATAATTTTTGTATACATACATCTTTATATGATACTCAGCCTAGTGGTGCAATAAATTTAAGCAAGTTTTCTAATGTAGAGTTTGAATTAACGACTTATATTCCTCCAGTAGATTTATCTGCTCAATTTTTTAATATATGTGATGATAATGGCGAAGTAATTGGTGTAAATAAATTTTCTTGGGATGTATATGAATATACTTATGATTTACATGTTTTAGAAGAGAGATACAATATAATTCATTTTATGGGAGGTAATGTATCAAAAATGTTTGCAACTTAATTAATTTGAAACATATTTGTGGTAGTATGTATATTAGGAATTTGTTTAGTATAGTCTTTTGCATTTTGAGTTTCTATATATTGAAATTTTTTATTAAATACGGGAAGGGGTTTTGGTTTTTTAAATATATTTTTATTTTTAAATAATGAATATAATATTACAATTAATAAAATAAATAATATACAGTTGTAAAATTTATGCATATATAATTCATTAGATAAAAATAAATATTAATATTATTTAAATATATATGGCGAATAACCCAATTGACAAAAAAAAATCAGAAAAATTAAAGATAATGGGTAACAGTATAAAAGAATATTTAAAAACGGTGTTAATATTATTTATTACTGTAGCAATATGTACATATTTGGCATTAAATATTATATTTACTGGTTATCTTCCCGCAGAAGTTATTTTCCCTACAAGTCCATGTATGCCTCCATATATGTCAAATGATCCTGCAAAATGTCATAGATCTTACAATTTAACGTCACCAAATAATAAAATAGATATGGAATATGAAAAAGCTTTATATGCTAAATGCAGGTCTAATGAATTTTCTAAAAAATGGTTAGATAAAAAAAGTGCTAAAAGTAGGGAATTAATAGATTCTATACAAATGTCGCGACATAAATACCAGCATATTGAATATAGAGCAGCTCAAGAATTTATACAATTGCACGGTGCAGGTAAATCAAATTCAAATATAATTATGAAATTTTTTAAACTCACGTTACGTGTATTATTAGCAAAAACATTTATTAATACAAGAACTAATATGCACACGTTTCATAGTATAGTAGGCGGTCTTTTTTCAGCAAACAAGATTACATTTGGTATTTTATTGATTATATTAATTTTTATGATGAATAATGGATTATTATTACCTTTATTTTTTTCTTTGTTTACTATTATAAATATAATTGCTACAATACACTGGATATTTATATCATTTGAAGACTTTTTTTGGACACCGTTTCTTGCAATGTTTCCTTTAGTAGCTTCGGCAATATTTCCTACATGGATTGCGATTTGGATATTGCGTGATTTTGTATATCATTATTTTATAAGATTTATATTTCATAAAAAAACATTAGCAATATTGTCATGTAAGTTAAAAGATTATTGGCCTGTAGTGTCTACTGTATTTGTATTCTTTTCGTTATTAAAAGCATCTATATATTTAGATAATTCAACTGTAACTTGTATGTGGATTGTATTTATTATTATGTTATATATGAATAAAGATAAAATACTTAAATCTAATCCAAAAAATGATGTTCCCGTTGATATAAAAAATAAAGGGTTCGGGTGTGATATTGATATTTAAAATATTTAAAGATTTAAATTAAATAGATTTATGGAAGAAAAATTACCAAAAGTTAGTATATGTACGCCTACTTATAATAGACGTCCATTTATAAGTAATTTAATAAAATGCGTTGAAAATCAAACGTATCCAAAAGAATTAATAGAATGGATTATTGTAGACGATGGTACTGATAAAATAGAAGATTTAATAGAGAATATTATTTATGTAATATATATTCGTTGTAAAGAAAAATTACCACTAGGTAAGAAACGTAATATGTTACATGCAGAAACAAGTGGTGATATAATCATTAATATGGATGATGATGATTTTTACCCCCCTTGTAGAATAGAACACGCTGTTAGTTCTTTAATAAATAGCGATAAATTGTGTGCAGGATGTAACATAATGTACATTTGGTATAATGATATAAACAAAATGTATAAATTAGGACCTTATAATAAAAATCACTGCACAGCGGCATCAATTGCATTTAAACGTGAATTAATGGAAACAACGTCTTATGATGATACCGCATGTTTAAGTGAAGAAAAATATTTTTTAAAAGATTATAAAATAGATATTGTTAAATTAGATCCATTAAAAACAATATTGGTTTTTTCTCATTCTCATAATACATATAATAAAAAAAAAATATTATCTAACCCAAGTTCTAATGTTAAAGAAGTAGATAAAACTGTAGATGATTTTATTAAAGACGATGAAATAAAAACATTTTTTACAAAAAATATAGAAAATATGTTATCAAATTATGAATTAGGATTACCAAAATATAAACCTGATGTATTAATGAAAATGTTAGATATTGAAGAAAAAAAATATTTACATTTATTGAATAATGGTACTAATGCTTCCATTAATATGAAAGATAATTTTGGTAATGTTACGAAATTGAATCAATTTCAAGTGATACAAACAATACATGAATTGCAAGATACAAATCAAAAACTATTGTCTATATTAAATGAAAAAACAGCTATAATTAAGAAATTACATTTACAATTATACAAAAGTTTACCTAAAAGAGGATTACAAGATTTATTATTAGAAATCAATCAGTTAAATTAATATTTAAAAATTTATAAATTCTATTTATATCTAACGTAGTAATGTCATATTCTTCATGCAATAATATTTCATTTTTTAAATCTTCATTGTGTTTTAGATATTTAAAAAATAGTATTACATCTTTTTTATCTAAATCCATTTTTTGACATAAATCTTGAATAAACGTATAATTATTATATTCCGTACTATATTTTGTTAAAATTTTCGTAAATCTAATATCACTATTTATATTTGTAAAATATATACTATGATGTAACATAAATAAATTATAAAATATTTTAAGAATACAACTTAGTTCATTTAATTGCCATATTTGTTTTTGAAATGTTATTCGGTCAATATAATCTGAAAAACAAAATGTATTTAATATTTTTTTATAAATATGAATTCCTTTTTTATTACGTATTGTATCAATAATATTTTCATGTAAAATTAAAGCAACTGTTGTTCTATCTGTTTCATTAATAGCTTTAGAATATTTATTAAATGGAGTTGGGTTATTTATTAAATTTTTAGTAGTATTTTTTGTGTTATCATAATTTATTTTTTTATTTAAATATTGATTAATGATATCTGAATTAAATATATTTTTATTTTTATTATATAATCTATGAAACATGAATATTTGTCTAAGATTATTTTGTTGTATTTTATTAACAATATTCATGTCATTAAATAATTGAATACATAATAATTTAGTTTGTTGTATTGTAGGATCTTTTAGTTCATATACATTACATACTTTTGACAATTCAATTAACTTTTTATCAATTATGTTATTACCTATACAAATAATTGGTATATTACTAATATCTTCTGTTTTTTGCTTTTTGGTTTTTTTGGGTCTAATCATTTTAATAAGAGCGGAAATCCCTCCTTTGTCACCTGTATTCATACAATCGATTTCATCCATTATGATTGCAAGTTTTTTAATCTTTTGTTGAAACATACTCAAAACGTTTATATTAGAACTCTTATGTTTTGTAATGTTTTCAATAAATTGTTTGTTTCTAACATTACTTGAATCGTAGTTAATTATATCATAATTCATTTCATTTAATAGCTCTTTTACAAAATGAGTTTTACCCATACCACAATTACCATATATGTATATACCTCTTAGTGTTTGTAAATTATTTTTATTTTCTTCAAAATGTTTTAAATTTATTTTAATATTTTCACATATATGTTCTCTATTTAATATTTTATTTATATTCATAATGATAATTATAAATAAAATTCTTAAAATCAAAATTCAGTAATATAATATAATAAAGGCTCATTTGCATAATATCTTGCGGTTCCAATACTTAATCCTATTAATGTACCTATATTAATATAAAAATTGTAATCTAATATATTTAATTTAAATATGGATTGAAACTTGTTATATAATCCATGATATAACCAACACCCTGCTAATCCTCCAATTGGTATGTAAAGAACTTTGTAATTATTCAAATCATTTAACATGAATAATACTATTTATATAATATCTTTAAATTATAATTAATAGTGATTTTTTTTAGGATATCCGCATATATTGTCACGATTTGTTATTCCATCCCATGTTAAATCACAACCAGAAGCCCATTGAAATTGAGAACACATTTTAGAACCGGCGTATATACCGTTTCCGCCTTGAAATGAATTGGGGTCTACAATTAATTGTGAAGGATCGTTTGTACATGACCCAATCTTTTTAAAATTAATACAATCTGTTTTATTTTGCGCCATATTTACAGCATCTATTATTATAGGATCATTTAAATATTTCTTACCTTCGGGTGATTTTAGATATTGAACGTCTATCCAATAATCTGGGCATTCAGATATTACAGGTGGAAATACCTTTTTCTTTTTACTAAATAATAACATACTTGCAATAATAGCTAAAATGATAATTAATACAATACAAGCGGTAATTAATGCATTTTTATAAAATTTCATTATACAATATAAAAATAAATTTTTTTTATTGTCTTATAATATGGATATAGAGACAAATCATAACGGAAGAGTCAATTTATTAGAAACAAAAGGAGGTACAGCAACATTTATGCAAGATAAAATACCTGTGAATACAAATTCTAATTTTAAAAATATGATTAAATATTCTCAATCAGAAACTCCTTTATCTAGAGCATTTTTTTCAAAAAATAATGTAATTATTATTCAAAATGGAATACGTGCAGGTGTTTATAGACTTTCACATAAAAAATATATAATAGATCAACAAAGCTCTGATGTATTAAATGTAATCATGCATAGTATATTTTTACAAAATAGTATTCATAATAATGAAAATATAAAAGAACAAATTAATGCTTTAAACGAACTTGTTTTAGAATATTGTATTCCTAAAATATATGCTGAAGTAAAAGGCTATAATGTATATAAAGAAGATATAAGTACATTATCTGAACCAATGCCTCCTCCAATGATGTCTTATAATAAACAAAACACTTTAGAGCTTAAACCATTTTTCTAATTCGATAAGAAAGCCTTTTATTTCATTACACCATAATTCTTGGATGGTGGTAGCTTTGAGTGTTTCGAGCTCTTTAAAGATTTCATCTCGTTCTTTTTTTAGTTTTTCTACATTTTCAATATTTACGCTATCCATAGGTAATCTTATTAAGTAATGATATGTATCGTTTTGTTTGATATACTGCTTTTTATATAGTAGTTCATCAATTTGTGCCGATGTTTTCTTCCGCAAGTCAATACTTCCTTCCAATACTTCAAGTATGTATTTATATTTATTTTCGAGTACGCTAAGTAAATTTTCTAAAACCTTTAGTTGATGTTGTTTTCGAATATCATATATACTAAGACGATGTTCAAAGAAATCATCTATGATTTCATAAATACTATTGTACTTTATTAATTTTTCTTCATGATTAAATAAATGCATATTATTTGTGGTTTGTGTTGTATATAATTTTAAAAGCTTTTCAAGTTCATTTATATGTTCATCTATTTTCTTAAAATGTAATTGGGATAATACACCCTTTGTAAATATTATTTCAATAGATATTTCAGTGTCGGTACTATTATCATTATAGTCTTTTATTACGGTATTTTTTTTATCTAATAGATTTTCCAAAAATTGTTTATAATCATCGGTCCAAGAACCAATAGGCAATTCAGTAATAAGTATTTTAGTATCTGATGTTAATGTATATTTGCCTTTTATTAAATATTTGTTTTCACTCAAGTTTATAATTTCACCTTTAAAACCTTTGTAATATGGGTTAATTTTACTTTGTATATTTGATTCACCGTTTAATTTAAGAACTAAATAGTTTGCAATATCTCGGGGATTGTAACACATGATATCTGTACTAAAACCGGTACCAATACCTTTTGCACCATTTACTAAAATCATTGGAATAATAGGCGCATAGTATATTGGTTCTACTTGTTGTCCGTCGTCATCAAGATATTTTAAAATTGCGTCGTCGTTTTTCGAAAATAAATGACGAGTAATTGAATGTAATTTTGTAAATATATATCTTTCAGAAGCAGAGTCCTTTCCACCTTGTAAACGTGTTCCAAATTGTCCATTTGGACAAAATAGATTAATGTTATTTGATCCAACATAATCTTGCGCCAAGTTTATAATAGCACCATTTAAACTTGCTTCACCATGATGATAACCACTATGTTCTGATACATAACCACTAAACTGAGCAACTTTGATTTCTTGATTCAATCCTTTTTTGAAGGCGGAATATAGAATTTTCCGTTGACTAATTTTTAATCCATCCATCAAGTTTGGAATAGACCTATCGCAATCATATTTTGAAAAGTGAATCATTTCTTTATTTATAAACTCTTCATAACTAATAGATGATTGATTTGTATTAACAAATCCTTCTCTATCGTATTTCCCTAACCATTCTTTTCTATCGTTAGCTCGTTTTTTATTAAACACCATATCAATAAGCATTTGTTGTTCTTCATCAAACGAAAATGTAACTATTTTTTGATTTGCAAAATATTCTTTAAATTCTTTACCTGTACTTGTACCCAAACCCTTGTAATATTTGATTTTCCAACTTTTCAAGTCACCACCATTTTGCGATTTCCATGCTTCATATTCTCCTTCATTATAAAATTGTATTTCCTTTTTGCCTTTAGTAGCTTTAAGAATCGGTGTATTCATAAATCCAATGAAATTAGGAATTTGCAATAAAGATAACCACTCGTGTTGAAATAAATTCAATCCAAGACCTTTGATATGCGTACCATCTAAATCTTGGTCTGTTAGAAATAATACTTGTCCGTAACGTAACGTGTTAATATTATCTTTAGTATATTTCTTTCCAGTTTCAAGACCAAGAATCTTTTTAAGTTCCGCAATTTCTTTATTTTCAGAAATTTTTTTACTTGTTTCTCCTCGTACATTAAATAATTTCCCTTTTAATGGATAAACACCAAATATATTTCTATCAGAAGTAGAGAGACCAGAAATAACACCGGCTTTTGCTGAATCTCCCTCACATAATAGAAGCGTACATTGCATTGATTTAGGTGTACCAGCATAATTTGCATCTACTAACTTATGTATTCCACGTATGGTTTTCGTTTTTGACCCATCTGTTTTTTTTGCATCTTTGTTATTTTTAACTGCAGTAAGAGCACATGCAGTTTCAAGAATACCCATTTTGGCTAATTTATCTATAAACTTATCACTAATTGTACACGATGATCCAAATTTAGATACAGGAGTATTCAAGTAATCCTTTGTTTGACTATCAAATGCTGGATTTTCAATAGTACTATTTACAAATATCATTATTTGTTCTTTTATTGCACTTGGTTTTACTTCTACTTTCTTTTTTTTCAAAATAAGTGCGCACATTTTCTTTACAATTTGTTGAGTAATGTAATCAACATGTTTGCCGCCTTTAGAAGTGTAAATACCATTTACAAAAGATACTTGCATAAATTCATGATTAGGAGAAAGACAAGCCCCAATAGTCCATCGTTCACCACATTCTTCAAATACACGTGGTGTTTGGTCTTTACCGCCAATATACATGTTAATATATTGTTCAAACCCTTTTACCGGTAGAGCTTGTCCATTATATTTAACTTTAATCGATTTGTCAGTAATACCAGCAATGTCGTAAGTTCTCTTTTGAAATAACCTTACCATATCTTCGCTCAAATTGGATATTCCTAGACGTTTGTAATCGGGAGTAAATGTAATTTTAGTATATGGTTTTTTTGTTGTACATTTTGTAATTTTAGCTTTATGAATAACATCCAAGTTATTTTCAAATTTTTGAACATATTTTAATTTTCTAATATGGTCAATGGTTTCTACTTCACCATATGTAGACCATATAAGTACCAATTTAAATCCAAACCCATTTTTACCCCCAACTATTTTTTTTTCACTTTTATCGTAATTAGTGGATGTTCTCAAATGACCGAATATCAATTCAGGAATCCATATTTTATATTCAGGATGTTCTGCGATATCAATACCATTACCGTCGTTTACCATGGTAATAGTTCCATTATCTATGGTAATATTAATATAAGTCACTTGAAGAATATTTGTTTTATCACTTTTTTTTTTCATACGTATTACATGGTCTCTACAGTTTACAATACCTTCATCAAATAATTTATATAATCCAGGTATATTTATAATATTTTTTTGTATAAGTTTATCATCTTGAAAGATAAATTCAGAGCTTTCTACTTGTTCAATTGAACCAATATAGGTGTCTGGATTATCTAAAATGTGTTGTTTGTCCGTTTTCATTTGGTATTGGGATGATAGTTCGGAGCTCATATTTTATATCATTATATAAAATATTTATATCTTTTCAATTTTATATTAATGAATATAAATTTAAGTTACGTTCAAACAGGAAATAGATATTTAGCACATTTAACATGTTTTAGTGGAACTTGTCCATCAAAACGAATTGTTAAAACAATGAATACAAGTACAAACAATACTACAATTACAAAAGCGCAATCTCATGCAATATTAATAAGAACAAATGGAAGAGGAGGGTCTCGCCCCAAAACAAGTAAAAAAATAGAAATTTATAAAACATTGTTATCTTTAGATAGCGATGAAGTGCGTTCTTTGTTATTTTCTATAGGTTTGAAATCAACCGCTTGTTATATTGTTAAGTTAGCTCGTTCTAATTTAAACAATACTACTATTATAAATATGAAATACGTATATGAAAATGTTGTAAATAATTTAAGTGATGCAGTAAAAGAATATTTAGAAAATCAATGTAATTAATTTTTTTCTATATTTAATATATAATGGTTAAAAAAATCATGAAAACCAATGGCGTATATAAAATCAATGGAAAAACGTATAAACAGTTACGAGGAGCCCGGTCTGCTGTATGGCATGGCAATGCTTACAAGACAACAGGAGGATTAACCAAAAATATGCTTTTTAAGAACAAATATGGACGCTATGTATCCAAAAAGAAGCACCAAACTGCAAAAAAAGAGAAGCGTTTAGAAAAAGCTGGTTATTTTGCAAAAAAAGGTAAATTTGGTTTTGTATACAAAGGAAATAAGAGTCGTAGACGTAGAGCTAAGGGTACACGCCGCAGAAAGCGATAAATAATTTAGTATATTATTTCATAGATTATTATGAAATAATGTTATGGTAATAGAAAAAAAATGTCATTATAGTTTAATGATGACCGTAACAAATAAAAAATATAAAAAACGTAATAAAACAAAAAAAATATTAAAAAAACATAAATCAAAAATATATATTGCGATACCGTCTCACAATCGCGTGAAACTTCTTCAAAAATATACTTTGTCTCTACTTAAGAAACATAATTTTGATTTTAATTATATTTTTATTTTTTGTTCCCCCGAATCGTATAACGAGTATAAAAAGTTACAAAAAACATGGGGGTTTAACTTAATCAAGTCAAAAGACTCTATAACAGGTATTCGCAATCATATGATAAAATATTTTAAAACGGGTACAAAAGTGGTGGAAATGGACGATGATATAGAAGATATAATGAATACAAAGAAAGGAATAAAGCGTACTCCTGTATCAGATTTACAAGGATTATTTAGCGAATCATTTGATATGTTAGGCACCAGCGGTATGTGGGGATTAAATTCGACAGATAGTACAATGTCTCCAAATGGTGTAGATAAATTTGGAACGTATACGATTATTAATTCGTGTTGTGGATATATTAACGACAAACGAATTAAATTAACGGTAAAGGAAAAGGAAGATTTCGACCGTGTAGCCCAATTTTACATGTTAAAACTTCCTATTTTAAAACGCGGAGCATATGGTATTAAAACAAATTATTGGAATAATCCCGGAGGAATACAAGACCGCTATGATAGAAAAAAAAGAATTCAAATACAAAAAGAAAGTGCAAATGAATTGATGAAAAAATTCCCAAGGTTATTCCGAAAGAACGTTAGATCTTCGGGGCTTGTAGATATACGATTTAAAGGAGCTAATCCCTTACGTTTTAATAAATAATTGATATTATTTAAATATAATAATATAAATTACATCATGAAAAAAAATCTAGCATCTCTTTTAATACAAACATTAGAAATCAATAGTGGAAAAAATCTATTGGCATCAAAAGTATCTAATAAATGGGTATGGAGAGACAAAGATTATTTATTAGGAACAACACGATATTGTATACAACGTTTGAAAGACGAAGGAGTGGGTAAAGGTAGTCGTGTGGCTTACAAGGGTAAAAATAGTTTAGAGTGGATATCTTGGAATATTGCAACAAATTCCTTAGGAGCAATATGGGTTCCAATGTACGAAAATCAAAAACAAAACTATGTTCAACATGTATTGTCTGATTGTAATCCAAAGTTACTTATTACAGATGATAAAGAAATAACAACGTATAAGATTAAAAAAATAGAAAATAATGTAGAAACATATTTATCTTCAAATGCTATACAAAATGAATGCAATGATATATCTACACTTATATATACATCGGGTACAACTGGTAAGCCAAAAGGAGTGATTTTAACAAATGAAAATATAATATCAAATATATTTGCTATAAGAGAAAGATTTCATACTATGCCTCAAACTACTTCATTAAATATATTACCTTGGGCACATATATATAGTCAAACATGTGAATTGTATTATAACATAATGTATGATAATAAGCTAGCAATATGTTCTAATAAAGAAAATTTCATAAAAGAAATAAAAGAAATACAGCCAAACGTATTATATTTAGTTCCACGAGTATTAGATTTAATTAAATCTAAAGTAGATTATTTGGATGGTCCTATTATTAAATTAGTTTTACCAGTTATTTTAAAACAAATTTTTGGAAATAATTTAAAATATATATTTACAGGAGGGGCAAAATTGGAAGATTCTACATTAAAGTTTTTTGAAAAATACAATTATATAATATGTCAAGGATATGGATGTTCTGAAACAGCTCCGATGATTTCAGTAAATCATATGTATAGCCCACGTAATATTCAGTCTATAGGTAGAGTAATAGACAATGTATTGGTAGAAATTGTAAATGATGAAATACAAGTCAGTGGTCCAAACGTGATGATGGGTTATTGGAATCAGCCAGAATTAACAAAAGACGTTTTAATTGAACGGGATGACAAAATATGGTATAAAACTGGAGACAGTGGATATTTGAAGGACGGTTATTTATATTATACGGGGCGTATAAGTGATAATTATAAATTAAGTAATGGAAAGTTTGTAAATGTAGAACGTGTAGAATCTATTGTTAAAAGACACGTAGAGTGTAGCAGTATTATTTTCACAAGAGATGGAGAAAATAATGAATTATTGATAAACAAAGATATTGGTTATGATATTATAGACATGATCAATAACGATTTAAATAAATTTTTACAAATAAAACACGCATATTTTATAAAAAAGGAACTATGGGACGAATATTTAACTCCTAAAATGAGCATTAAAAGAAAATCATTATTAGATGATTTTAATAATAATAATATTGAAACAATAAAAATATTATAATCTTATATAATTAAGAATAATGGATTATATAAAAATACCAACGCGTGTAAAAGATGATTTATATATCAATGTAAATGAACCACAATGGAAATTATTTGATTTGTATGCCCATGGTTTTAGTAATAAATATTTTCAAATATATGTATATTTGAATAAAGACACAAATACTGTTTATATGAAACCATATGCACCTTATTTTGATGGTATTTTTGAACAATTATTTGACTTTGGTATAAGTTGTAGAAATTATGATGAAAATAAAATTATTCAAGTAACTCAGCCAAATTATCATTTAAATTTTGAAAAGCACTTTGAATAATATATTGTATAAAAAATTAATATTCTATATTTTTTTTATCTAATTTATCCATAATAGGTTTTAAAAACTCTTTATAATTTACCCATCTTTTAGAAGCGGTCTTATATAACGGCTGTCTTATTTGAAATGAACTTGCAGTGCTTGTAGTCATATTATTTGATTTATTAAAATTAATATAATTTTCAGACCATTCAAATCCAACATTTTCTATTAGTTGTTTAATATTTGGTTCGGGGTCATTGACTAAATCATCATAGTGACAATCGTATATAGTGTTTGGAAATTTTTCTTTCCAATATTCAATTACTTCCTTATAAAATATAAAGTAATTATAAATAGTTTCTAAGTTAGAACTATTATAATCTTGAGCATAGGTTATATCAGTAACAAACATTGATAATATATTATCTAAAGGATTGCGCGTTGCGTTAATTATTTTAACATTCTTAAAGTTATTTAATATGAAAGGAATGCATTTAAAATTAGATAATTGTTTATCTACTAATATTTTATGATTTTTTAGATTATTAAAGTAAATATCTAAATTATTTTCATTTAAAGTAGAAGTCATACCTAAATATTCTCCTATACAATAAGTATTTTTATTACATGATAATATTGTTTCAATTAAAGTAGACCCACTTCTTGGTAATCCAACTATAAAAACAACATTAGGGTAATTATCTGATGAATTTGCTTTATTTTTAGTCCATTCATCATATTTTGTATTAAAGAGTACATTTTGCATTTCTTTATAATTTGGCTGTATTTTATTAAACATTTTTAAATAAAATAAATTTTTAAGTTGGTTACTTTGTTGATAATATTTAAAACTTTCAGAATAGTTACCTAATTCTTTTTCAGCTTTTCCTAATATAGAGAATAAAATTCTTTTTTGGTCGGAATTAAGATTTTTTTCATTTAATATATTTTTAATTTTTTGATAATATTCACTATCATTAGAAGCTTTTTTAATTTCACTTAATAATTGATATGCGACAAGATCATTTTTATTATATTTTATAGCATTCCAAGCGAAATCTTCCGTTTTTTTAAAATTACCTTGAGAATTATAGATAATAGCTAAAATTCTATAGAAACGACTTAAATCATCAGAACGTGAATTACCAATTTTTAATTTTTTATTTTTTTTAAAAATTTTTAATAGTTTTTGTATATAATTTATAGCTTTTTCACTGTCAATGTCGTAACATAATGCTATATTAAAATATGATTTATATACTAGTTCTTTTTTTTCTATAGATTTTTCAAAATAATATACAGATTTGTGTAAATCATTTTTTTTAAAATACAGATTACCCATATTAAAATATAAATTTTCAATATAGCTTTTTTTTAAAATTAATTCAAATATTTTTTCACTTTCATCTAATTTATTATCATTTAAATTATTTATAGCGGTGTTATTTAATTGTTTTATAATATTTTCCATTAATATTTAATAACAATATATTTTATTTAACAAATACGCATTTATTGTTTGCGGAGCCGTTCTTCAGCTTGAAGTTTTGATTCATTGCTATAATATATATATATATATATATATAATATGCCAGAGCCCACTGATAATAAACTATATGAAAAAGTTAAAAAACAAGTATATAAAAATATACCAAAACATAGTGCATATAGAAGTGGTATAGTGGTTCAAAAATATAAAGCAAGTTTTAAAAAGAAATATGGAAATAAAAATCCATATAAGGGAAATTATACAAAAAAGAAAGGATTACGTCGATGGTTTGATGAAAAATGGGTAAATCAACGTGGAGAAGTAGGATATAAATATAAAAATGATATATATCGTCCAAGTAAGCGAATTACTAAAAGAACACCTGTTACTCATAAAGAATTAACAAAAAATCAAATTAAAAAAGCCAGAAAAGAAAAATATACAAAAGGTCGTGTATATCGATTTAAAAAAAATAAAACACAAAAAGGGGGTAAGAAATTTAAAGATTTTCCACAGTTTAAACCTAATTTATCTCCTCGAGAAATTTTTAATTTAGGAAGTTTTGGAGGAACATATTGGCGTCCTATTTATTCAAATATTACGAAAAAAAGTTATAAAAACGTTCATAAAAAATATCCAAAGTCTTGGTGGAAAAACATACCAGAAAATAAGTTAAGTAGAAAAATATATGATAAATCAATTAATAAATATAAAGTAAAGGTAGGAACAACGCTTGATTTTTGGGAATCAAAAAAATGGATTACAAAATATAACCCTTATGGGTGGATGCATTGGTATTGCGATTTTTATAATGGGAAACGCACACCAGACGATGAACGTCAAATAAATCGATGGTTAGCATTGGCCAGTCCAAGAGGTCGTTTTATGCGTTTTTTGGTTACTCAAATATTAAAAAAAAATGGTAAATGGAACGACGAATCAATTAGTCCAAAAATCAGGCAAGTTTTACAACATTGGGGTTATAAATTAACAAAACGTGATTTTGATAAGGAATTAAAACGTAGAAAAAAATAACCTATTATTATAATATGTATGACATTGTAATAATAGGTGGTGGTGCTGCAGGATTATATTGTGCATTACAATTATCAAAAAAAAATAAGATTTTGCTATTAGATGAGCGAGAATATTTGGGAGGTCGTATACATACCCATAAAAATCCTCAATATGAAATAGGTGCAGCGCGTTATCATAAGAAGCAACCATTATTATGTAATTTAATAAAAAAATATAAATTAGATTCTTTTGAATTATCGGATGAAGTAGATTATTTAGACAAAAAACATGGATATTTACCAGCAGGCAAAGATTTTTTCCATAATGTAATAAAAGATATTTTAAATAAATCAAAAAGTCTAAGTAAATCTTATTTGCAAAATATAACATTCAAGGAGTTATGTGAAAAATATTATAATAAACAGGATGTATCCTTTATAATTAATGTATTTGGATATAGATGTGAATTTATGCAACTTAGTGCATATGAAGGTGTAAATACATTTTCCCGAGATTTTATAAGTAATAAATATTATATTTTAAACCAAGGATTTTCAATATTATGCAATAAGATGAAACATAGTATAATTCAAAATAACGGATCTATATTATTAAAAAAATGTGTAACAAATGTAACACATTGTAATGATAGTTTTTCAATAGAAGTAAACAATAAACACTTATATAAATCAAATAAAGTAATATTTGCAATAAAACCACATCAAATGAGGGGGTTTTCAATATTAAGACATGTTCATCATAATTTAAAATCAGTATTTCCTGGTAAGCTTTTACGTATATATGCAATATTTCCAAAGTTAAATGGAAAAGTATGGTTTAATGATTTAAATCGTACTACAACAAATTCATTTATACGACATATAATTCCAATATCAAAAGAAAGTGGTTTAATTATGATATCTTATACAGACGGTTCAGATGTAACGCCATTTTTAAAATCCACTTATGTATTAAAAGATAGTAATATTATAGAGAAAATGGTAATAAAAGAGGTTCGTAGTTTATTTATGGACTTAAATATTCCTAATCCTACTTATTTTAAATGTCATTTTTGGTCTCATGGAGCACATTTTTGGAAAGTCGGATATGATAGTGATAAAATTATAAAGGAAATGATAAATCCAGTAAAGAATATATATACATGTGGGGAAGGATTTTCAAAAAAACAAGCATGGATAGAAGGAGCATTAGAGTCTGCACAATTAGTGATAAATAAGATATAAATTATTATATAGGATTATATTATAATGGCACCGACATCAAAACAAATATATGAAGTTTTAAAAACTGTAAAATTTATAGATTTAAATAAAACAAGAAAAAATGTAAAAAAATTAGATGCTCGTAGTCCAGATAAAAAACCAACGCGTCGAGCTTTAGATATGGTAAGAAATAAAATATCATCAGAAAAAGGGCGTCGATATAGTGGTGTATTTGGTAAAATAATGAATCCAACATCTAAATGGCGTCCTGTGCCAAGTGCATTAACAAGAAAATATCCTAAAGTGAATAAAATGTTATTTGCATATGTAAAAGCTCATGCACCTAAGGGATTTAAATTTGATTGTATTACAATTAATCACAATGTTAAGTGTAGAAAACATACTGATTCCAGAAATTCTCCAGTATCTTTAATTACTTCTGTTGGCAATTATAGTGGTGGAGAGTTATGTTTACAAGATCCTAATACAAAAAAAATACAAGTATTTGATACAAAGAACAAATTTTTATTATATAATGGAAAAGAATGGCCTCATTGGAATAAACCTATAAAAGGAGATAAATATAGTATAGTAGCTTATTATAGATATGGAAAAGGTAGAAATAATATTCCACCTACTGCACCTAAATTAATTAAATAATTTATAATTTTTTTATAAAATTAAGAATTATTTTTTTTACATAAACTAAGATATGGTGTTCCGTCTTTTTTAGAAGAAGCTCTTTTATTTAAAGTATTTCTTACAAAGGCAGATTTAGCACCAACACCGGACCCAGGTTGATATCTATTTTCAATAACACATTTAGATGTAAAAAACATGTTTATTCTTTTTACGCCAATAATATTAGTCATATATAATACATTTACATAATAATTTAAGAAATTCGTTTTGTAGGAATATCGGCGGATGCAATATAAATAGAATTTTCAGTTACAATAATAAATTCTTCTTCTACTTTAAAAATTTTGGCAATGGGACTAGTATATTCATCTTCACTTTTTACAAGGAGTTTCTCTTCATTGTCTCTTACCCCAATTAGTGCTTTTTTGTCACAGCTTGCTGTCCAGTAGTCCAATAAAATGGGCTTGTCGTCGACGAGAGCGAGTTTACATGCGTGTTGCATTATTTTATCGCTAGGAAGTTTATAAGAAGCTTCTTCAGACATTTGATATAAATATATTAAATGCTTTAAATAGATTAATTCTTTAAATACTTATCTTAAAATACATATATAGATGGAATTTAAAAATATGTCTATTTTGAATAAAATAAATTATAAAAGTGAATGTGAAAATTCTTTTGAAGATGTAATAGATTCGTATATAGGTTTGATAAGAGATTTTTTAATAGATTATAAGAAAATAATAATGTTAAATAATGATTATTATAAATTTATTATGGAAAAAGGAATACGTTGTATTACAAATATTTATTGTATATTTTTAAACTATTCAAATAATGTAGAATTTACTGAGATAGCTGCTAAAAACGCACTATTATACTTTATAGAGTTCATAGGACAAATAAAACAAACTAGTTTAACCGATTTTAATTCAAAGGATGTTTTAGTTTTTGTATATAAAAAAACTATATTTGATGTTATTAAGACGGATTATAAATATATACATATGAATAAGTTAGAATGGATAATTCAGATATATATATACATGGTATTATATATGGATTTATCGAATCAAGAGCAAGACGAATGGATAGATATACTTAAACAAGTGGCTGAAGAAGATTCATTAGAAACAATATATCAGTTTTTGGTAATAAAAAAAGATAAAGAATGTTTAAAAAATATATATACTATGTTAAAAAAAATGAATTTAAGTTTAAATTTTAAGATTGATATATTAGGTTCATCGTTAAATATTATTTATAAATAGTAATTTTTTTTTTCTTTGTTACAGTATTTTTTTTAATAGGTGTATCATTTGTACAATGTATATTTATATATTCAGATTGAAACATTTCAGACAAGAATTTATAAATATTCATTAAAACAGAATCGTTACATTTACCTACAATTAGCACACTTCCTGTTCTAAAAATCATGAATGACATTTGCTGATTGTTATCAATATTATATTTACATTGAATACCTGGATAACTACATGGGTCGTAATTGCAATTAATTCTGTATTTATATTTTAAAAGTTCAAATAGTTTGTCACGATTAATAAAATAATTACATGTAAAGTTAGAATTCACCAACACTGTTTCAGATTTATCTTTATCAAATTCTAGTTTCGAACTTATATATGGTTGTAGTATTTTAATAAGCAATTGTATTGTTTTGTGAAACATGAGATCCGTTTGTATTCCAGGAATTTCCAATTTTCCTGTATTAAACACTTTAACGTGTACTTCTTTGTATGTATTTTCTATTTTAATTCTTAAGATAACAACAAAACAGTTGTAAAATGCACTTTTTTCTTTTTTTCTATTATTTAAAATATCTTTTTTAGATATACCTATACTTATTTTACGTACATCTCTGTATTTAATTCGTCCTGTAGAATTATTAATTTGCGTTATAATTTTAGTATTAGAAAATTCTGCTTTTTTAAGATTATTTTCAATTACAACTAATTCTTCTGGATTATTGGAGTTAAACTTCATTTGTTTTTTAATAGCACATTCTTCATTTGTATAATAAGGTTCAATTGGTATTTTCCAAAATATATCATTTAAATCTATAGTAGAATTAAGATAGGCTATTTTTGTTTTGGTTGATATATAAATATCAGAGCATTTAGGTATATCAATATTACTTAAATTTTCATTTTTAGATAACGTTTCGGTGTTTTCACCACTTAAGAATAGTTCCCATTCATTGTCAACATCCATAATTAGCATAATAGTTTCGCTTTATATTATCTTTCAATTATTATGTAATTATTTTCTAAATACATAATAATAATGTTTAATGAAACATTTTCAATGTCTCAAAATAACTCCTATTTAGAACATGAAAAAATTTATGAATTAAAGGGAAATTTATTTAATCCAAATAAAATAATTCATAAAAATGACTGGAATAATCGTTTGATGAAACGTTTAGATACTTATTATAATTTACATAATCAAAAATTATCTTTAAAAAAAAGTACGAAATATTGAATTAATTCAATTTCATTATATTCGTTGCTGTTTATAAATTGCTCCATGAATTCTACAGTTTTAGGAGTAATATAATATTTATCATTGTAAAATAAGTACATAAAATATTTGTATAATAAATCACTACTGTTCATTTTAAACTGTGATTTTAAATTTAAAAGATACGAAACATTATCTTGTACAGAATTTTCTTTTATTGTACATGTTAATGTATTATAATCTTTATTTGTTAATGTTTGTATAGCGTTTGTTTGATTCGATTGCATATAATTAATCATACTGCGTATATCGGAACCATAAGTTGTAATAATATTGTGAATAGCATTTTTTGTAAATTTATTTCCTTCTTTTTTATTAATATCTTGTAGAAAATGTAATATATCATTATAATTTAAATTGTTAAATCTTAATTTTATAAATTCATTTTGTAAAGGTAATATTAATTTACTAATATAGTTACACATTAAACAAAAACGTATATTTTTTGAATATTTATGAATTAATATTTTCAGTGCATGTTGAGCGTTTTTTGTCATATAATCAATTTCATCTAATATTACAAATTTGGTACCTTGTATGAAAAAAGATTGGGTATTTGTAAATTGTTGTAATTGATTACGTATTATATCAATGCCTCTTTCATCGGATGCATTCAAGTGTATAACTAATTGTTTATTAACAGTTTCATATTTACTTTGATAAGCGTTTATTAAATTTATAATGGTTGTAGTTTTTCCAGTACCGGGGGGTCCATGTAATAATATATTTGGAAAATAATTTTTATCTAATATTGTATTAAATATTTTTTTATTTATATCATCAAAAACAATTTGATTTAAATTCTGAGGTCTATATTTTTCTGTCCACGGAATTTGTTTCATTAATATAATTAATGAAAGTATTTAAATCAATATAAATAAAGATAATTATAATGCCGAGAAAAAAGGTAGAAACTTCTAATAATAATGAAGAAGTTAAGGTTCCAAAAAAACGTGGAAGAAAACCAAAAGGAGGAAAGATTGTAAGTAAAAATATTAATTTGGCCGAAGACGTAAATTTATTTTCAAATGTGATTGTACATTTAAAGTGTGTTAGATCGAATATTAATAATAAAGATTGTGATTTTTTATCTTCTATGCAATACAACCCTTTAATGGAAAACGTAGAATCTTTTTCAATAAATTCTTCAAAAGAGTTATCATATGAAGTATTAGAAAATAATGCTGCAGTAGAAAATAAAACGGATACAAACAACAATATACATGTAGATAATCAAGAAATAACTAACAATTCCATATGGAAAAAAATAAAAGAGTTAGATACTATTTTTAGATTAAATATGGATCAAAAAAAATCGTCATGTTTTTGGTGTACTTGTGAATACGATAATCCAACTATTTACATACCAAGCATTTATGTAAATAAAAAATATGTAGTATATGGTAATTTTTGTAGTCCTGAATGTGCTTGCGCATATTTGTTTAATGAACATATTGATGATTCCGTTAAATATGAGAGATATCATTTATTGAATTACATATATTCTAAAATATATGACTACAGTCGTAATATAAAACCGGCACCAAATCCATTATATATATTAGATAAGTTTATGGGGTCATTAACCATTCAAGAATATCGTAAATTATTGACTCATGAACGATTATTATTAGTAATCGATAAACCGTTGACTAAAATGATGCCAGAATTACATGAAGATAATAATGAACATAATTCAATTGGTGATTATAAGTATAAGTTAAAAAAAAAATCAGAGAAAGTAGTAAAGAATGACATATTGTCTAAACATTTTTCAGTAAATTAATATACCAATATTAGCATATTAATTTATTATTATTATATCAATGGTTTTACAATTTTATCAAAATGTTTTTTACTTGTAATATAGCCTTTTGAGAAATAATTACAATAAAATTGGTAAGCATCATAAATATTTCTATTTTCTTGCACAGTTTCTTTATATTCGGTTAATGCTGTAATAATATCGCTTTGTTTATCCCATAAATCGCAATTGATGTTTAAAATATACTTATCTTGTTCAATAGTAATAGATGGGTAAAAATGCTTTATGAGTTCTAATAGTGTAAATTCATCCATAGATTGTTTACTGTCTTTTAAAAATAAATCTACTATTTCACTTAATTTGAATTCATTTTCTGACGTTTCATCTATGGAAATGTGTTTATCCCAAAACTGTTGAAACGTTGAAACTACAGGAAGCTGTAAACTGGTAATATTTAAATATTTATTTCCTTCTTCTTGAAATGTAAATAATGTACGTAGTTCTATTTTTAATTGATTGGAAGAACAAATACTAGGCAGTTTGTGTTGTTCAAGATATTTTTTCCAAATGAAAATCATATGTTTTTCCTTGATGTAACTGTCGGTACTTTTGATAAATGTTAAGCTAAATTGTTTAATAATAGAAGTCAATGTGTTATTTTTTAGAAAGCATGAGTATGAACTGAGATTTTGATGGCGCGCATAAGTTAAAAAGTGGTCCGCATTTTTATAACGAACACTATAATGACATGACACGCACAATAATTCAATAATATGTTTTTGAAATCCACTATAAAATTGCATATTAATTGGATTAATTTCTACAAGTCGACAGTCGCTATAATTATGGTCGTGATATTTGTATTTGAATAAAGAATTGACATAAATATTATTAAATTGTCTTTTAATGGCTTCGTCAATGACGCTTATAAAATCTTTTGCATGAAATGGCAAAAAATAAAGTAAGGATAGTGTCTTTTTTAAAACACAATCACCCAGTATGGTTAAAAAATATTTTGCGTGAGTTTTTGTTTGGAATACATTTGGATAGAGACAACTTAATACACATTGAATTGTATTTGTCTCTGGAATGGATAAAAAAAGAGGTCTCTCGCGTATTTGTTTTAATACATAATTGGGCATCTTATGTTTTTGAGAATAAAGTTCATGATCAGTATTTATTAATGTTAGAATTTCATGATGAATATTATCACTGGAGCAAGGAATGTAGGAGTTATCAAGTAAATAATATTGTTCGTTTTGACAACAATAATAATAAGGTTTTTTTGAAAGAAACTGCATTACAAATTGTTTTTTTTGTTTGTCTGTTTCTGCGCGAATACGCTTTTTTTCTTCATGATTTAGGTAAATTGTTTCAAGGAGATTTTCCAAATTTACATTAATATGATGATTTAATTTTTGAGTCATGTATTCATTGTTTTTGTATTTTTCTATAAGACTTTCTATTTTGGAAAACATTTCTTGCTGCATATATTAAAAATATGCGTATGGTTTTAAATCCTATTTATATATTTTTTTAATCTTAGTATATAGTAAGATAATGAAAACAAAACGGAATAATAGAAGAAATAAAAATAAGACGTGTAGAGGAGGAGGGACAACAGATGGGTCAATCGGGGATAAATTAACAATTTATATAGAGCCATATGTTAAAGAATTGAATACGTCTGGTTATTATAAATATGAGTGTTCTCCGAAGTTCGCTCCAGAGAATTGTGTTTCAAATACCCATGATAATACATTTAAACAAACAATGGTTGAAAATTATATAAGTAACTATCAGTCTAATTTAATAGATAGCTACATTAAAGATAATAGTGATGTTAATTTTGTATCTGGATTTATAAAAACCAGTTTAAATACAAGTGATAAGGCGAGAAATATAACAAATTTATGGGAACCTTACTTTAGTAAATTTAATAATGATTATGATGAGGCGGAAGACGCTAAACAAGATGATCATCAAGAATCTCGATGTAATATAACTAAAAGTTATAATGTAGTAGTATCTAGTCATCAACATTTAATAGATAAATTATTGAAATGGAAGTCTCCTAAGGATTTGTTAAAGTTAAATTTAGATATTCGAGATAATAATGATAATAAATATACAGATAAAGGTAAGACAAAACACAAAAAGATGGGAATGAGAAATGGTATGATTATAATGTTTGAGTTTAAACCAGAAAAGTGCACTCGAAAGCCAGAATCCTTAACTATAAGAGCATTTTGCGAACCGGCCGAGATAAAAAAGGGGAAGAATAAATATTTATATCCTCCTACTGAAGAAGATTTAATCAACCATTTTGATGAGGACTATATAAAATATATAAATGATAAATTAAATGAATTATTTAATAAAAAAATTGGTTCAGGTATTAAGAACTATAAATTGGAGCAAGAATTGAAAAAAAAATTACCACATAAGTATAGATTATATTTAATACGTCATAAATATTCTATTCATAATAAAAATGAAAGTCAACCCGTAGTCTCCTCCCCCGCCGCCGACGCCCCCGCCGCCGACGGCGAAATAAAAGGTTTGAACTCACCCTTAGCTTTTAATTCTACAGTTCCGACGGAGGAAAATGAAAGTCAACCCGAAGTCACTGTACCGTCCAAAACCGTAATAAAAGACAAAGAAATAAAAGACAAAGAAATAAAAGACAAAGAAATAAAAGACCAAGCAATAAAAGTTTTGAACTCACCATTAGCTTATGAATCTACAAAACCTACCACAGAAAACATATTAAAAATTTATAAATTAAAGAGTAGTGACCATAATATATTTGTATCTTCGCCTTTAAATAGAGCTATTGAAACCTTAATTCTGTTTTTAAATAATAATTCAAATTGGGAACGTGAAAATCCGTATGAAAATAATTTAAATAAAATACTTGGGCAATTTATAAAGATATTGGCGAATAGATGTAATGGCGATATAGCTGATAAAGCAATAGGGAAGTTATCAAAAACAGACCTATCTAAAGATAATCTTGGTAAATGTGGAGAAATGGAAGATCCAGCAAAATTCATCGTACCGCAGGAGGGGGGGAAGCGTGTCCGCAAAACACGCAAGCGAAAACATAAACGCAAAACACGTAGAAGGAAGAATAAAAAACGTAAATCCCGAAGACGCTCAATTAGACGACGATAAACGATTAAAGTCTTTTTTTATTTTATTACAAACTGAAATAGGTATTTCATTTTGTATGCAAGCTATATACATATTGTGTATTGAATTATGATAAGCTAATTCTGCTTTAAATTTTTTTTGATTGCTTTCAATACCCCATAAAATACTAACTATTAACATAACATTTGTCATAGAAGCTTTAAATATAGATACATGTTGATTTGTTAATTTAGTTGGTTGTATAGAATTAAAAAAATAGCGTTTAGGATTATTAAATGTAAAGGCCATTTGTTTTTGAAATCTAACTCCTTTAATCATAGAATAATTATAAGTATTATTTTTAAATTATTTACTTATTACATGAAGCCTTGGATATTGTTTTCATTTATAGCAGCATTAGCAACAAGTTTAATAGTAGTAATTATTAGATGTTTGAAGAATAATAGTAAGATAGAATTATTGGAGTTTTACATGTTTATTTTATTTTTTGTGATTTCTTTGTTTTTAGGATTATATTTACTATTTAATAGAAAAAAAGTGGACTTTAAATATATTTTAAAAAATAAAACAGTAATACCGTGTATATTTTTATTAGCTATATTGGCAATTATTACTGTATATTTTTCTTCAAAAGCGCATATGTTTGCCCCAAATCCGGGTTATTCTCTTTCTGTAATAAATATTAATATGATTATAGTTTTATTTTTATGTTATTTCTTATTTAATTCGCATATAAATGTATTTACAATTTCAGGAGTAGTTTTAGTATTTATTGGTGTAATATTAATTGCGTTAAATTCCGATAATAAAAGAAAAAAATAGAATTTAAAGATTTTCATATACGATACTTATATGGTAAATGAAAATACAGAAAAAAATGTATTAACAATAAAGACCGTTCAAATTGCACCATTTAGAATATTAATGACTGCATTAAAGGACATTTTATTAGAAACAAATATTACATTTCAAAAAGATGGTATTAAAATTATAAATATGGATAAAACTCATACAATTTTGGTACATTTACATTTACATGCAGATAATTTTGAATTCTATGAATGTAAACAAGAAAAAATAATTATTGGTGTAAATATGTTTCATTTGTTTAAGTTGATTAATACGATTGATAATGATGAAACATTGACAATTTATATAGAAAATGATGATTATAATGAAGGAATAGTAGAATATTTAGGATTAAAATTTGAAAACGGTGATATAAAACAATGTAAGACGCAAAAGCTAAGATTAATAGAACCAGACACGGAAGAATTACACGTACCCGATGTAACATTTTCATCAGTAATTAATCTTCCATCATCTGATTTTCAAAAGATTATTCGAGATTTATCATGCATATCTGATAAACTAGAAATTAAATCAGTAGGTAATGAATTATATTTCAAATGTAGTGGTAACTTTGCATACGCGGAAGTATTACGAGCAGAGTCTGATGGAAATATGGAATTTTTGCAAAAGCAGGATTCAGATAAAATTATTCAAGGGGAATTTTCCTTGAAGAATTTAAGCTACTTTATAAAGTGTACTAATTTGTGTAATCAAATAGAAATGTATTTAGAAAATAATTTACCTTTGATTGTAAAATATAACGTGGCATCATTAGGTGATATAAAATTATGTTTAGCACCATTACCACCATCATCTTCTATTGTTTTATCTTAATTATTTCTATTACAAATACAATTTATAGTATAATATATAACTAAAGCACAAATTAAAATTTATAATAAGTTTCTATCATAATAATATTTAATATTCTGGATTATGTTTTTTAAATAAGCACCCATTTTGGTTAAGACCTTCAATATTTTGTATAATATCAGGATTTTTATAATCACAATTAGAAAGCCATATTTTTAAAATACAAAAATTTTTTTTAGGAGAAATAGTAATACCATTAATATTAGAATATACTTTTTCATTACTGATAGTTTTACCTAAAACCATGTAATATATTTTTTTCCATATTTTAGAAATATTTTTATTTGAAACTTTGTAGGAAAAACTTCCACCATTTCGATTCTTATTATCTTCCCACATTGGATTAATTCCATCTTTCATTAAAAATATCATACAATGTTTTAATAGTTCTTCGCCTAGAAATTCATTAAGTAATATAGCTTGTTCAATAGTATTAAAAGAGTGTATTTTTTTATATCCAGATATTTCCCAATTGTTATCATTTGGTAGATGGACCCAACAGACCCATGTATCAGATAGATTATGTGGTTGCGATGAGGTAGTTAATAGCTCGCTCATGCTTATTTATATATAAGTTTTTTTATTTATATCCATTTTTAAATATACAAAATAATATTTAGATTATAAATTTGAATAACCATCTTTAGAATATGGTTTTACAATGCTAAATTTTTCATTTTCTTTTTTAACTTTTCCTAATATATTGTAATGTTTATGTTCACCTATATTAATTTTATTTTTGTTGTTATTATTTTTATCATGTGAGTCGTGATGATGATGGTGATGGTCATGATGGTCGTCGTGATGATGGGAATCATACGGCGGGCAATTAGATCCTGCTTCATCATGTCTTGCTAAAGTACTATTAGGACAGCAACCATATTGGGTTGAAATACATCCACCAACTTGGTCTACGCAATTACTACCTTTTGGGTCTTTTTTAGGTGTTTTATAATCAGGACAACAACCATACATGCTAGAGTTGCAGTTAGTGTTATCTTTTAATATATTGTATTTTTGATTTTCTGGTTTAGGCTTTAGTCCAAAAACATACAATATGATTCCAGTTATGTAAGTAAAAAGAATAAATGGAATAAATACGATTATCCATGATACAATCGTCATTCCGTTCATGCATAATAATTGTAAAAATACAGTAAAAATGGCTGATATTATAACTTCAACAAGTACATTGTTATATTTTCCATGAAAAGCATCGATTATAATATGTATTAATGAAAATCCTAAATATAAAATAGCGGGGCCACAAATTTTATTAATCATTATTATATATTGCGTGATAAAATAAATAATTTAGTCTTTTGAAATATAAATGGATAATGTAAAAGTTATAATGAGACAAACGAATTATACTAAAGATGAAGCGGAAGAAGCTTTAAAACAAAATAATAATAACGTAATAGAAGTTATAGAAAAATACATGGAGATTCAAAAACCTAAACCAGTACATAAGACTACAAATCAAGGAATTTATACTGAAATTAGAGAGCTAATGAGTAAGCAAAAATCATCGTTGTTTGAAAATAAAAATTAATTTATTTGTTTTTTAAAATGTAACAATAGTATATAAGAAAATGGAAAATTTTTTGGCTTGTGACATTTGTTACGATAGTACTCGAATGTTACATCAATTATCGTGTTGTAATAATACAAAACATATATGCCAAGAATGTCTTGATTCTTTGAGACGTAAAAATTGTCCTTATTGTCGAAATGCATTAGATAGTTCATTATTTACAGAAGTATTGGTTTCACAATCTGCACCAGAACTACAACCATCGTGGGGTGAATATTTTGAATCAGAAACAAATGGAGAATATAACGATATTTCTCCTTATGAATATTCATCTTCAAGGATATTACGTAGACAAATCAATCGAATACGTAGGCGTTATTTAACAGAAACAAATCATAGAAATATTCATTCAAACAATTTAAGTACAATGGATAGACGGAGTGAACGAAGGAGACAACGACGACTACTACGTAATTATGCTCGCGAAGCTCAAAATAATTATCAAGACGAACTTTTCCATTTTGAATTATAATAAAAAAATTGAATTAAATTTTATTATTATAAACAATGTTAACAATGCAAATGCAAATCAAATGTATACAAATAGCTCAACTATTATTATTTATGTATTATTTGTTTGCTTATATAATGAATGAAAGTATATTTCCAAAATTAAATAATATAACACATGCTGAAAAACAAGATGTAGTATTTGACGTAATAGATAATTCCCGAAAAACAATATACACATATGAAAGTGAAATAGGAGTCGGAGGAATGGTTCGTGGTGGCTGGTCTACGGGTGGTTATGATTCGAAATATACATATGATTGTTCGGGAGTAGCTGGTTCAACGGATTGTTAGATTAATCTAGATTTTGGATTATTATAGGCTGGTATTAATTCTACTATATTATTATAATATTTTTTTAAAGCATCTATCATATGCGGATGTTCTTGATTTTTTAGAGAATTACATATATTATCATAAGAGTGATATAATATACTGTTATATTGATTACTATAACTACCATAATATTGTGTTCCTAATGATATAATATTACTCCAATTTCCATTTTCTGTAGTCCATTCTATAGTAAGTGATAATAAATGTAGACGGGTTCTTTTAGGATGGTCTTCTACACCTCGTGAAGCACTAATTTTTAGCATTTTGTATTCTTCCATTTCATCCAACATATATGCGATGTATCCTATACAATCTGCGTAATGCCATATTTCATTTATATTATCATTTAATATTGAAACACTTGGATGAAAACAATGCCATTTTTCCTTTAGTAGCCACTCTTCTAAATCGAAATCTATTTCTAAATTTATAATAGCGTTTATAATCTGAGGATCTATTGAAATTTTTTTATAATATAATTTTGTTATTTTTTTATTTAATTTTGATGGAAAATTTATATTTTCTATGCGATGTTTTATCATATCAATTAGAAAGTGAAAAGAGTTTGGGTCTATATCGATATAATGTATTTTTTCTGGAGTATTCCATCTTTCAACAATGGCACTAAGTAACTTTGAATTTTCAACAATAGGTGACGTGGAGTGTAATACAATAGGTGTTCCCCTTGCAGAAAGAGTCAGATTCGTATCATTCATTTATAAATATATTTTTTTTATAAAATAATTCAATTAAGTTTTAATATAAATAATATAGAGACAAAATATGTTATTACGTATATGGTTGTAGAAGGTGAATGTGTTGGTATTGATTTGGGAACTACGTACAGTTGTGTTGGTGTTTGGCAAAACGACAGGGTTGAAATAATTGCAAATGATTTGGGTAATCGTACTACTCCGTCATATGTATCGTTTAATGATACAGAGCGTTTAATAGGGGATTCTGCTAAAAATCAAGCATCTATGAATCCTGAAAATAGTATTTTTGATGCAAAACGTTTAATTGGTCGCGATTTTAGTGATGAAAGTGTTAAAAAAGACAGTAAGCATTGGCCGTTTAAAGTAATACCTGATGCTAAAAATAAACCTTTGATTCAAGTTACTTATAAAAAAGAAATAAAAACATTTTCACCAGAAGAAATTTCATCAATGGTTTTGATTAAAATGAAAGAAATAGCAGAATCTTATTTGGGTAAATCTGTAGATAATGCGGTAATTACAGTACCGGCATATTTTAATGATTCACAAAGACAAGCTACAAAGGACGCGGGTGCTATAGCAGGATTGAATGTTTTACGTATTATCAATGAGCCAACTGCCGCGGCAATTGCATATGGTATTGATAAGAAAGGCGATGAACAAAATGTTCTTATTTTTGATTTAGGTGGTGGTACATTTGATGTTTCACTTTTATCAATTGACGATGGAATCTTTGAAGTAAAGGCTACAGCGGGGGATACTCATTTGGGTGGAGAAGACTTTGATAATCGTATGGTTGACCATTTTGCAAAGGAATTCAAGCGTAAGATGAAACAAGATATTATGGGTAATAATCGTGCACTACGACGTTTACGAACAGCATGCGAACGTGCAAAGCGTACACTATCTACGCAAACGCAAGCTCATATTGAAATAGATAGTCTATATGAGGGAATAGACTTTAATACGACAATTACGCGTGCAAAATTTGAAGATTTAAATATAGATTATTTCAGAAAGTGCATGCAACCTGTAGAAAAGGTATTAAGTGATGCAAAGGTTTCAAAGAGCAGCGTGAATGAAATTGTATTGGTAGGGGGGTCAACACGAATTCCTAAAATAAAGGAACTTTTATCAGATTATTTTGGTGGAAAGCAGTTATGTAATTCTATTAATCCAGATGAAGCAGTAGCATATGGTGCCACGGTTCAGGCGGCCATATTGGGAGGTAAAAATGAATCAGAAAAGTTGTCTGAGTTGTTATTGTTGGATGTTGCTCCTTTATCATTAGGATTAGAGACCGCGGGTGGTATTATGACACCATTAATTAAACGAAATTCTACTATTCCTGCAAAAAAAAGTCAAACCTTTTCAACGTATGCGGATAATCAACCAGGTGTATTAATTCAGGTATATGAAGGAGAACGTACAATGACAAAGGATTGTAATTTACTTGGTAAGTTTACATTAGACAATATTCCCCCAATGCCTCGTGGACAGCCACAAATTGACGTTTCTTTTGACGTTGACTCAAATGGTATATTAAATGTAAGCGCGGTTGAAAAATCTACGGGAAAAGCTGAAAAAATTACAATTACAAATGATAGCGGACGTTTAAGTGAAAGTGATATTGAAAGAATGGTAAATGAAGCGGAAAAGTTTAAGTCGGAAGACGAAGCTATGAAATTAAAAATAGAATCTCGTGGAAAATTAGAAAATTATGTATTTTCCACAAAAGGTACAATGGGTGATGAAAAGTTAAAAGAAAAAATTCCGTCAGATAAAATGGATGAAATAAACGATGCGTTGTCTGAAACAGAAAAATGGTTAGCAGATCATTTTGACGAGGACCCTAATGTATATGAAGAAAAAATGAAATCTTTAGAAAATTTGATAAATCCTGTATTTCAGAAATTAATGGCAGAAAATGGACCGCCACCAGGCGGAATGCCCGGTGGAATGCCCGGTGGAATGCCCGGTGGAATGCCCGGTGGAATGCCTGGTGGAATGCCTGGTGGAATGCCTGGTGGAATGCC
>CENJ01169411.1_pt1 | contig 74239 bp, 63 predicted proteins | sample 356161 | NCBI WGS metagenome assembly CENJ01 (sample SAMEA2619531, study PRJEB7988) | marine metagenome | biome: marine biome (ENVO:00000447); feature: surface water layer (ENVO:00002042); material: "saline water (ENVO:00002010), including plankton (ENVO:xxxxxxxx)" | depth 5 m
GCGCAAAAGTGCACGAGTCGCTGGAGAAGATGTCCACGTCGGACACTATCCGCTCCATCCGCTTTGCTGATGTCGTTGCCCTTGTCATGGATGCGCGCGACGCATTTGAGAAACAGGATCTTCAGATCGCTGATCTTTGCATTCGCGAAGGCCGCGGCCTCGTGCTCGTGATTTCCAAATGGGACCTTGTTGAGGACCCGGACAAATTTGCAAAAGAGCTACGCGAGAAGGCCGGACGACTGCTTCCGAATGCAAAAGGCGCGCAGGTTGTCTTCCTGTCCGGTCTTACCGGTAAGCGTATTGATCGCCTTATGCCTGCGGTCATCTCCACCTTTGATGACTGGAATGCGCGCGTGAAGACGAAGGACCTTAATGACTGGCTGCGCCATGTTGTTGAGCGTCACCCGCCGCCATCTGTTCATGGCAAGCCGATCAAGCCGAAATATATGAGCCAGATCAAAAACCGGCCGCCTACTTTCGTCCTGATGGCCAATCGCGGTGAGCATATGCCAGAGGCCTATAAGCGCTATCTGGTGAACGGCTTGCGCGAGGCGTTTGATCTGCCTGGTGTTCCGATCAGGCTCTATGTACGTCAGGGCAAAAACCCATTTGCAGATAAGTCCTGAAAAGGATGAAGTTCGCGAATTCTACCTCTTGCAATTAAATTCGCATAACCGTAGAAGACGCGTTCCGTAACGTGCCGCCTTAGCTCAGTAGGTTAGAGCGCTAGATTGTGGATCTAGAGGTCCCCCGTTCGAACCGGGGAGGCGGTACCATTTTTCTCTGTTAAATACAGTATGTTGCGATTTTCATTAATTTAAAGTCGCCGGACGGCTCCTCCTATGTCCGTACTGTGTCCGTATATTTTTGAAAGAATTTTCCTACTTTATCGCGCGCGCGGTTATGCCGGCGACCTCAAACGCAGTTTGAAAAAGAGAAAAAGTAAAAACGGAGAGGACAGGCTAATCCAGTCAGTTCGCCTAGTGATCATTGTCGCAACATCGACCGTCAGTCGTTCGGCCTCTTCACGGTGAGGGATTTTAGTCGTAGGCCACTGTGCGGTGTGAAAAGGATCGACACCCGCCCGGCATTCTACGTCCTTTTGATGTAGGGGGTGACTACCGATATTGTCTAACTTGATGCCGTAAGCTCGACCAGCCAAGGGGGACACTCCCAGATGATCCAGCGCCCCACCTAACCGTTTCGATAAGCCTCCTGAGATCGAGGACACGGGAGAATGATCGCAACCGGTATTGAAGGTTTTCGAGCGTGTAACTCTGCGGAGCGTGACGAAGAGGGGCAAATGTGGAGCGGCAAAGGAAGAAACTCATTCTGTGAGACTTATAAGCCGCGCGCGCGATCCCGTAGGCGAAAAACCCCGAAACGGATGCCGCTGAAGGCGGCATGTTATACTCTTGCCCACCAAAGACAGTTGTCTTCGTTCTCCTCGTCGCTTGTGTGCTCAGGACACGAGCGTGTGGCCGCACAAGGGTAAACCTACGGTCTGGCGACCCTTGTGCGACCTCACTTGCTCATGTCTTGCTGACCACAGCGACAGCGGCTCCGAAGACAGGTCAATGAGCATCTTGAGGGCTGAAAGAGATGTAACCTTTCATGTCCACTGGTGCCATGAGCAGACTAAACACTGCAACCAAGCGGCCAATGTCGTCTTCTGTGTGCGATTTAGGAATTTCCATTTGATGGAAGGGGATTTGTCCAACCATTCTTTGGGGCCAATCAGAAGCCCGGGCAACTTGGGACATGACCTGAGAGAAATAGTCTCGAAGAGACATCCACCAGCAATCGGGTATGTCGCCGTATCCTTTGCTGAGCACGCTTTGAATGCGTTCAAAAATTGCAGGTCGGAATTCCTCTTCAGCAACACTCCCCAAAAGGTCATCCATGCAACCGCTGTCGGCCATAATTTCTACCAGTGTCTCATCGCTGATCTGGAGATAGTTCAAACACATTTGAAACGCAGCAATACCATTCTTGCCGACTTGGCTCGGGCCGGAGCGAACTCTTTTGTAGTAGTGTTTCATAGATAACGCTCCGTTGCCTCTTCGAGCTTCTGGATGGTTCTTTCCTCGTTTCGTTTGAAATCTGAAAGAGTTTCCTCAACTGATTGCAAAACAAATGCCGACAATTCATCGTAACGCACTTCATTCAGACCTGCTCGCGTAATCAGGCATCCGTTTATTTGTGCGCGGATCATCTCGTCTCTTTCGTGCTTCAGAAGTTCGCGAATATGATCTTCAGAGGCGAAGCTCCTGAGCGTCATTAGCTCATCTTCAATCTCTTGTTTTGCAGTGTCCCAAAGCAGATGGTTCGACCAACGAGACCTGTTCGTGTCAGCAGAAGGTTCGATATAGCGAATGTCTTCCATCATGTTCCGAAGAATAGAGGGAAGGTTCTTTTGGAGAGTGCCCCATGTTGAAACATTCCAATCGTTCTTCAGATGATTTTTGTACGCTCGAAGTTCGATCCGCCAAATACGACTTGTCTCAGGATCAGACAGATCGATACGCGGTAGCCCATGATCTTTTCGGTACTTATCCCAAACAACCGGCCAAAAGGCTTTTGAGTTCGCAAGCACTTCAGCGCGTTTATCATACACAATGATTTGCCTGCCGGGGTTCTTGCCGATCGTCACAGACTGAACGCGATTTCCAGCAGCGTTTTCCCGGTACTCTTGAAATTCTCCATAGGATTTTCGGTTGCATCTTGGATGCATAATGAAATTCGTTGGATTCAGTTCAAACTCGGGATAGTGAAAATCCATCGCGAAATCTACGCGAGAGATGCTCTCCATACCTTCATCGACAACTATTCCCAGTGCTCGCAAGGTGTTTTCTAGACGTTCGCGAACGCCCGCCAATCCGCAGAGCGCGACCTGAATGGCGCTAACCGAGACTCGAATGCCCCAAGGGTCTTTGGGGTTTGGCTTTTTGAAAAACCAGTTTTCTCCGAGACTGCCAGTATCGCAAAGGAAAGCGTAGCCACCACTGACACCCGATCCTGCGACGTTGAATAGTTGACCATCCAAATTGGCACATGAGGTTGCCCGTTTGGTTTTTGAGCCGCCTCGAATAGACGCGGCCTTCTCTTTGGCCTCTTGCAGTTTCGAGACGTGTTTGAGGGGAATATGTGCGCAGTAGGCAATATCAAGCGCGTCAAAGCCTTTATGTATCAGCAACATGTTGCACCGTATGAATAATGTATTGGTAGGGGGTGGTGTTACAGACACCACCCCTAGGCACGATCTCACCTGCGGCACCATTCGGGCCGCTCAGCATCTGTGTGGACACAGCGCTGCGCTCTCGAATGGCGAACCTCATGATGCGGCTCCTAGGCGGAAGTCACATTCCCGCTCATTCTTTTCGAGCCAACGTGCGACCGAACTTTTGCGATAGTAGGTTTTTTGACCGATCCGAATGCGCTTTGGCGCGCGTCGTTCCCGATGCCAGCGCCTAAGAGTTTTGACATGCACTGATAAAATTTGGGCGACTTCTGCTTCCGAAATCAGATCGCCGTTCAAAACGTCTGACATGATTTTTCTCCAAGAATGCAACAGCGAAAACCGCTGAAGCTGGCGCTTGGATCAAACAAAACTGTGGTGATAATGGCGAGCCAAGCAACTAGGTTAAGTTGTCCTGGCCACCCGCAGATGACACGCTCGTTGAAACTCGTCCGAACAAGCGTTTCGGTCCACAAACCGAACTCGTGTATTATTTTTGTTCACAACTGTTCCGCGTTGTCAACAGACTTTTCCACAGACTACGCGCGTGTGTTCGTCGTCATGACCTCAGCAACGGTTTCAGTGGCTCGATGGAGTGTTTCATCAAAAAGGTGTGCATACCGTGCCGTTGTCTGCGTTTGAGTATGTCCGAGCAGTTGTCCGACTGTGTATAGGTCCACGCCATTTGAAATTGCGACACTGGCATAGGTGTGCCTGAGATCGTGGATATGCGTTCCTTCAATTCCTGCCTTTTCAGTTATACTGGCCCACGTCTTTTTCACGTCCTGAAGTGGCTTGCCGTTGCGGCTCTGAAATACATAGTCGGAGTTGGATTGTTCGCGCCGAATGCTCAACAGCTCGGTCACTGGTTTGGAAACCCTAACAATGTGCGGTTTACGTTGCTTTGTTGAGGCTGCTGGCTTGGACCAGATCGTCAGGTCTTCATTGAACTGGTCCCAACTGGATTTCAGCACTTCGCCTTTTCGGGCGCCTGTCAGGAGGATCATTTTGATTGCTTCGCAAGACGTTCTTTCCGAATGTGCGTCGAGAGCCTCAAGCACACGCCGAATTTCTTTTGGAGTTAGATAGTGCTGTCGTTTGTGCTCTTTGTTCTTCTCTATCCCCAGCGTCGGGTTGCGTTCAATCCAGCCCCATTTGATTGCTAGATTGAATGCGCGTGTCATCACCGACAGGATTCGGTTCGCGCGCGTTGGTCTCGTTTTTGAAATTTGCCGGTGTAGGCTGTCGCAATCAGAGAAGCTGATGTCTCGAACTTTTCGCGATCCCCATTTGGGTAGAAAGTGTTGACGATAAATGCGTTCGATATCTTCTCTATACTCGTCACAGACTTTCTGAGCTTCTTGCTCCATAAAGCGCGAATGAAGGTCTTTCATGGTGGGGGAATGATACTTTTCATCTCGAACCTTTTTAGGATCGATGCCTTGTGCAATTTGCACTCTGAACTCTTCCGCACGACGCCTTGCGGCCAGAACAGACCATTCGGGATAGCGTCCAATCGTGATGCGCCTCTCACTTCCTTGAATTCGGTAATTTAGAACAAATGACCGTTTTCCCGACTTCATGACCTGAATGCCAAAACCGCTTGTTTGGCTGTCGTAGACAATCTGATAGCCGTTTTCTGGGGGGAGGAGCTCTTTAACTAATCGGTCAGTGATACGGACAGACCCTCGCCGTGTCCGAACTGTGTCCGTACTTTTTTGTGGTTCGGTTGATCCGGTTTGTTCCGGCATGTTCACGGCTGTCCATATTTTCTGAGTAATTTCAGAAGGATAGCATAATTTCTTGAATACTCTCAATAGATTGGCCACATGCAAAAATTTGCTTGTGGATCTAGAGGTCCCCCGTTCGAACCGGGGAGGCGGTACCATTTCCCACATACGAAAACAGTTTTCCGCTTCAGGCGGAGCGTGCGCCCACTACGGGTTTCGCGTTTAAGAAGCTGCGCCTGCACTTTGATTTCATGACATTTTTTGTGTATTTCGACTGGTGCGGTCGGAAGGATTTTCCACACTCATAGACGTATCTGAGCAACAGAAGGGCTAAATGCCCGGCAAATTTCAAATATGATATTGCAAGTCATTCGCATTTGCATGTAGGTCTGTCCTCGATTTCAGTAAGTGTATGAAACGAGGGGAATATTGATGAAGTTTAAAACGCAAACAGCGATCGGGCTTATCTGGCTTGTATCCGCACTGCCCATCATGGCGCAGGAAAGTGCAAATCCTGAAGCTGAAGACACCAGCGAAGCTGTCGAACTAGAAGCGATTGATATTCAGGATAGCCGTGCGCCCGCTCCGCCTTATCGCAGCTTCCTTCCGGAAGAGAGCGGTCTGACGGTAATGGATTCAGAATCGATCACGGGATTCGAGGACGGGTCCGGAGATGCTCTGGACGTTCTGCGTCTCCTGCCGAATGTCCATTTTGATGTGAATCAGTTCAGCGCTGAGGACACCGATTTACAGGATTTACGTCCATCAGATATCTCCATTTCAGGCGGGCAGGTCTATGACAACACCATCCGTATCGATGGTGTCGCCGTCGATAACGTGATGGATATCAGTGAAGACAACCCAGCTAATTACAATGAAGTAGCGGGTTCCGCCGCGCAGACAATTTTTCTCGATCCTTCGCTGATCGATTCGCTGGAAGTCCGTGATTCAAATATTTCGGCACGCTATGGCGAGTTTTCCGGTGGGGTTGTTGATGCAAAGCTCAGAGGGCCGGATGATGAGTTCGGAGCGTCCCTGCGCTTTGGATATGAGTCGGACGAACTGACCGATTATGTGGTCGATGATGCTGATCTTGCTGCGGCTGATCCGCCTCCAGAATTCACGCGCTGGCGTTTGCATGGAACGGTGGACGTTCCTGTAAACGAACAGTTTGGTCTGCTCTTCGGATTTGGACGGTCTCAGTCCGAAGTCGATTATGCGATCTCAGATGCCTATGGCGGAACCTTCAGAGGCCTGAATTCCACTTCAGACAATTTCCTAGTGAAGGGAAAATATGAGTTCGCCAACGGGATTTCGCTGGTCTCAAGCCTCGTTTATTCGCCGTATGAAAGCGAATACGCAAACGCTAACGGCATTGATAATCTGATTGTCACGCAGGGCGGAGGTCTGACTTTTAAAACAGAAATCGATGGCGAAACGGGCGTGTATGACTGGTTGGTGCGCGCATCTTATGTCGACGCAGACATGAGCCGTGAAGCATCACCGTATAACTATTCCTGGGATTCCGATGCACCTAGCATCGATTTCTGCACCAATACGAACTGTGCCACAGGTGGCTTTGGCGATCTTGAGCAGTATCAACGCGACTACACTCTGGAAGCAGAAGCCAGTCGTGATCTGTTAGGTGGTCTTTTCAGTTTCGGTGGCGAAGTCGGAATCGTTGACGCGTTTAAAGCCCGCAATGAAGAGAGCCGGGCCTATTCCCGAGGCAGTTATGATGAGAACACAGTGTGCGCTGATGCGAGTGATCTGGCCTGTATCGACGGTGAAATCGCGCTGCCTGTCTATTTTGCTTATCTGGCCTATGAGGCGAATGTTGAAATTGCGCAGGCCTCCGTCTGGGCTGAACAGGCATCGTCTTTTGGTCCGGTTGATGTGCGCGCAGGTGTGCGTGTTTCCACCGATGACTATCTGGAGAACACCAATATTGCGCCGCGCCTCAGCGCCGTTTGGAACATCAATGACGACTGGCAGCTGACGGGTGGCGCAAACCGTTATTACACCCGGAATTTCGTGGGCTATGCCATTCGTGAGCAGTATCCGGATTTCTACCGGTATGAGCGTTCTGCGACCGTTAGCGGCACGGATCTCATCTATAGCGAAGACGATTGGGCGCTCGCCAGCACGACCACGCTTACGGGGTATCGTGATGCGGGTCTCGAAACACCATATTCAGATGAACTGACAGCCGCGCTGACATTCCCTGCGCTGGACCTCGTGGACGGTTTGGGACGCCTGAAAGTCGTTCATCGTCAGCACCGCAATCAGATTGTACGTTCGCCGCGCGAAGACATTACTGAGTATGACGATGACGGAAATGCTTACACGCGTCGTGCCTATTTCCCGTCAAACGAGGGTGAAACCGACTATCTGGGTATTTCCGCTGAATGGACGGGAAGCTGGCGCAATCATTCCTTCACGCTGAACGCGGCCTGGTCTGAAACCGTCAACAATGCGGATGATCTGGGCACGTATTTTGATGGATATGATGCAGAGGACCTCGCAACAGATTTCATTCTGTTTCAGGGCAATATCATCTCTCTGGCTGAACTTCAGGACGAAGCCTATCGCGAGAATTTTGCAACGCCATTGACGCTGAACGCGGCAGTGCGGTCCAGCTGGCTTAGCGACAAACTCGATACGACTGTCTGGTTCTATTGGAAGGACGAGTATGAGACGATTGGAGATACGGGCGTAAACGAGGCCGTAGATGGCACTAATTACGACGTGTATGACTATGTCACGCGCGAAGCGTCTCTACGTGTCGATCTGAACGCATCCTATGAGTTGCCAGATTTTGGGACTGGCCATCAGGTCGAGCTTGAGGCGCGCGTCTCAAATCTGTTTAGCGAACTGCCTTATACAGACGTTTCTTCCAGCGTGCCGTATCAGCGCGGTCGCAGCATCTGGCTGGGCGTGAACTGGGTCTACTGATCCCTGGCTGACACATGTCATTTGCAGAAAAGGCCGGGCTAAGCTTCGGCCTTTTCAGTTGTCTCGCAGTGAGTAGCGCATATTCGTTCGATAGGTACGCGTCTGCCAGCCCAGCGCCTCTGGCGGGCGAGGATAAGGCTCTGCTTCATTGAGCTGGTTGAGCGCGGCATTGTCTAAACGCCTGCTGCCCGATCCGGAAAGAATGCGTCCTGAAACAAGTTGGCCATTGCGGTCTATTTCGAGTTCGACGCGGACTTCACCTTCTTCGCCGCGCATGCGGGCTCTGGCAGGGTAGGATTTGAACCGGGCAAGGTGCGCGAGCACTGAGGCATCATAACTGTCCATCAATGCCCGATAACCTGCCTGATTTTCATCTTGTTGAGTGTCTGGCTGTTGATCCAGCCCGGTTCCGCTTTCTCCCTGATTGCCCTGAACTGTCTGAGCCGGGGCCGTCATATCTTCAGCGCTGGGGGACTGTCTGACCGGGGGAAGCTCATTGAGCGGTTCTGGCTTTGGAACTGGTTCCGGCTCTGGCTCTGGCTCAGCTTCTGGTCGGGCGACCGGCATGGGTGCAGAGACAGGTGTAGTATCCGGCTCAGTCAGGCGTGTTGGTTCCGGCGATGGAGGCTCGACCGGCTGAGGGACGTTCTCCTGCATAGGCGTTTGTGGCGCTTCGGCGCCTGCGCTTGCGCCCAGCGAGCCCAGAGCGACCCGAATGCTCGATTGTTCGACGCTGTCTTGTTCTGACGTGCCTGCCAGATAGAAAACGCAGCCAGCACCGCACAGATGGACAGCGACAGACAGTGCTATGATGGTGGACAGGGAATGCTGTTGCGGCGTCATTTCTGATCTACGGCGATTTCGACAGTTTGTGCCCCGGCGTCACGCGCCACATCCATAGCGTCAATCAAGTGCTGAGCGCTCGTCTCTGCGCTTATGGCAATCAGAATGACGGCGTCGTCTTCGGCTGCAACGACATTGGAGATTGCGGTCGTGGCGGCCTCTGGAGATGAATAGGATTGCCCATCGAAGTTCCAGTCTGCGCTTTCCGGATCGGGCGGGACGAGCAGATAGGCTTCGGTTTCGCTGGCCTCTCCAAAGCTTGCATCTGGTGTATCAACTTCAATGACGAGCTGAGCTGCATTCGCGGTCAGAAGCAGGAACACGATCAGCATGAACACCACGTCGATCAGGGGTGTCAGATCAACGTGAATTCGGGACGTATCTTCTTCAATCTCGAACCCCGGGCTAATCATCCAGGCGATTCCCATGGATCGAAATGGAGAGCGAAATCTCTGAAAGGAGACTTGCTGCGTCCGCCAGATGGTTGCGCAGACGCGATTTCAGCCAGGCGAAAGCGACGAGGCAAGGAACCGCGATGACAAGTCCTGCAACGGTAGTGATCATGGCCTGCCATAGGCCGCTTGCCACAATGGAGGGGTCGACGGGGCCATCAACATCCTGCAGCGCGCGAAAAGCCATCATCAGACCGATGACTGTTCCCAATAGGCCCAGCAAAGGTGCGAGGCTGGCAATTGTGGAAAGACCTGTCAGTCTTTGATGCGTCTCCCGGGTGACGGTCTGCAAAGACAGGCTGACGGCTTTTTCTCTCAATTCGGGCGCTTCCTCGGCGTGGCGTTCCAGAACACTTACGGCATCTGCGTAAAACGGTTTGAACCTTTGCAGGGCAGCGAGCGCATCTCTGGCTTTTGTCTCGCGCGCAAGGCTCCGAATTTGAGACTTCAGGTCTGCGCCGGGCACGCGAAGGCGCGCTAAAAGCATGAGCTTGTCGATGATCAGTGCGAGCGCGATTATTGAGCACACAGCCAGCGGGATGAGGACCGCACCGGAAAAGGTGAAAATATGAGACAGATAGGGGATCAAATTCAGCTCCTACAGCGTCTCTAAAAACGCAACGAGCGCTGCGCGTTCTTCAGGAGACAGATCGAGTTCGGACAAAAGGTCTGTGGTTTCTGGAAATAGCGGGTCATCGGCGAACTCAGCGCGAGGACGCGGGCGCGCTCCGCCGGCATTGTAGAGGTTCACGATACCGGCGAGCGATGGGAACAGGCCGTTGTGCATATATGGTGCGGTGCGCGATACATGACGAAGGCTTGGCGTTCTGAATGCCCCGACATCTTCGGCATTGTTCGTAATTTCATACCGCCCAAGGTCCTGAAATCGGCGGCCATAATAGTGCAGGCCGATATTGTGGAACTGGTCATCTGTGAAGCGCGGTCCTGAATGGCAGGTCATGCAGCGGGCAGACGTTCGAAAGACATGAAGCCCGAAGACTTCCTGATCATTCAATCTGCCTCTTTCGCCCTCCAGGAAGCGGTCAAAGCGCGAGCGGCGTGTCAGCGCGCGCTGATAGGCGCTTAGGGCTGAAGACAACTCGGATATGCCGATTTGGGTCGTTTGAAACGCGTTCTGAAAGCGGGATCGATAAGTCTCATCCGCATTCAGGCGTTGCAGAACGCTTTCAATGTCGCTCGCCATCTCAACCGGGTTTTCGATGGGCAAAAGCGCCTGATGCTCGAAACTGTCTGATGATCCGTCCCACATGAAGTGCGGCTGGTTCGCCTTGTCCAATAAGGTCGGGGAGTTGCGTGGCCCGGACTGGCGTCGGTCACCAATCGCGGATCTGATCCCATCGGCAAAGGCGAGGTCAGGGTTGTGACAGGACGCGCAGGCTATTTGCCCTGAATCGCTCAGGATCGGATCGAAGAACAGGTATTCGCCAAGCTGAACTTCGAGATCCTGAGATGAAAGTGCAGGCCGTTCCAGCGGTGCCATTTCTTCAAAAGGAGTATCTTCGGATGTCTGGACTGTTGGCCAGCCAGCGATCGGGCCATCATAAACAGCGCGAAGCGCTGCGCCCTGCGTGCATATCTGAGGGCCACACTCCGGTACGTTGGTCGGTTCCGTCTGTTGCAAAGACGTTTCATCCTCACAAGCCGTAAGGTTGCAAATAAGGAGCGTCGCAATGAAAATCTTGAAAATCCGGGACATCAGATTTTAATGCAACTCATTCGCAAGAATGTAAATGCGACTTATGCGTCCTGTTCGAAAGAATATAAACTATGCGATAGGGCCGAAAAATATTTGAATTGGGCCGTGGCCCTTCGGGCAGAAACCAGAGTTCATGGGCGGTGAACATGTTTGCGTTAACATCACGGGCAGTCTTGACCGGTATTGTGTCACACTCTTTGTCACTTGTTTTCCTCGGAAACCCGATACAAACAGAAAAAAATCTTACTTTTTTTACGGAGTAAACTTGGATGGCTGAACTCAGCATCGAACGTATCGCGCAGACTGCGCTGGATCTCGTTGATGAAGAAGGTGTGAGTGCGTTTACGCTTCGTGCAGTAGCTCGCCGCCTCGATGTGACACCAATGGCACTCTATCACCATGTGGCAGATAAGGCTGAACTGGCATCACTCGTCGTAGATACGGCAATGAATATGTATCCGATGGATGAACCAACAGGTGATTGGAAAGAGGACCTCTGGCTGTATTCCAAATGGGTACGGACAATTGCGAAACAGTCTCCAGCAACCGTCCATCTGCGCCGGGCATATCAGGTCTGGACGCCAACAACCGTTCGCCTGACGCAGATATGGACAGAGCACTGGCACAAAAGCGGCCTGCCGGCTGATGCGATTGAAAAAGCTGCTTTGACCAGCGCTATGTCGGTTTATGGAATGATCAGCGAAGAGGTGCGTATGAGCGAGATGGAGCCGTCTGAGGTCTTCATCGGCAAAGACCAGTATCCTGATCTGACCTCAGCGCTGCAAACAGAAGCGTTCTCATCCGAACTCTTCGAGCTCTCAGTGCGCTCTATTATTGATGGATTGGTGGCGCGCCTTTCATAGCTGCGCGTTCGACCAATGGCCAATTCCGATTAGCAGGAAAATCTGTAGGCTTCCCATATAAATAGAACATATGGGAGGTCTGCATGCGTGTTCATGCTGTACTATCAATCGGAATTCTGATGCTCGTCATCTTCGCCTATCGTGCGGCGAATGCTTTGCTTGAGCCAGGTTTAGGCGTGCGCGAGCTTTATATTCTGGGTGGTTTGATCATCGCTGGCTGGATGACCTATTCCGGCTCCAGCGAACTCATCATGCGCCGACGCCTCGCGAAAATAGAGGCGCGCGAAACCCATTAAACTCTACTCCTGATACGTTCTTTCGAACGTAAGACTGAGCGTGCCAACTTATTTGGCGCGCCTTTTTTCGTATTAAAAACAGAGTGTTGCGGGGGTGTTCATGTTCGACCAAAGTCCCCCTACTCAAAATACCTGACTTCGCTGATCCTGAATTCAGGCGGAAAACCGCTGTAATAATCAGGGGAGGTCAAACCTTGTCTAATGAGCCTAAAAAAATTGATGCGAAAGGGTACTGGTCGGCGACGGTTCGTCTGACAGTGTCTCTTCTCATCATCTGGTTCGTCGTGTCATACGGCGCGGGCATTCTGTTCCGTGATGTGCTCGACAACTTTTCAATCGGCGGTGCGCCGCTTGGTTTCTGGTTTGCCCAGCAGGGCGCCATTTATGTCTTTGTTGCGCTGATTTTCTACTATTGCCATGCGATGTCGAAAATTGAACGCAAGTACGGCGTGAAAGGATAAAGCCATGGATTGGACTATCTTTTTCGTCGTTGCCTCTTTCGGCACGTATATCGGTATCGCGCTTTGGGCACGTGCCGGTTCAACCAATGATTTCTACGTAGCGGGTCACGATGTGCACCCGGCGATCAACGGTGCTGCAACTGCTGCTGACTGGATGTCTGCGGCGTCATTCCTGTCCATGGCAGGTCTGATCGCGTCGCTTGGTTATGGCGGTTCGGTCTATCTGATGGGCTGGACGGGTGGCTATGTTCTGCTCGCACTTCTGCTTGCGCCATTCCTTCGTGAGTTCGGCAAGTTCACCGTTCCGGACTTCGTAGGCGACCGCTATTACTCAACGGCAGCCCGCCTGATCGCCGTTATCTGTGCGCTGTTTGTGTCCTTCACCTATATCGCAGGTCAGATGTCTGGCGTGGGTATCGCATTTTCGCGTTTCCTCGGCGTCGACTTCAATACCGGTATCATCGTCGGTATGGGCATCGTCTTCGTGTACGCGGTTCTCGGCGGCATGAAGGGCGTAACCTATACCCAGGTTGCACAATACTGCGTGTTGATCTTCGCCTATACGGTGCCTGCGATCTTCATCTCACTGATGATTACCGGCAATCCGGTGCCTCAGCTGGGTTTCATCTCCAATGTGCGTGGTGAAGATGTTTCCATGCTCGCAAACCTGAACCAGGTCGTCACCGACCTCGGCTTCATAGAATACACCTCGACCAATAAGACCTGGCTGGATGTGTTCGCGATTACGGGCGCTCTGATGTTCGGTACGGCGGGTCTGCCGCACGTGATCATCCGCTTCTTCACAGTTGGTAGCGCAAGTGCAGCGCGTGTGTCTGCAGGCTGGGCTCTGGTCTTCATTGCATGTCTCTACACGGTTGCTCCTGCTGTTGGCGCGTTCGCTCGTTACAACATCATCGATACCGTCAATGAGACGACCTACATCACCGGCGATGATTATGCGGCAGCCGCTGAGGGCATCACTGGCGAAGGCGGTACGCCTGTTCCTGAATGGTTCAAGAACTGGGAGCGTACAGGTCTCGTTGGCTTCAATGATGTAAACGGTGACGGTCTCATGCAGATCCGTGGTCCGAATGCACCAGATGGTCTGGCGAACGAAGTCACGGTCAATAACGACATCTCCGTTCTTGCAAGCCCTGAGATTGCTCAGCTTCCTGAATGGGTAATCGGCCTGATGGTTGCAGGTGGTCTGGCTGCGGCGCTGTCCACAGCTGCGGGTCTCCTCATGGTGATCTCATCAGCTATCAGTCACGACCTCTGCCGTCGAACCTTCTTCAAAGGCATGAGTGACAAGACAGAACTTCGGATTGCGCGTGTCGCAGCTGCTGGTGCTGTCATGGCCGCCGGTCTGATGGGAATGAACACAGCAAAACTGGCCTTCGTGGCGCAGGTTGTGGCATTCGCCTTTGGTCTCGCTGCTGCGTCTCTCTTCCCGATCATCTTCCTCGGTATTTTCTGGAAGCGGATGAACAAGGAAGGTGCGATTGCCAGCATGGTGGTCGGTCTGGTGACAACCTTCTCCTATATCTACTACTTCAAATTCGTAGATACAGATCCGAGTCATTGGTTCATGGGCGTGTCACCTGAAGGTATTGGCTTCCTGGTCATGTTCCTGTCGGCCATTGTGGGTATCGTTGTGGCACTCTGCACGGCGCCTCCACCGAAGGAAATTCAGGACCTCGTGGAAGATATCCGCGTCCCTGGAACCCGCACGGCACATGGCAAAATGGATGAGGAAATGCATCCAATGGATGAGCACGCATCTCCTGCCGAGTGATCTGGTGCTGATTGAAAGAACTAAAGAAAAGGGCGGCCGTTGGTCGCCCTTTTTATGTTAGACTAGAGGAGGAGTTGCCTCTATTTCGCTTGTAACGCATCCTGACGGTCAGGAGTTTCGAGTATGCCTATCTGGCTGATCCTTATTACGAGCGCCCTTTATATTACCGGGTTGTTCCTGATCGCCTGGCATGGTGACCAACAGGCGAAACGCCCTCAATTTGCGTCCAGCCCAACGCGCTATGCGCTTGCCATCGCGGTATACTGTACCTCATGGACCTATTTCGGCGCGGTCGGAACCGCCGTTGAATCCGGTTGGCAATTCCTGCCAATCTATATCGGCCCGATTGCTGTCTTTCTTTTGCTGCCGGGCATGATGAAGCGGATCGCAGAAATCTGTGAGCGCGAATCTATCACCTCACTGTCGGACTTTATGGGCGCGCGCTATGGCAAAAGCCGAATGCTGGGCGCGATTGCGACCATCGCTGCGGTTGCCGGTAGCTTGCCCTACATCGCCTTGCAGCTGAAATCGGTAGGGTGGAGCTTTCAGACTCTCACACTCGGCACAGGTGACTTTGCTCAGAACCCGCCAAATGAAACCGTGCTGATCACGGCTATGGCGCTTGCCGCATTCGCCGTCCTTTTTGGCGCCCGCCATGCGGATACTACAGAACACAATACGGGCCTGATGCGGGTCATTGCCTTTGAGGCCCTTGTTAAACTTGGCGCGTTGACGGCAGTGGGGCTTTTGTCGGTTTTTCTGATGGGACAGAGCGATGTTCCGGTTCAGCGAACTGAGGTTCATCCATTCAGCGCAGACCTGAACTGGGTGCGCTTCTTCACGACCGTGATCGTTGCCATGGGTGTGATTGTCTGTCTGCCACGCCAGTTTCACGTGCTGTTTATTGAGCGCCAGTCTGATAAGGATTTGAAGCGCGCGCGCTGGCTGTTTCCAGCCTATCTGGCTCTGACCTGCGTGATGGTTGTTCCGATTGCGCTGGCTGGTATGCGGTTTCTTCCGGCCGCCATTCCATCAGACCTTTACGTTCTGGAACTGCCGCTCGTCTTTGGAAATGAACCGCTCGCGCTATTCGTTTTCCTTGGCGGGTTTTCAGCGGCATCGGGCATGGTGATCGTATCGACAATTGCGCTGTCGACTATGGTCACAAATGACCTGATCGTGCCGACGCTGATGCGGCTTAACCGGTTCAGCTCGTCCGATACGCGGGCAGGGGAGCATCTTCTTCTGACACGTCGTGTCGTGATGCTCGTCATCCTGTCACTCGCCTATGGGTATTACCGGATTGCGGGCAGTAGTGACGCGCTTGCGCAGATTGGCCTCATGTCTTTTGCTGCTGCGGTTCAATTCGCTCCTGCGCTTGTCGGAGCCATTTACTGGCGCAATGGCCGCGCGACGGGCGCAATAGCGGGACTTGTCGTGGGCATGGCCTTCTGGCTGTTCACACTCTTCCTCCCGCAAGTGTTTGGTCTGTCCAATTTTGAAGGTCTCATTCCCGGAGATTTCAATCCGCAAGCCCTGTTTGGCGTCTCCTTTGGCGATGCGATGACGCATGGCCTGATCTGGAGCCTTGGCGGCAATATACTGGTCTATGTGATCGTTTCGCTGCAAAGCCCCGAACGCTTGCGCGACCGTGTTCAGGCCGCTGTTTTTGTCGACAATCAGATTGAAGTCGCACCATTAAATCCTCCGGTAACGACAGGCCCGATTTCAGGTGTCACGCCCAATGGATTGAAGGCACTCGCATCCCGCTTTCTTACGCCGGAGGCCGTGGATCTGGCCTTTGATAAATTCGAACAGGAAACGGGCGTTAAATCCAGCGGAGATAAACCGTCCGACTGGCGCCTTGTTCAGCGTACCGAGAAACTTTTGGCGAGCGCGGTTGGAGCAAGCTCTGCCCGCGTGGTCATGTTCTCGGCTGTGGGTGGGATGGATGTCGCACTGGGTGACCTCTTATCCATTCTGGACCATAAAACGCAGGCTGAACGGTTCGACCGGGGCATGCTGCACGCCATGCTGGAAAATATCCCTTCAGGCATCAGCGTTGTGGATAGCGAGCAAAAGCTGGTGGCTTGGAATCAGGCTTATGTCGACCTCTTCGATTATCCACCACATCTTCTGCAAGTTGGGGCGCCGGTTTCTGACCTGATCAGCCACAATATTGAATCTGGCTGGATTGAAGGAAATCCGGCAGAGCAGGCCCGTCGCCGTGTGGAATATATGCGCTCTGGGTCGCCTCATCGGTATGAGCGTGAAAGCTATGGCGGACGCTGGTTGCGCATTACCGGCAGCCCGATGCCGGGTGGTGGATATGTGTCGATTTTCCACGACATCACCGAAGATAAATTTCGTGAAAATGCTCTGCTTGAAGCCAATGAAATGCTGGAAGCGCGTGTGGAAGAACGCACCGCTGAAATTCAGCAAATGGCAGACCAGCTGAACCAGTCACGCATGGATGCAGAAGGCGCAAACGCTTCTAAAACCCGCTTTCTGGCGGCTGCAAGCCACGACCTGTTGCAGCCGTTGAACGCAGCCCGATTATTCCTTGCATCCATTGATCATGAAGCTGGAACTGAAACGGGCGGACTTGTGAAGAAGGCCGACCGTGCCATTCAGTCAGCAGACAACCTTCTGAAAGGGCTGCTGGATATCTCGCGACTGGACCATGGCAGTATCGAAGCCAAACCACAGACCCTCATGCTCGGCCCGCTTCTTGAGGACCTTGTGGATGAGGCCCGTCCGATGGCGGAGCAGGCCGGGCTGGATATACGTGTGGCGCCAACCTCTCTGAGTGTCCTGGCCGATCCGGATTTTCTACAAAGTATTCTTCGAAACTTTCTCTCCAATGCGCGACGCTACACGCAAAAGGGTGGGGTGCTGATTGGCGCGAGAAATCGTGGAAATGATGTGCGCATTGAGGTCTGGGATACGGGGCCGGGAATTCCAGAAGCCAAGCGTGAATTATTGTTTGAAGAGTTTCACCGACTGGAAGATGTCGACAATCTGGGAATTCGCGGAGCTGGTCTCGGTCTGTCTGTGGCCAAGCGCCTGGCCGCGCTCATGGATGCGCAGCTTGATCTGCGATCCTCGCCCGGCCATGGCAGTGTTTTCTCTGTGACTGTGCCGAAGGTCGGCAACAGCAAGAAGCGTCCTAAGCCCGCAGTGCAGCGTGTTGCATCCTCTGAAGAGCTGACAGGCATGCGCGTGCTCTGCGTGGATGATGAGCATACTATTCTGGACGCGATGCATGCGCTGCTCACACGCTGGGGGTGTCAGGTCGTGACAGCCTCCAGTCTGGAGCATTTAAAGGCGAAAATTGGCGAAGCCGGTTTCTTCGATGCGGTGCTAGTCGACTTTGAGCTCGCGAATGGCCGGACTGGCATTGAAGTCATCCGCAAGATGCGTCCTCGCATGATCCATCCGGACAATGTCGCGATCCTCACTGCAAAAGCGGGCAGCGATACCGAATTGCGGGCCAGTGAGGAATCTGTCGAACTTTTCCACAAGCCGATCGATTCCGTCGCCCTGAAAAGCTTTTTACAGAAGTGTCAGAGACGTATTCTCGCTCAGGCGGCAGAGTGATCGCCGTCTGAGACAGCCTGTTTATAGATGAGCAGTGCCTGAGTGCGATTATTTGCACCAAGCTTACGGAAGATCGCTGTCATATGAGCCTTCACCGTAGCTTCGGAAATTCCCATCTCATAGGCGATCTGTTTGTTGAGGAGACCGTCTGACAGCCCGCTCAAAACGCGGCGTTGGGCCGGCGTGAGGCTGGACAGGCGTTCAGCGACTTTCTGTGATTCCTCATCAACATCAGATGCATCTGTTTCCGGAAACCAAGTTCCGCCATCAAGCGCCGTTACCAGTGCGGCAGACAAGTCTTCAGATGGAAGGCTTTTCGGCAGATAGCCTGATGCGCCAAAGGATTTGGATTTGGAAAATGCGTCTGCGCTTTCATTAGCTGAAACCACATAAACAGGTGTGTTGGCTGCAGCCGTTTTCAGGCGCACCAATCCGTCAAATCCGGTTGCATCCGGAATGTTCAGATCAAGCAGGATGAGCTTAAAATCATGCTTTGACGTCATGTCCAGCGCATCGGCGATAGAAGACGCTTCTTCTGTTTGAGCGCCGTCGGGGAAAGCCTTCTGCAATGCAGATTTCAAGGCGTCGCGAAATAATGGGTGATCATCGACTATGAGAACAGTCATTCTTAACTTTGCCTTTTTCCCTGATCCCGCCCGCTTTAAAAGCTGAGTCTTTTTATTTGTTTTTATCCTCAACAGTAGGATTGTCGAGTTTCTTTCGACCTTAGTCTTAGCACCAATTGCTAATAGAGCAGATTAACGACCCAGACGATACTTCTCAAAAATAACAAAACCCCTTGGGGAGGAAAAATTGAAGTTATCTCTGAAAGCTATCATGCTGTCAGGTGCCGCGTTTGCGACGCTCGGAACAGCTAGTGCAGAAACAGATGTTGAGCTTGAGGCGCGCATTGCGGCGCTGGAGGAGCTTGTTGCATCTCTGAGTGCGCAACTCGCAGAAGAGCGCGCGGAAACTGACGCGGATATTGTTCGCCTCGAAGCGGCTCAATCGGCTGAAGCGGCCCCTGCGGCAGCGCCTGCAAACGGTATGATGCTGGGCGAGACCAATGTGACGGTTGGCGGCTTCATCGATATGGACGCACACGTCACTAATGTTTCAGATGGCGCGATCGGTTCCAGCTCGATTGCGCGTGACTTTTATATTCCTGGCGCTATCCCGACGGGCGGCGAAGGGAGTACGACGACAGACCTTACCGCCGAAGCTTCACGTATCTTTATCGCAGGCAATCGCGATGTCGGCGGCCGTCAGGTCAGCGGTTATTTCGAAATGGACTTTCTTGGTTCCGTGCAAGGCAATGAGCGGGTCTCCAACTCATTCTCGCCGCGACTGCGACGGGCCTATCTGGACTTTGACGGCCTGCGCTTCGGTCAGGACTGGTCGACTTTCCAGAACACCTCTGCCATTCCGGAAAGCGCCAGCTTCCTCGTGCTCTCTGATGGCATGATCTTCATGCGCCAGCCTATGGTTCGCATTACGCGCGGTAACTGGCAGTTCGCGCTGGAGAATGGCAATGCTACCGTGACCCCAGTCGGCGGCGGTCGGGTAGAGGCCGATTCCAACGTGCTGCCGGATCTGGTCGGTCGCTATAACTTCTCCGGCGATTTCGGAAATGTGTCGGTGGCAGCCCTTGCGCGCCAGCTTCGTTATGAAACAACCGGCATTGAAGAAGAAACGTTCGGCTATGGTATTAGCGTGTCCGGTCGTGTGAATACCGGAGGGCGGGATGATATCCGCTTCTCGCTGACGGGCGGTGAAGGCATTGGTCGCTATATCGGTCTGAATGCTGCAAATGGTGCGGCTCTGGACCCAGCAACAGGCGAGCTGGAAGCTATCCCATCTGTTGGAGGCCTGATTGCGTGGCGACACCCGTTCGGTGAGACGGCACGTATTAATATCGGATATTCAGGCTTGTTTATCGACAATCCTGATTTCGTTCCGACAAGCATGACACAATCGGTTCAATCCGTTTACAGCGCGGTCTTGTGGGATGTTGCCCCTAGGGTAACAATGGGCGCTGAAGTGCTTTTCGGAACGCGTGAAACAGAAGCTGGAACGAGTGGCGATCTCTCCCGTTTCACCTTCTCAACAAAGTATGCGTTCTAAAAAAATAGTGGGAGTGAAGTATGGCTGACGGAAACAGTATGACTGAACAGGATATCTTTCCTGTACCAGCGGACATCGCAGGGGCTGCAAAGGTTGATAATGCGAAGTATCTGGAGATGTACCAGGCTTCCATTGATGACCCTGAAGCCTTCTGGGGTGAAGCGGGTAAGCGTCTGGACTGGTTCACTCCCTATTCCACCGTCAAGGATGTGTCCTTCGCGGAGTCTGATCTGCACATCAAATGGTATAGCGATGGCGTTCTGAACGTTTGCTATAACTGCGTGGATCGACACCTCGAAACGCGAGGCGAACAGCCTGCTATCATCTGGGAAGGTGACGATCCGGGCACGTCCAAAACGGTGACCTATCACCAGCTTCACGAGCATGTCTGCCGGTTTGCGAATGTTTTGAAAAAGCTGGGTGTGAAGAAAGGTGACCGCGTCACCATCTACATGCCGATGATTTTAGAAGCCGCTTATGCCATGCTGGCCTGCGCACGTATCGGTGCGGTGCATTCCATCGTGTTTGGTGGTTTCTCTCCGGAAGCACTCGCCGGCCGCATTAATGACTGCGATTCGAATGTCATTATCACCGCTGATGAAGGGCTGCGTGGCTCTAAGAAAGTTCCGCTTAAGAAGAATGTCGATGAAGCGCTGAAGCATGCTTTTGGCGTCGAGAAAGTCCTCGTCATTGAACATACTGGTACGCCTGTTGCGATGAAGGGCGGACGCGACGTCTGGTGGCACGAAGCTGCTGCAGGCGTTGATGAGTTCTGTGATGCAGAGCCTATGAATGCGGAAGATCCGCTCTTCATTCTCTATACGTCTGGCTCAACCGGTAAGCCGAAAGGCGTTCTGCACACGACGGGTGGTTATCTCGTCTGGGCGGCCATGACGCATGAATATGTCTTCGATTACAAAGATGGCGACGTGTACTGGTGCACGGCGGATGTGGGCTGGGTCACCGGCCACAGCTATATCGTTTATGGACCGCTGGCGAATGGCGCACAGACCCTCATGTTTGAAGGCGTGCCATCCTATCCGGACGCATCCCGTTTCTGGCAGGTGGTCGATAAGCACCAGGTCAATATTTTCTACACCGCACCAACGGCTATCCGCGCGCTGATGCGTGAAGGTGAAAGCTTCGTCAAATCCACGAGCCGTAAGTCATTGCGTGTGCTTGGCTCTGTTGGCGAGCCTATCAATCCAGAAGCCTGGATGTGGTATTACAATGTGGTCGGCGATGGCCGTTGCCCGATTGTGGATACATGGTGGCAGACCGAAACCGGCGGCATCATGATCACGCCTCTGCCGGGCGCAACCGATCTGAAGCCGGGCTCTGCTACGCGGCCATTCTTCGGGATCAAACCGATCCTTGTGGATGCCGACGGCAAGGAGCTCGAAGGCGCGATTGATGGCAATCTGTGTATTGCCGATTCATGGCCGGGTCAGATGCGTACCGTTTATGGCGACCATGAGCGTTTCTTCCAGACCTATTTCTCCACATATCCGGGCCGCTATTTCACCGGTGACGGTGCGCGTCGCGATGAGGATGGATATTTCTGGATCACTGGCCGCGTAGACGACGTGATCAACGTTTCCGGTCACCGTATGGGTACCGCTGAAGTCGAAAGTGCGCTGGTTGCTCATGATCTTGTTTCAGAGGCAGCCGTTGTCGGTTATCCGCACGACATCAAAGGCCAGGGCATTTATGCTTATGTGACGCTGATCGCTGGCGTTGAGCCGTCAGACGAAATCCGATCGCAGCTGGTGAAATGGGTTCGCTCTGAAATTGGTCCGATTGCATCACCTGACCTTCTTCAGTTTGCGCCGGGCCTTCCGAAAACGCGCTCGGGCAAGATTATGCGCCGCATTCTGCGCAAGATCGCTGAGAACGACTATGGCTCACTGGGCGATACCTCCACGCTGGCAGAGCCTGAAGTGGTCGATGAGCTGATCGAGAACAGGCAGAACCGCTGAATGATTTAAAAGTCTCCCGTGACGCCGTCCCGAACTGCCTTTGAGAGGAACGGCTTCCGACTCAAAAGGGCGATGATCCCACCGATCATCGCCCTCTTTTTTTGCTTTGTGCTTAGTGAGGCTTAGTCACTGCCGCCCGTTGCATTGCTTGCGGGCGCATCGTCACGGAACTGACGACGCATCATTTGACTAGCGGTGCTGAATTCGTCCCGGTTCAGCGCGCTGTCCCCATCAGTGTCGAGGCGATTGACCAGAGCGCCAGCCATTTGGCTAAACCGGCCCCGATTCATTTCGGAGGCTTCAACCAGTCCATCGAAATTATCGTCCAGCGCACCGAACAGCAGGCCGCTTTCCAGCGTTTCCTGAGTGTCTGTGTGCTGATTGTCTGTCGTCTCACCAACCCAGCGATAGGTCAGGCGTGTATACATCATTTCTTCAAATGACTGATCGCCCCAGGTGATCGTGCTGTCCGGATCCGGATTTGCAAAATTGCGCTCTGAATTGTCATAGATATAGCGCGCAATCAGGCGGTCTCCGGCGTGCAGCATAATTGGCTCGGACAGGCGGTAGTCAAACTGCCAGTTAAAGTCATAGCGCGGCATGTTGACGACCATTTCGCTTTCGCCATTTGCGCGGACCAGCTCTAGATTCATCGAAATTGCGCGGTAATGCGCGTGCGGGAAAACGCCAAGCAGTTCTGCATCCGCCGGGAATTCGACATAGGCGACTTCCTCATGTCGAGCTTCACCCGGGGGAATGGTGATGGTTGGGTCAACGATCACATAGCTGCGGGTGAGGAGGTCAGGCTGTTCGTCATGGAAGTAGAAGCCAACCTGAGTTACATCGGTCACCTCACGGCCATTTGGCGTATAGTGCATCTGAAAGCCGATGGCTCCGCCTGCCGGGAATGGTACGCCGGAATTATCCGGGTGGATCATGGATTCTTCACCGACGGCATAGGTGCCGGTTGAGAACTCCCAGCGACCAAAGCTCTCCGCACCAGGTGGCGGCATTTCAGACATATATCCGGTAAGCGCGTGGTGAACCGTGTCGCGGGACCCTACGCGGATCGTCGTGGCTCTCAGCCAATGATCTTCAGTAAGCGGATTGGCTGCGACCGGATATTGATAGTCCACAACCCCGGTGGCTGGAATATCAAATGGTTCGAGCGTCAGCATCAGATCCGGTTCACCCAATGGCCAGTCTGCGACTTCAAATTCGACATCCGGCAGCGGGTCTTCGCCTTCACCACGGGGCGACCCGCTATCGATCCAATGGATGATGGTTTGATAGTCTTCAGTGGAGAGTGCGCGGCTGTGTTCCACTTCGCGAATGGTTTCGTCGATCGTCCATGGCGGCATACGGCGGGTCATAAGGACTTCGCGGATCATGGGTGACCAGCCAAAAATGGTGTCGTAATCTGTCATGGCCCATGGCCCGATACCGCCCGGTTGGTGGCATTCAACACAGTTCTCGATCAGCAGCGGGGCGACATCGTCTGCATAGGAGGCAGTCTGAAATGGGGAGTCCGTTTCCCGGGCTGAGAAATGTATGGGGCTTCCGGACGTCTGACTGGAGGCGATGGATACCGGAGCGCCCGCTACCATATCGTTCAGAATGGCTTCTGCATTTTCTGCATCGCCGTGATAGACCATTTTAAAGCCCTGAGCGGGGTCCAGGATAAAAACCTCGCCCGCACGACTTACGCCAATCTGTTCGCCGACAAGCTGTGTGACATCCATAAGTACGGGGAAGGTCCAGTTCTGCGCTTCTGATTGGGCATGCACTGCATCGCGCGTGTCGCCGGGCACAGAATTCAGGCCGTAAAACTGAACCTCATCATCGGCATAGTTTGCATAGATCGCGCTGAGGGATTGCATGGCGCTATCGGAAGCTGCGCATTCATTGCACTGCGCCACGATGACGGTTGCGGGCACGTCTGAGTAATAGAAGAGTTCGTGGCTGAAGCCTGAATTGTCGATCAAACGAAAGTTGTTTACATAGTCTGCGACAGTAACTGGAGCGATGGATTCTGTAGATTGCGCGGACGTGTCTGCTGCCGGTTCAGAGTTTTGAGTGCAGGCTGTAGCGGCCAGAATGACGCCTAAAGCGACGCCGGATAGCCAGATTGGCCGGTTAGATTTTCTCATATTGTCCTCCCGAATTCTTATCTTTGTAGTACACAACTACACTGATCCGGCGCGCAAATAAACGATTTTCGGATTCTTAATGGTGAAGTCGTCAATCGCTGCGGGTTCCACGAGGCAAAAAAAGAGGGCGCCAGGCGCCCTCAATTGGAATGAAACTGGATTATGTGTCAGCCGCCTTGAGCGCGAGCAACGTCTTTACGGTAGTTGAGGCCCGCAAAGATGAGGCAGACGACCGCGATGGCGTTGAAGATGAGCACATACTGAAGTGCATCTTTCAGGGCCATTGCCTGATCAAGGCCGCCGGTCTGGAACATGTCGCTCAGCTTGCCGGTAATCCACGGGCCACCAGAAATGCCGATCAGTGTGAGGCAGAACAGTGTGAAGGCAGATGAGAAGGACCGCATGCGGACTTTCACCAGTTCCTGAGACGCGGTGTATGCAATGCTGGCATAGATAAGACCAACAAAGTTTGGAACGATGTTCCACAGATAGGCTTCTCTGAGGCTCGTTGCCTGAAGGAACATGAAGGCAAATGGCAGCGCCACAGCGGAGGTTGCTGCAATAATCCACGGACGCCAGCGAAGGTCTTTCGCTGACAGTTTATCGCAAACCATGCCGAGCACGACCGCGCCGATTGAACCAACGCCGCCAATCAACAGGCCGAGCGGGATGGAAATTTCCCAGAACAGACGGCCTTCAGCTGTGATGTCGATCTCGAATGTCCGGATCAGATGGCTCGCCGTGAAGGAGACATAGGCATTTGCTGAGATACAGATGAAGAGACAACCCAGAAGCAGCAGCAGGTAAGAGCGCTGGCTGAACATAAATTTGATCGTCTCACCAAGGCTTGGCGCATCTTCCGCAGGTTTGGCCTGAATATTGTCTTCCGCGCCGCCGCGTTCCGGTTCTTTCACCGTGAAACGCAGGATGATTGCGAGGATAATGCCGGGGACACCCGCTGCAAAGAAGGCTGCACGCCAGCCATAATGCTCATAGACAAACGCACTCAGCACATAGCCCAGCATAATGCCGAAACCGATGCCCGTGGTGTAAATGCCAAGCGCCATAGCGCGCTCACGTGGGCCGTACAGGTCAGCGATCATAGATGTTGCCGGCGGTGTGCCACCGGCTTCACCAACGCCAACGCCCACGCGCGCGAGGAAAAGCTGCCAGAAGTTTTGCGCAAAGCCGCAGACTGCGGTTGCGCCAGACCAGAAGAGCAGGGCAAGGGCGATGATATTGCGGCGGTTGGATCGGTCGGCCAGAAAGGCAACCGGAATGCCGAGTGTCGCGTAAACAAGCGCAAAGCTGAGACCCGTCAGAAGACCGGCTTGTTCATCTGACAGTCCCATAGCCTGCTTGATCGGCTCCAGCACGGTGATGATGACCTGACGGTCCAGATGGTTGAAGGTGTAGACCATGGTAAGCACGGCCAGCACCCATGCGCGGCCAGGCACCTTGGTCGGCGGGGCTGCAGCAGCAGTTTGAACGTCTGACATTTACTTTGTCTCCTGAGAGAGGAATTCATTGAGCGCTTCGACGACTGTCGGCTCGTCGAGCAAAGGTGTGTGGCCAACACGAGCAACGGTAACGAGCTTCGCATTACCGTGCTTGCGGACCATCTTGTTTGCATTTTTCGGGGAGAGCAGGTCGGAAAGCTCACCGCGGACAAGAAGCATCGGAACCGGCTTCATGGCGCGGAACAGCTTCCACATGGCCATATTGGTGAAAATGTTCGGCCGAACTTCTTTTACTGAGCGGGAAATTTCCGGGTCATAGTCCAGCTCAACACGCCCATCTTCCAATTCGCGATAGGTTCGTTTGGCAAAGGCCATCCACTGCTCATCTGTGTAGTCGGGGAAAGCAACTTTCTGAACGCTGGCCACAGCGTTTGCGGCCTCTTCCCAGCTGTCCTTGATCGTTGTGCCGCCGACATAGGATTGAATGCGGTCGAGGCCCTTTTTCATGAGAACGGGGCCGATATCATTCAGCACAACGCCGTGAACCCGTTGCGGGATCATGGTCATCAGAATCATGGACATGAGGCCGCCCATGCTGGTGCCTATAAGAAAAACCTTTTCCAGACCAAGATGGTCCAGAAGCGCGACCATGTCCTGTGCGTATACAAGAGGCGTGTAGTTTTCAGGGTTCGGGTCTTTGTCCGACAGCGCGCGACCACGAACATCAACGGCAATAAACCTGACATCCGATCGCAGCTTCAAAAGCGCCTCGATCATCGGTTCAAAGTCTTTATGGTTGCGCGTTAGCCCGTGCATACACAGGGCGGTAATGGGAGCGTCCTCTGGCCCGTAACTTTTTGCGTAAAGGTTCAGCCCGTCGGCTGAACTGTATGTGATGTCCAACTTCCTCTCCCCAGTTTCGTGAACGCTTTTATATCTTTACGCATTCAACATTTGTTGAAATTGTAGAGAAAGCTGAGAAGAGCGCAAGGTTTTTCCAAACTGAACTTTACGCAAAGTATTGTAGTCAGCTAACACAAAATAAAATCTCAGGGGAGCAAACGCCAACAATGACTGGCGAAACAAAAAAACAGGAAAAACGCGATTCTATTCTCGACGCTGCGGAAGCTCTTTTTGCGCGACACGGGTATGATGGCGTGACCTTAAGAGCGATCGCGAAACAGGCGGGTGTCGATGTCGCTTTGGCAAATTATCATTTCGGTCCGAAGCGGGATTTGTTCGACGCTGTCCTGATGCGGCGCGCGCAGATATTGAACTCCTGGCGCTTACAGGCGCTGGAGGATGTGATCGCTAAAGCGGCACCGGGTGCGCCGACTGTTGAAGAGATTATCCGGTCCTATTTCGAACCTGTGCTGAAACGCTCTCAGGTCGAACAGGAGGGCTGGAAAAGCTATTATGCGCTCATTGCTTATGTGAACAACTCGCCCGAATGGGGCGGTAAGTTGATGACGCAATTCTTCGATCCGCTCATTCAGCGCTTTATCGAGGCGCTGCGTATGGCGCTGCCAGCGGTGCCGGATAAGAACCTCTATTGGGGATATCACTGTCTGTCCGGAGCACTGACGCTGGCTTTTGCACAAACGGGACGCATTGATCATTTGTCCAACGGGTTGTGCCGGTCAGACGATCTGTCGGATGCATGCGATTATATCGTCGACTTTATCACGGCTGGGTTCTCCCAGATGGATGAGGCGCAGTAGGGCGGACATTCTCCGAGAAGCACTGAATAAAAAAACGCCGGCGATAAACGCCGGCGTTTCAGTATGTGGCTTCGGGAGGAACGCCCTTAGAAAGAGAAGTCGAAGCCGAAAGTGAATGTACGTGGGTCGCCGTAGAAACCTGTCAGCGTACCTTCGAGACCAAGTGTTGGCACATAAGCGCCGTTCACAATGTTCACGAAGTTATAGCCGGCAACGACATAGCGCTCATCTGTGAGGTTTTTGCCGCTGAGGGTCATGCCGAAACGACCAGATTCTGATTCCCAGCGAACAGTGGCGTCTACGAGTGTGTAGGCTTCCTGATCGAGGAATGGGTTAGGTGTTTCGAACTGGCTGGAGTCACCGCGATAGGAGATCAGCGTGTTGAACAACAGGCTGCCTTCATTGTCCGCAATGGTAACCGGTGTGTCGTATGCCAGACGCAGGCTGGCTGTCCAATCCGGCGTGTTCTGAACAACGCGCTCATCAGATACATCGTTGCCGAATGCGTCGATATACTCGTCATATCCAGCGTCAAGATAACCCAGAGACCAGCTCGCATTCATCAGGTCGCCTTCATTAAAGACGTCTTCTGCGAAGGTTGCGCTGCCTTCAAATTCGATACCCCAGATGGTTGCTGCACCAGCATTCGTGGTGACACCGGTGAAGGTGTCGTTCACGCCATCATTATCGGTGTCGAGGCCGACTGAACCAGGGATCTGGACGTCAGAATAATCTGAATAGAAGGCTGCGATGGAGTAGTTCAGAAGACCGCCCATCTGGCTGGCCTTATAACCTACTTCATAGCTGTTCACTTCTTCAGGATCGAACTGCATGAAGTCGTAGATTTCGTCTTCGCTGACCGTGCCGTCCTGATCAAAGTCAGGCGCGGCTGTGGTTTGGCCGCGAGGGTCGAAACCGCCGCCTTTGAAGCCCTGCGCGTAAGTGAAGTAGACATTGCTGTCGTCTGTCAGGTCATACGCAAGAGAAAGACGTGGGCTGAAGTCAGAGAATTCAGCTTCGCCGTTAAAGTCAGACGTTGTCGCGATAAGCGTTGGTGATCCGCCGAAGAATTCAGAGAAGCCACCAATGTATGTGCGACGCAGAACCTGAGAGGTGCGCGTGTCTTCTGTGTAGCGTGCGCCCAGCGTCAGTGCGAGACGATCAGTGACGTTATACGTGAAGTCACCGAAGAGAGACCATGTCTTGGTGTTCACGTCGCCAAAGGTCTGTGCGCTGAGGCCAGGAAGACCAAGCAGCGTGCCTGTGGTGTCGAGAAGCACGTCGAATACGGTCGAAGAGTTCGCGTCCAGATAATAGAAGCCAACCAGACCTTCGAGATTGTCGCCGGAATACTGAACCTGGAATTCTTCAGAGAACTGGTCGTTTTCATAGATTGCAGGAACGTCGAGGTCGCCAGACGGAAGGCTGTCAAAGTCGATCGGCGCATAGCTGGTGTCTTCGCGGTAGGCGATGATGTTGCGCAGTGTGAATTCATCATTCACGCGATATTCGCCAGTGATGGAGCCACCCATGGCTTCAACTTCAGGACTGATGACTGTGAGGCCAGCGCGTGTGTCATAGACATCGTCCAGAACCGGAGCGCCGGACAGCTGACCCGGAATGAAGCGGTGGCCCTGACGAGCTGCAGACGTATCACGCGTTGAGTCGAGAGACAGACGCAGGTCGAAATCTGGTGTTACATCCCACTCAGCGGAGAAGCGACCAGAGAGGATCTCTTTGTTGTAGTTTTCGTCGCCATTGAAGAGGTTTTCACCAAAACCTGCACGGTTCAGGGATGCAACAGCGCCGCCGATGCGGAACGTATCCGTGATTGGCATGGACGCGTTGAGGATCATGTCTCGCTGTTCGTAAGAACCGAGTGCGACACGGCCTTCAAACATTGGCTCATCAGAGAGACCGTTGGTGACGTACTTAACGGCACCACCAATGGTGTTACGGCCGTAAAGCGTGCCTTGTGGTCCGCGAAGAACCTCGATGCGCTCAACGTCAAAAACGTCCAGAACAGCGCCTTGTGGGCGGTTCAGGTAAACGTCATCAACATAGATGCCGACACCTGGTTCGAAACCAGACACAGGGTCCTGCTGACCAACACCCCGGATGAAGGCAGACAGGGTTGTGTTTGTGCCGCGGGAGACTTCCAGCGTTACGTTTGGCGAAATCTTAGCGACTTCTGTGAGGTCCGCGACGCCGAGGTCAGCAAGAAGCTCACCGTCAAAAGCAGAAACAGAAAGCGGCACATCGAGCTGGCTTTCTTCGCGGCGCTGAGCGGTAACTTGTACCGCGGTGAAGCGACGGGATTCTTCTGCTGCAGGAGCGTCAGCTTCCTGAGCGATAGCGTGGATAGGCGAAAAAGCGGTGGTGGCCAGTGCGACGAGCGCAAGGCGTTTGGTGAGTCTATTCATTTTTCTCCCCATAATTGCCGAGTTCTAATTGTCCGGCATTCAACAAGTGTTGAATAAGTGACTCAAGGTTACTGATCTGTCAATCAGCGAGGCATAATGATTATGCCAACTTGTCGCACTTCATGGGGGATGTGTCTTTAAAGTCTCACAATGGGTGATCTTCGTCGTGCAGTATGCGTTCAGCGGCACCCTGCGGATCGTCAAACTGTCCTGATCTTAACGACCAAAGGAACGCCGCCAGCCCCATAAGGCCCATGAACAGCGCCACCGGAATTAAAAAGAGAAGGGCTGTCATGACTTACCTCCGGAGCGAACACGTAGCGCATTCACCGTCACGATGATGGACGAGCCCGACATTGCAATCGCTGCAATAAGGGGGGTGACCAGGCCTAAAAAGGCGATCGGTATCGCGATCATGTTGTAGATCACGGCCAGTGTGAAGTTCTCTTTGATTCGGCTCTGAGCAGATTTCGCGACCCGGATAATGCCCGCAACGCTTTCCAGTGAGTCGTTTGAATAAACCGCGTCACTGGCTGTGCGAGCGACATCAAGCGCTCCACCTGGTGCCAATGCTGCGTGAGAGGATGCAAGCGCGCCGGCATCGTTCAGTCCGTCACCAACCATCAGGACTTTGTGTCCTTCAGTGCTTAAGGCTTCGACCCGGTCTGCCTTGCCGACGGGTTTCATACCGCCTGTGAAGCTTTTAATGCCGAGTTCGTTTGCGATCAGCGCAACGCGGGCAGGATGATCGCCAGAGCAGATCTCATACGAAATGCCCATCTCGTCCAGAGCGGTGAGAAGTTCTCGGGCGCCCGGTTTGATATCTTCAGTCAGCCGCAGGGGGTCTGCGTCGCGACCCTGCATCCAGAACCACAGGCTGACATCGTCTTCAGGGGCAGGTGTGTCTTCACCGGATACCCATTCCCAAGACCCGAGACGCGCTTCCTTGCCGTCAATCAGGCCAGAAAGGCCAAGGCCTTTGTGTTCTTCCACATTGTCCGCGGCCGGACCCGGACACGCAGCCTGAACAACAGCGCGGGAAAGCGGATGACGGCTGGCGCGTGCGAGATAAGCGGCGAGGTTCACTGTATCCCGTCCGAAATCTGATTCTGAGAAATGCGGTGTCAGTTCGGTCAGCGTGCCGGTTTTGTCGAAGATGATGTGATCACACGCCGCGATACGTTCCAGTGCGTCGCCTGATTTAAGGAAGGCATTATTGCGGAACAGGCGCCCAGCAGCGACGATCTGAACAACCGGTGCAGCCAGCGCCAAGGCGCATGGGCAGGTGATGATGAGAACCGAGATGGCGGTGAAAAGCGCCGTACGCAGGTCTCCACTTATGAAAAACCAGCTCACAAAGGCCAAAGCCGCCAGCGTATGTACGGTTGGCACGTATAGTTCAGCGGCCTTGTCTGCGATCTGACGGTATTTGGAACGCTTTTGCTCACCGACATCCAGAAGACGGCTGATTTCTGCAATCAGCGAATCGTCAGTGGTCGCCGCGACGGAGACTTCAACGGGCGCGCCGATATTTACGCTGCCTGCGTAAATCCGTGTGCCGGCAGGTTCCTGTTGAGGGACACTTTCGCCCGTTACCATGCTGGTATTGAGCGAGGCTTCGGCGCTGAGAAGCGTTGCGTCGACCGGTAAGCGCTCGCCCGTAGAGATGACCAGATGGTCGCCGACTTTGAGAGAACTGGAGGTCACTGTTTCAAGGTCGCCATTCTCAGCTTTGCGCGAGACGGTGACAGCCTGCATCGCGGCAAGATCGTCTGCGGCTTTATAGGCCTGACGCTGAAGGCGTGCCTCAAGAAAACGGCCGATCAGCAGAAAGAAGAGCAGCATGACAGCAGCATCGAAATAAGAATGCTCGCCATGATGAATGGTCTCGTAAATGCTGAGGCCCGTGGCCAGCAGAACGGCTAGCGAAATTGGCACGTCCATATTCACATTACCGGACTTCAGTGCGCCATAAGCGGAGCTGAAAAACGGACGTCCCGAAAATGCGACGACCGGCAATGCAATGGCCGCGGACACCCAGTGCAGGAGTGTGCGTGTGGCATCTGACATTTCACCTGCGCCGGCCCAGACAGAGACGGACAGCAGCATAATGTTCGCTGCGGCGAAGCCTGCCACAGCCATTGCTGCCAGCAGGCCGCGTTCGCGCTTCTGACGCGACGCATCGACCATATCCGGATCGAATGGTTTGGCCGGGTAGCCAAGGCCTTCCAGCGTATCGATGATACTGTCGGGGCTGAATGTGGTGCTGGTCCAGTCAGCGATGAGCCGTCCGGTGGAGAGATTCATGCGGACATGATCAATGCCGTCGAGCGCGCTGACATTTTTCTCGATTTTCGCAAGACAGCCACCGCATTTGGCGCCCGACACAGCGAGGATCAACTCGTTGCGGCCATTTTTCTGGCGGACATAAGGTGCGGCGCTCGTCTGTCGGCGAGGAGACGCATCATCGAAGTCGAATGAGGTCAGAGTGTCCATGTCAGTGTCTTATGTGCAGTTGCAGATGCCCCATCTGTCGATGATGCGGAAATTTCTGCGTGCCAGACGCCACCTGCGAGGTTTTCAATGCCTGCTTCATAGCGGCCTGGCCCGTTTGGGCTGAGGGTCAGGCGAAGCTGGCCCTCTTCACTTGCCGGGCGCGTGAGGGTGACGGTCACGTCTAGCGCTGTCAGCCCTTCGCCTGTTTCGGAATACCAGTTGTTCACGAGAAGCACGTCGCCCGTTTCGCTGGCTTCAAAGCCAAGTTCGGTCGTCCAGCCAAGCTCGGCCTGCTGCTCACGGTCTTCAAGCACCTGATTATAGTTCAGGCCTTGTACATAGGAGCGTTCAACCTGTTCGCCCGGGAAGGACTTCACGGCAAATACCGTGAAGACCGCATTTACCGCGATCATAATGCCGAAAAAGCCCAGCAGAATGAACAATACATGGTAACCGGTGAGACGACCTTTCATGGCCTTTAATCCCTTCGAGGACTGGAGAATGGAATGAGGTTAACGTCCTGCTCTCCGGTCTCAGTGTCAATTGCGACAATGCGAAGCCGGTCGTTGCCGTCGACGTTCTCTTCTGGAATTTTGATGATCAGACGGAAGCGATCTACGTGCTCGCCTTCGACCTCAACATCCATCACGCCGTCCTCTTCACCGACGAGCAGAACTTCCGCATCATCAATGCCGGACACCTCAAAATGGATTGCACGTGTGTCGGCCTGTTTGTTGACGAGCTTGACGGTGTAACCATTTTGAATGCGTCCATCAGACAGTTGGACGAAGGCTGGGGCGCGGTCTTTCAGGACGTTGAGTTCAAAGGTTGAACGCGTCGCCAGGCCAAATACCATAAGCGCCGAAATAGCTGCAATCAGAACTGCGTAGATGATTACGCGAGGACGGAAGAGCTTGAACTTCAGGGCTGGCAAGCCAGCAGCGCGACGTTCAACATTGTTGTCAGTGTCATAGGCGATGAGGCCGGTTGGACGATCAACTTTACGCATAATGTCATCGCATGCGTCGATGCAGAGCGCACAGTGAATGCACTCAAGCTGCGCGCCATTACGAATGTCGATACCCATAGGGCAGGCGGTCACACAGGCATTACAGTCTACGCAGTCGCCACGACCTTCCCAGCTCTCGCTCTTCTTATGAGGACCGCGAGGCTCGCCGCGATCCCAGCGATAGGTCACATTGAGAGCGTGCTCATCGGTGAGCGCCGCCTGAATACGTGGCCATGGGCACAGATAGGTGCAGACCTGCTCGCGCATCGTGCCTGCGAGCGAGTATGTGGTGAAGGTCAGAAGCGCGACGAACACATAAGCTGTTGCGTCTGCGTGCCCAGTGAAAAAGCTGAAGACGAGCGATGGCGCATCGTGGAAATAGAAAACCAGAGCGCCGCCCGTCGCAGCAGCGATAATCAGCCAGACCGCATGTTTAGCAACCTTGCGCCAAAGCTTATTGATGCTCCACGGCGCACGGTTCAGTTTGATCCGTTTATTGCGGTCGCCCTCAAAGAAGCGCTCAACAGCAATATAAAGGTCGGTCCAGACCGTCTGAGGGCAGGCATAGCCGCACCAGACGCGTCCGAAGAGTGAGGTCACGAGGAACAGGCCAAGCGATGCCAGAATCAGAATGCCTGTGATATAATAGACTTCCTGCGGCCAGATTTCGATTGGGCCGAAGTAGAAACGTCCACCTGCAAAGTCGAAGAGAACAGCTTGATCCGGCGCATTTGGACCGCGATCCCAGCGCAGCCATGGAAGGCCGTAATAAACGAGCAGGGCGAGGCCCATGAAGGCGAATTTGAATGTGCGAAAATTGCCGCTGACCAGTTTTGGGTAGATTGGCTCGCGCTTTTTATAGAGCGGTTGAGCATCTGCCGGCGGAGTTGGTTTATGCAATGACATAGCAGGAAAACCCCATAATCGTATTTTAGAATATACTAAAACAAGTTCGCCGGAATGAAATTATGGTATGTTGTCACACCCGGTGTAGAAGAAAGAGAAAAGGCCCAGCATTGCCGGGCCTTTCCGGAAGACATTCAGCCTGAATTAGCTGTTCGTTTCGCCGCCACTCAGAGAGTAGACGTAAACAGCCAGAGCTTTGATTGTGGCTTCGTCGAGACGCTCGCCCCAGGCCGGCATAGCGCTGTTGCGCGCATTGTAGACGGTGTTGATGACGGTCTCGAGATCGCTGCCATAGAGCCAGTCACGGTCTGTCAGGTCTGGAGCCCCTTGAAGCTGGTCACCGGTACCCGCTTCAGTGTGACAAGACACACATTGGAACTCGAAGATTTCCTGACCGTGGTGTGACTCTTCGGATGCCTCTTCAAGGCCAGAGAGTGTGCGGACATAGTGTGCGACTGCACGGATCTCTTCGCTGCTGAGGATCTGATCGCGACCAAATGCAGGCATCATGGAGAAGCGTGTTTCCAGATTATCCTGACGCACACCGTAAGTGATGGTGTGCTGGATTTCATCGAGGCTGCCGCCCCAGAGCCAGACATCATCAGCCAGTGTCGGATAGCCCGGGAAGCCCTGACCACCTGCGCCATGACAGGTCGCACAGTTGTCACCGAACGCACTCTCACCAGCGGCCATGGCAAACTGGCGAAGGGACTGATCAGACAGGATCTCATCAAGAGACGCATTGATCAGTGCCTGACCGGTCTCAGCACGTGCATCGCGCAGTTCCTGAACACTTGCTGCAACTAGGTCGCGGTCAGAATGGTTGCGAATGCCCGGCGTGTTGGTGCCCATGCCTGGCAGAGCAGGCCATGCTGGCATCAGGATCCAGTAAACAAAGGCCCATGCGATAGAGGCATAGAAGATGTAGAGCCACCAACGTGGAAGCGGATTGTTCAGCTCCCGGATGCCGTCCCATTCATGCCCTGTTGTTTCAACACCAGTGGCCTCATCGATTTCTTTTTCGTGGTCACTCATTGATAGGCTCCTCATCGATCAGAGGTAGATTAGCTGCCCGTTCGAATTCGGACTTCTTGGAAGGCCAGAGGGCGTACACAACGGCGACACTGAACAGTACGACGAAGTAGAGCAGCCCCCAGGTCTGAGCAAAGCTGGATAGCGTTTCGTAATTCATGGCGATTACCTCCGGTTCTGCAGATCGCCGGCTTCATAGGTGTCAAAGTCCACCAGAGTGCCGAGCATTTGGAGATAGGCGATGAGCGCATCCATTTCGGTGACCTCTTCAGGTACACCGTCGAACACACGCACATTGACGGTGCCTTCACGGCCGGACGCTTCGTTATAACGGTCCTCAAGACCGTAATCATACTCAACGTTTTCCGGATAGAAGTCAGGGTCGGCCTGTGCACGAAGGTCGAGGTCTGCATTCTCGATCATCGCATCGGTGTAAGGCACACCCACAACCCGCATGGCCGCCATGGTTTCAGAGATCATGGAATAGTCCAGCGGACGATCAACCATGAACTCATATGGAGGCATGATGGATTCCGGAACCACAGAGCGAGGGTCTGCCATGTGGTCCATATGCCATTCGTCAGAATACTTGCCGCCAACGCGTGCCAGGTCAGGACCTGTACGTTTGGAGCCCCACTGGAATGGGTGGTCATACATGCTCTCAGCAGCGAGAGAATAGTGACCATAGCGTTCCACTTCGTCACGCAGAGGGCGAACCATCTGAGAGTGGCAGACATAGCAGCCCTCACGGACGTAGATTTCGCGACCTGCGAGTTCCAGTGGTGTGTACGGACGCATGCCGTTCACACGTTCGATCGTGTTGCTCATATAGAAGAGCGGTGCGATCTCGATGATGCCCCCGATTGCGACGACCACAAGAATGCCGACCGTCAGAAGGAGGGAGTGTTTTTCAAAAACAGCGTGTTTATCAAACAAAGCCATTAGTTTGTCTCCTTATTCGGCAGGCGTAGCTTCAGCGAAAGCTGGCAGCCCGTCATTGGTTGGAGCGTGAACGTGGTCGTCTTCACCTTTGCGGGTTTTGCCCTTAGCCGTCATGAATACGTTGAACGACATGATCAGAGCGCCGACGAGGTAAAGCAGGCCGCCGAGTGAACGGATGATGTAGGAGATGTGCTTGGCTTCTACGGTCTCAACGAATGTGTATTCGAGGAAGCCGAACTCGTTATAAGCACGCCACATCAGACCTTCCATGATACCGGATACCCACATGGATGTGATGTAGAGAACGATACCGATGGTCGCCGTCCAGAAGTGCCATTCGACAAGCTTCGCAGAATAGAGGCGGTCACGTTTCCACATCCACTGAGCGAGACAGTACAGAGCACCAAAGGAGATGAAGCCAACCCAGCCGAGTGCACCAGAGTGTACGTGGCCGATTGTCCAATCAGTGTAGTGAGACAGTGAGTTCACAGCACGGACAGACATGAGCGGACCTTCAAAGGTGGACATGCCGTAGAATGCCAGAGACACAACCATCATACGGATAACCGGGTCGGTGCGGAGTTTGTCCCACGCGCCAGACAGGGTCATCAGACCGTTGATCATACCACCCCAGCTTGGCATCCAGAGCATGATAGAGAAGGTCATGCCGAGGGTTTGAGCCCATTGTGGAAGCGCAGTGTAGTGAAGGTGGTGTGGACCAGCCCAGATATAGATGAAGATCAGGGCCCAGAAGTGCACGATAGACAGACGGTATGAGAATACCGGACGCTCTGCGCGCTTCGGAATGTAGTAGTACATGATGGCCAGGAAGCCTGCCGTCAGGAAGAAGCCAACCGCGTTGTGGCCATACCACCACTGTGTCAGGGCATCCTGCACACCTGACATCAGGGACACACTCTGAGATGAGAGCGGGCTGATCGGAACTGCAAGGTTGTTCACGATGTGAAGCATCGCAATCGTTACGATGAAGGCGAGGTAGAACCAGTTGGCCACATAGATGTGTGGTTCTTTACGCTTCCAGATCGTGCCAAGGAAGACCAGCAGGTAAGCGACCCATACAATGGTGAGCCACAGGTCGACATACCATTCTGGCTCAGCGTACTCGCGGCCAGCTGTAACACCCATGACGTAACCGGTTGCCGCCAGCACGATGAACGCCTGATAGCCCCAGAATACGAACCATGGCCACATACCACCGGCAATGCGCGTACGGCAGGTGCGCTGAACAACGTGGAAAGACGTTGCCAGAAGCACGTTACCGCCAAACGCAAAGATGACGGCAGATGTGTGCAGTGGGCGCAGACGACCGAAGTTCAGAAAGCCGTATTCCGGAAAGTACAGGAAATTCGGGAAGGTAAGCTGCATCGCGATGACGAAGCCGACCAGAATACCGACAACACCCCAGAACATGGAGACACCCACCCCCCATTTTATGAGGGTGTCTTCATAAGCGGACGGATCGAAAACTTTAGATCGTTTCAGGCCTGCGGCCCAGAAACAGACAGCCGCGATCGCCACAATCCCCATCAATAGAGAAATCCAGCCATGAATTTCAAAAAGAGGATCTGGAGACCAGGCCGCGACTAATAATGCGAGGAGTGTGAAAACCCCTACGAAGAGGCCGACTGTCAGCACGCTGAAGTCGATCCCCATTTTTTGTATGGTTGAACTTGCCATATTGCCCTCTGAGACTAACCCGAGTTTGAATTGGGGAGTCTCACGGTTTGGGCACAAAGAAAATGCGACTATTTGGCCCCACACTTTTTAAGGGGATTGTGCTAGACATGGATAATCAGATTTGACGGGAGTCGCAGATGACAAAAGTAGCACAACTTGTCCGGAATGAGAAATTTCCTCTTGTATTCAGTGTTTTGACCGCGGTTTCAGGTCTTGCGCTGCGGACCTGCCATGGTGCGGATACAGGATATATCCTTCCAATGTGTGGTGATTCTTCTGCATTCCTGGGGGCAGGGCAGAGCGCTGCACTGCATTGCGCGGGATGCTATGTCGCAGTTGCAGGTCTGGTTTCAGCCTTTGCGTCCACAATTTTTATGGCTCGCGCTCGAAAATAAAGCCCGAAACACCCTTCGGGATTCGGTTGGGAACAAAATAGCCGAAATTCGCTTGATAAGAGAATTTCGGCTGCACGCCGCACAATAATTAAACAAATCTGAACGGGAAAGTTGAAAACGGGGCGAAATTTATTCCTCCACCCATGCAACCATTCACTTCGTATTGCGTTGCAACATGACTGAGTCACTATGTGAGGGATCAAGCATGTGGGGTGGTGGTCATGACTGACGTTGTTGTGAAATTCGATCTGAAAGATGCAGACACAGAAGTTAAGCTGTTCGAGGCGGTGAATAACTTCGCTGCAGAACGTGAGGAAAACTCAGAACTTCTCGAAATTGAGGCAGATGCACCAATGATTATGGTGAAGACGACGTCTCATGGCGAGGCTTTCAAAAAGTCGGTCATTTTTCAGGATAAGGCCGACGCCGAACATTTCATGTATTACTGGCGCCGGTATCTACGCGTCGCTTAACAGCTTCAGACCATAGAATATGAAAAACCCGCAGCCTTCACTGCGGGTTTTGTTTTGTCCTGAATTTGGCTGAGAGGCCTATTCTTCGGTAACCACCATCAGATAGCCGATAACGTTCACACGATCCGATGGGCGGCGAACGCCAGCAAAAGACATGCGGTTGCCCGGCAGGAAGGCGCGAGGGTTTTCGAGCCAATGGTCGAGTTGTTCTGGCGTCCAGGTGAAGTCAGCTTCTTTGACCGGGTCGGAATAGTTGAAGTCTGGCAGAGAACCGATTTCTCGGCCGAATACGCCGTGCAGGTTAGGGCCGACGCGGTGACCAGCACCTTCTTCAACCAGATGGCAGGCTGCACATTGGCGGAAAATGCTCTGACCAACTTCGAAATCAGCTTCGTTATATGGCGCAGGCAGAGCAGCAATAGCGTCCGCGTAAGGCGATTCGATAGCTGCTTCCTCTACTGGAGGAGCTGCTTCGGCTGGCGGCGTCATTTCAGGTGATGGTGCTGCAGTCGGCGCAGGCGCTGCCGTTTCTGCAGGTGGTGCTGGTGCAGGCTCTTCAGGGCCGCCACACGCAGCAAGGGTCAGCGCGAGCGCTGCTGTCATCAGGGTAAAGCGCATTAAAATCTCCAATTATCCCGTCCTTGCAACTTTGTTGCACTAGCCACTGGCGAATGCAAAGGCCTGCAAGGGGAAAACACAAAGCTGTGACTGGATCGGCGCAATCGCAAACTGGCTTTGATCGCGTTTGCGCCGAAATGTCAGTCTAAAGCGGGATGTTGTCGTGCTTCTTCGCTGGGTTGGTCACGTTTTTCGTTTTCAATTGACGAAGGGAGCGTGCAATGCGGCGACGCGTTGAATGCGGCATGATGATATCATCGATATATCCCTTGCGCGCAGCAACAAAAGGATTTGCGAAGTTGTCTTCGTATTCTTTTGTTTTCTCTGCAATTTTTTCTTCATTGCCGAGGTCGCCACGGAAGATAATTTCAACGGCGCCCTTGGCGCCCATGACCGCGATTTCTGCTTTTGGCCATGCATAGTTTACATCGCCGCGCAGGTGTTTGGAGCTCATAACGTCATATGCGCCGCCATAAGCTTTACGCGTAATGACTGTGACTTTTGGCACGGTTGCTTCGGCATAAGCGAAGAGCAGTTTTGCGCCGTGTTTAATCAGGCCGCCATATTCCTGCTTAGTGCCCGGCATGAAGCCCGGAACGTCGACGAATGTGACGATTGGAATGTTGAAGCAGTCGCAGAAGCGGACGAAGCGCGCCGCTTTTCGGGAGGCATCAATGTCCAGAACGCCCGCCAGGCTGAGTGGCTGGTTTGCAACGAAGCCAACAGTCTGACCTTCAATACGGCCAAAGCCCGTCAGAATGTTTGTGCCGAAGTCTTTGCCGATTTCGAAGAAGTCGCCTTCGTCAGCAGTTTTCTCAATCAGCTCACGCATGTCGTAAGGTTTGTTCGGATTGTCCGGAACAAGGCTGTCGAGGGAATGCTCAAGACGGGAGGCGTCATCAAAGCTCGGACGGGTTGGAGTGCCTTCACGGTTAGACAGAGGCAGGAAGTCCACCAGTCGTCGGATCTGGGTCAGAGCTTCAATGTCGTTCTCAAACGCACCGTCAACAACACCGGATTTTGAGGCATGAACGCGCGCGCCGCCAAGGTCTTCATGGCTGACGGTTTCGTTCGTCACTGTTTTCACAACGTCCGGGCCGGTCACATACATATAGGACGTGTCCTTCACCATGAAGATGAAGTCCGTCATGGCTGGCGAATACACATCACCGCCTGCACATGGGCCCATAATAACGGAAATCTGAGGCACGACGCCCGACGCCAGAACGTTTTCCATGAAGATGTCAGCATAGCCTGCAAGGCTGTCTACGCCTTCCTGAATACGTGCGCCGCCAGCATCAAACAGACCGATCACAGGCGCGCCATTTTTTACAGCGGCCTTCTGAACTTTCACGATTTTAGACGCGTGGGCCTTGGACAGAGACCCACCGAATACTGTGAAGTCTTTGGAGAAAACATAGACCATGCGACCATTAATGGTGCCCCAGCCTGTGACAACGCCGTCGCCTGGTGTCTTCTGATCGGCCATGCCGAAATCGGTGCAGGTATGCTCAACGAACATATCCCATTCTTCGAATGAGCCTTCGTCGAGAAGAAGTTCAATCCGTTCACGTGCAGTCAGCTTGCCTTTTTCGTGCTGGCGATCAATTCGCTTCTGACCACCACCGATTCTGGCTTGTTCTCGCTTGGCTTCCAACGCTTCGAGGATGTCTTTCATATCTTGGCCCCTGAACTCAGTCTGCTTTTCTTTCGCTTGTTGATAAAGAGACTAGCCCGAATGGCAAGAAAAGATCGTCCAATATTCTACCTTCGGACAAAGTTCCGGACAAAATGAACATGCGTCTGCGCAGTTTTGAGGGAAAAACCTTGCAGACGCACCTTTCATAAAGGCTTGGCCGGTGGCCATTTAATGTCGGCTGGAATGCCGCCAATAATGGTCGTTGCGAATGCTCGCCGGGTTGAAATCAAGGTCAACGACATTGCCGCGGCGGATCGTGCACCCAACAGGAATAATGTCAGAGCGGTATCGGCCGGACACGCGCATTGCGCCGTCTACGCGGAAACCTGCAGGGCCAATTTGTGTGACCCGGGGCTGGCCGACAAAGTCTGCGCGACCAAATGGACCGGGAAAGACCTGATCTGTCCGACGTTCCGCAGCGAAGTCACACTGGCGTAGTGCCTGAGACCGTTCTGAATAGCTCACATAGCCAGGCCTGTAGCTGTGTCCGCCATTATAAGAGCCAGAGTGACTGCCGTGGCTGGAATGTCCGCGACCTCCATGGGAGCCACTATGCTGACTTGAATGACTGCCCCATTGCGAGGACGGTCTATGCCCGGGGGCGTTATGGCCGCTTCCACCCTGTTGCGATGAATAAGAGCCGTGTCTCGAAGCAGAATGATGTGAGTTGTTATTGTGGCCGTTGTCTGCGAGAGCGGCCGGGGTGAGGAGTGTGGCCGTAGCTAAGGCAACGGACACCACTCCGGTTTGCATGATACGATTTATCATCAGGCCATGCTGACAGGGGCCCCTTTGCCAGGCCCTGAATGGCTGATTCAGACTCCGGTCATAATGCAGCTGTAGCTGCTAAAACTTCTGTCAGAGATTTTGATGGCCAGGAGATGCGAAGAATCGCAATTCTATCGCAATCACTCCCTTGCGTTTTGCAACGTTTCGGCATAGCTAACCCGTCTGGCCGATAGGGGTATAGCTCAGTTGGTAGAGCATCGGTCTCCAAAACCGAGGGTCCCGGGTTCGAGTCCTGGTGCCCCTGCCAGGCCAGATCATTTCCAAAAATCAGATAATACCGACCAGCTTATACGCGCGATAAACTTCGTGCGAGCTGATCGTGTCTGTGTTGCCGTGCCTGTGGAATTCCTCTAAAGCCAACCAAACACACAAAATCGCAATATATTTGCTGCAGGTTTTGTGGACTATAATATGGAGGCCGGGGATTTGTGGGTCGAGGAACGTCAGAGCAAGATTCTTAGTCTGCTGAAGCGAGATCGCCGTGTTGAGGCGGATCAGCTTGCGCATGACTTTAAAGTGTCCCGCGAAACCATTCGCCGTGATCTGAAAATCATGGAGGAGCGCGGTCTGATTCGCCGTACGCATGGCGGCGCGTTGATGAATGAACAGTCCAAGGAATCGCCGTTTGAGCAGCGCCGGGTTTCTCGTATTGCTGAGAAGCGGGCGCTTTGTCAGGCTGCGGTTTCCATGATGGTGCCTGGCGGTAGCTATTTTATCGACGCAGGTTCAACCACAACGATCCTGGGCGAGTTCATGGCGGATTTGGGCGAGATGTCCATTGTTACGAACTCCATTGAGCTTGCTATGACGGTTCGCAAAATTAATCCGGCCATCGACGTGGTGTTGCTTGGTGGGTCCATTGGTACGGATGTGCCTGCCACTTATGGTGAGATGACGCTTCGGCAATTGCGCAATTTCCATGCGGATATCGCGCTTGTGTCTCCGGTGGGAATCGATCCGGGCGTTGGCGTAAGTTATTACGATCTCGCGGAAGCTGAGCTTGCCGGGCAGATGCTGGAAAATGCACGTCAGAAGCTTGTGATCGCAGATGCGAGCAAGTTGGGCGTGGTGAGCCGCGCGATTGTGTCTGAGTGCAAGGAAATCGACGTTCTGGTGACAGATGAGTCTGAGACGTCTGCCTATACAGAGGCGGGGCTGCGACGCGTTATTCACGCCGCAGCCTGATCAGCCTTAAGCTGCTGGCGTCGGCCAGTTCATTTTGAAGCCGCGAATGTCCTCATAGGCTTTTGCCAGTTGAAGAACGCCGAGATCATCGAAGCGGTGGCCAACAATCTGAAGGCCGACCGGCATGTTGTTTTCTTGATCAAATCCGCAACAAATCGATAGGGCCGGGTTGCCCGTCTGGTTCCAGATCGGCGTGTACATGGCGTTGGATGATTTTGCCTTGGGTTGTTTAACCTCAGCAGGAAATGCGCTCATGCCTGACATTGGTGAAATCAGGAAGTCGTATCCGTCCATCTGCGCCAGCACGCGGGCTTTGATGACCTCCAATTCGTCCTTAGCAAGCGCGACCTTATCGGCTGTCATTTCTGCGGCTTTGCCGAAGGTCTCCTGAAAATCTTTTGGAGATTTAGCGCGCTTTTCTTCGCTCTGTTTCAGGAATTCAGCAAGGCCACGCAAAATGAGCGGAATGGCAGCTGTTTCCATGAAGTTATCGCCGATAACGCACGGCTTTTCTTCGACGATAGCGCCAGCAGATTTGAGCGCGTCGACGGCTTCGCGAACGCATTTCTCTACGCCAGGTTCTGGAAGCTCATTGTTGTCGCCTTCCATAACGAGCAGAATTTTCACACCTTTCAGGTCACGTGCGGCAAGCTTCATATAATTGTCAGTCGCGGGGGGCAGGCAGCCATAATCACGCATATCTGTACCAGCCAGCACCTGAAGCAGAAGCCCGTTGTCATCAACGGTGCGGGTAATCGGACCGGCGGAGCGTACCGGACTCGGCGGAAGGTGCGGGATTCGTCCCTGTGATGGCTTCAGGCCTACCAGGCCGCACATTGCCGCCGGGAAGCGAACGGAACCGCCAATGTCTGAACCCACGGAGAGGGGACCGCAAAATGATGCGGTTGCGGCCGCCGCGCCAGAGCTCGATCCACCCGGATTGCAGTTCAGATCCCATGGGTTTCGCGTAATACCGTAAGCGCTTGAGACACCTGCAGCCAGAAGACCAAAGTCAGGCATGGTGGTTTTGGAGAAGATAATTGCGCCTGATTCTTTGAGGCGCATGGATGGCGGTGCATCGTATGCGCTAGGCGGCGCCCCTTCGTTTGCACGATTTCCGCGCAGCATCGGGATGTCTTTTACCGCAATACTGTCTTTTACCGAGACCGGAATGCCGTCGAGCGGCCCCATTGTATTGCCGGATTTCCATCGCGCCTCTGATGCCGCGGCTTCTTTCAGGGCTTTGTCTCTATCCATAAAGACAAGCGCGTTGATTGCTGGGTTTATGGCTTCAGCGCGATCCAGAATGGAAGTGGTCGCTTCAACCGGCGAAACCTCTCCTGACTCATAAGCTGCGAGCAGCTCGCTGGCGGACAATTCGTACAATTCGGACATGAAGGCCTCCTTTTTGTGCACCAACTACATACAGATTGCTCAGATGTTGTAAATGTGTGGTTTTGTTAAAGAGTGTGTGGACAAGCGTTTAACTGTATGTCTTCATCAGCTTAGACGCGCTTCTGATCAATATAAAAGCGATCAGAATGCGACACATGGAATACCAGTTTTGAGTAGAGGTAGTACCTTGGCCGAACCAATGGATGAAATACTTTATGGAAACGCTTCGACTGACGAACATCGTCAGCTTGAAGTCATTCTGGAAGTGTTCCTCAAGGAAAAGAAATCTCATGCGACTTACAGGCGCGTTGAAGTAGGCATAACGAATAGCAACTGGATTATAAAAGAACAGAATAATACTTATTTTATAAAGCTATACGGCGAGAATACGCACATAATGATTGATCGATCCTCATCGGTCGTCGCATCTAAACTGTCCGGAGAGCTGGGTGTTGGGCCCTTTCTTTACGAGACTTTCCAGTCGCCGGGTGCTGAGGTCTATGAATTCCTCGATGGCTACAGAAACAGTGTGCCAGAAGATTTCGCGAATGCAGAGCTGCGTTCGGTTCTTCTCGAGAAATACAAGAAAATGCACAATAGTTCGCCATTGCCGCTCACCAGAACCGGCTATGATCAATTGGAACAGCGTTATTCCCTACTGAAAGAGGCTGGAATTAAGGCGCCGGACAATCATGAGGCGCTCATGGAGCGCTGCCGCACAGCTGCGAAGGTCATAAACGCAACCAAACCCACGCTCGCGCCATGTCATAATGACTGTTACTCGCCGAACTTCATGCTGAATGACGCTGGCGATGTGCGGATCGTGGACTGGGAATATGCGTCCAACAATGATCCGCTCTGGGATCTGACAATGCTCAGCCTGTCCATGCAATTGCCTCCGGAAGAGGTGAACTGGTTCGCTGAGTATTTCGATGAAGTGCCGGAGAATGCCGCCGCCAAGGCAACGCTGTATGGCGGTATGATCGCCGTCTCCTGGGGGACCTGGGCGCTGCTTCAGACACAGTACTCCAATATCGACTTCGATTATTCTGAATATTCAAAAATGCTTCTTGGTCTTGGTGATGCCATGACGCAGGGCGAAGCCTGGGAGGCGGCTCTATGTCAGCTGTCATAACCAAGCCTCGCAGCTGGATGACCGATTCCAATGTTTCTGACCTGGTGTCAGCAATGGAAGAAGCCGCCGATATTGCGCGTGACGTCGTGACGCCCCTTTTCCGTTCGGACCTGAACGCCATCAGCAAGGGCGATGGGAGTCCGGTGACCGAGGCTGATCGCCGTGCCGAATTGGCCATGCGCGATGTGTTTGAACGCCGGTATCCCGACTACGGGCTGCATGGTGAAGAATTTGGTTGCGATCGACCTGATGCTTCGCTGCGTTGGGTGCTCGATCCGGTTGATGGCACACGTGCCTTCATCACTGGTCGACCGGTTTTTGGAACGCTGATCGCGCTGATGGATGAAGATGAACCGGTAATGGGGCTGATCGATCAGCCTATTTCGGGCGAGCGCTGGATCGGTGTGGCCGGTCAGACAACGCGCTTCAATCAGAACATTAAAGGCAAAGTCGGAACACGAAAGTGTCCCGAACTCGCGAGCGCGGAAATGTCCTGTACCGCGCCTGACATGGTCCCCATGGAGCCCGGTAGTGGCTGGAGTCAGCTCGCTGGCACGGTCCGCCGGGTATCTTGGGGAGGTGATTGTTACGCCTACGGGCTGATGGCGCTCGGCCAGATCGACGTCATCGCAGAGGGGGACCTCAAAATATGGGATTGGGCGGCCGTGAAACCGGTCGTGGAAGGAGCTGGAGGCCTGCTTGTCGATTGGGAAGGCAAGCCGCCAGGGCCGGATTGTGATGGGCGAATTCTCGCTCTTGGCGATCCGTCACTCCTTCAGGAGGCGGTGAGCCTGCTCAACGTCTGACGGGAAGTAATGGCCGGTTTGGCTATGGGATTTGCATTGTGGAGGTTGAAATGCCTGAATCTGTAAAACAAACAGCGCTCTTTGGCGCGTGGAATTCAAAACGTCTGAAATCGACACTTTTAGCGGCTGCGGGCTCAGTCGCTCTGTCTGCAAGTTTTGCGGCTTACGCTCAGGAAGAAGAGCCTGAAGACGAAGTGCACACGCTGCAAAGCATCACGGTAACCGCGCAAAAGCGGGAACAAAGCCTGCAGGATGTTCCGATCTCAATGGCAGCCTTTACGGGCGACGCCCTTCAGGATGCCGGTGTTGCTGATCTGGGCTCACTTCAGGGCCTCGTTCCGAACTTTCAGGTGAGCGACAACGTGTCTGTCCGCACCATCTATGTTCGCGGTGTTGGTGGCGGTGGCCGTACAGTCGCGTTTGATACGCGTACGGGTATTTATCTGGATGGTGTTTATATCGGTCAGCCAATGTCTGCCGATGCCGTTCTTGTAAATCTGGAGCGTGTAGAGGTTCTTCGTGGTCCTCAGGGCTATCTCTATGGTCAGAACACGGTTTCGGGCGCTGTAAACCTTGTGACCGCGGCTCCATCTGAAGAGTTTGAGGCGCAGGTTATCGGGTCTTACGGTAATCAGGATGAAATGCGTCTGGTCGGTAGCATTAATGCGCCTCTGATCGAAGATCGTCTCTTCATGCGTTTCGGTGCGTCCGTGCACCAGCGCGATGGCTTCATCTACAATGTGACGACGGGCGAATACCCGGATGACCAGAATGATTATGCTGCTCGTCTGCAGCTGCGTTATCTGTTCAACCCCGATTTCACAGCTGATTTCTCAGCGGACTTTACCCGTCAGCTCTCCCACAAGGTGAATGGTGAAGCACGTAGTGACGTCTTCAATACCGGTGGCACACCAACGCCGCCAGCAGATCAGCCTTTCGTCATTGATGATGACTATCCTGAGCGCGATTTGTCCGAAACCTGGGGTCTCGGCCTCACGCTGAATTATGATTTTGAGAACGTTACGCTCACATCCACAACTGGCTATCGTCACGCATACCGTAACTGGAATGTCGACATGGACCACAGCGCTGGCGACTGGGCATTTTTCCACTATCACGATGAATACAACACATTCAGCCAGGAGCTGCGCGCCAGCGGTGAAGTCGGAAATCTGAATTATGTTGCGGGTCTCTATTATATGGATACCAGCGGCGAAAATGACCGAACACTGGTCTATTCGTCTCTAACCGCACTGCTCGGACTGCCGCCAAATTCTGTAACCAATACAAACCCGTTGGTCGACAATACCAGCATGGCGGTCTTCACGGCACTGGACTACGGACTGACAGATACCCTGACCCTGAACATGGGTGCGCGTCTCAACTATGAGACCAAGGAGCTGACCTTCAATCAGTCAACGGATCTCGTTGCACCATATTCAACGCTTGCCGTCATTGATGGTTATACGACTGATATGGATGAGACTTCTTTCTCACCAAGCATTGGTCTGACATGGGAACCGAATGACGCCTCTACCTATTACGCACGTTATTCTCGCGGCGTTAAATCGGGTGGCTTCAACGCTGACTATCTGAATATTTATCAGGTTGCAGCAGATCTCTCGCTCGATCAGGAAACGGTCGACAGCTATGAGATTGGTGCAAAATTTGTAAGCACTGATGGACAGTTCAGCTTCAACTCCGCGCTCTTCTACGCCAAGTATGAAGACTATCAGGTCAGCCAGTTCCGTATTCGCGATGACGTTGTGCCATCCCGTATCGAGCTTGCGCTCACCAATGCGGGTGTCGTTGAGACCTATGGTCCGGAATTCGACCTGACATGGCTTCCAACCAACAATCTGACGCTCGGCCTCAGCGGCGCATGGCTACATGCTGAGTATAGCGAGTTCAAAGATGGTGGTGGTATCGGCGTCGACTATTCCGGCAACCGACTCGAATACGCGCCTGAATGGACGTTCGCTGCGACGCTCGATTATGAGCATCCTTTCAGCAATGGCAGCGAAGGCTTTGTGCGTCTGAACGCTTCTTACCATGGTGACCAGTATTCTGACTCTTCAAATCAGGACCAGTTCTTCCAGGAAGGCTATACGCTTGTGAATGGTCGAGTGGGCTGGGTCACTCCGAATGGCAACACCGAGTTTGCTCTGTATTTCAACAATCTGTTTGATGAGGAATACGATCTCGGAACGGCGCCAGACGGCTTCACCACACTCTTCGGCAAATACGGCGATCCACGCACTTATGGCGTGGAAGTCAGCTGGACTTACTAAACCGGAAAGCGCGCCATGACGGTATACAGAACCGATATTGCAGGAACACGATATCAATTTGACACGTTAGGCGCTCTTCTTGCCAAAGCGAGCCCGGCTCGCTCTGGCGACCAGCTGGCAGGTGTTGCCGCTGAAAGCGATATTGAGAGGATGGCTGCACGCTTTGTGTTGGCAGACCTTCCTCTCAGCGTTTTCACAGAAGAGCTGGTCATTCCTTACGAGGATGATGAAGTTACCCGGCTGATCGTCGACACGTTCGACGAGACAGCTTTTAAACCCATTTCGTCGCTCACCGTTGGTGAGTTTCGCGAATGGCTCCTCAGCAATGAGACATCGCCGGAAAAGATCCGCGCCGTCGCGCCCGCGATAACGCCGGAAATGGCCGCCGCCGTCTGTAAGCTGATGCGCAATCAGGACCTGATCGCTGTCGCGAAAAAGTGTCCGGTCGTCAAAACATTCCGAACAACCGTTGGTCTGCCGGGTCATTTGTCCGTGCGACTGCAGCCAAACCATCCGACCGATGATCCAGAGGGCATTGCCGCATCCATGTTGGACGGGCTTCTGCTGGCAAGCGGCGATGCGATGATTGGGATCAATCCAGCTTCGGACAATGTGACCCGTGCGGGCGAATTGCTGGATTTGATTGAGCGTGCACGGTTGTCGCTGAATATTCCGACACAAAGCTGCGTTCTGACCCATATCACCAACACGATTGAGCTGGTGGAAAAGAAGGCGCCCGTTGATCTGGCGTTTCAGTCCATAGCCGGCACAGAAGCGGCCAATAAGGGCTTTGGGATCGATCTTTCAATTTTGAAAGAGGGGCGGGAGGCGACGCTCTCCCTGAACCGAAATCCGACGTCGGATTCGGTCATGTATTTTGAAACCGGGCAGGGCGCAGAACTCTCTGCGGATGCCCATCATGGCATAGATCAGCAGACGCTTGAGGCTCGCTGCTATGCTGTAGCGCGAGCGTTTGATCCGTTTCTGGTGAATACTGTGGTCGGCTTTATCGGCCCAGAATACCTTTATGACGGAAAGCAGATCATTCGCGCCGGTTTGGAAGATCATTTCTGCGGCAAGTTGATGGGCGTGCCTATGGGCGTGGACGTCTGCTACACCAATCACGCCGAAGCCGATCAGGATGATATGGATGTTCTGATCACCTTGCTCGGTACAGCCGGCGTGAATTTCGTCATGGGCGTTCCGGGCGCTGATGACATCATGCTGAACTATCAAAGCACGAGCTTTCATGACGCGCTCTATGTGCGTGAAGTTCTCGGTCTGCGACCCGCGCCAGAGTTTGACGAATGGCTCGCAAATGTGGGCCTGATGGGGCTGGATGGCCGAGTGCCAGATGTTATCGGGTCCGGCGCGGCCCGCGCGCTCATCGGGAGATATGCCGATGGCGCATGAGAACTCTAAAACTCCAGATTTTTTCGCGCGCTGGCGTGATGTGACGTCTGCCCGTATCGGGTTAGGCCGGGCCGGGCAGGCCATGCCGACAGGGGCTATGCTGGACTTTCTCTTATCCCATGCGAGAGCCCGTGATGCGGTTCATTCCGCTCTGGATGTTGAAAAGCTCAAAGCCGAACTCGATGGTCCTGCGCATCATGTTTTTAGTCGTGCGTGTGATCGGGCTGCCTTTCTGCAGAATCCGACCTCGGGCCGAAAGCTTTCACCAGATTGCGTATTGGGAAACGAACGCAAAGAGCTCGCCATTGTGTTGGCTGATGGCCTTTCGGCAACTGCTATTCAGGATCATGGAGCGAAGATCGCGAACGCTCTGAAAGCGCAACTGTCTGACAAATGGACGATCTGCGATTTTGTCATCGCTGAACAATCTCGTGTCGCCCTTGGTGATGAAATTGGTGAGCAGCTGGGCGCGGACGTTGTGGTGGTTCTGATTGGCGAGCGACCGGGCCTTAGCGCAGCTGACAGTGTTGGTGCGTACATTACGTGGAAGCCGAAATCAGGCCGCGCTGATAGCGAGCGCAACTGTATTTCCAATATTCGCGAACCGGGTGGCCTTTCGCTGGAGCTTGGCGCGGCGAACATCGCCTGGATCGTCAATCGCGCAAAAGAATTGAGCCTGACAGGTGTCGGGCTGAAAGACCGCTTTGCTGATGAAGTGGCCTTGAAAGGAGCGAGTTCTGCTCCGAACCAGATTACAGGAGAAGGCGAATGAGCGAGAGCGCGCAAAAAGGGATTTATCCATCCTGGAAGCTCGGAGCGTACGCTGCACCGTCTATTCCTATTGCGGCCATTGGCATTCCAATGGTGGCCTATTTGCCAACCTATTACGCGACGGAGTTTGGTCTCTCGCTTACACTAATCGGAACCATCTTCCTGATTGTGCGGCTTGCAGATATTGCGCTCGACCCTGTTGCTGGCTCACTGATGGACCGTAATCGCACGCGGTTTGGGCGTTTTCGTCCCTGGCTGGTCGGTGGCACACTGCCCATGGCGGTGTCGGCCTATATGCTTTTCAATCCGGGAGAGTCGGCTGACCTGACCTTCCTGACAGTCTGGCTGTCTGTTGCCTATCTGGCCTATTCATTCTGCTATCTTTCTCACCTGTCCTGGGGCATGTCGCTCTCAAACGACTATTCAGAACGGTCGCGTGTCTTCGGCTTCTGGCAGGCTGGAAACCTGATCGGCATGATTGCGGTTTTAGGATTGCCTATTCTTGTGGAAGGCGTTTTTGGTCAGCCTCATGTGGTGGCTATCCAATCCATGGGTATCTTCATTGCTGCCTCCACCATTCTTGGTGCAGCCATTGCTTTGGCCTTCGTTCCAGAACCAAAAGCCGCAAGCGACCGACAATCCACGAGCGTGCGTGAGTATCTGGGCCTGATGATCCGCCCAACGATTGCACGTTTGCTGGTGGCCGACCTCTTTATTGGTACAGCGCTCGGCATGAATAGCGCGCTATTTTTCTTCTATTTTGGTTTTGTGAAGGGCTTTGCGCAGCTGGATATCGTAATCCTGCTATTCATCAATCTGTGCGGTTCGCTGTGCGGTACACCGATCTGGACCTATCTCACGACCAAGATGGGTAAGCACAAAGCGGCGGCTGTTGCCTTCACATTCTATGCGCTGTCTCTGATCGTGATTCAGCTGACACCAGCCATTATGCTTCTGAACGTCCTTATCCTCTTCCTTGCGGGGCTTACGCTGTCTGCCGGGCCTCTTTTGCTGCGCTCTATGCTAGCGGATGCAGGTGATGAGGAGCTGCTGCGCTCTGGTATCGATCAGACGGGTATTCTGTCTGCGCTCTTCACAGGGACGAACAAGGTTGGCCTAGCGATTGCGCCCGGTTTTTCTTTCATGATCCTCGGCTTCTTTCAGTTTGATGCGATGTCTGGTGAGAACACTTCAACAGCGCTATGGGCGCTCACGGCACTCTATATTCTGGTGCCTGCGATCCTTGGCGGTATTGTCGCGCTCGTGATCCGTAACCACCCGCTGACGGCGGAACGGCATGCTGAAATTCTGGAGAAGCTCAAACAGCAGGGTAATCTGGAGGAAAAGCATGAGCATCCAGACGTGCCTTTGGGCAGCCTTGAACCCTCCACCTGAGGGGGCGGGCGGCCTGAGCGGCTCAGTGTATTGAAACACTTCTGAATGGTTTGTGTTTGGAAGTCTTCGCGAAACATCGTTAGAGGGCAGTTCTGACGTTTGTTCCGGAGTAATTTACATGCAATTCATCGACCTTCATGCGCAGCGCGCGCGGATCGAAACCGAAGTCAACGAAGCCGTCGCAAAAGTACTGCAACACGGCATGTATGTGATGGGGCCGGAAGTCCGCGAGTTTGAAGCGCAGCTGGCTGAATTCTCTGGTACGAAACATGCGCTGGGCTGTGCAAACGGCACCGAAGCGCTCGCTCTTCCGCTTATGGCCTGGGGCCTGAAGCCGGGTGATGCTGTGTTCTGCCCAAGCTTTACCTTCTGCGCGACCGCCGAAGTTGTGCCATGGCTTGGCGCGGACCCGGTTTTCGTCGATGTGAAACGCGAAACCTACAATATGGATGTTGATCATCTGGTCGCGTGTATTGAAGCGGTGATCGCTGAAGGTCGCCTCACGCCGAAAGTGATTATCGCGGTCGATCTGTTCGGTCAGTCTGCTGACTATCCGAAGATCCGCGAGATCGCAGACAAGTATGGCCTGAAGCTCATTTCGGACAGCGCTCAGGGGTATGGCACCACATTAGATGGCAAACATCCGGGTGAGTGGGCTGACGTTGTCACGACGAGCTTTTTCCCTGCCAAGCCGCTCGGCTGTTATGGCGATGGCGGTGCCGTTCTGACGAATGATGACACGCTTGCCGAACTGATGGATTCCATTCGCGTGCACGGCAAGGTGACAGCTTCAGACCTTCAGGGGCAGGAGTTCGAACACGACCCGAAATACTTCAATATGCGTATCGGTATGAATTCACGCCTCGATACAATGCAGGCGGCGATCCTGATTGAGAAACTGAAAATCTTTGCGGACGAAATCGAAGCGCGCAATCGCATCGCAGACCGTTATGCAGAAGGTCTGAAAGACCATGTTCTGGCGGTGCCAGGCGTGCCTGAAGGCATTGTTTCGGTTTGGGCGCAGTATGTAATCGAACATGAAAATCGCGACGGCTTGCAGGCGCATCTGAAGGCAGCGGGCGTGCCGACGGCCGTCTATTATCCGGTTCCAATGCACATGAATGGTGCCTATGCGCGCTACACAGCCGGTGCAGGTGATCTGAAAGTGACGGAAGCCATTCGCGAGACGGTTCTGGCGCTGCCAATGCACCCATATCTCAGTGAAGAAGATCAGGACAAAATTATCGAAGCGATCCGGTCGTTTAACGGCTAAATCCTGTCGTCCAGCTTTGCGGAAGCAGCGATATGGCTGGATTGAAAGCTCGGTTCCAGATCGGAAATCCAGTCTTTCAGTTCATCCATGGTCAGCTCGCAAAGTGCATCGGGAGATAGACTGAATGTCTGAAGCTGGCCCAGAAATGCGGCCAGCTTTTCTTTTGAAAGCGACGCGTCATATGCAACGTCCAGAAGTGCGCTAAATTTACCGGTAGAGGCCGTTTCTGTTTCGCCGACAAACTCTTCATAGGGCTTCTCGCCCGCGGTATTTGCAGGCGTAAGGATGACCGGCCAAAGCCCCTGTTTTTTCAGGTCTGGAAGGTCTTTGAAGGCAGAAGCCTGTTGTTCGAGTGGATAATGGCGCGGTTCATATCCATTGGCGCGCAGAAAGCCGATAGCCGCGTCTTCCATGCTGACAAGATGCTCTTCAGGCGAGAGGCTCGGAACATAAATCGTATCTGGTTCGCCAAGCACGCCGGATAGGAGGCAAAACTCGCCCGCTTCCTGAAGCGTAAAGAAGAAACGCTCAATCCCCAGCGGTGCAGCCAGCGGCGTGTCATTTTCGAGCCGCGTGATGAAGCTTTCCAGAAGAGAGCCCTGAGAATAGGCGACATTGGCAAAGCGGGCAGAGCTCACATTCGGAATATGGCTAACGGTTCGTGCTGTCAGGAACATGACATGTTCCATGACCCGTTTCGTCGCGCCCATAAAAGATACCGGATTGGCGGCTTTATCCGTTGAAACGCTGAAATACCGATAGTCGGGGCTAAGGGTGTTCAGAGTTTCCAGAAGCCGTGCCTGTTTCAGAATGTTGGTATCCATCATGTTGAAGATGGACAGGGGCTGCTTTTCTGAGCGGACATGCTTAAGCGCTGCGAAGTTCAGCACAAAGTCAAATGGTCCGCGCTGCTTGAGACCCGCCTGAAAGGCAGCAGAGCCATAATCCATAGGCAGGGTTTCAATGTCCGATACGGCCGGTGTCTCTGGAGCGCCGCGCAACCGTCGCATGAGGCGGGCCAGACCGTTCTCATCCTGATCTACAACCAGTAAGCAGGACAGAGGGTAGCCGCTGAGAAGTGCAAGGGTCTCACTTCCGATTGAACCCGCACCGCCAATAACCAGGCAGGACTTTCCGGTAAGCGCAGAGGTCAGCGCAACAACATTGCTCGTCATATCCTGACGAAGAAGGGAATGCGTTCGCTTTGTGAGAAGGTCGGTAGGGCGCAGGGTCAAGGAAAAGCCTTTCGGTTTCCCGATATGAACCTGCATTGCCCTATATTTTCAAGAGAGTTTAAAAAGTCTGGTGCGCTATCCTTGCCTTTCGCGGCGGTGCCAGCCAAAAGCGTTATTTAGCGTTCAGGAGTGGAGTGGTCGAAACATGTCGAGCCCATCAGAGGCACATTCATACCACATCCCCGGGCAGGATATTGATATCTCCGATCTGATCGATCGTACGGCGGGTGTTCAGCTGCCTGAAACAAAGCGTTCTGAACTCATCGTGATTATGGCTGGCGGATTTGGCATGCGGATGATGCCTCTGACGAAGCAAATTCCAAAGCCTATGCTGCCGATCCGCTCGCGGCCTATCCTTGAGCACATTATGGCGCAGATGATCGGGCAAGGGTTTTGTCGCTTCGTTTTTGCGGTGCGTCACATGTCCGTTCAGATTTCTGAGTATTTCGGCGATGGCTCCAAATGGGGCGTGGATATCAGCTATATTGAAGAACCTCATCGTCTGGGCACGGGCGGCGGTCTTGCCTATCTGGAAGAGCGGCCAGACCTGCCATTCATCGTCGCCAATGCTGACCTTCTGACAGACCTTGATTATCGCAAAGTGCTGGCCTTCCATTCAGCAGACAGCGCCGTCACCATGTGCACGCGTCAGGCCGAATTTCAGGTGCCTTATGGCGTGGTTGAGACCGATGGTGAGACCGTCAAAAGCGTCGTTGAAAAGCCTACCCAATCCGTCACCATTAGTGCTGGCATGTATGCGGTTTCTCCAAAACTTATTGATCTGATTGATAAGGGTGAGCAGGTCGACATGCCGGACCTGATCCAACGCGCCATCGAAGCAGGAATGAATGTGCAGTCCATGGGTGTATCTGACCGCTGGGTCGATGTTGGCCGTCGCGACACCTATCGGCGTGTGGTGGAAGCCCTTGAAAACGGATGCTCAGAGACATGAAGATTATTCTGGCAAGACACGGCAATACGTTTGGTCCGGGCGATACACCTGTCTGGGTCGGGGCAAAAGAAGACCTACCGCTTGTTGAAAAGGGCTGCGAGCAGTCTGCTGCCGTCGGTGCATATCTGAAATCGGAAGGCCTGATGCCTGACCGGATAATCTCCGGGCCTTTGAAGCGCACACTCGAAGGCGCAGACATTGTGGCCGAGCTCACCAACTTTGCAGGCAATATCGAGATTGATGATCGCCTGAAAGAAATCGATTACGGCAGTTGGGGCGGTAAAAGCGATGCAGAAATTGAAGCTTTGTATGGCGCCGAGGTGATTGATGACTGGCGCGAGCGCACCATTGTGCCGGAAAGCGCTGACTGGTCTCCAACGCCAGACGTTCTTAAGGCGAATGCCGAAGCGGTGTTAGGCGAAATTGTTAGCGGTTCCGAGGAACTCGTTTTCCTCATCACATCAAACGGTACGCTGCGCTATTTCCATGCTGCAATCTATGGTTCGGCAGAGGATGCACCATCTGCTAAGGTGAAAACGGGACATATGTGCTGCGCAGACTATATTGACGGCGCGTTCATCCCGCGCTTCTGGAATATGAAACCTGAATAATTATCTGCGCACGCAAGAATAAAAACGAAAGTCAGTTATGTCAGATATTGAAGTCCGCACGCTCGAAGCCATGAAGCGCACCATCGCCGTTGAGCGCGATGGCATGCTTGCTCTGGAAGAGGCGCTCGATGAAAGTGCCGCAAAAGTTGTTGATCTGTTGAGCGGCCTGAATGGGCGGTTGGCATGTGCTGGCGTTGGCAAGTCCGGTCATGTGGCGCGCAAGATCGCTGCGACACTGGCATCTACAGGTACGCCGGCCTATTTCGTACACCCAGCCGAAGCCAGTCATGGCGATCTTGGCATGATCTCTGATCAGGACGCGGTTCTTGCGCTTTCCAAATCCGGAGAGACCAAAGAACTAAGCGATGTGATCGCATATTGCCGTCGCTTTTCTGTGCCGCTTATCGCCATGACGACCAATCCGGACTCAACACTGGCTCGAAACGCTGATCATCTTTTGCTCGTCCCGAATGCGGAAGAAGCCTGCGGTGAGACGCGCGCACCCACGACCTCCACAACGCTCATGATGGCCTATGGGGACGCGGTTGCTGTTGCGCTGATTGAGCGCCGAGGCTTTACGGCAAAGGACTTCAAGCAATTCCACCCAGGCGGCGCGCTTGGCGCGGCGCTGATCAGTGCTGCAGAGCTGATGGCAAAAGGCAGTGCATTACCACTCGCGGCCAGCGGAACGCTGGTGAGTGAAGCTGTGGCTGAGATGAGCGATAAAGGCTTTGGCTGCGTTGGTATTACCAATGAAGATGGAACGCTGGCGGGTATCATCACCGATGGTGATTTGCGTCGTCACCTTGCGACCGACCTGACCTCAAAACCTGTCGATGACATTATGACAAAAGACCCGATTGTTGCGGGTCAGCTGCAGCTTGCTGCAGATGTGCTGCGCACAATGACGGCAGGTGAGCGTAAGCTGACGCAGGTCTTCGTATGTGATCAGAATGGTGTGCCGGTTGGCCTTATTCACATGCATATGCTGCTGAAAGCAGGCCTGTCTTAAGGCCTGCCGCTTACTGAAATTCCAGCCGTTCCTGAGAGAAGAAGAACAGAGACTCTGTATTTTTGTCGATGACGCTTGCGTCTGCAGTTAGCAGTGTGCGCATCGCGTTTTTGCGTTGCTCCAGACCGTGCAGGAAGTCGCGCTCAATCAGATCCTGCGTTCCGGATGCTTCGACCTGATTTTTGATCTCTGCGAACAGCTCTACTGAGCCGGCAAGGAAGATGGCCTCATAAGCGATCTTGGACGCGATCTTATGGTCGATATTCTGATAGGCGAGCTGAGAGAACATGGTCCGCTTGTCCTTGCAGATATAGTCCACTTCTTCGCGATAGTTCGGATGGCGCATATAATAGACCTTGAAGGACATCATCTCACGATCGATCAGTTCAATAACGTCCTCGGGAAGACCATCGTGGACGATAATGATGTCGATGTCGGAGCCATTCACCATCTCACCCACGGATGAGACCTCACGGGGTTCGCGGTGAGCCAGGAAATAGGCGATATCACCCGCAATAAACGCGCACATAATATGGTGCAGCTCTTGCGGGATTTTCCGCATGATCTGACGCAGAATGGAGCGTGCAATCCGCATTTTCTGCATGCTGACCTGCCGGTGGTGATTGGACAGGGTGACCTGACGATCAATCACGCGTTCGCGCTGGTCAGATGTCGAAAACAGAGTGAAGCTCAGAAAGTCACGCAGAATGGATGGGCTGAGGCGAATAGAGTCTTCGCGTGTAATGTCATAGCGCAGATAGTATCGCGAAAAGTGTGAGATCAGAATGTCGGGACTGGTGAAACACGCCTGCCAGAGTTCCAGATAATTCCGCTCCGGAAGCTGCTCAACGAGTTCTTTGCCCAGCATAGGCCCAATGCGTTCAATCGCATCAACCACTTCGCGTCGGATTACCGTCATATCAGTCATTTATCGCGCTGATCCTTTTTAATCTGACTTCGTTTAGCACATGACTTGTCAGCACGGGGTAAATTGTGGCGAATGAACCCAACAGACCTTTAGTCCTGTCAGTGAGTCCATGTCGCCTTTCTTCTCTGTTCTGATCATCAATTATAATGGCGGCGATTATCTCCAGAATGCGATCAATTCGCTGGCGAGGCAGAGCTTTTCCGACTTTGAGACCATCATCATCGACAATGATTCACGTGATGGCTCTATGGAAGGGCTGGATGTGTCCGCGCTGCCAGCGTGTACGATAGAATGCCTCGGCCGCAATAGCGGCTTTGCAGAGGGCAATAATATCGCAGCCAAGATGGCGAAAGGCGAATGGTTGGTTCTGTTGAACGCCGATGCGGCCGCCGAGCCCAACTGGCTGGAGACACTTCGGGCGGCGATCACCGATTACCCAGACTGTAGAATGTTCGCGTCTACCCAGCTCTTCATGGATGACCCAACCATTATGGACGGGGCAGGTGATGGCTATACGGCCTGGGGGTTTGCATGGCGGGGAGGGTATCATCACCCCGTTACGAAACATCCTGATCTTGGTGAAACCTTTGCGCCTTGCGGTGCGAGCGCAGTCTATGAACGCGAGACCTTTCTGAAGCATGGTGGTTTCGATGAGCGCTATTTCTGTTTTATGGAGGATGTGGACCTTGCGTTTCGCATGCGTCTGGATGGCGAATACTGCCTGTTCCTGCCTGAGGCGGTAGTTGAGCATAAGGGTGGTGGTCTTTCCGGCGAGAAGAGCGAGTTTTCGGTCTTTCACGGTGCACGCAACCGCGTCTGGACCTATCTCGGTAATATGCCAGCGCCCCTTTTATGGCTGACCTTACCCGGGCACTTATTCCTCACGGCGTATCTGATCATCTGGTATTGGAATCGGCCTTACGGCAAACATGTGCTCAACGGCACCAAAGCTGGCTGGGCCGATGGGCTTGCATTTCGCAGAGAGCGAAAAGCGACACGCAAGGGACGAAAAGTGTCCCTGATTGATGTCGCGAAAATGGTTCACTGGAACCCGTTTCCAATGTCGCGCCATGACATTGCCGTGCGAAATTATACGCCGAAATAAATCAACAAAACCGCGTGAGTGAATACAGTGATGCGCTGGTTATTTGTCTGTGTGGCTGGTAGTATTCGAAGCTGATGCGAGTGTTTTCGTGTCAGCTTTGGGGGCTGTCTTGCGGTATTTTTGGGTCTGCGTGATCAGCCTTCTGGTGGGCGCAGCAGGGTCTCATTTCGTGTTTGAAAATGCGGCGGTCCAATCCGGGCTGGACCGGCTGAGCGGCGCTTCCCGGGAGGCAGTAGTTCTACCTGATAGCGAGACCGGCATGATCTCCCAGGCAGTGCTTCAGGATATGTCTATAATCTCTTGTTTTCAAAGGAGCGAAGACTACGCCGCCGAAGAGCCGGTGTGGATGCAACGCTCAATTTTTGCGAGTAATGGCGTCGAGCGTCAGGCTGAAAGGCCTTTCCCGAACATCGAGACGTTGCCGGGACTTGTAAAGCTCGAACAGATACTTTCTCCAGGCGGATCACAACGCAATCATTGTGCCGCGACCCGCATTAGCGAGAACTGGTTTTTGACCGCTAATCATTGTGTGCAGATGCGCGGTACGGCATCGCCGGTTTTTGATATGCTGATCATCGCGCCTGATGATGATGTGATGCGCCCGGATACGCGTATCCTACCGGTAGATGGCGCTGTTTGCCACGCGGCATGGTACTCTCAAACGGGAAAGTTTGATGATGATATTGCGCTGGTGTTTGTCGCCAATACAGCCGAAATCGCAGATATTCCAATCGCGCAATTTGACCGGTCAGGTAGCACTGTTCCGCTGTCACCCGGTGATGAAAGCCATTTCGCTGGATGGGGAAGAAACGGCCAGAATCGATTTTTGCAAGGCGGCGATCTGACCGTCCGTACGGTTGGTGAAGCCTATATTCTCGCAGACAATTCCGGAGATTTCGCACCCTGTGTCGGAGATAGCGGCGGGCCGCTCTATGTTGAAGAAAACGATACGCAGACGGTTGTTGGCATTCTTTCCTCGGTGACGACTGGAGGATGTCCCCCATATGGTGGCGCATTCTATATGCGCGTTAAATCCTACGAAAACTGGATTCAGCGCACTATGTCTGTCTGTGAACATGAAGGGCGATTTGTATGTGGGCGCCCGGTGAATGGAAGTTGATTTATGAGTTCTGATCGTCCGATAGCGCTTGAAGACCGCAACATGGAAAACGGGAGGCTGTTCTCTCCATCAGCGGCGCGAAACCTGTCTGCGATAATGTCGGCGTTTGCAGATTTCGGTCTGACGCGGGGCAGGGTTCTTGAGGTCGGGTCCGGAACGGGCGAGCACGCGGCGCATCTGGTAAAGGCGCATCCGGAGTTACAGTGGGTGGCAAGCGATCCCGATCACGGCTCCAGGGCCAGTTGCGCGGCCTGGGCAGACCGTTTTCAAATCGCCGACAGGATGAGTGCGCATCATATCGATGCGCGTGAGACCGGCGATATAGGTCAGCATGGGCCGTTTGATCTGATCTACAGTTCCAACGTCATCCATATCTCACCCATCGAGGTGATGAAGTCCGTCTTCGCCCTGGCGGGGGAGCATCTTCAGCCGACTGGCCAGTTGGCATTTTACGGCCCGTTTAGCCGTAATGGCGAACATAATAGCGATGGGAATGCGAATTTCGACGTGTCCTTGAAATCCCGCAATCCGGAATGGGGTGTGCGCGACATTGAACACCATTTGATGCCTGAAGCAGAAAAAAGCCGACTTGTGCTGAGTGAACTCCGCGACATGCCGGCTAATAACTATTTTCTTGTTTTCAAAAGGGCTGGATGATCAGCCACCAAGCAGATCATCAATGTGAGATTCAAGCGTTGGTTGCGAGAAGCCGGAGAAGAGCTCACCATTGATGAAGAATGCGGGTGTGCCTGTCACGCCGTGTTCACGAGCTTCGCCCATAACGCGTGACAGATGCGCATCCACCTCATCTGAGGCCATATCGCGCTCCAGACGTGCGGTATTCATACCCAGATCACTTGCGATTTCGAAAATAATCTCGTCAGACAGCGTGCCCGGGTGACGCATCATGCGTTGGTGAAATTCCATATATTCACCCTGCGCCTGTGAGGCGATGGCAGCGCGCGCCGCGCGTACAGACTGTTCAGACAGGATTGGCAGTTCTTTGAAGACCACCCGAACCCGTCCATCGCTGTTGTCGACCTGATCCATCACCCAGTCGAGTGAGCGGCGACAATAGCCGCAATGATAGTCAAAATATTCAATAATCGTGACGTCTGCATCAGCTGGGCCAACCGAGAAGTCAGCACTATTGCTGGCGAGTTGAGCGCCAACCATTTCGGTTTCGCGCTCATCAAGGATGGTCATGGCCTCGAGAATGATCTCAGGATTTTCCAGAATGTACGCACGCACGATCGCTTCGACGTCTTCTCGGGATTGCGCAGTTTCCGGCACGCTTTGAGCGGAGGTGTCGCACGCGCCGAGCGCAGTCGCGGCGAAGAGGGCGCTGATAACTGAAACGGATTTCATTCGCATTCAAAAATTCCTTCTGGGCCAATGCATTTCATACACGGCCCTGAAGAAATCATCTAGGTCGGCGCTGCGCTGAGATGGAACAAATTCTGGTGATGTCAGAGGCGCGAATTCCTGATGAGGTATTGTGTTCTAATTCCTCAGCGGCGCGAGAGGCAAAGCTCATCGCGCGGTTACAGTCGCCATAATGAAATGCCTGCTCAGCGGTTGCGAGATTGGCTTCCGCCCGGCGGCCCTGACGTTCCATGACAATGGCAAGCTCATGCCAGGCAAATGCGTTGCCGGGCTCGAGAGCCGTTGCCAGAGATAAAAGGTCTTCTGCTTCCGCAAGGTCCTCAGGCTGTCCTACCGAGCTAAGGGAACGGGCGAGGTTCACCATGAGAAGGGGAGAGCGACCCGCATATTGGAGCGCGATACGGTTGGGCTCGATACTTTCCTGAAAGCGTCCGTTTTCGAAAAGGATCTGCCCTTTGAGTTCATAGAAATACGGATTTTCAGGCTCTTCTGTGATCAAGTCTTCGGTCAGGCTCAGCGCAGAGGCAAGACTGTCGCTCTGAAAGGCAGAAATCGCGCGAGCATAGCGGGCAGGGACGGACTGGTCGCTTTCCGGGTATTCTCGCTGAACATAGACCGGAGCCATCAGGAAGCCGTACAGCTTAGCCTGCATCATGCGCAGTTTATAAATGTCTTCTTCTGAATCCGGTACATTCATCAGGCCGGAGCGCTCCGCGCCATTGCGCAGGGATTCGATACGGTCAGACGCGAGCGGGTGCGTGTAGAAATAACGATAGCGTTCCGCATTGTTGGAGAACTGAATGTCTCGGAAGTTCTCGAAGAATTCCAGAAGCCCTGCTGGTGAACGACCTGTGGCCGCCATATAGCGAAGCGCAGCCTGATCAGCAGAAGCCTCCTGCGGCCGGGTATGGCTGGCAAAATTCAGATAGGCAAATTGTTGGGAGCTGGCGATCAGCGCTGCACCCGCATCGGGCGCGCCCGCTGCGATCGCGAGCAGGCCAAGCCCGATAGAAACGTATGCAGGGCGGCTGGCAATTTCGAGATCTCGCTGTCGGCGAGCATTATGTCCGCCCTCAATATGACCAGTCTCGTGAGCAATAACGCCGATCAACTGGCTCGGCGATTCAGCCGCCAGGATAAGCCCGGTATGCAGGTGAATATTCTGCCCACGGGCCACAAAGGCGTTGAGCGTCGGGTCATTGATGATGAGTACATCTACATCATTGGGACGCAGATTGGCAGCTTCGAGGATAGGATCTGTAAAGTCGCGAAGAATACCTTCGATTTCAGCGTCACGAATAAGGCTCTGCGCAAAGGCTGGCACACTGGACATTGTCCAGGCCATGATTGCTGCAATGACAATTCCGGCGAAGTTTCGTTTACGCAATACCTACTCCATTTCGCCCGCCCGCATGTGATATATATGCACAGTTGGGCCGCCTATGCGAGAGGGGGATGCAGATGCATCCCCCTCTCGCAGGTTAAATATTTGAGAGCTGCACGTGAGGTGCTTAGCCGGTTTTGCGTTTTTGCCACCAGCCGCGACGGATTTTCTTGGGCTTTTCCGTCTCAGGCAGTTCTTCGATTTCCTCTGCGGCTGTCTCTGGTTCGGCCGTAGTTTCAGCAACAGGTTCTGCTTCTGGTTCAGCCGCAGGTGTAGCTTCGGTCAGGTCTTCGACTGTAACAGCTGGCTCTTCAGTGGCAGGTGTTTCGTCTTCAACGGAAACGGTTTCTGCGACAGGTTCGACGGCTTTTTCGGGCTTCACTTCGGCTTCAGCTGGGATGTCCTCTGAAGATGTCTCTTCCTGAGCTGGTTCAGATTCAGAAACCTCAGGCAGTTCTTCAGCGGTCTCTGGCTCGGTCACATCTGCGACGGCATTGATCACTGTGTCTTCGCCAACAAGCGCTACAATGCTGGATGCGGCTGCGTCGATGACAGCTCCGCCATCTTCAGTGACTGTGTCTTCACTGAGTTCTACCAGCTCTGGATAAGAATCTCTGCCCCGTCTACGACGTCCACCACGGCGCCCACGGCGTCTGCGTTTGCGAGACTGGCCGTCTTCGCCATCAGAAGAAAAGTCTGTCGGGTTCGAGCCCTGAGAGCCGTCAGAATCTTCGTCGGACTTGTCGCAATCGATAACCTGAAGATTGTCGGAGGTAGACTTGTCCTCGGAAGAAGAGCCTCCACGACGTCCACGGCGTCGACGACGGCGGCTGGACGAGGAAGAAGAAGGCGCGGGTGCTTCCGCAGTTTCTTCTGCTTCGTCTTCTTCGACCTCTACGTCTTCGTCCTCATCTTCGTCATCGATTTCGATGGCGAGAGGCTTCGGCATGGCCATTGGTTTTGGCGCGTCAACCGCTTTGCCTTCTGAGTCGGTGACCCGGATTTCAAAGTCACCAAACAGGAGGCCCGACTGGGCTTTAACCTGAACGGTGAGCTTTTGTCGGGTTTCGAGATCAGACAATGCCTGGCGTTTCTCGTTCAACAGGAACAGAACAACTTCCGTCGGCGCGCTGACTTCAATCTGACCGCCTTCAAGGCCCATGCTACGGCCTTCAATGGCGCGCAGAAGCTGGAGTGCAGATGATTCAATAGAACGGACATGGCCCGTACCATTACAATGCTGACACGGATCTGAGCTCGCATCGAGAACGCCGGCACGTCGACGCTGACGGGAGATTTCCATCAGACCGAACATCGAGATTTTGTTGTTCTGAACGCGCGCCCGGTCGAATTTCAGACAGTCTTTCATCTTCCGTTCGACGGCGCGATTGTTCTTTGCTTCTTCCATGTCGATGAAGTCGATCACGACAAGACCAGCCAGATCGCGCAGACGCATCTGACGACATGCTTCTTCTGCGGCTTCCAGATTGGTACGAAGAGCCGTCTGTTCGATATTGCGCTCGCGGGTGGATTTACCCGAGTTCACATCGATCGCGACGAGCGCTTCTGTCTGGTGGATCACCAGATAGCCGCCAGACTTCAATTGAACTGTTGGGCTGAAAATATTGTCGAGCTGACGTTCCACGCCATAACCGGCGAAGACAGGCACACCTGCTTTATGCTGCTGAACCTTTTTGGAATGGCTCGGCATGAGCATTTTTGCCAGATCTTTGGCTTCACGATAGGCGGAATCGCCATCGACCAGAACCTGATCAATGTCTTTGTCATACATGTCGCGTAGGGCGCGATGTACGAGACCAGCTTCCTCATTGATGAGGCATGGCGCGACTGAGCTAAGCGTCAGTTCACGGATTTTTGCCCACAGACGGATCAGGTATTCGAAATCACGTTTGATTTCGGTCTTGGTCCGTTTGGCACCAGCGGTGCGAACGATCAGGCCCATGCCCTCAGGTACGTTCAGCTCGCTGACGATCTTTTTAAGACGTTTGCGATCTGCAGCGTTGGTGATCTTGCGGGAAATGCCGCCGCCACGAGGCGTGTTTGGCATAAGAACGCAATATCGGCCCGCAAGCGACAGATACGTCGTCAGAGCCGCGCCTTTATTGCCGCGCTCTTCTTTGACCGCCTGAACCAGCATGATCTGGCGCCGACGAACGACTTCCTGAATTTTGTAATTCTTGTGCGCGTTAGAGGATGAGTGACGACGCTCTTCATCATCTTCATCATCGCTGTCGGAAATGTCGTCGTCTGCGGCTTCAACGTCAGACGCAGTTTCAGCGATCAGCGCTTCGCGATCAGCCTGAGGGAGTTGGTAATAGTCAGGGTGGATTTCACTGAAGGCCAGGAACCCGTGGCGATTTCCTCCGAAATCGACGAACGCCGCCTGGAGAGACGGTTCTACACGAGTTATTTTTGCGAGATAAATATTTCCCCGTAATTGTCTTTTCTTGGCACTTTCAAAATCAAAGTCTTCGACCTGACCCTTGTTGACCACGGCGACCCGGACTTCCTCCGGGTGGACCGCGTCGATCAACATCATTTTTGTCATAAACGGTGTTCCTGCTGCACACGCTGACACTTCGCGCGTCCGTTAGGGATGCTCTGCGAGGTCGGCTGCGATAAATTGTTTGAGGGTGGGGCTGGTACTCAAACTGAGGCGATGTGCTGTTTTTCATAAGAGCGGCCATCAGTTTGCGTTTCCAATACCAAACGTTCTTGCGGCAATCCGGAGGGAGCGTTTCACCTCACGGGCCGGTTTGTTCACTAAGAAGTCGCACTGTCATCTGAATGCGACTCTCTTACACTGCCTAATATTGAAACAAAAATAAAGAGAAAACCGACACGCGGAATTATGCGGAATTCATTAACCTCCGTAAATATAGCATTAACCTTACCCGGACTATAATGAGGAAAGAAATATTCAGGTGAATTGTGGGTGTGTGAGATGTCTCGACTGCTGTCTCTGATTTTGTCTTCTCTGGCGATTTTAGCTTCTGCAGTGCCAGCAATGGCGCAGTCTTTTGCTGTCGTTCAGGATGTACGCGTCGGCTTTGATGGCTCGCGGACCCGCGTCGTTATTTCAGCGAGTGAAGATCTCGACTATTCTCAATTCGCGCTGTCATCGGGTGGTCTTCGGTATGTGCTCGATTTTGACCGCCTGACATGGGATATTCCAAACCGTGCAGCCCATCAGGGCGAAGGTGAGGGGGCTGGCGGCATTCAGCGTTTTCGCTATGCGCATAATTCCCAGACGACATCACGTCTGGTGTTTGATCTCGATACTCCACTTATTCTGGACAGCGGTTATACGATGGAACCGTCTAGCCGTAATGGTCCCTACCAGATCGTACTTGATTTCCGGCCAGTCGACATGGAGACCTTCCGTCAAATCAGACCATCCGGTTCAGTTGGAACCGTTCAGGCTGTGACGGCGGATCCGATGGTTCGCGAGCCTGCTCCCAACCGGACACCTGTGCCGACGCTTGCGTCCGTGCATACGATTGTCATTGACCCTGGTCATGGCGGTCGTGACCCCGGCACACAGGGTGTGAATGGCACTCAGGAGAAGGATGTGAACCTGCGTGCGGCTGAAATTCTTCGTGATACGCTTGAGCGAACGGGTAGATATGACGTTGTTCTGACGCGCGATGGCGATGAATATATTGATCATGATCGACGCATTGAAATCGCGCGCGGCGCGGGCGCTGATCTGTTTATCTCAATACACGCAGATGCAGCAGGCAGTCGTTCTGTCGCGGGCGCTTCTGTTTACACGCTGTCGGCAGCGGGTGATCGCCGTATGGAGCGTATGCGTGAAGGCGGAGACATTGAGCTTGGCGTGCCAATTGAGCTCGGAGAAGTCGATTCCGCGACGCAGGATATTCTCGAAATCTATGTACAGCGCGAAACACTGAGCCGGTCGGACCAATTCGCAAATCTGTTGGTACCTGAGCTTGAAAATGTGGGGCCAATTCTGCGGAATTCTCACAGACAGGCCAACTTCCATGTGTTGCTGGCGCCTGACGTTCCAGCCGTGCTTCTCGAAGTTGGTTTTCTGACCAATCCAAACGATGAGCGTCGTCTTGCGTCGCGCGAGGGACTTGTGCTCGCCATGGGCGCTGTTCATCGCGCAATCGACACCTATTTCGAGAATGAAGCGGAGAGTTATTCCCGCCTTTACTCCATCGACGATTAAGCGCTGGTTTTTCTCGCTTTCACCGCCTAGAAAAGAGCCTCTAAAGCCTAGGCGCATCCATACCCTCGACATAGTATGGCCCGAATTACGGGTGATTCCGAGAGTCACGATGTCAGTATTCAGCCAGTGAGACGAAGAGCGCTTTTATGAATTCATTTCTGCAAGGGCTGCGCGCATTCGCAGCGAGCGTCGCACGGTTCCTGTTCGGTCCAATTTTCAGGATGCTACTGATTGTTTGCGCTGTGCTCGGCATGCTCAGCGTAGTCGTCGTGTCATTCTATGTGAAATCACTGTCGGATGATCTTCCACCTGTAGAAGTGCTGGAAGAGTATCAGCCGGAAGTGACAACCCGAGTTCATGCCGGCGATGGACGACTGATTGCTGAATTTGCAAGTGAGCACCGTATTTTTGTGCCTTACGAGGCCATGCCGGAGCACCTGATCCAGGCGTTTGTGTCCGCCGAGGATAAAAACTTCTTCTCTCATGGCGGTATCGACTATTTCGGAATGCTTCGTGCGAACATCCGAAACGCGCGCGATATCCTGACGGGCGCGAGTGGCAATCTGCAAGGCGGCTCAACCATTACGCAGCAGGTCGCGAAAAACATGCTGCTCGGGGATAGCTCGCAGGTGATCGACCGTAAGGTTCGTGAAGCGGTGCTTTCCCGCCGCATGGAAGAGGCGTTCACCAAAGAAGAGATTATCGAGCTCTATATGAACGAGATCTATCTCGGCGGTAGCTCGTATGGTGTCGCTTCAGCGGCGCTGAATTATTTTAACACGCCGCTTACAGAGCTGTCGCTGTCTGAGGCGGCCCTTCTGGCTGCCATGCCTCAGCGCCCTGGTGATGTGAACCCATTCCGTCGACCAGTTCGCGCGCGCGCACGCCGAGACTGGGTACTGGGCCGGATGTTTATCAACGGCTATATCAGCCGTGCAGAACGTGACGCAGCAATTGCAGAACCTCTGGTCACGGAAGAACGTCTTCGTGGCGAGGAATATGCTGCAGCGACTTACTTTGTTGAAGAGTTGCGCCGCGAGCTCTCTGAAGAGATTGGCGAAGATGAGCTGCGTGAGGATGGCCTTTCTATCCGTTCAACGCTCGATACGAACCTCCAGCTCGCCGCACAGGACGCGCTGCGTCATGGTCTTGAAGCTTATGATCGCCGACATGGATATCGCGGGCCGCTGACGACCGTAGATTTGGGCGAGGGGCAGTTGGAGGCTCTGAACGCTGTGGAGCTTCCGGGCGGATATGGCACACGCGAAGCCGGCTTGGTTCTCAGCGCCTCTTCATCCGCCGTGCGTTTATTGCTCACGGATGGCGCTGAAATTGATATGGCGTCGGATGATGTTGAATGGTCGAGAACCTATCGCCCATCCTCTGGTGGACGCGGACTTCAGCCGGGCGATGTCGTTCTGGTTGGCGTAGAACGCGAAGAAGTTGTTCCAGAAGGCTCCGATGCGACCAATCCGGCAGGTGATGAAGTCATCGCCGAAGAGACTGTCACTCAACCGGCTTCGGGTGAAGACGCTGCCGCACTGAATGATGAAGAAGCGCCAGCTTTCGTTCCTGTTGGAGATGCGTTGCTGGGTCAGATCCCTGAAGTCGAGGGCGCGCTTCTGGCGCTTGACCCGCATACGGGCCGTGTTCTGGCTATGGCGGGTGGGTATTCATTCTGGCGTAGCCAATTCAACCGAACCATTCAGGCGCGCCGTCAGCCGGGCTCGTCCTTCAAGCCATTCGTATATGCCTCAGCTCTGGAGCTGGGTGACCCGCGCTCCGGGCGGGCGGCCTTCACGCCTGCCACGCAAATTCTCGATGCGCCGTTTGTTCAGTGCGATTACACGCGCGAAACCGACCAGTGCTATGCGCCGACCAACTATACCAGCGGTCGCTTCTACGGCATGAGCACCATGCGGCTTGGCCTTGAACTATCTCGGAACGCCATGACTGTTCGGTTGGCTCAGGACATCGGCATGGAGCAGGTTTCCGGCTTTGCAGAGCGCGTTGGCCTGTATGATAATCTGGACCCTTATCTTTCCATGTCGCTTGGCGCCGGTGAGGTCTCTGTCTGGAATATGGCGGCCTCTTACGCCGCCTTTGTGAATGGTGGTCATCAGGTGACCCCACGACTTTTCGACCGCGTTCAGGACCGCGAGGGCCAGACCATTTATCAGATGGATACGCGTGAGTGTCCGGGCTGTAACGATGAATATACCGGGCAGGACCCTCCGATTCTGGCAGATACGCGTGCGCAGGTGATTGATCCGATCACAGCGTTTCAGGTGACCTATATGCTTCAGGGCGTTGTTGAACGCGGTACGGCAGCTGGTATTCGTCGCGAGTGCCCAAGCGGTGGCCCAGAGGCGGCTCTTGGCACCGAGCCGGGTGAATATCCGGAACTCTGTCGACACACGCTGGCGGGTAAAACCGGTACAACGAACGAATATTTCGATGCATGGTTCATGGGCTTTTCGCCTGATCTGGTTGTCGGCATTTATGTCGGATTTGATGAGCCGCGCTCCATGGGTAACGGCGAGTCAGGCGGCCGCGTTGCTGCGCCTATCTTTGGTGAATTCATGGAAGACGCGCTTGTAAATTACGATCCGATCCCGTTCCGGTCGCCTAGCGGTGTGCGTTTTGTGAATATTGACGCTCGTACGGGCGAACTGCCCGGCCCTGGTAGTCAAGTTATCCAGGAAGCCTTCCGCCGTGGGTCAGAACCGGGCTTTGAAAGCCAGTTCGATGATGATCTCGACAGTCTGTTCGGTCAGGCGGGGAATGGCAGTGTCGGTGTGAACTCCGGGTCTGAGACCGATGATCCTTTCGTGCCGGGCCAGCCCGTAACGCCGACACCAAACCCTAATCAGGGGCCGGATGATTTCGACGGGGAAGTTTACTAAGGCTTCCTTCCTTTATAGAAACGCGATCCCTTCAATTGAAGACTAAAGAACGATCAGGAGAATAGGTGCATGACCCCTGAAATGACCAATTTGGCAACTCAGATTGAGCAGTCGGTGGAACTGCTGAGGAGGCGTCTTTGACTGGGATCGTTCCCAGAAAAGATTTGATGAGCTGACGGCATTATCTGAGCGCCCGGATTTCTGGGATGACGCACAGAATGCACAAAAGCTCATGCGTGAGCGTACAAAACTTAGCGATGCGATGGATGCCATCCTTTCGCTTGAAGGCGATCTTTCTGATGCTCGCGAGCTTTATGAGCTTGCGCAGGAGGAAGGTGATTCAGACGCAGCTGAGGAAGTGCTTGAGCTTTTGCGGTCTGCCGAAGAACGGGCTCAAAAAGCTGAACTTGAGGCGCTGTTGTCAGGCGAAGCAGACGGCAATGACTGCTATGTCGAGATCCACGCCGGTGCTGGCGGAACGGAAAGCCTCGATTGGGCAGGGATGCTGCGTCGCATGTATGTGCGCTGGGCAAATGCGCATGATATGAAGCTTGAAGAAGTTGAAGAACATGTCGGCGATGAAGCTGGTATCAAGTCTGCGACGCTCCAGATCAAAGGCGAAAATGCCTATGGCTGGCTGAAGAGCGAGTCTGGCGTGCATCGGCTCGTCCGGATTTCACCGTTCGACTCTAATGCGCGTCGCCATACCAGCTTTGCCAGTGTCTGGGTTTATCCGGTCATTGATGAATCTATCGAGATCGAAATTGAGGACAAAGACGTCCGTACCGACACCTATCGTGCAAGCGGTGCCGGCGGGCAGCACGTCAACAAAACGGACTCAGCTGTTCGATTGACCCATGAACCTACGGGTATCGTTGTGGCCTGTCAGAACGGCCGCTCGCAACACCAGAACCGTGCGACGGCGTGGGAAATGCTCCGTGCACGTCTTTACGAACTCGAGCTGCAGAAAAAGCGCGAAGCGACTGAAGCACTTGAAAGCACCAAGTCGGAAATTGGCTGGGGGCATCAAATCCGCTCTTACGTGCTTCAGCCCTATCAGATGGTCAAAGACTTACGCACCAATGTGGAAACCTCTGATACACAGGGTGTTCTGGATGGTGACATTGATAAGTTTCTGGCGGCGTCTCTGTCGCACAGCCTGACGTCCGCCTCTGACACAGGTGAAGAAGACGCGTAATTCTGGTCTTTGATCGCTAGAATTAAAAAAGCCGCCTTTGAAGGGCGGCTTTTTAGCTTTTGGTCAGCTGAGCTGATCAGACAGATGTCGTCGCAGAAGACATAGATGGCGCTGGAGCAGCCTTAAGCGGGTCTTCTGAGTGCTTCACCTGGCCTTCGAAAATCGCGTTCGCTTCAATAGACAGAGAAGAATGGGTGATGTCGCCCTGAACTTTAGCGGATGATGCGAGCTGAACCTTACGCGCGCGGATATGGCCTTTTACGGTACCGCGAACCACGATGGTTTCAGCAACAACTTCGCCGATGATCTCTCCGGAATCGCCAACAGTCAGTGCAGATGCTTTCACATCGCCTTCAACTTTGCCGTCGATCTGAATTTCACCTTCAGAAACGATAGAGCCTTTCAGCTGGATATCGACGCTGATCAGAGATGGAGCTGAGCGTGTAGCAGGTTTCGTCGCAGCCTGGCGCAGTGGTTCGCCCTGTGTAGGTTTAGACGTGGTTGTGGAAGGTGTGCTGCCTTCTGGTTTACCCTTGGTGAACATGTTGTCCTGCCCTCAAAAAGTTTACTGGGTTGTACGTTTTGCCTCGGAACCAGACCTCATAATGCAAATGAGGGCCAGTGCTTCGGCCTGTGGTGCCCATCCGACCGACAAGGTCGCCCATCTGGATTTCATCGCCCACCTGCACATCTACACTATTAAGGTGACCATATCGTGTCCTAAATCCGAAACCATGATCAATTTCGACAAGACGTCCGTAACCAGAGCGTGGTCCAGCAAAAGTGACCACGCCAGGGCCGGCGGCTACGATTGGTGCTCTGTGATACGCAGCCATGTCCATTCCAGCGTGAAAGGCAGGGCGACGATTGAAGGGGTCTGTGCGAAGTCCGTATCCGGAGGTTTCGCGGAAAGGAACGCTGATCGGCTCACCGAGTGGGAGCGTGTCGATTACGTTCTGATAATAGTTGGATTCTTCCATGCGCGCAGCAACCTGCACAACACGGTTTGAAAACTGGGAGTCGATGTCGTTGACACCATAGGAAGAGCCAGTTGAGACGTGCTCGACGAGCGGGCCACCCATTTCGCGCTGTTCTTCAAAACGGCCAATGCCGACACCTGTCAGCTGAAGGATGCCGCGTGCCTGCTCGGAACGGTCAACAGCGACCTGTTCAGCTTCATCCAGAAACGCGTATTGATTCTGGCTCAATTGGTCGATGTCGGCACGAAAGCCAGCCACATCAAATGAGGCGTTCACAATGGGAGTTGAGCGAGCCTGACGTGGCGCGCCTTCTTCAATGCTCGCTTCCATCAGGAAGCTGGAATTGTTTCCCTGCAGAGTGCTGGCGTTCACATTGTCCGGGGATTGGAGACCTTCCAGGAGCATTCGCAGAATTTCATGGCGTTGCTCTAGCTCAACTGTGGCGCGTTGGAAGGCTTCGGTACGTTCTTCAAGAAGGGATTGTGCTGTGGCGGCGCGGGCATTTGTTTCGCTTACCCATCGCTGAAAGGTCGCTTCATTTCGATCCAGCGCATCGTTATGAGCAGATAGACGTGGTCCCTGACTAATCACGCTGAAGGTTGCGAAAACACACCAGCCAGCGGCGAGAGCGGCGACACCAGCAGCGAGCATCTGTTTGCGCGGGGAAATGGAAATGTATTGAACATTGCCGCCGCTACGGTGGTAAATCTGTCGTTCTGGAAAAGTTCGTTCCAGCCAGGTTCTGGCCTTACCGTGCATATCTCTCATTTACGCCGCCCGATACTCTTATCCGAATGATTAGCCCCATTCAGTCCCGCCCAGGATTTCAAGGACCCTAGACGAAAAAAAATCGAGCGCGAAGCCCATCACAACCATTTTTTATAGTTAAAATGGGCATTACCGGTAAATTGCTCATTAATATTTCAGTTGGTGAGCTCAATCTGCTTGCGGAGTGCAGAAAGAACGTCTTCTGCGTGTCCCGTAACTTTAACTTTTCGCCAGACGTCTTTGAGTGTGCCTGTCGGATCAAAAAGAAACGTCGCGCGTTCAATGCCCATATGGACTTTGCCGTAGAGTTTTTTCTCCACCCAGACGCCGAAGGCTTCACACAGGCTTTTGTCTTCGTCGGAGATAAGTTCCACACTCAGGTCATGCTTGTTGATGAAGTTCTCGTGCTTTTTTGGGCTATCGGCGGAAACGCCAATAACTCTTGCGCCTAATGACTTGAACTCTTCAATGTTTTCGCTGAAGGCAATAGCCTCTTTAGTGCAGCCTGGAGTGTTGTCTTTAGGGTAAAAATAGATGACAGACCAACTGCCTGACAAATCGTCATTTGACAGCGACTGGTCGCTTAGGGTGGGTAAGTTGAAGCGAGGGATCTGATCACCGATCTGCATCTGCGTTTCGACCTTCCTTGAGGATGATGAATTAAAGATTTTGTGGTTCAGACAGTGCCAAACCGGACTGAACCGAAACAGTATTGTGAGTTTCCTGCGTGCGTCAAACCACAGGCATAATCATTCTCGAAGGGCTGACCGGACTGGTCCTGCTCATCGGTCTGATCTTTGGCCTGATTGCATGGCGACTGGTATCCGGCCCAACCGACCTTGAGTTTGTGCGCGGCGACATTGAGGCGGCGATCGAATCAACACGTGGCGGTAAACAGGTCGATATTGAG